>Ga0315283_10005632_pt1 | contig 11088 bp, 12 predicted proteins | sample YL17G09_0_MG_FD_204541 | JGI IMG/M metagenome (GOLD analysis project Ga0315283, IMG submission 204541) | Sediment microbial communities from Yellowstone Lake, YNP, Wyoming, USA - YL17G09_0 | ecosystem: Environmental > Aquatic > Freshwater > Lake > Sediment | place: USA: Wyoming | collected...
TTCCCCCCCCCCCCCCCCCCTCTCTCTCTCTCTTTCTCTCTCTTTCAACGCCGTTGAAAACACCACCAGGCGACGTTCTCCTCGCTCGCCCTGGCAGGATATCCAAACATGAAGGACGTCCACGACGCTCTCGCGGCCTCGAACCCTTCTTTCCTGCTCACGGGAGAGGTGGGAGACAGAGAGATGCTCGCCGAGTCTGTCGCCGAGAACTTTGCAGCGACGGCATCGGGTTCGTCTTCTTCCTCTTTGTCTTCTTCCGCTGTTGCGTCTCTCTTGAGGGCCGCGGTCACGGAGACCAGGCCCACGCTCTCGCCCACGATCGCCAAATGGCAGGCGATGTCGGTCTTGGCTCGACAGGGCGCCAACTGCTCGGTGGCCCGAGACCAGCCCCCCCCGACGCTGGGCGCCGACGTCTCAAACTCGGCGACGGCCCGCGCTGTCGCCGACCCGGCCTCGACTGTCAACCAGTTTGGAGAATGGGTCGAGGTCAAATGGGACGTCCCCGGCAATAAGGTGCTCCCCACCGACAGGATTGCGCTCTTCTGGAAGCCCCGGTGCGATCTGCCCAAGCCGAATCCTTTGAACGGGCTGAAAAACATGAGCGCCGTCGTCGACCAAGCTTACTCTACTCAGGGGTGTGGAGCGCTGTACGACAGGTCTCCGATCGCGTACGCTTTCGTCAAGGACGCTGCGCCTGCTACGTGGAAGACGCAGGGTACCGGAACGTTCAAGTTTTGGGTCCCCAAGCCGCAACAGTACGATTTGAGGGCGAGCTATGTCAGGGCGTCGACCGAGAAGCTGATTTGGAGGTAGAAAGAATGAGTTTTTTTCTTTTTCGGCGCGTAGTTTTTTCCCCCCTTCCTTGTTTGTCTTTTCGCACCTCGTTCTCTTTGTCGCTGGACCTCTGCTTTCGCCTCTGCTTTCGTCTTTTTTCCGCCATCTTTGAGAGATTATCGCGCCTGTCTTTGACTCCGACGACAGGGACAACATACCCAATTCTTCTCCTACTTCTTCTCCTACTTGCTCACCGTCGATCTCTTTCTCTCCCTCTCTCGGGGAAAAAAAAAAACCGACCCCCCCCAAAAATAACCATCAAGGTACTGGCTCGAGGTCGCCGGCGTCGACGTCGTCGCCACGACCCCCAACGCCCCCACCGCCGCCCGCCTGTCTTACGGAGGAGGCAACGACTCGCCGACGGTCCAGGTGACGTGGCACACCAGGGATGCGGTCGCTGGCTCCACGGTCTCTTACGGGACGAGCCCCCAGGCCCTGACTCTTTCGGTGCCCTCGACCGCCGACACCTCCTACTTCCAGTCCCTGTTCTGCGCTGCTCCCGCGAGGTTTTTACCGGCCGAGGCCGAGGTCGTCCCCGTGCTGCAGCCCACGAGCGAGGGCGGTGCCTTTTTGACGGGAACCATCAACAACGCCGTCTTAACGGGGCTGGCACCAGACACCAAGTATTTTTTTGAGGTCACGGTCCCGGGCGAAACGGAGACGCGCACGGGCTCCTTCAAGACCGCTCCTGCGACGCTCGCGAGTGCCTCTCCGACGACGACGACGAGGATGCTGCTGGTTGCCGATGGAGGGCAGGCTCGCGTGGATGGTAATACGGAGTTTTGACTTTGAGAGGGAGAGATAGAGGGAGGGACATGGAGAGGAGAGAGAGGGAGAGAGAGAAGAAAAGGAAAACCACGCTCTCTTCTCTCTTCCAACTCCCTCTTCCCACCTCTCGCTTTCATTTCTCGTTTCCTGCTGCTGCTGCTCCCTCTTTTTCTCACCTCTTTTGAATTCCTCCTCCCTCCCTCCAAAAAAACCGCGAACTCTTGGACACCCTCCTCCTCTCTCCAAACGCCCCCCCCCCAGGAGCCTACCAGCCTGACGGAAACATCTGGCCCTTCCAGGCCCTGCGCCTCCCCTGGGCGGGCACCTGGGGCACGGAGCGCTACTCGCTGATCCAGCTCGGGGTCAACGGTCTCGGGGCGCAGAGCGCGCAGCAGGGGGCGGAAACCGTGTTTGTGGGGCTCGAGGCGGAGGTGGCTGCCGCGGAGGGGAGGGGTACGCTCGGTGGTGGCGGTTGTTTGAGAGAAAGGGAGAGAGGGAAAGAGAGGGGGAGAGAGAGCGAGGGACGAGCGAGAAATGAATTCAAAACAAGCTCACCCTTTCACCTCGCTCTCTCTATCAATTACGACAACAAACAGCCGAGCCCTACCACGGCCTGCTCTTCAACGGCGACCTGAACTACGCGCGCGGGGAGCAGATGCAGTGGGCCAACTGGTTCAGCCAGGGGGCGCGGGTGTTTGGGTAAGGAGACAAAGAGGAAGAAAAGTTTGGGGTCAGAAAAGAGACTTTTTCTTCTCATTCTCACTTAAGAAAAAAAAAACCTACCACCACGACCACCACCACCATCACCACCTCTCCCCAGAAACGTCCCGGTCCTCTACACCGCGGGCAACCACGAGTCCTCGACCTCTCCCAGCCTCGCGGAGGCCTCTTTCCCGGGGGTCGACGACGGAGGCGAGTGCGCGCAGGCGTACGATCGCCTGCTGCTGCAGCCCAAGCCCTCGGGGCAGCAGTTTTACTGGTGAGAGGAAGAGATTGGTTGTTTTTTCGTTTTCTGAGAGTCGGCGCCCTCTCTTCCAGCCTCGTCACTCTGTTCGTTCGCCCTCATACTGCATTCTCAGAGCCTGCACGATGCCTTTTTTCCTCCTAGGAAAATCGGCGTCAAGGGCGAGCAACAACGCAAAAACACTCGACCTCCACTACAATTATCACGACAAAAAAAACACGAAAATCCAAACCCAAAATCTCATCAGGTACTCGACCACCAAGGGAGCGGCGCAGTACATCCAGCTCAACTCGGAGCAGAGCGTCGAGCCAGGATCGACGCAGAGGGCTTGGCTGCTGTCGACGCTGGCGGCCGTGGATCGGAGCAAGACGCCCTGGCTGATCGTGTCTATCCACCGGTGAATAGTTTTTCTTTTCTCCCCCCCCCCCCGAAAAAAAACGCAAGTTCGACAAGGGGGAGGAAACCGCCCGCCCGCACTCCATCGTCCCCCCCTCTCTCATCGCCAACGTTCTCTCTCTCTCAACTTCGACGAACCCATCCTTTACAAAATAAACCTCTACCAAAACCTAAACAAAAAAAAACCCTCCTCAGCCCTCTCTACTCCGACTTTGCCCAGGGCTCGGAGTTTGAAAAGGCCGCCAACCTCACGCGCGCGCTCGAGCCCATCTTTTTCGAAAACTCTGTCGATCTCGTCCTGACCGGCCACATCCACAACTGGCAGAGGTCGTGCCCCGCGGCGAAAGGCGGGTGTGTTGCTGCCGGGGTGCAGGCCCCCGTGCACGTGGCGACGCCCTCGGCAGGTAAGTGAAAGAGAGGAGATTGAGAAAGAGAGGAGGGGAAGAAAGGAGAGAGAGAGAGAGAGAGAAAAGGGAGAAAGCGCGACGGCGGTCGCGGTGATGGAGGAAAGGCTTTTTCCTCCACTCTCACCGACCTCTTCTTCCTCTCTTCCTCCCTATTTAATCACGACAGGCTTCAAGGCTTCTTTCGGGCTGTACAAGACACGGCCAGTGTGGCTCGCCAACGAGGGCGAGTTTTGCTTTCCGTTTTTTTATGCCTTTTTTCTCTCTCACCCCTCGACGACCTCGCGCATCGTCGAAAGCCCCTCTCTCTCTCTCTCTCTCTCACACACACACACACACACACACACACACACACACACACACACACACACACACACACAAACACACACACACACACACACACACACACACACACTTTTTTCCTCCTCTTCCCCTCCTCTTCCTCAGGCTACGGCTACGGCTTCTCCCGGATGAGCTACAGCGCAACGCAGCTCACCTACGAGGTACTCGAGTCTCCTGCTCCCTCGGCCTCGAACCAGCAAGCCTCCGTCGTCGACTCCCTGTCGCTGTCCAAGCCGCTCGGGTGGACTCCTCCGTCGCCGGCGGCGCAGAGCGCCCTCTACGCTTCGATCGCGGTCACGCCAGAGCCCACGGGGCCCTTCACGGACTCGGCCACGGCGACCCTGGTCTACTTGCTGAAATGCCTGTTGCTGCCCGAGGCCGTGGTCAAAAACCTGGCGTCGAGCTTCCTGGCCCCAGGAAGCGAGGCCTGGAGCGGTATCTACAACCAGAGGACGGAGTGGACGCCCAACGAGCAGTGGGCGACGACGGTGACCTTCCTTGACGTGATGAGGGCGATGGGCCCCGGGTTTGAGCAGTTTGAGGTCTACAAGTACTGGAGGGCGATCACGAATCCGGGCGGGAGGAGCTATTTCCCGGATGCGGGAAGCGGGTATGGCGGGATCGGGCCGGCGTAGGGAAAGGAAGAGTTGGAGAAGGACGAGGTGATGAAGGGGGGCGGCAAAAACCAAAGGCAAGGACGATGTCGCCGACGATGACTATGACGACAGCTCGATTTCTTTTTTTTCTATCGTCGCGAGCAAAGAAAGCTTCGGGAGCTTTCTCTCTTTCATTCCACTTTCGTTGTCTTTTTTGCGTTTTAATTATTGTAATTCAGCGAAGATCGTGCGATGGACAGACGCAGAATCAGGGCGGCGGAAGGCGACGAACAGTGATGATAAAAACTTTACAAATATTTTCTTTTTTCCTCTTTTGCACCTCTTTTTCTTTTACGCTTACAAAAAAAACCTGCGCTCCCTCCTCCTCCTCCGCCTGCTCAGCTCAACCGCTTCCACGCTTCCCACGCCACGCCCAAGGCGACGGCGATCCCGACCTCGATCGCGATCCGCCTCGCGGCGCGCTCCTTGCGGGACATCCTTTTCTCGCCCCCTCCGATCCCGCTCCCCCCGACTCCCGCCAGCTCGGCAAACCGCGGCCTGCACCGGTCGCCCTGCGCGAGCCTCCATGCCACGCCCCTGACGTGTCCCGCACCGAGCACGCCGACGACCGTGCCGGCCCCGCAGACTGCCCTCGAGCGCGCCAAAGACCAGCTCAGCCACTCGTCCCTCTCGTGGACCAGGGCGCGAGAGAGCGCGGGAAGCTCCGAGTCCAGCGAAGCCACGATGGCGGCGAGCGAAGTCGGGTCTCGCGAGAGGGCGTCGATCTGCTGGAGGCTCGGCGTTGAGGAGGGGAAGGGCACTGCCGATGCTCTTGTTGCTTTGGATTCGTCAGCGACGGAGGGAGGAGAGGGAGAAGTAGAAGAGGCAGTGGCAGCAGCCACGGACAAAGGGGACGGCGAGCCGTCTCCTCCTTCGCTGCCAAAGCCGCCGTCTCCGAGAAGCATCTTGCCCAGCTTGAGCCTCTCTGGCCAGCTCAGACCCTCCCAGGCTCTCTGGAGAGTGATCTCGATCGGCCTGTCTCCCAGGACGATCGTCGCGCCGACTTGGCGGGCGGCTGGGTTTTGGGAGTTTTTTTTGTGGTTGGGGTTGCGCGAAACAAGGGTTGAAAAGAAAAGGATGAGTTTTTTTTTTGCTTCCCCTTCTTTTTGCCACGTTTTCTTCTTCTCCTTCGTTTCTCTCTTCGTCTTTCTTCTTCTTCGTCTTTTTAGGCCTCATAGCCACAGATCCAGGAGAGCATCGCGGGTACTCCCACGGATCAGAAAAATGAGCGCTGAGCGGAGCCTGCGTCAGAAGACGCGGCGACCTTTTTTTTTTGCGGGGGGGGGAGAGAGGCCCGTCGCTTTCGCTCAAAAAACGACAACACCAAGACAAGCAAGCGAACAACCAACAACGCACCTGCCGCAGCTGCTCGAGCCTCGACCCCAGGGCGGCGGGAGAACGCCGAGGACAGGGAAGAAGAAGGAGTTGACGTTTCATCGCCTTCACTCTCGTTTTCCATCGCCGCTTCCAGCACCGCGTCGCTCTGCCTCGCCAGCAGCAGCCTCAGCGCCATCGCCGGGGCTCCCCCCAAGGACGCGGAGCGCGCGATCGAGCCCGAGAGCGCGAAAGGGTTTGAGGCCTTGCGTCCCTTGTCAGCGGACCTGAAAGAAGGCGAAGAAGAAGAAGAAGAGGAGGAAACCTCTTCCTCTCCTTCTTCCTCGGCGAGGACCGACTTCCTGCTGCCGCAGAGCTCTAGCACGACGGCGTCGGGCTTGACGGCCTCGACGACCCTCGTCGCGGCGCTGGCCGAGGCCCTGGAGATGTGCGCCGCCGCGACGAGGAGGACGAGCTGGGGTTCCGAGTAGCCGTCGCTCCGCCGCTCGCGATAATCCTCGGGGCGGGCGACGGCGACGAGGGTTCCGTCGTCGACCAGGTCCAGGAGCTCGGGCCAGCGCTCGGAGATGATTGCCCGCGTCTGCGGGACCAGCGAAGAGCGGAGGTCGAAGTCGGAAGGAGGGGCTGCTTGTGGAGGTGGCTCGGTGGAGGTCGATTGCGTCGAGGTCGGTGTGGCCGCAGTAGCAGCAGTCGACGACGACGACCTTGACGACGACGAAGACCGAGGCTTCCTCTCTCTCGAGGGCGTTGTCGCTCTGCGATGGACGGCGACGACCGAGCTCAGCAGCCGAAGCGCTCGGCGCGGGCCGCAGGGGCCTCGCGAGGGGCGGAGCAGGGACATCGCGGGAGGCGAGTGAGGAACTGTGAGCGAGCGGTCTGATTATTTTCTCGAGAGGACAATCGGAGACTGTTTTTTTCGAAAAAGAACCTCAAACAGCTTCGTCACTCGCTCACTCTTTCTTGGTCGTTTTTCTCCAATTGCTTTTTTTTCCCGCCTCCTCCCGCCCCGCGTTTTCTTCCCTTCCATCGAATGGGGACGCGATCTGGAGCAGCGGTTCTCCCGCTGCTCGCGGGGCTCGTCCTGCTCTGCTCTGCGACGAGGGCGCAGGTGAGCGTTTTGTTTTTTCCCGTTTGAAATCTCGGCAAGGGAAAATTCAAATTGAAGTCGATGCAGCGTCCAAGTCAGCTGGCGTCATTTCCCTGGCTCTCGAGGAAGAGGGCGGGGTTATCACTCTCTGCTCTTGCTTGCTGTGCTGAGACACGTACTACCTTCAGCGACTGACGAATTTTTGAGAGGACAGCAAGCCTGTGGCGGGGTACTGAGAGCGCGATGTTGTTCTGCGCCATTGCCCAAAAATTGAATCCCCAAGCAATGCGTCCTCCTTTGTCCTCTTTTCGCCGCGACAGCACCGACAGCTCGCCGCATCGAGTGTTATTTCCTTTGAATCGGGCGATGGATATTGTCGAGTTGCCGGACCTGGGGAGATTTCAAGGGACAGGAGCTGCGAGGAAACTCTCGAGCGGCATCCAGGTTGTGGCGTTTCGCAATGGATGAGAGAGAAGACGGCTCTCGTTTGCAGCGGCGGGAAGCACAGAAACCCTGAGGAAAGAAAAGGAGAAAAAACGGGTCTTTCTTTCGCATTTCTTTTCTTGTCTTCCCCCTCTCTCGTTTTCCTCTCATCCTTTTCCTTCAACGAGAAAAGAGAGAGGGAGAGAAGAAGGAAGAGAGCGAAAGGGAGAGAAGGAGAAAGAGAGAAAGCTCTTTTGTCCCTTGGCTCTGTTGAGATTCTTCTCTGTCTCTCTTCTTGTCCTAGCTCTCTGCTTTTGCTTGCTGTGCTAGGAAGCTTATGGTTTCGGGCGACTGACGAATTTTTTGAGAGGACAGGAAGCCTGTGGCGGGGTACTGAGAGCGCGATGTTTTTCTTCCCTCTCTTCGCAACACCACGCGGCGGAAGATTGCGGCAGTGGCTTCGATTGTGGGAGCGACGAAAGAGCAAGGCAAAAGCACGCGAGTCGTGCCCAGGAAAAACGACATTCAAAGGGTTCCTCAGGGTAGAAACCCATCCCAAGTCTCCTGAACAGGAGAGACTGGGGAAGCACGGTTCGGCAGGGGTCGTCGTTTCGAAACTCGTGCCTTCTCACCCCCGCCCCCTCGCAAAATCACCACCACTCCTTTCCACCTTTTTATCCCATCCTTCTCACAGCCCCTGTCATTGACTATCAACAATAAGACCGTGCTCCCGATCGTTCGCGGTTGGGAAGCGCCCGACGGAGGCGTTCTCTCGCTCCTCAACGTCACCAAGCGACACGCCGCCGCCATTCTAAATGCGACGACCACATCCCCAAACCCGATCGGGACCCTCTTGAACGAAACCAAAAAAACCGTCAGCGGGAAGGAAAAGTACGTGAAGGAGACACTCGCCGTCGCATTCGGGAAAGGAAACACCACCACGCTCCTGAACTCGATCACGCTTGGCGCGGGCCCCCTCCCGTTTGATATGACCTGTGTTGTCGATCCCGAGACGGGCTCGCTCGTCGGGCTCCAGAAGGCACCGGCCGGTACCTCTCTGTGCGGCGCTTATGGGAACAAGGTCACGGTGCCGACCTCCAAGGGTTTCATATCTCAGATCAAGGTAAGTCGCTCGAAAGAAAAGGAAGGAGACGGAACGAAAGAGCAAGGGAGAGTGGAGAGGAAGAGTTCCAGGGAGCGTACGACAACAGAGAGATTAGACCAAAATGGTACCAGCCGTGAAGCGTACTGTCTCCCTCGGCAAAAAAAATCTTCTTTCCCTGTATTGTCGTCGTCTCCGTTGCCAAATATATCTGACCACCATCCCTGTGCGCTTTCCCTCCTCCACAGGCCGCGTATAACTACGACGGTGCCACTATCGGCAGGCTCGTCTTCGAAGTCAAGACCGCGCCCAATGCCACTGCCCAGCGAACTGCCTGTGGTACTGCTGGCGGCAAGGCATTCGACCTTCTTCCTAAAAACTACGCCGTCACGTCTCTCGGAGTCGCATGCGCCCCCCCCACCGGTTCCGGGCGAAAGTTGCACCAGTCCTCCGTCGGAATCAGTGCCGAAGGCCTAACCGTCGAGGCCGGGCCCGTCTCGTCCCTCGAAGCCAATGCCGCTACCATCGCAGAAGTCTGTTTCACTTGCGTCGATCTATATGCTTTGGGGCTTGACTTGTACGACTCGGCTCTCCCGAAACCATCTCCTCCGACCAATGTTTTCACGCCGGAGAATACCACTCTTGTTTACGCTGTCGCTGTTTCTAGCGATGGTCTGAATCTCGCCGCTGTCTTGGAGCAGGATCCATACACACTCGCGACGTCGAAGGACGGTGGCGCCACCTTCAACGCGTACCAGTCTTTCGAAACGGACGCGATCACGGCCAACAATGCCTGGACTTCTCTTGCGTCTTCAGGCGATGGGCAGGTCTTGGTCGCCGCACACGATCCTTGGCTGAACGTCACCGAAGGCCTGGAATCGGTTATCGTTCAGAACGGCGACCTCTGGACGAGTCTCGACGGCGGCGTGGCCTGGAGAGCTGCAAATCTGCCGGACAGAGGGAACTACGCCGAGTTCTTTTCCGTATGCTCGTCTGCTGACGGGATGACGCTGGTCGCGCTCGCGCTCTTCCGCGACGGAACTATTGTCGATGTCTCGTACGACGACGACATCGCAAGCTGGGATTTCGAAGACACTAGTCCAGGTACGACCGTGGCCTATGTCTCCTCGAACGGCGGGTCTAGCTGGTCGAAGCAGCCTCTGAGCAGTTTCGGGCAGCAGTTGTCATACCACGCTCTGCGACCGCTACAAATCAGCACAGACAGCATTCGCCTGTTCCTCGCACTCGAGTCTCAGCTCCTCGCGTCCGAGGATAACGGTATGACTTGGAATTCGATCTTCAAGGCCTCCGATTCCTCGAATATCTACGATGCCTCGAATATCTACGATTACTCCACGGGTGGCAGCAACGGAAACTCGATCGTCGTCCTCGATGACGAGGGCATACACGTATCGAGTGACGGTGGCCATTCGTTCGCCCTCGCTGACATTGGAGAAGAGGAAGCATGGGACAGCGTCGCAATTTCTAGGAATGGCGAGTTCATCGCTGTCGCCTCTTCACTAGATAACAATTTCGCTGTATCGAAGGACGCGGGAGAGACCTGGGAACAGCTTCCGGTCAACCCGAGCTACTGGACAATCGCTGGTGTCAGTGACACTGGAAGAATTACGTCGGTCGACGGTGCTTTCAACCTGTGGACTCAAAACACCGCACCGAGCAGAGTATCGAAGCTCAACGCGGCGCCTTCGGTCGTGGGGGCGGCGCTCCGTCCAGCTGATGTGGCTTCAGCTCCTGCTTTAGGGCTCATCGCAGCGCCTTCGGTCGTGGGGGCGGCGCTCCGTCCAGCTAATGTGAATTCAGCGCAGGCTCTAGGGCCCAACGTCGCTGTGGTGACTCCTCGCCCGAACACCTTACCTACAGTTTTGGTAATCGACAGATATTATGCAAGGTGTCCAGGACAGGCCCTGGATAGAAGGTGTCCAGAGTTAAGCAATGCACTCGAAGGCAGCGGTTTCAATGTGGTGAACGCAATCGACGTAAAGGACGCTTTGGACAAATTTTTTTTTGCACAAAGATTATGGCCAGACATAGTCTTTACCAGAGGAACAGCCTATGGTTCTTTTGCGACTTCTAAGCCTGAAGACATCGGCGGCCGATTCCTTCAAACTTTATTTGCCTCCTATGATATACCCCGCCCCCTTTATCCTCCGGTGGTCGTGTGGGAAGGTTCATATCTTGGGAAGAGAGGTGGGGCGACACTCTTTGAACGGGTGGAAGCGTTTAGGAAGCTTGGTGCCGCGGCGGTTATCTCTAAGTACCAGTATGCTACCTTCCCACAACAAAACACTCTGAATTCGTTCCAACCTAATTACAGAGAAGTTGCTCTTGTCCTACGAGCTGCTTTACAGACGAAAAAAGATCGCGTGTGGATACTGAAGGTAAAGGAATAGACGACAGGTTGAAACAAGAGCACAAGGAAAGAAAAAAGAAGAAAACGAGAAAAAGCTTTGCTTTTCTCTCTCGACGACCCGAAACGCGTATCCAGATATGAACTGTTATTAGGTTGGCTCTCTTTAGCGCATCCGGTTGTCTTTTTGGTTTTTTTGTGTGCGCGGAAGAGATTCTGAAAGAGGAGAGAGCGCTTTGTCTACGAGAGACAACGGGGACGGGAAACGTTTTTTAGTTTTTGCTTTTGTGTGCGCGGAAGAGATTCTGAAAGAGAAGAGATTAGGGTTTAGGGTAGGGTTAGGGTTAGGGTTAGGGTTAGGGTTAGGGTTAGGGTTAGGGTTAGGGTTAGGGTTAGGGTTAGGGTTAGG
>Ga0315283_10005633_pt1 | contig 11085 bp, 11 predicted proteins | sample YL17G09_0_MG_FD_204541 | JGI IMG/M metagenome (GOLD analysis project Ga0315283, IMG submission 204541) | Sediment microbial communities from Yellowstone Lake, YNP, Wyoming, USA - YL17G09_0 | ecosystem: Environmental > Aquatic > Freshwater > Lake > Sediment | place: USA: Wyoming | collected...
CGTGTCGAGCTACAGGGTGACGAGCTCGAGGTACGACTCCTGGAACATCACGTACGACACGTCGCCCGTATCCGCGAACACCGTCTCGCTCACCGCCTGGACTGCCAGCTTGGAGGATGCCCCGAGTCGGAAATGCGAGTACCCGACCTGCCGGAAGATGTCGTCGCGCACCGAGCCGCTGGTCCAGCGCGGCGCCACCGGCGCACAGCGCACCAGTTGGATGGTGATCGCGGGGTCGGCGCGACGCAGCACGGCGGCTCGGCCCAACCCATGGAAATCGGCCTCGTGCTCGACGAGTTCGAACCCGAACCAGCGCTGGAATGCATCGACCGCGCCGTCGATCTCGGCCGGCGGATGCCAGACCGAGATCACCCGATTGTCGACACGGTCATCGCTCGACTCGGTCAGCTCGTACACCTGGTCGTCGGGGCCGAGCACCAGTCGGCCATCGCTACCCCCGCCAGGGGCCCAACTCGGTGCTCGAAGCAGACGGTCGAGGTGCTCACGCCCGGCGGTCAACCCGCGCAGCGGCAACCGGAACACGGTGTCGCCGACACGCGGACTGCGCAGCGCGGGAATCGTCGACGCGATGAACGACGAGAACTGATCCTTCTCGAAGTAGTCGGGATCGGATCGGTCGCCGCGCCCGAAGATCCACTGACGACCGACGCCGTCGTAGAGGTTGTTGCTGAGCAGGGTCATCCCCAGCGCATCGGCAAACGCGAGGCTGCTCGCCACCTGCCCGGTGACGGGCAGATCAGCGAGGGACGTACCGGCCGGAGGAGCCTCCTCGGCGAGGGTGGTGCCGTAGTGGGCGAGGCAGGGCGTCGGCGTGGGCATCTCAACCACCGGACACTGATCGGTCGAACGCCGGCGCGAGAGCACCGGGTTGGCTCTGCGGCACCCCTGGCACTACGACATGCCCCCGGTCACCACGAGGTTGTGGCCCGTGACCCACGCCGCAGCCGGTGAGCACAGATACACCACGGCCGCGGCGACATCCTCGGGTGTGCCCAACCTGCCCAACGGCACCATGGCAGCGACCGCCGGCAGCGCCGCCTCGGTGAGATGGAGTGCCTCCATGAACACCTCGGTCGGCACCGGGCCCGGCGACACGCAGTTCACCCGAATGCCGCGAGCGGCCTGCTCCGCAGCGAGCGTGGTCGTCAGCTGCACCGCAGCCGCCTTCGCCGCTGCGTAGGGGCCGTTGTTGGCCGACGGTCGGCCGGCGACCATCGAGGTGATGTTGATGATCGACCCACCGGACCCGAGATGCTCGAGGGCCGCCCGCGCACCGAAGAACGTCGCATCGAGGTTGAGCCCGATCTGGTCGGCCCAGGCGTCGTCGGGTGTGACGGCAAGCTGGCGCATCGTGCGGTCCTCGGCGCCGCCGGCGTTGTTGACCCAGATGTCGAGCTTCCCGAACGCCTCGACCGCCGCAGCAGCAACCGCGCGAGACGTCTCGGGAAGTCGAATGTCGCCCGGTACCGCGATCGCCCGGCGACCCAGGTGCTGGATCTCGTGCGCCACGGCCTCGATCTCGTGCGTGCGCCGAGCGGTGACCACGACATCACAACCGGCCTCGGCCAACCCGATCGCGATCCCACGTCCGATGCCGCGGCCGGCGCCCGTGACCACCGCGACGCGACCGTCGAGCTTGAACTCATCAAGTATCCCCATCGGGCGCACTGTAGACGTGCGCCGTCCGCTCGCTCGCCACGAGCCGCCCGGCCCGCTGCGCTACCGTCGGAGACGTGGACCTGCACGCCTGGATGCTCAACGACGTGGCCTCGGTGCGCGCCAAGGTGTTCGACGCCGTCATCGCGAGAGTGCCGTCCGAACGGTGGACCGAGCAGGCCGACGGTGGGGGATCATCGATCGCTCACGTGCTGCTGCACCTCGCCCGTCATCAGGATCTGGCGATCACCACCGCGATCCGCAACCGGCCACCGCTGTACCTCCAGCACAGCGCCGCGCTGGGCCTGTCCGATGGCCCCGATTGGGCAGCGCTGCCCGAACGCGAGGACCCGCAGGTGTCGGCAGCGGTCGACGCCGACGCCCTGGTGCAGTACGTCGAAGCGGTGTTCGCCACCACCGCCACCTGGCTGACGCGAGTGGGATCGATGGCGCTCGACACCATCCCCGCCACCAGCCGCCGTCTGGTCAACCTCGCCGGGTTGCCTGTCGATCGACTCGACTGGTTGCATCGCATGTGGGACGGCCAGCCGGTGTGGTGGCTGGTGCAGTGGCCGGTGATCGGACACGGCAACGCTCACGTGGGTGAGGCCATCAGCGTGCGCAACCGCATGGGATTGAGCCCGTTCTGAGATGACCGCCGAACCCATCCTGATCTGCGCCAGTTGCGGCAGTGTCGAGACCACACTCTGGGCGGTGCACCGACGCTATGTGACGCCGGCCGACTGGGACACCGAGGGGCGCGACCAACTCGACCCCGAAGTCGAACGCTGGTGCTTCGCGTGTCTCGCCAGCTACCCGCACGAACCGGTCGACGAACGCTGACGAGCCCGCTGGGCGGGTTTCACGACGAGGCGCGCGCACGCCCGGGCACGCCACCGACCGGCAGCACCCGCAGCAGATGGTGCCAGCGGCACGACACGCACGCCTCGACGACATACGCGGTGAGCTCGTCGCGACGATCGTCGAGCTTGGCGAGCTCGGCAGCGGTCGAGACGCAACGACCATGTGCCGGCAGGCGTGGCCCGAACACGTACGTGATCAACCGCAGCTGGGCCTCGTCGCAGATCGGGCAGTTGATCGATGCCGGCGAGCCGACGTTGCGTGCAGCCCGGATGAGTTCGGGATGCGCGTCGCACACCTGATCCTGCCGCAGCCTTCCGCGGCGGTACTCGTTGATGAGATGCCGCCGAACCAGCCGGTGATCCACGACCGCGCCCGCGGACCCCGCACCGCGAAGAGCGTCGACACCGAAGGCCATAGCGCAGCAGGCTACCGATTCGACGATGCGCGCACCGTCCACTCGAGGGCAATGTGCCACCGACGATCCGCCAACGTACGTGCCCGCCGCGCCACACTGGAGATATGACGATCTGGTACGGCGACCACGTTGCCGACGACAGCGAACTCCGTCTTTGCGGCGACATGGCCGGCAAGCGGGTGATCGAGCTCGGCATCGGTCCGACCCCCAATGCCATCGCGATGGCCTCCGCAGGGGCCAAGGCCATTGCACTCGATCAGTCGGCCAAGAAGATCGCCGCGCTGCGCGCTGCAGCAGCACGCGCCGATGTGCACGTCGAGTGCCACGAGGGCGAGCCGGCCGATCTCGGCTTCGCGCCCAGTGCCTCCGTCGATCTGGTGGTCGCCTCCCACTCGTTGCACGAAGTCGACGATCTGCCACGGTTGCTCCGCCAGGTGCACCGGGTGCTCAAGCCGGGTGCGTCGTTCGTGGTGGCGATCACCCATCCGGTCGCGGCGATGTTCGACGCCAACGATCCGACACCCCGACGCGCCTACGGCGCCGGCAGTGTGTCGCTCAGCGAGCTGTACATGGCGTTCGAACGCAGCAACTTCCATCTCGATGCGCTGCACGAGCTCAGCGACCGCCGCTCCCGCGACGCGCTGGTGCCCTCGGTGCTGGTGGTGCGTGCCCGCAAGCTCGGTGTCTAGACGGGCCCGGTATCTGAACTTCAGCCCGGCGGCTGACTGCTCCACCAGTCGAGCAGTCGTTCGCGGATCACCTCGGTGCCCAACACCCCCTCCTCCAGCCGGATCTCGAGCAGGAAGGCGAGTGCCCTGCCCACCACCCGCCCAGGCGGCACGCCGAGCAGCGCCATCACCTCGGTGCCGTCGAGTTCGGGGCGCAACGAGGCCAGCTCCTCGCGCTCGGCCAACTCCGCGATGCGTGCCTCGAGATCGTCCATCCGCCGCGACAACATCGCGGCCTTGCGTTCGTTGCGCGTGGTGCAGTCGCACCGGGTGAGCACATTGAGCTCGGTCAGCAGCGGCCCCGCGTCGCGCACGTACCGACGCACCGCAGAGTCGGTCCAGCCCATCGCGTACGTGTGGAAGCGCAGATGCAGGGCGACCAGTTCGGTGATGGCCTCGATGTCGTCGTTGCTGTACCGCAGCGCCTCGAGGCGTTTGCGGGTCATCCGCGCCCCCACGGCGTCGTGATGGTGGAACGTGACGCCCTTGCCCTGCTGATACCCGCGTGTGCGCGGCTTGCCCACATCGTGGAACAGCGCCGCGAGCCGGGTGCGCCGAAAGTCGAACGACGAGGGGTCGGCCGGAGGTCGCACGTTCTCGACCACGGCGAGGGTATGGGTCAGAACGTCCTTGTGCCGGTGAATCGGATCCTGCTCGAGCCGCATCGCCGGCAACTCGGGCAGGAACTCATCGGCAAGACCGGTCTCGATCGCGAACCACAGCCCGGGCGACGGATTCGGTACGCAGATCAACTTGTCGAGCTCGTCGCGAATGCGTTCGGCGGAGACGATCTCGAGCCTGAGGTGCATCGCCCGCACGGCCTCGACGAGTTCAGGCACCGGGTCGAGCTGCAGACGGGCGATGAAGCGGGCGGCGCGCAGCATTCGCAGCGGGTCGTCGCTGAAGCTCAGCTCGGGCGCAAGCGGGGTGCGCAGGGTACGGGTGACCAGGTCGGCCGCGCCACCGAACGGATCCACCAGGGTGGGCGACGCGGAGGTGAGCTCGAGTGCCATGGCGTTGATGGTGAAGTCGCGTCGCGACAGATCGGCCGCGATCTCGTCGGAGAACTCCACCTCCGGTTTGCGCGAATCGACGACGTAGGCATCGGCGCGGTGGGTCGTGATCTCGTACGTGCGGTCCCCGCCGGGACCTCGCTTCAGCGCGCCGATGGTGCCGAATCGCTCGCCTTGCGTCCAGATGGCGTCGGCCCACCCCGCGAGGCAGGCCTTGATCTGCGACGGACGCGCATCGGTGGTGGCATCGAAGTCGAACTCGTCGGCCGCGTCGCCGACGAGCAGATCGCGCACCGAGCCACCCACCAGGTACAGCCGGTGACCGGCGGCCGCGAAACGTGCCGTCAGCGGGGCGAGCTCGTGCAGGACCGGCTTGAACCGCTCGGGGATCACAGGCGACCCGTACGGTGCCAGTGCTCGCGCACCCGCTGCACCGCCTGCGTGCCCGGACCACCCGACGTCGCATGCTCGAGGACGTGACCGGCGAACTCTCCGGCCATCACCCGCAGCACCGTCGCCGAACAGAGTGTCAGCGCCTCGAGGTCGTACCCGCCCTCGAGCATCACCAGGCGCCGGCCGGCCGGCACCAGTTCGAGGACCCGGCGGGTGAGGGGGGCGTAGTCGCCCGCCGACAGCTCCAACTCGGTGATCGGGTCATTGCGATGGGCGTCGAATCCCGCCGACACGATGACCCAGGTGGGTGAGAACTGATCGACGATCGGCGCCGCTAGATCGTCGAACGCATGCAGGTACACGTCGCCGGTGGCACCTGGCGGCAGGGGGACATTGAGCGTGGTGCCCTCGCCCGCACCCTCCCCGATCTCGTCGTACCGGCCGGTGCCCGGGTACAACGGCCACTGGTGCAGGCTGACGAACAGCACTCGGGGATCGGCATAGAACACCGCCTGGGTGCCATTGCCGTGATGCGCGTCGTAGTCGAACACGAGCACTCGCTCGCCCTGCGCGGCAAGCGCAGCTGCCACGACCGCCACGTTGGAGATGATGCAGAACCCCATCGACTCGGTTGCCGAGGCGTGGTGTCCGGGCGGCCGCACTGCGCAGAACGCCGCATCGCCTTCGCCGCGCTGCAGCGCCGCCACGGCCGTGAGCCCGGCACCTGCGGCCAACGTGGCAGCCCGCCAGGAACCCGGGCTGGCGAAGGTGTCGGCATCGATACGCCCACCGCCGCGCAACGACAGCCCCTCGATGCGATCGAGGTACCAGGCCGGATGCACGCGCTCGAGATCCTCTCGCGTAGCAGGTTCGGGTTCCACCGGGATCAGGGCATCCACCACGTCGCCGACGCGGGCCCCTGCCAACACGGCCTCCAATCGCTCGGGGCGTTCCGGGTGCCGTGGGCCCGCCAGATGATCGAGATACGCCGAATGGGTAGCGAACAACACCGTCACGTTGTCGACGCTACCGTCATGCGCAGTGAGGCACGGGCAGCGAGACATGGGCAGCGAGACATGACCCTGACCCCCGCCGTCCGTTCGCGATCCGCAGCGCCCGTCATCCTCCGCAATGCAGGGTCGGCGTGCCGCGTGCGGCCGTGGCCGTTCGCCCCTGAGGTTGCTCACATCGTGTTCTTCAACCAATCACGGCCGCCGCGGGACGCACAGGTGCAGAACTGGCTGCGCGACCTGAGCGGCATGGGTTACACGACGGTGCGAACCGGGGCGCTGGCGGGTGACACCGCCTCGCTCGTCGAGCAGCTCGGCTTTCGTTGTATCCAGCAGCTCGCACTCCTCGAGCACACCGAACCCGCTTCGGTGGCGCCCGCGCCGATCGATCTCACCCATCGCCTGCTGGTCGCCCAGCACGCCCGGGCGAGCGTCGTCGATCAGGCCGCGTTTCCCCCTCCCTGGGCTCTCGACGACATCGGCATCGACGACGTGCGCCACGCCACACCCCGGCACCGCGCGCGGGGCGCCAGTGTCGAGGGCCAACTCGTGGGCTACGCCATCTCCGGACGCGATGGCCGCCAGGGGTTCCTGCAACGGCTTGCCGTCAGCCCCAGCCACCAGGGCCACGGGCACGGGCGGGCACTGGTGATCGATTCGATGCGCTGGTTCGCGCGTTGGCGGGTGAACCGTGTCCTCGTCAACACCCACACCGACAACGCGGCCGCATTGTCCCTGTACCACCAACTGGGCTTCGTCACGCTGCCCGAGACACTGCGCGTGTTCGAGCGAGTACTCCCATGAATCCACGCCTCGCTGCGCTCACTGCGGCGACCATCGGAGTCGCGTGCATCGTCGTCGTCCCACCGCACACCCACGCAGCACCACCCACCCCGCTCACGCTGGTGAGCCAGGCCGACGGATTCAACGTGGCCGCGAACGGCGTCTTCAGCATCATCGTCGAGGTTCCCGGTTCACTGCCGCTCGATTCGCTGGCCGGCGCCGACATCACCGTCACGGCCTACGGTCAAGTCGCCGATACCGATGATGTCACCGCTGCGCTCGACGGCGACCTGCAACGATCGATCGACGCCGTAGATGTGCCGTTGACAGACGCCGGCCGGCCGCAGGCCCAGCAGCTCGCGATCAACGTGCCCACCGAAACGTCGACACGCACTGCACCCGCGTTGCAGCTGTCGCGGGCGGGGTTGTATCCGGTGATCATCGAGATCCGGATGAATGGCGAGGTCGTCGCCGAGATGCTCACCTTCATCCACCGTCTGCCTGCCCCCGGCGAGGATCAACCAGCCGACCTCGGCGTGGCACTCGTCGTTGCCACCACCCAACCCGTGCAGCTCGGCGACGCCAACGCGGTGCAGGTCGACGAAGCATCGCGCGCCGAGCTCACCCGGCTCGCTGATGTGCTCGACGCCAGTGCCATGCCGGTCACGGTGCGCCTGACACCACAGGTGCTCCAGGCTGTCGATGTCGTCGACCCCGCGCTCGCGGACCGGCTGATCGGCCTCCTCCAGGCCAACGACGTGCTCTCGGCGCCTGAGCTGCCGCTCGACGCATCGGCCGCGGCGGCCGCCGAGCAGGGCCCGCTCTACGCCCAATGGCTCCGCGATGGTGAAGACCTCCTCGCTCAAGAGGCCTCCATCCGCGCCGTGCGCACCATCGCGTTCGTCGATCAGCCGCTCAGCACCGCCGGTGGCGCGATGCTGCGCGATCTCGGCACGCGCCTTCTGGTGTTCACCCCCGCGGTGTACGACACCACACCCGACTCACTCGGCGGATTCACCGACACCACCCAACTCGTGCGCGTCGACCTCGGTGGCAGTGCCCTGCTGGATGCTGCGATCATCGACAGGCGCTTCACCGACGTGCTCGCCAAACCGAGCACCGATCCAGCACTCACAGCCGTCTACACGGTGACCAAACTGCTCGCCACCGCACAGGGGATCGTCGATACCGGCGGCGACCCGAGCCGACACAGCGTGGTGATGGGCGCCACCGGGCTTGGCCTCCCCGACACCGCCGTTCTGGCCTCGGTCAGCACGCTGCTCGCAGCCACACCCGGGCTGCTCCCCGTCACCGTCGACGAAGCGAGCTCACGCACCGACACCCTGTTGCTCGATGGCGTGGAAGTGCGCGTCGGGCTGCCCGCTTCGACCAAGGCCGACATCACCGACCGGATCCGCACGGCCAACGCGCTGACGTTCGATCTCACCACGACGGGGAGCATGCTGCCGAGCGACGACCCCCGACCCGCAGCGTGGAGCGACACCATCGGCATACTCCCCACGAGCGCGCTGAGTGATCCGGATGTGGCAGGGATCGCCGCGGGTCTCACCGACGAATTCGCCGCGATCCGCGCAAGTGTCGAGGCTCCACCGCCGTTCTCGTTCGTACTCACCGGCCAATCGAGCATGATCCGGCTTCGCTTCCACAACAACGGGCCCACAGAGCTCACCGTCCGGTTGCGGATGGCGTCGGCGAAGCTCGTGTTCCCCCTCGGCGACCAGTTCGCGGTACTCGCGCCGAACACCGTCACCGAGGTCGAGATCCCCGTCGAGACACGTGCGAATGGTCGCTTCCCCGTTTCGCTCGAGGTCTTCACTCCGGTCGGCGACATCGCCATCGTGCCACCCGTGCCCCTCACCGCCCAGGTGAACGCGCTCAGTGGCCTGGGGAACCTCATCACCGGAGCGCTGGTGCTGGTGTTGGTCACCTGGTGGGCTCACCACGTGCTTGCCGGCCGAAGGCGGCGACATGCCAGCGCAGCAGCCCAGCGACATCCGGTCGCCGCCGGAAGCGGCACGGGTGACGACGCTGCGCTGCGTTCGGAGCTCTCACCCGACGCTGCAACGAGTACCCTCCCTCCTTCGTGAGCACCAATCGCGTCCGCATCGTCACCGACTCCGCCTGCGACCTGCCTCAGCCGGTTGCCGACCAGCTCGGCATCGAGATCGTGCCCCTCACCATCCGTATCGACGACATCGAATACGTGGACCGGCTCGATCTCACCCCGGCCGAGTTCTGGGCGAAGTGCGCCGCTTCGCCAACGCTGCCTTCCACTGCCGCGCCATCGCCGGGTCAGTTCGAGCAGGCCTATCGCAACCTCGCTGCCGACGGTGCCACCGGCATCCTCACCATCTCACTCAGCGGCGAGCTGTCGGCCACCATGCAGTCAGCCCAGCTGGCTGCACGCGCCGTAGCCGACACCATCCCGGTCGTCGTCGTCGACAGCCGCTCGGTCTCCATGGGCCTCGGGATCATCGCCACCGACTGCGCGCGCCTCGCGGCGCAAGGCGGCTCACTCGACGAGGTCGCCGCACGCGCCACCGATCTTGCCGGCCGCACACACGTGTGGGGGGCGCTCGACACACTCGACAACCTGAAGAAGGGCGGCCGCATCGGCGGGGCCCGGGCGTTGCTGGCGTCGGCGCTCGCCATCAAGCCCATCATCGAAGTGCGCGATGGCAAGGTCGAGCAGGGTGGCAAGCAGCGCACCCGCACCAAGGCGCTCGCCTTTCTGGTGGAGAAGCTGGTCAGCTACGGCCCGGTGGAGAACCTGGCCGTGCTGCACGCCGACTGCAGTGACGTCGATCAGTTCATCGAGATGCTGCGGCCGCACTATGACGGCGACATCGTGATCGGCCACATCGGGCCGGTCGTGGGCTCGCATGCCGGCCGTGGGACGATCGGCATCGGGTTCTGCCAGATCTGACACGTCTGAGTCGCTGCATTCCGATCGACGCCCGGGATTGCCGGGTTCTTCGGGTCGCGCGCCACTAGGGTTCAGCGGCGGACATGTCTGTTACCTCAACTGGCACGACCAGCCCTCCGCCGCTGCCCCCGGCCGTCCTCGCCCAGCGCTACCGGCTGGAGCGCAGGCTCGCGCAAGGTGGCATGGCAGAAGTGTGGCTCGCCACCGACCTGTCGTTGTCGCGGCAGGTCGCAGTGAAGGTGCTGAAGCCCGCGCTGGCGGCCGATCCGATCGTGGCCGAACGCTTTCGTCGCGAAGCCATCGCGGTAGCGCAACTCAGCCATCCCAACATCGTCGCGGTCTACGACGCCATCGAGGACGGCGGTCGGCAGGCGGTGGTGATGCAGCTGGTGAACGGCAAGAGCCTCCGGCAGCTGCTCGACGAGCAGAAGCGCCTCAGCCCCGACCTGACGATGCACATCGGCGCGTGTGTGGCCTCTGCGCTCGACGCGGCGCACGCTGCGCATCTCGTCCACCGCGATGTCAAGCCCGGCAACATCCTGATCACGCCGGATGGTCGGGTGTTGCTCACCGACTTCGGAATCGCCAAGGGTCTCGGCAGTCCCGACGACGACCTCACCAGCGCCAACATCATGATGGGCACTGCGAAGTACCTGTCGCCCGAGCAGGTGCGGGGCCGCAAGCTCGACGGCCGCGCCGACCTCTACTCACTCGGTCTGGTGCTCTACGAGTGCCTGGCCGGCCGGGTGCCCTTCCTCGGTGAATCCGATGCCGATACCGCGTTGGCCCGGCTCAATCGCGATCCCACCGACCTCACCCGACTGCGGCCGACGCTTCCCTACGGCCTGGCGCCACTGATCCACCGCCTGCTCGCCCGGCGCCCCGACGACCGATACGCCACAGGCAACGAAGTCCGCGCCGAGCTCACGAGAGTGGCGGCGGCCGCAGTGGATACCACTACGGGCATGACTCCGCCGGGCGGAGTCGGCACCCCCGCGCGCGGTACCCCCGTCGTGGCCGGCACGCCTCCGGCAGCGGTGGGCGGGTACCAACCCGTGCGGAACGGTCGGCCCGCTGGGGTGCCCGTACGAGTCGACCGCACCCCGCCCAACACCTCTCGTCCGCGTCAACAGCCGAACCGCAAGCTGCAGCAACGCGCAGGTCCCTCGCTGATCCTCGTCGGTGGCCTGTTGCTGCTGGCGTTCATCGTCGGTCTCGTCCTGTTCGCCACCCTGCGCGACGACAACCCCGATGG
>Ga0315283_10005634_pt1 | contig 11084 bp, 7 predicted proteins | sample YL17G09_0_MG_FD_204541 | JGI IMG/M metagenome (GOLD analysis project Ga0315283, IMG submission 204541) | Sediment microbial communities from Yellowstone Lake, YNP, Wyoming, USA - YL17G09_0 | ecosystem: Environmental > Aquatic > Freshwater > Lake > Sediment | place: USA: Wyoming | collected...
TGCCTTGTTGACCGTGACCCTCGCCGCCACCGCGCTGGCCGGCTGCGGACGAGGGAAGGAGGGCTCCCCGCAGGGTCCCGGCGCGATGCCGGTCACCGTCGTCACCCTGCGTGCCGAACCCGTCACGCTGGTCCGCGAGCTGCCGGGCCGGACCAGCGCATTCCTGGTCGCCGAGGTCCGCCCGCAGGTGAGCGGCATCGTCAAGGCCCGGCTCTTCACCGAAGGCGCCAGCGTGAAGGCCGGCCAGGCGCTTTACCAGCTGGACGACGCGACCTATCGCGCGGACTACGGCGTCGCCAAGGCCGCGCTCGCCCGCGCCGAGGCCACTCTCGAGGCGGCACGGCTGCGGGCACGCCGGACCGGCGACCTCGTCAAGACGGGCGTCGTGAGCGCGCAGGACAACGACAATGCCGTCGCCGCCCTGCGGCAGGCGGAGGCCGACGTCGAGTCGAGCCGCGCCTCGCTCGTGGCGGCCGGGGTGGTGCTCGGCTATGCGCGCATCACCGCTCCGATCGCCGGCCGCATCGGCAAGTCGGCAGTCACCGAGGGGGCGCTGGTGAAGGCGGAGCAGGACGCGCCGCTCGCCACCGTGCAGCAGCTCGACCCCGTCTACGTTGATGTCACTCAGTCCAGCGCGGAACTCCTGCAGCTCAAGCGGGAACTCGCGGCCGGAACGCTCGAGGAACATGCGTCCCTGCCGGTCGCGATCGTGCTCGAGGACGGCAGCCGCTATGCGCACGATGGCGCGCTCGAGTTCTCCGACGTCAGCGTCGACCCCGGCACCGGCAGCTATCTCCTGCGGATCAAGGTGCCGAACCCGGACCGCACGCTGCTGCCGGGCATGTACGTGCGGGCGCTGGTCGGCAATGGCGTGCGGCCGCAGGGCCTGCTCGTGCCGCAGCAGGGCATCGCACGCGACCCGCGTGGCAACGCGACAGCGCTCGTCGTGGGCAAGGATGGCAAGGTGGAGAATCGCGTCGTGCAGGCGAGCCGCACCATCGGCGACAAGTGGCTGGTGGACGGCGGGCTCGTCGCGGGCGATCGTGTCATCGTGGAAGGGTTGCAGAAGGTTCAGCCGGGCATGCCCGTCCAGGCGACCGAAATGACGACGACTCCGGCGGGCGCGGCAGGAACGCCGGTCGCGGGAGCGGCAGCGAGCGACTCACCCGCCGCCACGCCGCAGGAATAGGCCCGGTAGACCGTGGCACGATTCTTCATTGACCGGCCGATCTTCGCCTGGGTGCTGGCGATCATCGTCATGCTCTCGGGCGCCATTTCCCTCACGCGGCTGGCCGTCGAGCAATACCCGACCATCGCGCCGCCGACGGTCACGATCTCGGCCTATTACCCGGGCGCGACCGCCCGAGCGGTCGAAGAGTCCGTCACCCAGATCATCGAGCAGAGCATGAAGGGGCTGGACGGGCTCCTTTACATGTCCTCGACCAGCGGGTCGGACGGTGGAGCCTCCATCAGCCTCACCTTCGAAAGCGGCACCAATGCCGACGTCGCACAGGTGCAGGTGCAGAACAAGCTTCAGCTCGCCACGCCGCTGCTGCCGGCGACGGTCCGCCAGCAGGGCGTCAGTGTCTCCAAGTCGGACACCGGATTCCTGATGGTCGTGGCCTTCGTGTCAAGCGACGGTCGCCTCGAGGCGGACGACATCGCGGACTACGTCGCGGCGAACGTGGTCGATCCACTTGCCCGCGTGCCGGGCGTCGGCAACGTCGAGGTGTTCGGCACGAAGTACGCCATGCGCATCTGGCTCGACCCGAGCCGTCTCGAGACCTATCACCTCAATCCGGGCGACGTGATCGCGGCCATCCGCGCCCAGAACCAGCAGGTCGCCATCGGCGAGCTCGGCGGCACGCCTGCGGTCCCGGGCCAGCAGTTGAACGCCTCGATCACCGCCCAGGGCCGCCTGCAGACGCCCGAGCAGTTCCGCGCGATCGTGCTGCGTGGCAACCCCGACGGCTCCACCCTCATGCTCGGCGACGTGGCGCGCGTCGAGCTCGGCGCCGAGAGATACAGCCACATCGCCCGCTTCAATGGCAAACCCGCCACGGGCATCGCGGTGTCGCTCGCGACCGGCGGCAACGCGCTCGCCACTTCACGCGCCGTGGAGGCGAAGCTCGCGCAGCTCGCGCTGTCCTTCCCGTCGGGGATCGAGACCGCCGTGCCTTTCGACACGACACCCTTCGTTCGCAGCGCGATCCAGGGCGTGATCGTGACGCTGCTCGAAGCCATCGTGCTCGTGTTCCTGGTGATGTTCCTGTTCCTGCAGAACCTGCGCGCGACCCTGATCCCGACGATCGCGGTGCCGGTGGTCCTGCTCGGCACATTCTCGGTACTGGCGACGCTCGGCTACTCGGTCAACATGTTGACGATGTTCGCGATGGTGCTGGCGATCGGCCTGCTCGTGGACGACGCGATCGTCGTGGTCGAGAACGTCGAGCGCATCATGCACGAGGAAGGACTCTCGCCACTCGAAGCGACGCGAAAGTCGATGGACCAGATCACGGGCGCGCTGGTCGGCGTGGGCCTCGTGCTCGCGGCCGTGTTCGTTCCCATGGCCTTCCTGGGTGGATCTACGGGCATCATCTACCGCCAGTTCTCGGCGACCATCGTCTCCGCCATGGCGCTCTCGGTCGCGGTCGCGATCGTGCTCACGCCCGCGCTCTGCGCCACGATGCTGAAGCCCGTTCCGAGCGGCGGGCACCTTGGCGGTCACGGCTTCTTCGACTGGTTCAACCGCATCTTCGACCGCGGCAGCACACGCTACCAGGGATCGGTGCGCCGCATGCTCGGCCGGCGCGGCCGTTACCTCGCCGCATTCGCGGCGATGGTGGCGATCATGGCCGTGCTGTTCCTGCGCCTGCCCACCGCCTTCCTGCCCCAGGAGGACCAGGGCTGGCTCATGGCGCAGATCATGGCGCCGCCAGGCGCGACGCAGCAGCGGACGATGGATTCGATCTACGCCGTCGAGCGCCACTTCCTCGAGGACGAGAAGGACACCGTCCGCTCCATTTTCACGGTGCAGGGCTTCAGCTTTTCCGGCAGCGGCCAGAACGCCGGCATCGCATGGGTCAACCTCAAGGACTGGTCGGAGCGCAAGTCGAAGGAACTCGGCGTCGATGCGGTCGCGGGCCGCGCGATGATGAGCCTGATGCAGATCAAGGATGCGATGGCGTTCGCCTTCGCCCCTCCTCCGCTGCCCGAACTCGGCACCTCCAAGGGCTTCGTCTTCAACCTCAAGGACGATGCCAGCCTCGGCCACGAGGCGCTCGTCGCGGCACGCAACCAGTTCCTCGGCGCCGCGATGCAGGACAAGCTGCTCGCGAACGTGCGGCCGAACGGGCAGGACGACGCGCCGCAGTTCCGCATCGACGTGGACAACAAGAAGGCCGCTGCGCTCGGCGTCTCGATCGATGACATCAGCACGACGCTCGCCACCGCCTGGGGCGGCCAGTACGTGGACGACTTCGTGGACCGCGGGCGCGTGAAGCGCGTCTACGTGCAATCCGACGCCCCGTATCGAATGGTGCCCGAGGATTTCAGCCGCTGGGCCGTCCGCAACGCGAATGGCGAGATGGTGCCGTTCCAGGCGTTTGCGAGCTGGCGCTGGGACTACGGCCCACCGCGGCTCGAGCGCTACAACGGCGCCTCGTCGCTCGAGATCAACGGCGAGCCGGCCCCGGGCGTGAGCTCGGGCACCGCGATGGCCGAGGTCGAGCGCCTGGTGGCGCAACTGCCGCGCGGCATCGGGCTCGAGTGGACCGGCCAGTCCTACCAGGAGCGCGCGGCCGGGGCGCAGACAACACTCCTCTACACGCTGTCGCTGCTCGTGGTCTTCCTGTGCCTCGCGGCCATGTACGAGAGCTGGGCGATCCCCACCGCCGTGATGCTGGTGGTGCCGATTGGAATCCTCGGCACGGTGCTCGCGGCCACGCTGCGTGGCATGGAGCGCGACGTGTACTTCCAGGTCGCGATGCTCACCACTGTCGGCCTCTCCAGCAAGAACGCGATCCTCATCATCACGTTTGCGAAGGACAACCTCGCGAAGGGCATGGACCTCGTCGAGGCCACGATGACCGCGGTCCGCATCCGCCTGCGGCCGATCCTCATGACCTCACTCGCGTTCGGCCTCGGCGTGCTGCCGCTCGCCATCGCGACCGGCGCGGGCTCGGGCGCACAGCGTGCGATCGGCACCGGCGTGCTCGGTGGCATGATCGCGGGCACCGTGCTCGGTGTCTTCTTCACGCCGCTGTTCTTCGTCACCGTGCAGCGACTGTTCGGTCGGCGGCAGCGGACGCTGCAGTCGGGCGGCGACGCCGGCTGACGAACCGCGCATGGAAACGCCACCGGACGAGCACCGCCAGGCGCGCCCGCCCGTCGCATTCATCTCACACGCGGCCTGCCGCCTGCACCAGATGAGCCCGGGCCATCCCGAGCAGCCGGCGCGCGTGGCAGTCATCGCCGACGAACTCCGCGCGCGGGGCCTGCACGATTTCCTCGCGCACTACGACGCGCCCAGGGCCACCGACGACCAGCTCGCCCGCGTGCATCCAGTCGCATACGTCGAGCACATCCGGGAGAAGGCCCCCGCTGCCGGGCTCGAGGCCCTGGACCCCGACACCGCGATGTGCCCGGAAACACTCGAGGCGGCGTTGCGGGCCGCAGGAGCGAACGTGCTCGCGGTGGACCTCCTGATGTCCGGGCGGGCGCGCCGCGCCTTCTGCAACGTGCGCCCCCCGGGCCACCACGCCGAGCGCAGCCGGGCGATGGGATTCTGCTTCTTCAACAACGTGGCCGTCGGCGCGGCGCATGCGCTCGAGCGGCACGGCCTCGAGCGGGTCGCCATCCTCGATTTCGACGTGCACCTCGGCAACGGCACCGAGGATATCTTCCGTGACGAGGGTCGCGTGCTGCTCTGCTCGCTCTACCAGTACCCGCTCTATCCGGGCATGAACCCGCCGTCGGTGGCGGAGCGCATCGTCAATTGCCCCCTGCCCGGCGGCAGCGGCAGCGACGCGTTCCGCGCCGCGGTCACGCAACACTGGCTGCCAGCGCTCGAGGCGTTCGCGCCGCAGATGATCTTCGTCTCGGCGGGCTTCGACGCGCATGCGTCGGACCCGCTCGCCGAACTGCAACTCACGACCGATGACTATGCCTGGGTCACCGACGCCGCCTGCGCCGTGGCCGACCGTCATGCGAGCGGACGGGTCGTGTCCACACTCGAGGGCGGCTACGACCTCCAGGCGCTCGCGGCGAGCGGCGCCGCGCACATCGAACGGTTAATGGCGGACGCGACGTCCTGAGGCGCGCGCGCGCCAGACGCCGGGCGTCCGGCCGGTTCGGTCCCTGAAGCTGCGGATGAAGCTCGCAACGTCGCTGTAGCCGAGCCGGTAGGCGATGCGCGTCACCGACTGGTCGCCCTTCGTGAGCAGGCTTTGGGCGCGTTCCGTCCGGACCTGCAGCGACAACTCTCGAAAGCCCGCGTTTTCCGCTTCGAGGTACCTGCTGAGCGTGCGGGCCGACAGGTTCACAAAGCGCGCGAGCTGCTCGAGCGTCGGCTGCGTATCCTCCGCCTCGCGCAGCATCATCCGGCACCACTCGCTCCATCGCGGGCTGCCCCGCGCGTCGCGCATCAGTGCCACGCATCGCTGCTCGGCCGCCTGCATGGCCCGCGGGTCCGCCATGGCGAGCGGCATGTCGAGCACCGCGGCGTCCATCGACAGCCGCAGCCCCGGCAGGAGGTCGCCCCAGTGCACGCGGGCCGATGCCAGGTCGCGGTAACGCTCCGCGTGCGGCGGGCGCTCGATCGAAAAGTGGAGGTCGTACGGCGGCAGGTCACGCTGCAGCAGCGAGCGGAACTCGTGGTGATTGGAAACCGCGATGGTCTCCTGCACCACGCGCATCGCGCGATGCGACAGCGCCATGGCCGGCCTGTAGAGGAGGTCCACCCGACCCGCGTGGTGCTGCAGTTCCAGCGTGAATGCGGGATTGATGAGCCGCTGGTAGCTCGAGAGCAGCCTGAGCGCATGTCGCAGAGTCGGACTCGTGAGCAGCGCGTAGCCCAGGATGTCGTGCGAGGTCGTCTTGACGCGCCGCCCGAGTTCGAAGCCGAGGTCGTAGCGACCGCTCAACCGTTCCGCCGCGGCGAGCAGCGACTCGAGCTGGCGCAGCGTGAGCCGTATCTTCGGGTCGTCGAGCGAACCCAGGCGCGCGGCGCGCAGCACCGCCGCCCGCTCGACGCCGATCGCATCCAGGTACTCGAGCAGGGTCAGGAAGTACCTGGCCGGAAAACGATGGGAGTGCGTGGTCACAACTGGATTACGCCAGGGTACCGGCGCGGGGCCGGTCGCGCGTGTCTCAAAACATCAGCAGTATGGCAGAAAATGTCAGTACACGCATCGCCGGCACGGTGAGAATTACGCTATCAGACTGTCTGTCGCGTATGCGACGAGGGGGAATGCGATGACCGATCTCACCGGCGGCGAACTCCTGGCCCAGGCGCTGGCGAACGAAGGCGTGAAGTTCATATTCGGCCTGCCCTGTCCCGAGATCGACCCGCTGCTCGCGGCTCTCGAGGCGAACGGCATACGGCGCATCCCGGTCCGCCACGAATCGGCCGGCGTGCACATGGCGGAAGGCCTGTACAAGACCACCGGGCAGGTCGCAGCCGTGCTCGGCAACCCGGGCCCCGGGTCGGCCAACCTCATTCCCGGCATGGTCACCGCCCGGCACGAGGGCGTGCCGGTGGTCGCGATCACCTCGCAGCACCGCGCGGGAATCGTCTACCCGTCGACGCCGGCCACGTTCCAGGGTCAGGACCAGCTCGACCTCTTCAAGCCCGCGGTGAAATGGGGCGGGCCGATCTTCGAGTGGACACGGATCCCGGAAGTCGTGCGCATGGGCTTCCGCGAGATGTGGGCCGGGCGGCCCGGTCCCGTGCACCTCGAGGTCCCGGGTCCGGTGATGTACGCGACCGGCGATCCGTCGACCGCGCCGATCTACGCTTCCGAGTCGGGGCGCGCGGGCGTCCCACAACCGTCCGCAGCGCAGCTCGATGCCGCGGCGGAGATGCTGGCGAAGGCGAAGGCGCCGGTGATCTTCGCCGGCTGCGGCGTCGACCGCTCGTTCGCCAACAGCGAGCTGATCGAACTCGCCGAATTGATGAACTGCCCGGTTATCCCCTCGCTGGCCGGGCGCGGCGTGGTGCCGCACGACCACCCGCTCTGCTTCAATTCACAGGGTCCGTCTGCGGATACGCTCCGTCGCAATGCCGACGTGATCCTGGTCGTCGGGTCGCGCGTCGGCAACCTCGACGTGCCCTTCGACAAGTACTGGGGCGACCCGAGGCGCTGCAAATTGATCCACGTGGACGTGGACCCGCGCCACATCGGAGTTTCCCGGCCGGTCGCGCTCGGCATCGTGGCGGATGCGAAGGCGACACTGTCGGGCCTCGCGTCACGCCTGCGCGCGCGCCGGGCGTCCAGCCTCGCACGCAAGGATCTCGACGAGCTGCGGGCCGGCCAGGCCGCGTGGAAGGAGGCCATCCAGGCGCAGGTCGCAGGCTGGAGCGGGCCGGGCATCCACCCCGGGCAGGCCTGTGCCGTCGTGGGCAGCGTGTTCGGGCGTGACGCCGTGTACTGCACCGACGGCGGCAACACCTCGCTCTGGGCGAGCGTCGCCTTGCCGTCCACGCGACCCTCCTCCTACCACAGCATCTTCGAACTCGGCATGCTCGGAGTCGGCATCCCGGTCGCCATCGGCGCGAAACTCGGGGATCCGTCGCGCGACGTCGTGTGCGTCACCGGCGACGGGGCCGCCGGCTTCAACGTGATGGAGCTTCAGACTGCGGCTCACCAGGGGGTCAAGATCACGGTCGTGGTGATGGCCGAGGGCCATTGGACGATGGAAATTCCCAACGAGATGGCCCGATGGGGCCGCGACTTCGGCACGGCCATGGGCGAAGTCCGCTGGGACGTGGTCGCGAAGGGACTCGGCTGCCACGGCGAGTACGTGGATTCCATCGCCGACCTGGCGCCGGCGCTCGCCCGCGCGCGGGCACACGAGGGCCCTGCGCTCGTCTGCGTCCGCACCAGCAAAGACGCCAACCTCTCGGTACCCGAATCGGTTGTGGGACGCTTCTTCGAAGTCTATTTCGGACCCTCTGCATGAAACCCCTGAAAGATCGCCTGGTCCTCGTCACCGGCGCTGCCTCGGGCATCGGCTACGAGTGCGCCCGCTCCTTCGCGAAGCGCGGAGCGCGGCTCGTGATCTCCGACATCAACGCCGCGGCACTGGAGAAGGCGCGGCTCGAGCTCACCGCCGCCGGTGCACGCTGCCACGCGATCGCCTGCGATGTCGCGAGCGACGAATCGGTGAACGCGTTCGCGGCCGCCGTCCAGAGGGACGCGGGCCCGGTGGACGTGCTGGTGAACAACGCCGGCATTGCGTTCCTCGGCAGCTTCGAAGAGACGCCGCTGGCACAGTGGCGGCGGATCCTCGACGTGAACGTGCTCGGCATCGTGCACTGCGTACGCGCATTTCTGCCCTCGATGCGCGCCGCAGGCGGGGAACGCAAGATCGTCAACGTGGCTTCGCTCGCTGGGTTCGCGCCGGCGCCGAACATGTCGGCCTACGCGGCGTCCAAGCACGCAGTGGTGGGGCTGTCCGAGGTGCTCGCGCTCGAGCTGCACGACACCGAGGTCACGGTGTTGATCGTCTGCCCCGGCATCATCAACACGCCCATCGTGCACGTGAGTGGAACCGCGCCCGGGATGTCCGAAGCGCAGATTCGCAAGCTCCAGCAGTACTACGACGCGGAAGGATGCCATCCGAGCGTCGTCGCCGAGGACATCGTGCGCGCCGTGGAGAGCGACGCCATCGTGTTGCCGACCGGCCCGATGGCCCGCGTGGGCTACCTGCTGATGCGCCTGTCGCGCAGGCTGGCGCGCAAGCTGACGATCTCCGGGGCGAAGAAGAGCGGCTACCTGCCCTGACCACAGCGCGCCTGCCCGACCTGGCGGCGTGGTGCCCCTACCGCCGCGACCTGTCGCGGCCGGCCACTGAACCCGTGTAGAGTTCGGGGCCGGCGGGTCGTGCGCGCCCGCGCGGCCCAAGCCGCAACGTAGGGATGCTTCCGCATGACTATAGAACTCACGATGCTGGTCTGTGCCGTCGGGCTCTGGATCGCACAACTCCTGGTCGCAGTGGCCGGCGGAATGACCCAGTTCTCACCCGCCGTTCTGGCCGGCAACCGCGAAACGCCCTCCGACGGCAGAGGGTGGGTCGGCCGCGCGCAGCGGGCGTACCGCAACATGGCGGAAAGCCTGCTGCCCTTCGCCGCGCTGGTGCTCGTCGCGCATGCAGCGGGGGTGAGCAACGACACGACCGTCATGGGCGCGAAGCTCTTCGTCTACGCGCGGACGGCGTACGCGGTGGTGTACATCGGGGGCATACCCTGGCTGCGCACCGTGGTGTGGACCGCGGGCTTCGCTGGGATACTGATGATCCTCGCCCAGCTCCACTGAGGCGACTGACGCGGATGCAGCGCGCGACGGCCTATGCCGAGGCGCTCGCGCCGGTCGCCGAGTGCATGCTCGAGGAGGCGCAGATCGAGCGGGGCCAGCGCGTACTCGACGTCGGCAGCGGCGGCGGAGACATGGCCCTGCTCGCGGCCCACGCGACGGGGCCCTTGGGTCGGGTGCTCGCGACGAACGTCTCCCGCGAAAAGATGGCGGGCCTCGCGACGCGCATCGGCGCGCATGGCGCACCGCGCACGATCGAGGTCCTCGAGTCCGCCGCTGAGGATCTCGCGCTCGAGCCCGGCACATTCGACGTCGCGCTGGCCCGGAACTGCGTGATGTACTTCCGAGACCTCGGCCGCGCGCTCCACAGGATTCGCGTGGCCTTGCGCCGCGGCGGGCGGTTCGTGGCCTCCGTCTACGGGCCTCTAGAACGCGAGCCCTTCCACGCGATCCCGATCGAGGCCGTCAGGCTCAGGCGAACGCTGCCCGAGCCACCGCCCGAGTACGTCCAGGCATTCCGGGTCGCCGCCGCCGACGTGCAATCGGCACTCATGAGGGCCGGGTTCGCGGAGGTACGGACGCGCATCGTGCAGGTCCAGCGGACCTACCCGAACCTCGCGGCGGCGCTCGACCTGCTGCGCGCCTCGCCGTCGCTGGGAGAACTGCTGTCGTCGCTGCCGAAAGACCAGGTTGAGGCTGCGTGGGCGGACATCGAGGGCGGATTCCGGCGATACCAGGGGCCTGCGGGACTGCGCATCCCCGGCGAGCAGGTGGTCATCGTCGGCACCGCGTAAGCCGACGCAGCCGCCGTTCACGTCCGTAACGGTCGCATCGCTGGGCAATCCGCCGGTGGTAGGCGTGGTCGTCAGGAACTGCGCGAGAGGCATCCACAACTTGAGATCGCGTGAACCGTCGCTGGCGACCTCTTCCACTGAGGATTTCGGCGGCCTCGCGCTGCGCCGGAGCGGCCAGCGGCATCGTTCGAGTCGCCATCAGGACGAGTGCCCAACGCACTGGCCCCGGCGCGCACGCCCCGGCCCCGATCTTGTCCATACGGCCTGCACAGTGCAAGATGCCCGCCCACTTTCCACCTGCTTCGCGCGACGAGGCCCGTACGGATCTTATGGCACACGACGTATTCCTGAGTTACTCCGCCGCGGACAAGGAGACGGCGCTCGCCATCCTGGCCGGGCTCGAGAAGCAGGGAATCCGCTGCTGGATCGCCCCGCGCGACATACCGGCAGGGTCGGAATACGGCCAGCAGATCGTCGATGCGGTGAAGGCCTGCCGCGTGTTCCTGGTGGTCTTTTCGACGGGTGCCAATGCGTCGCCCCACGTCCGGCGCGAGGTCGAGCGCGCCGTGTCCCTGGACAGGACGATTCTTCCGTTCAGGGTCGAGAACGTGGCACCGACCGGGGCCATGGAATACTGCCTCGGCGGCACCCACTGGCTCGATGCTTTTGCCCCGCCCATCGAGCCGCACATCGCCACGCTGGTCTCGACACTGCGCACCATGCTGGGCGCCACCGCCGGTCAGCCGGCGGGTGTCGA
>Ga0315283_10005635_pt1 | contig 11083 bp, 7 predicted proteins | sample YL17G09_0_MG_FD_204541 | JGI IMG/M metagenome (GOLD analysis project Ga0315283, IMG submission 204541) | Sediment microbial communities from Yellowstone Lake, YNP, Wyoming, USA - YL17G09_0 | ecosystem: Environmental > Aquatic > Freshwater > Lake > Sediment | place: USA: Wyoming | collected...
AACATTATAAATAGTTATAGTATGGCGGTATTTTAAACTTTATTATATACGTTTCGTGCACAATAATCGTAAAAAAGTAATTGTTTCGGTCGTCGGGGCGCGACCGAATTTTATGAAAATTGCCCCCCTGGTCAAGGCCTTTAATAAGGAAAATAAATTCAAACATATTATCGTTCATACCGGCCAACATTACGATAAAAATATGTCTGGTAATTTTTTCCACGAATTGGGAATTCCTAAATCCAGTTATAATCTCAACATCGGATCAGGTAGTCATGCCGTACAAACGGCAAAAATAATGATTGGATTAGAAGATATCTTTCGACGATTAGCACCGGATATGATCTTGTTGGTGGGTGACGTCAATTCAACTTTAGCCGCGACCATAGTCGCCGCTAAAATGGGTATTCCGGTTAGTCACATTGAGGCTGGTTTGAGAAGTGGCGATCTGAACATGCCGGAGGAAATTAACCGACTGGTTACGGATCGATTATCTTCATTATTATTTACGCACGAGATTGAAGCTGATCAAAATTTAATCAATGAAGGGGTCTTGCCAAAACGTATCAAATTTGTTGGAAATATAATGATTGATACTCTTTTAACAAATGTGGGGGCAGCAAAAAGATTAAAACTGCGGACAAAGCTTAAATTAAATCATCAGTCATATGCCCTAATTACTCTACATCGACCGAGTAATGTCGATCAAAAAAAAGTGTTGGCGAATATTATAAAGGCTTTTGTTCTGATCCAAAAGAAAATCACGCTGGTTTGGCCAATTCACCCCCGGACCTTAGCGAATCTTAAACGCTTTGGAATTTACGAAAAACTTAATAAAATTCCAAATTTTAAATTATTGACTCCGCTTTCTTATCTTGAGTTTTTGCATATAATGATCGGGGCCAAGTTCGTGCTGACTGATTCCGGCGGGATCCAAGAAGAAACCACCGCCTTGGGAATTCCATGTTTGACCATCAGAAATAATACCGAACGACCAATAACTATCACTCAGGGGACTAATATCCTAGTTGGTACATCAACAAATAAAATCGTTCACGCGGCGATGGAAATTATTAATGGGCATGCAAAAAAGGGACATATTCCAAAGTATTGGGATGGTCACACTGCTAATCGAATAATTAATTGTCTAGAGAAGGAATTATTATGAAACAAGTGCTAGCTAAATCGGGCGGTATCATCATTGAAAATATCCCCACACCAATGGTAAGTGCAAATACTATTTTAGTTCGGACCGCACGGACATTAATCAGCACGGGTACGGAAATGACGGCAGTTGGTGGTCCGACCGAATCATTACCAAAAAAAATCCTTAAAAATCCCGGTTTGGTTTTTTTGGGTCTTAAAAGTATCCGCGAAAGGGGTTTAAAGAAAACCGTTTCAATTGCTCGCGGAGAGTTTGAAACCGGCCTAGCCCTTGGCTATAGCGCCGCCGGAACAGTGATCGAAGTCGGTTCAGAGATTGACGATATCCAGATTGGAGACCGGGTTGCTTGTGCCGGGGCCGGTCTTGCCAGTCATGCGGAATATATCAACGTACCCCGTAATTTATTAGTTAGAATTCCGAGCGAAGTGTCGTTTTCAGAAGCAGCTTCGGTCACGCTCGGCGCCATAGCGATGCAGGGGGTTCGCCAGGCGGAACCTAATTTAGGTGAAATTCACGCGGTTTCTGGTCTCGGATTACTAGGATTATTGACGGTTCAAATGTTACGAGCCAATGGCTGTCGGGTGATTGGAATCGATCCTGACAGCGACCGACGAATGATGGCAGAAAATTTTGGCGCAGAATTAACTATTGCACCAGGCGACGAGGGCTTGTTATCTAAACTTGAAACATCAACTAATGGACATGGCGTTGACACTACGATTATCACTGCGGCCACAAAAAGTAATGAACCGTTGCAACAAGCCATGCAAATAACCCGGCTGAAAGGCAAGGTGGTAATTGTCGGAGCAATCGGTTTAGAGCTTCAAAGATCGCCATTTTACGAAAAAGAAATAGATTTGCGAATTTCACGCTCATACGGCCCCGGACGATACGACCCATCCTACGAAGTTGATGGATTAGATTATCCATATCCCTATGTCCGTTGGTCGGAAAACAGGAATATGGTGTCGTATCTATCATTGATAGCCGATAAAAAAATTGATTTCCAGAAGATGATCACTAAAGAATACCCGATTGATCAGGCCCCTGCAGCCTATGCCGAACTTGGTGCGACGGGGAAAAAGCCTTTAGCGATACTTCTAACCTATCAAAGTGAAAATCAGGAACTTGATCATCAGCTTAGAATTTCAACCAAAACGTCGTTAACGAATCCTGTTATTCGGGTTGGGTTAGTCGGGGTTGGTGGCTTTGCCTCGGCCATGCATATTCCCAATCTTCGAAAACTTTCGGATAAATATTCAATCCAAGCGGTCTGCGATATAAATGGCCTGATAGCGAAAAACGTCGCTCAGCAAAATGGCGCTCATGTGGCCACGACTGATTTCCAAACAGTGATAAATGATCCGAACATTGATCTCGTTTTAATTAGTACGCGGCATAATCTTCATGCTTCGATGGCTATTGCCGCACTGCAAGCAGGTAAAGCGGTATTTGTAGAAAAACCGATGGCCTTAAACAAATCCGAGCTTCAGCAACTAGTGGAAGCAATTCGTCAGACCGGCCAGTCATACTTTGTTGGATTCAATCGTCGTTATTCGCCCATCTCCAAAGCAATTGCCCAGGCGGTTACTAAGCGTCAAAATCCATTATTGGTTTATTATCGAATGAATGCCGGATATATCCCCAGCAGTCACTGGGTCCATGGTCCAGAGGGTGGTGGACGGATTATTGGTGAAGGTTGCCATATCTTCGATCTGTTTGCCCACTGGACTGGTGCCTCGCCGATCGATTTGCAAGTGGTTCGCGTTCGACCACGAACGGAAAACATTTTAGCCGAAGATAACTGTACGATAACGATAAAATACGACGATGGTTCGATATGTACACTGCTATATACTGCTCTGGGAAATCCCGGGGTATCAAAAGAATATGCCGAAATATATTTTGACGGTAATACAATCATACTTGATGATTATAAATCACTTCGCACTTTTGGAACTGGACCTAGTGTAACTGAAACTATTCAAGATAAGGGCCATCTGAACGAATTAAAGGTCATGGCCGATACTTTACTGAGTAAAGATACTCAGTGGTCGATATCCCTAGAAAGTATGATCCAGACAACGGAGTTGACATTTACCGCTGCCTCAAAGAAATCCGACTAGATTCTGACCCAAATAAACGACTAATTAAACTGAAAATTAATATGGACCAACTTTCCTCTCTCATTTTCTCAAAATATAAGGAGGTTCATGGTGATTTTTCCCAATCAGATGATAATCGGGCGCTGCAGCGGGAATTTGATTTATGGGGAAAATTAAATTATCTACCCCTGATTAAGTCTCGGTCTAAAGATATTTCTATTTTTGAAGTCGGAACGTACTTAGGCCACAACTTAAAGTGGTTGAAATCAATGGGTTTTACTAATTTGCACGGTATTGAACTAGACCCGATCTCGTGCAAAATCGGACAGAAATATTCAGGCGTCCAAGATATTCAGTCTGGTGACGTGATGGATTATTTGTCATTGATAGAGAACAAATTTGATTTAATTATTATGAAAGCGGTGCTTGAACACATTGAACGGAATGAAGTCCCGAGGTTACTAAGTTTACTACACAAATCACTTCGTCCCGGTGGTCAAATTATTATCACTGTTCCGAATATGGACTGGCTGCTTGCTGGTCACGAAAGATACATGGATGCTACCCATCGCATGGGTTTTACTCGAGAAAGTCTGGGTGCTGTTATGCGTCTATACTTTTCAAATGTCGAGGTTGAACCATTTGACACACAAACTTTCCAGGGTAGGCATGGATTTTATCGGAAACATATTAGACAGTTGATACTAAAAGTAATTCACAAAATCTTTCGATATTTAGGTGAAGGACTTGATGAATTGTGGTTTGAATACCGGGCTATCAAAGGAACTGGATACAAGCATGGTTAAAATCGAATCAATGCCCCACCTTCTAAATCAAGCGCGGCGCCAACTTTCGCGTTTACGCCCTAGCCACCAAAGATCACAGCTGCAGTCCTTCACTAGACGGGAGTTTGATCAGGCAGTCGCCGCGATGTTTAAAAGTAAAGTACAAATTCAAAAAGATCAGACTCTTGCCTTACGACATATATTATCAACCGCTGTAACTCGAGTCCCATACTATAAGGATATAAAAATCGATTTGGATAATTTTAGTTTTAATGAATTACATAAGTTTCCAATTATAACTAAAAAAATGATGGTTAATGATCCCGAATCATTTATGGTTTCGGATCTAAATTTAAAACTTGCACAATGGAGCCATACCTCGGGGTCAAGCGGTAGCCCATTTCAATTCCTAGTACCGAATAATTCCTATGCCCGGGAAAACATCGCTATGTGTCGGGCCTGGAACATGGGGGGGCACTATCAACCTGGGGATCCAGTAATCATGCTGCGAAGTTATTCACCAGGACCAGCCGAGCCAATATTTAGATACGCACCCGCCGATAACTTTTGGTATCTTTCTGCTTTTGATATCAATCAGGATACCTTACCTAAATATCTCGAGATTATTCAGCAATCCGGTGCCAAGGTGCTACGTGGTTACGCCTCATCGATATATCTTTTCAGTTTATTACTTAGTAAACAGGGAATCAAAATTCCGCAAATTAAAACTATCATTACTTCATCGGAAACACTTTTACCAATATATCGACAGGTTATTGAGGCTCAATTCAAAGTTAAGGTTCTAGACTGGTATGGTTTGAATGAGCGAGTAGTAACAGTCCAACAATGTACCGCCGGTAATTATCATAATAATGATGATTATGGAATTATCGAAATCGACGAGCATGATCACATTATCGGCACCTCGTTGCATAATAATTTCATGCCCTTTATTAGATACGATACCGGCGATATTGCCGTGGTTAATCAGTTACCGGATAGTTGCCCTTGTGGACGGACTTTCACCATTCCATTTTCAGAAATTCAGGGCCGGTCTGATGATTTATTATATAAATTCGACGGGACAGCCGTGCCGACAGTGAATATCTACACTGCCATGCACGATATAAAAAATATTCTTCAGTTTAAAATAATTCAGGAGGCAGATTTACGCATCACGGTCCAGGTGGTCTCACATCACCCGCTTTCACCAATCGAAAAACGGCAAATTATCGATGTACTTAAACAAAGGCTGGGGTCAATCGAGATTGATATCGAGTCTGTTAAATTAATTCCCAGAAATCATAAAACAGGAAAAATTCAAGCATGTGAGTCACATGTAAAGACAAAGACTCGGCGTGCTAACAATGCGGTGGCAAGTTTAGCACCCTATCGCCTATCTTCACATCGAGTCTGGGAGCAAGATTCTTCGCGAGTGTATAAATTAGACTGGAATGAGGCGGCGATAATGCCTTCACCGCGGGTGTTATCAGTTTTACGCAATCTACCTGACTACTATCAATTGAACTGGTACCCCGATACCCATAACCATGAATTAATCACCCGCCTTGCTAAATACGCGGGAGTAGCAGAACAACAAGTGCAATACTTTGCTGGATCTGATGCAGCTCATGAATATATCGTCCGAGCTTTTTTAAATCCTAATGAATTAGTCACAATATTAGCACCCACTTACGATAATTTTCGCGTTGTCGCACTTGCCCAAGGTGCGCACATCCACTATCACCAGGTGCCACTCGATGGACCATTTCAGATCGAGCACTTGATCGAAGACCTACACGCACATCACAGTGCTCTGGTATATTTCGCTAATCCCAATAATCCAACCGGCCGAATTTATCAATTCTCAGATATCGAGAAATTAACACAGTCATTTCCAACAACGATTTTCGTCATTGATGAAGCCTACGTCGAATTTGCCGGCGTCTCGGCAGCGCCCCTGATAAACGACCATGCGAATATCATTATCACACGCACCCTATCAAAAGCATTTGCGCTGGCTTCTTTACGATTTGGCTACATCATTACTCAAGAAGAGAATATTGAGTTGTTAAATCGCATTCGTAATGCCAAACTTATTTCAACACCAGCACAATTTGCCGCCATCGCCGCCTTGCAAGATATTCCATACATGCAACAATACGTCCGAGTTATTAACCTTGCCAAAGATGAGTTTGCACAGGCATTGATTACGGCGGGTTATCGAGTAATCAATGGTGGTGGAAATTTTATATTGGTCGACTTGATAACTACCGAACGGAAGTTGGATTTACTAAAACATTTAGCCAATCAATCGGTATTTATCCGGGACTGCGGTTATATTCCAAATCTTTCAACCTTCGTGCGGATTACAATTGCACCACCGGAAATAATGAGAAATATTGCCCAGAAATTGATCAACTGGCGGCCCACATAATGAAGTATCTGGCGATATTCGACTATTGCGACACGTTATTCGATGGGCAGTCATTACAGTTATTCATTGATTATTTATTTTCCCATACCCCCAAACGTAAGTGGCGGAAATTTTTTGCTACACTTCAACTTCGGAATACTCATGAGATACGTAAATACAAGTCACGCGCTTTTGCGCCTTATCGAGGTCTACCGAAAGCTGCGATGATAAAATATGCAAAGGATTTTTTTTACACAGTTCTCTGGCCGAAACATCACGACCGAATGCTGCAACGTCTTAAAGAACATCACCTGCGGGGAGATATCATTATAGTTATTTCCGGTGGTTTAGAAGAATACCTACAATTCTTAATTAAAGAAATACCAGTCGACAGGGTCATCTCGTCTCGATTGCTATATCATGGAGAAAAATTTGCGGGTGATATTAAGGAACCAGAGTGCCTGGGCGAGGAGAAAGTCCGGCGGTTATACGAAGAAATAGATATGTCGGATTTCGATTGCACAAAATCGACGATATATAGCGACTCCCAATCGGATATACCGCTGCTAAACCAATTTGGCAATGCGGTTGTCGTCGGTAAAAGTCCACAGGCGCCGGATTGGTTATTACCAAATTATCAGTATCTCCAGTTGTAAAGTTGATATGGCAAATAGACTGGCTGGCAATATTTCCGGGACATTTATAACGAGAGTTGTAATCATCGCGATGGGCGTGGTAGGTAGTGTTATTACAGCTCGATTTTTGGGACCCGCTGGTAAGGGCATTCTGGCAACGTTGGCGGTTATATCCGGGACAGTCATGCAATTCGGCAATTTCGGGTTACATGCATCTAATACTTATTTCATAGCGAAAAATAAGGATCTCACACGTCAGGTAATTATTAACGCCCTCTATACCGGCTTGGTTGGGGGCACACTGATTACTGGGTTAGCTTTCCTGGCTATTCACCTCTCCCCCGCTTTTCTTGGCAATGTACCGACAAATCTTATTTACCTGACGCTGATTACAATTCCAATCAGTTTCATTATAATGTTTTTTCAAAATATTCTAATCGGTCAGGGTCGAGTGCGACTATTTAATTATTTTGAACTCGGGGCAAGTATGTTTGGTTTGGCTGGGATTATCATTATCTTTCTTTTATTACATTTTAGCATTTATGCTTTAGTCATTTTTTCTACGATTACCGCTGGGCTAGCGGCGATTTTCTACGTTTTATCATTAAAAAAATATATTTATTTCCCCTTGTACTTCAACGGTAGACTTTTTAGGCAAATGTTACAATATGGCTATAAATCATATATCGCAAGTTTGTTGTCCTATTTCATCATCCGCTCGGATATTTTGCTATTAAACTATTTTCGCGGATCAGCGGAAACGGGAATTTATTCGATTGCCGTACAGTTTAATGATTTTTTATACCTTCTCCCCATGACTAGCGGGTTAATGTTGTTCCCAACAATCGCAGCGCAACCAGATAATCAAGAGAAGACGCGCATTACCCAGCATCTCTCACGGCATATAAGTATTATCATGGCCTGTTTGTGCCTAGTGGGCGCGCTGGCTGTTTTTCCAGTGGTTAAAATGTTATATGGCCAGGCTTTTATTCAGGCTGTTTGGCCATTTTTAATATTATTGCCGGGTATTTATTTCTTATCAATCGAAACGATTCTAATGAATGACTTTGGTGGGCGGGGGTTACCGCCAATAGTTTACATCGCCCCCGCCTGCGGCTTAGTTTTTAATGTACTGGTTAATATTATCGCTATACCACGTTTTGGTATGAATATCGCTGCGGCGACATCATCAATTGGATATGGAATAACTTTATATCTCGCCGGTCGATATTTTATCCGGCTAACCAATTCTCGATGGAGTGAACTAATTCTCCCGAGACGACAAGAAATTAGAGAAACATTAAATTGGGCAATCGGCATTGTTCGTAATAAAATTAAAGGCTCATGATAAACTTGCCTCTGTTAAAAGGTATTAGTCAACATTTATCCATTACTGAGTAAATTTCTATCCGTATGTGTGGAATCACCGGTACACTCTCAACAGATCCATCTAGGTATCCCATCGACCAAGCACTGATCCGACGGATGCGTGATGCCTTAATTCATCGTGGCCCTGACGATGCCGGAGAATATTTTTCACCCGATGGTCAGTTGGGATTTGGTTTTCGACGTCTGAGTATCATCGATCTGTCACCAGCCGGACATCAACCAATGTCTAACGAAGATGGTACTATTTGGATAGTTTTTAATGGTGAGATATACAATCACGCCTCCCTCCGACAGGGATTAATCGATCACGGGCACACCTATCGATCAAAATCGGATACTGAAACAATTATCCACCTGTATGAAGAAAAGGGCATCATGTGTCTGCAAGAGCTCCGCGGAATGTTTGGTTTAGCTATATGGGATCAATGTCAAAATCAATTATTTATAGCTCGTGATCGGATTGGTGTTAAGCCGGTTTACTATACTACCCACCAAGGTCAGTTTCGATTCGCGTCAGAAATTAAAGCCCTGCTTGAAGATCAAACCTACCCACGGGAAATCAACCGTCAGGGGCTTTATGATTATTTAACTTACTTTTCCGTTCCCGCACCAGATACTTTATTTACAGGTATTCATAAAATCCCGGCGGGACACTATTTACAAGTCGATCGGAAGGGAGTTGAGCTTCATAAATATTGGGATATTCCATTAAAAACCGATTCTTCAAAAACAGAGGAAGATTGGATTTCACTTATCCGCACCGAACTGAAAGAGTCGGTCCGGCTCCGGAATATGAGCGATGTACCGTTCGGCGCGTTCCTATCGGGTGGGATTGATAGTAGCCTAATTACTGTTTTAATGAATCAATTGCTGCATCAACCAATTAAGACCTTCACCGTCGCGTTCAAGGATGATGATGAAAATAATGAACTCAAGTATGCGCAGCAAATACGCGATCAATATCACACTGATTATCATGATATCTACATTGGGCAAAAAGAACTCTTCCAATATCTGCCCAAGCTGATTCACACCCAAGATGAACCAATCGCCGATTGGGTTTGTTTCCCATTATACTACGTCTCGAAGCTAATCAGAGACAACAAAGTTATTGTGGCCCAAGTTGGTGAAGGCAGTGATGAGTTATTTTGTGGATATGATGGGTTCCTGAAGACCATTCGTCGATATAATAAAGTGGATCGATACTATCAATTGCTACCAGGATTCATCAAAAAAGCAATCTACGCCGCAGCTAAACGACTGCCGCCATATCGTCATCGAACAATTTCGCTCGAACACTTTCGGCGAAAAGCGCATAATGAGTTCCCTTTCTGGGGTGGTGCTATTTGTTATACCGAAGGAGAAAAACAATTACTACTAACTGACACTTTTTGTCGACAAGTAAAAAACTCCTACTGGATGGTTGAAAAATATCTTAATGACCTTCATCGTCAAAATCCTCGAGCAGATTTCCTGCAAAAGATGACCTATCTCGAATTCAAGCAACGTCTACCTGAATTACTATTGATGCGCGTTGATAAAGTCACAATGTCTACATCTATTGAAGCCCGTGTCCCGTTTCTTGATTACCGTTTCGTCGAACAGATGGCTGGTATTCCGACTAAGTTCAAGATTAAGGGTGGAGTCGGAAAAGCCATTTTAAAAAAGTCAGCGGAATCAATTATTCCGAGCAATATTATTTACCGAGAGAAGGTCGGCTTTGGCGCTCCAATTGCTATCTGGTTGAGCGAGAAAAGATTTAATAATATTTTTCGTCGCCTGGTGCTTCAATCAAGTATAATGGAACAGGAGATCTTTAAAAAAGCTGAGGTTGATAAATTATTCTCTGAACAATTGAGTGGGCATGGCCAACACAGCCTAATACTCTGGTTAATAATTAATGTAACTTTATGGTATGACTTTTGGATTGCTCGCCGAGATATTCGTGCTAATTTGGATCAGTTATTGGCAATGACCGAGGAATTAACTGAGAATAGTTCAGGACTTGAATCTTGGCGCCATTAAAAGAATGAGCACCCTGATCATTGCTGGCCCGACCATGAAGTCATCGGACATCGCCACGATCAAAGAACGATGGCCTGATGATGACTGGCATGAATATCGACTTTCTGGTAATGGCCTGAAATCAATCCGCCAGTATATCAAGAATTGGCGTCAGATCACATTTGATCGGACAATTTTAACTGTGAGCGATATTAATCATACTCCCCGAATAACTTTTTTAAAGGGCATCACCTTGCTTTCTAAATCACGAAAGGCCATGATCGTTGATGTATACGGCGGGAACATTACTGTACGCTGGTCAACCATGCTGGTCCGTGATTTGCCATTACTCGGGTGGGAATATATTTCCGCTTGGTTGTTTCTGCGCCGATTTTATTATCATCTGACACGCATGGAGAAGGCGCCGACTACGGAACCATCTGCAACTGGTCCCCTGCGACGAATTGTGTATCTCCGAACTGATATCCATCATGGAAAAATAGTCGGGGGATCCGTCGGTCACATCGCAGGCGTAGCTAACGCCATGCATCGGCTTGGCTATGACATTTTTTTTATTAGTTCGG
>Ga0315283_10005636_pt1 | contig 11082 bp, 8 predicted proteins | sample YL17G09_0_MG_FD_204541 | JGI IMG/M metagenome (GOLD analysis project Ga0315283, IMG submission 204541) | Sediment microbial communities from Yellowstone Lake, YNP, Wyoming, USA - YL17G09_0 | ecosystem: Environmental > Aquatic > Freshwater > Lake > Sediment | place: USA: Wyoming | collected...
CGGTCGGCCAGGGCGAACAGATCGGGGCCGCCGACCTCGTCCTCGGCCTCGCAGCGCACCACGCCGGACCAGCCGTGCTCGATGGGCGTGGGCAGGCGGAGGTACCAGGCGGGGCGGCCGGCGCCGAGACGGAAGACCGGGGTGCGCTGGCCGGGGAGCAGGGCGGTGATCACCCGCTGGGACAGGTCCTCGGGCAGGTAGGCCACCGGGTGGGTCTTCACGTAGCCGACGGCGTGCTTCACGCCGTGGCGACGGCCGCTCAGCGGCCCGTCGGTGATGAGCAGGTCCCCCTCGCCGGGGCCGGCCGCCCGGGCGACCTCGGCCTCGAGATCGGCCATGCGGTCGTGCAGGGCCTTGGCCAGGATCCCTGACTCGTCGGAGGTGACCCCGCAGTGGGTGAAGGTGCCGTGGCGGGTGGCGATGTCCCGGGCGGCCTTGTCGGGGGCGAGGAACTCGTGGCGGGCCTGCGCCTCCACGACCGTGGCCCGGCCGTCGCAACGAACGACCCCGGCGCCGAAGGAGACACACCGGCCCCGGTGGACCTCGCCGCTGTCGAGGGTCACCACGACGTTGGCCTCGATGCGCTGTACGCCGTCCACGAAGTACACGGTGCCGACCGGCTCGCCCCCCGGCGACCGGGGCTCCCAGTCCTTCGGGTCGGCCTCGAGGTCCAGCACCGGCGGGTCCTTGGGGGCAAAGCCGCCCTCCTCGGTGGGCGACCCGTACTCCGGTGCCCACGACTCGACCGCCAGCCTCACGAGTCGACCCGGGTCACCGTGGAGGTGGTGGGGCCCTTGCGGACCTCGAAGCGGACGGGGAGGCGCTCGGCCAGCTCCCGGACGTGGCTGACCACGCCGACCATGCGGCCCGACGCCCCCAGCTCCTCCAGGGCGGTGGCCACGATGTCCAGCGTGTCGAGGTCGAGGGAGCCGAAGCCCTCGTCACAGAAGATCGACTCCAGCCGGGCGCTGCCGCCGGCCGCCAGGTCCGCCACCTGGTCGGCCAGGGCCAGGGCGAGGGCCAACGAGGCCAGGAAGGTCTCGCCGCCCGAGAGGGTCTTGGCCCCCCGGACGGCATCGGCGTTGGCGTGGTCGACCACGGCGAAGTTGGCCCCACTCCCGTCGAGGGTCAGTGAGTAGGCCCCGGCCGACAGCTCAACCAGGATCTCGGTGGCCCCCACGACCAGGCGCTGGAGGGCCTCGTCCAGGATCCACTTCTCGAAGCGGTCGGCCCGCAGGTGGCGCCCCAGCTCCTCGGCCACCTGACGGCGCTCGGCCAGCCCTCTGCGCTGAGCCTCCAGCTCGACCGCCCGCCGGCGGTCCTTGGCCAACCCCTCGGCGCGGGTCCGGGCTCGCTCACGGGCCTCGGTGGCGGCGTCCCGGGGGTCCCGGTCCCCCACCGTCACGTCCAACTCGGCGCAGGTCTCCCGGATGCGCTCCTCGATGGCCGACCGCTCGGTCTCGGAATCGTCGACCTTGGTCCGGGCCTCGGTCGCCTTCTCCTCGTGCTCGGGGCGGGCCTCGTCGGCCCAGGCCACCAGCGCGCCCCAGGCGGCCCCGAGGTCGGCCCGATCGGTCGCCGGGGAGCCGAGCACCACCAGCGCGTCCCGGGCCTCGTCGAAGCGGACCCAGAGCGCCTTCTCGTCGTCGGCCAGGGTGACGGCCCGGCGCTCGGCCCCGTCGAGGTCGCGGCGGCGCTGCTTCTCGGTCTCCCGCGCGGTGCGCAGGTCGGCCTCGCGGCGGTCGAGAGCGGCCAAGGCGGCTTCTATGGCGGTCGCGTCGAGCCCCTCCCCCAGCCGCTCGTCGAGCTCGGCCACGGTCTGGCCGACCTCGGTCAGCAGCGCCGTCACCTTGTCCAGCTCCCGCTGGGCGTCGCGCTCGGCGTCGTGCGCGGTCCGCATGGCCCTGCTGGCCTCGGCCACCGCCGCCTCGGCCGCGGTCACGTCGGGGGCGTCGGCGTGGGACGGCACCTCATGGACGACCTGGCGACACACGGGGCAGGGCGCTCCCGCGACCAGATCACGGGCGATCGCGGCCGCGCGGTCCCGGTCCTTGGCCGTCACCACCGCGACCTGAGCGTGCGCGTAGGCGGTGTCGGCGCTCTCGCGCACGGCCGCGGTGGCGGCCAGCACCTCGGTTCGCTCGATCTGGAGGGTCTCGCCGGTGCGGATGCGTTCGGCCTGTTCGACCCGCCGGTCCAGCAGCGTCAGGCGCTCGCGCAGGGCGACCCGGTCGGGCAGGTCGGCGGTGGCCGCCTCCGTGTGTTCGAGGAACCCCGCCGCCGCCTCGTGGTCCTTGCGGGCCTGGTCGAGCTCCTTGCGGGCGGCATCGGCCTTAGCCGCCAGCCGGGCGACGTCGGCCGGCACCGCCAGTCCGGTCAGGGTCTTCACCCGCTCGGCGGCCTCGTCGGCCTCGGCCTTGGCCAGGGTGATGGCCGTGGCGAGCTCCTCGAGCCGGGGACGGGCCTCGTCGATGCGCTCGACGAGGCGGTCCAGGACGCCGACCCGGCGCTCGGCCTCCTTCAGGGTCTCCTCGGAGGCGTCGGCCAGCTCGGCCACCTGCCGGTCGAGGACCTCGACCTGGGCCCCGGCGACCGTGGCCCGGGACCGGGCCGCCTGGCCCATGGCCTCGTAGAGGCCGAGGTCGAGCAGGGCCAGGAGCATGTCCTGACGCTTGCGGGGCTCGGCGTGCAGGAGGGCGGCGAACTCGCCCTGCGGCAGGACCACACAGGTGCAGAAGTGCTCGAAGGTCAGCCCCAGGAGGGCCTCGACCTCGGCGGTCAGGGCCTTGGCATCCCCCGCCACCGTCTCGACGCCGCCGCCGGCGTCCCGCCGCTCGAGCCGGGCCTCCTTCGTCGTGGCCCCGGTCCCGACGACCTGCACAACCCGGACCGCGGTGTACCCGACACCGTCCACGGTGAAGTCGAGCCGGACCCGGGCCTGGAGCAGGCCCTGGCTGATGACCGGCGCCACCGCCTTCTTGTCCAGCCGGGGGATCGAGCCGTAGAGGGCGAAGGTCATGGCGTCGATGACACTGGACTTGCCCGAACCGGTCGGCCCGGCCAGGGCGAAGAGGTCGGCGCCGTCGAAGTCGACCTCGACCGGCTCCCGGAACGCCGTGAAGCCCTCGACCTCCAGGCGCTCAGGCCGCATCGACGGTCCCCGAGTCGCTGAGCTCGTCGTGCAGTTCCCGGAAGAGGGCGAGGAGGCGATCATCGTCGACGTCCTGCTCGTCCAGGTACTCGGCGAAGAGCTCGTCGGGCGACCGGCCCAGGCGAGGGGCCCGAGCACCGCCCTCGGTGGCCTCGACCGGGCGGGCCGAGACCTGCACGGCGTTGGGCAGCAGGGCGCGGACCTCCTCGGCCAGGCCGGCCCGGGCCGGCTCGTCGACCTGGACCCGCAGCCAGTCGTCGCCCACGTCCTTCGCCATGGCCCGCAGGTCGGCGAACGTGCCCCGCAGGGTGCGCAGGGCCCGCCCCGACTCGAGGGGGACCTGACGGACGGTGGCCGGCGAACCCGCTACGGCCTCGACGACCAGCACCGCCTTGCGGTCGGCCCCCTCACCGAAGTCCAGAGCCAGCGGTGACCCCGAGTACCAGGCCGGGCAGGCCGCGCCGGGCACCGGCTGGGTGCGGTGGAGGTGGCCGAGGGCCACGTAGTGCAGCGCCGGGGGGAAGGCCCCGCCGGGCAGCTCGTACTGGAAGATCGTGTGCGCCTGCCGCTCGCCGCCACCCAGGACCCCGCCCGAGACCATGGCGTGGGCCGCCAGCAGGTTCACGGCGTCGGTCCCGTCCAAGCCCTCGGTCAGGTGCTCGACCAAGCGACGCAGGCGCTCGGCGTACGTGGCCGAATGGTCGACGGCCTGGGCCCCCATGAGGTCGTCGGCCTTCACGATCCCTCGCTGGGATACGAACGGTAGGAGCGCCAGGTTGACCTTCTCGCCTCCCGCCGTCTCGAAGCCGAGCACGCCTCCCTCGTCGGCCTTGGCCGGTTCGGCCAGCAGCGTCACCTGGCCCAGGGCCAGCAGCGGCGTGACCGCGGCCAGGCGCCGGGGGTTGTCGTGGTTGCCGCCGATGACCACGACCTTGGCCCCGGTGCCGGCCAGGCCCAGGAGGTGGCGGTAGACGATGGCTTCGGACTCCGGCGCCGGGGCCGACGTCTCGAACAGGTCACCGGTGACCACCACGAGGTCGACGGCTTCGGCGGCGGCGATGCCGGTGACCTCGGCCAGGACCGCCTCGTGCTCGTCGGCCCGACTCTGGCCCCGCATGGCCTTGCCCACGTGCCAGTCGCCGGTGTGGAGGAGCTTCACCGGCGACTCAGAGCCCCTCGAACGGGTCGGCGGGCTGTTCGGTGGCGTGGGGGTTGACCCCGGCCTCCGCCGAACGGGTGGCCCAGGCCGGGAACGGGAACCGGGTCACCAGCGGAACGGGCAGGTGGGGCTGGGCGACCAGCATCGTCCCCGGCTTGATGATCGTGGCGCGGTCCCGTTGCACCGGTGGCAGGAAGCCGTATTCGCCCCGGCCGGCCTCGGCCGGGTCGAGGCGGCCCACGACCCGGATGGCGCAGTTGGCCACGATGCGACGCTCGACCTCGCTGGCGGTCTGCTGGGCCCCGATGAGGATGATCCCCAGCGACCGTCCCCGCTCGGCCACGTCGAGGAGGATCTCCTTGATGGGGCTGGACCCCTCCCGGGGGGCGTACTTGTTCAGCTCGTCGAGCACGACGAACTGCAGTGGCCGGGCGTGACCCTGGCGCTCCTTCTTGTCGAAGGCCCGACGCAGGACGACGCCGACCACGAAGCGCTTGGCCCGGTCGTTCAGGTTGTGGAGGTCGACCACCGTGACCTGGGCTTCGTCCTTGACGAGGTGGGCCTCGGCGTCGGGGACGTCGGCCCGGATGAGGCGGTCGAGGTGGCGGATGGAGCCGCTCAACCGACGGATGAAGGCGTTGACCGTCCCCGCCCCGATGGCCCGGCCGGCCCAGCGGTCGGCGTCGACCTCGTCCTGCACCCGGTTGGCGATGATGTCGACCAGCTCCCGGAACGTGCGGGCGGTGTCGCCGTCGATGCGCACCGCCCCCTCGCCCGCGGGCCGGGCGTCGGCGGCGAGCCGGGCCGTCACGTTGTGCACCACCATCGTGTACTGCTGGCGGTCGTCCTCGGCGTCGGCGAAGAGGAAGGGCAGCAGCTCGTCCTGGCAGAACTGCTCCAGGGTCCAGAAGAAGGACGTGACCCCACCGTGACGCCCGGACACGTCGGGCGCCGCCGTGGGGTCGTCCCGCCGGGGCGGGGCCCACACGGCCATGTTGCGGAAGGCCCCGACGGGGAGGTCCAGGTGGGCGTACCGGGCCCGCTCCTCGTCGGCCAGCTGGGTGTTCTCGTGGTCGAGGAAGAGCAGGTCCTCACCCTTCACGTTGAAGATCAGGGCCTTGGTGTTCACCGCCTCGCTCCCCAGCACGCCGGAGTGGAACAGGCTGTAGAGCAGGAAGGTGGCGTAGCTGGTCTTGGTCGCCACCCCCGAGACCCCGCTGATGTTGACGTGGGCGCCCTTGGTCCCGTCCAGGAAGTCGAGGTCGAGGTAGAAGGGCTCGTCGTCCCGGGACAGCCCGGCGGGCAGGCGCCGCTCCATCTGGTCGAAGAAGAGGGCCTGGTCGCGGGCCTCGCCCCGGGCCCGGTCGACGGCAGTGCCCGGCAGCGGGGGGACGAAGACCTCGGGCTCGAAGCGAGTGGACTGGATCAGGGCGGCCCGACTGACCTCGGCGGGCAGGATCCCGTCCTCGATGAGGAACACGTCGCTGTCCAGGGAGGCCCCCTCGTGGCGGGCCCGGACCTGGCTGACCATCCCGTAGATCTTCACGGTCCGACCGTCGGGCAGGTCCCGCTCCAGGGCCACCACGTCGTCCAACTGGAGGAAGGCCTCGGGCCCGATCCCGACCCAGAACTCGAGCGGCGTGGCGTCCTCGGTCCCGATCACCCTGCCCACGGTCGCCATCGTTCGGACCGTACCGCGCCGGGGTGGCCACCCCGATGAGGACCGGCAACCGCATCCGGTTCCACCTCCCCAACGGCGACCGCTGGTCGAGGCCCTCGCCCCCCGTGGCCCAATGGGGTCCGGCCGGTCTAGCTGATCCCCAGGTTCAGGAGCCCCCGGGTCCCCTCCCCCTCGGCCGACAGGTACAGCGCGGTCCCGTCGGCCAGGGGGTCACCGGCGATGCCGTCGGCGGCCCACGAGGTGTCCGGGGGCCCGAACTCGGCGTAGTCGCCCGTGGCGAAGACGTCCTCGGTGTAGGCCTCGTCGAAGTAGACCTGGCTGGTCAGGACCACGGCGGCTTCCCGGTGGACCCGGACGTGGATGTGCACGGCCCTACCCGGGTACCAACCCGGGTAGATGGTGGCGAACTCGACGATCCCGTCATCGCCCGTTGTCTGTGTGCCCCGCAGGAAGGTGGTGCCCTCGGCCTCGTCCTTGCCCCCGCCGTTGTCGGTGAAGGCGGAGTAATCGCCCGTGACGTCGGCGTGCCAGACCTCGACGGCGGCCCCGGCGACCGGCGCGCAGGCGGCGTCCACCACCCGGAGGCCGAGGCGCAAGGGGTGGCCCGGGTGGCCCTCGGTGATGTCCCGGCGCACGAACTGCTCGTCCAGCGGGAACGGCCCGGCGGTCTGCTCGGGGCTCAGGGCGCAGGTGCCCAGCCCGTCGAAGTCGGCCGCGGTGAGGGTCGCCGCCCCGGCCACGACCGTCGCGTCCGTGGCGGGCCCGGTCGTGGAGGTCGACGCCACCGTGGCGTCGGCCGCCCCGCCGTCGTCACCCCCGCAGGCGGCGACGACCGCAGCCGCAGCACCGGCCGCCAGGACCTCTCGTCGGGACCAGACCTTCATCGGTGACTCCTACTGTGAGCGGGTGACGAACCGGCAGGAGTGCTCGGCCGCGATGGCGGACTCGAGGGCGTCATCGCCGAGGTCACCCTGTACGTCGGGCTTGACCAGGGAACGGGGCTTCTCCAGCTCCACCACCAGCTGGGCCTTGCGGAAGTTGCGGCCCTCGGGATCGGGGTCCGGAATGGCCCGGATCTCCTCCCGGAAGCCGGTGAGGTCCTCGGTCGCCGCCTGCTGACCGCTCCGGAGCTCCTCGGCGAAGGCCTCCCCGCCGTCGGTGTCGGGGAACGCCACACCGGCCAGCTCGGTGCCGAGGTCCTCGGTGCGCACCGCCACCCGATCGAGGGCGTCGAGCATGAGCGCCTGGAAGTCGGCCCCCTCCTGCATGACCTCCTCGGTGCCGTTGACGATCTCGGCCACGTCGTTGGTCCAGGCCACGAGGACCCCACAGGCGCCCGCGGCCGCCTCCGCAGCGCCGGCCCCACCGTCGTCATCGCCACACGCCACCCCGAGGGCGGCAACCAGCACGAGCCCGGCGAGTGGAGCGGCACGCACCCCGCCGACGATACTGACTGTCCTCAGATCACGACTCGGGGGAGCTACCGCGATGCGGGGACGGATGACGGCGGCCGGGATGGCCCTGGTGTTGCTGCTGGGGGCCTGTGGGGGCGACGACGGCGGGAGCGCTGAGGACGCCTCGTCGGACACCGAGGCCCCGGCGGAGGAGACGACGACCACGACGGCGGCGCCGGAGACCTTCCGCATCCTGGTGTCCAACGACGACGGCTACGCCGCGGAGGGCATCGACGCTCTGGTGGAAGGCCTGCTCACGCTGGATGACGTCGAGGTGACGGTGTCGGCCCCGCTGGAGAACCAGAGCGGCACCAGCGACAACACGACCCCCGGCCAGGACGAGGCCACCACCGAGGTGGCGACCCTTTCGGGCTATCCGGCGACGGCGGTCGACGGGTTCCCGGCCGACAGCGTCGAGGACGGCCTGGTCGCGCTGGCCGAGCCGCCCCACCTGGTCGTCTCGGGCATCAACGAGGGGCAGAACATCGGGCCCCTGACCGAGCTGTCGGGCACGGTCGGGGCGGCGCGCACCGCGGCCCGGGCCGGTATCCCGGCACTGGCGGTGAGCCAGGGCCTCTTCATCAACGGCGGCCCCCCACCCGACTACCCCGCAGCCGTCGAGCTGGCCCTGGCCTGGATCACCGAGCACCGTGACGAGTTGGTCGCCGCCGATCCGGTCGACGGCATCGCTGCGGTCACCAACCTCAACGTGCCCACCTGCCCGGCGGGGGAGCAGGGCGAGCTGCTCGAGGTACCCGTCGCCACCGAGGCCGAGGCCGCCGGACTGGACCTGGGTGCCGTGGACTGTGAGGCCCCGGCGGACGACCCGACCAACGACGTCACCGGGTTCCTGGCCGGCCACCCCGTCCAGAGCGAGCTCACCGCCTGACCGGTGACCGCCGCTCGGTAGCGTCGGCCCGGTGAGCAGCATCCTCCGGTATGACCTCGACGGCGACGTGGCCGTCCTCCGCCTCGACGACGGCAAGGCCAATGTCATCGGGCCCGACACCGTCACCGCCCTCGGCGAGGGCTTGACCCGGGCCGAGGGCGAGGCCGGCGCCGTGCTCATCATCGGCCGGGAGGGCAAGTTCTCCGCCGGCTTCGACCTGTCGGTCATGACCTCGGGGGTGGAGGCCATGCAGGACCTGGTCCGCTCCGGGGCCGAGCTGCTCCTCCGCCTCTACGCCAGCCCCCTGCCCACCGTGGCCGCCTGCACCGGCCACGCCCTGGCGATGGGGAGCCTGCTGCTGCTGGCCGGCGACACCCGCATCGGCGCGGAGGGCCCGTTCAAGCTGGGCCTGAACGAGGTGGCCATCGGCATGGGCCTGCCCATCTTCGCCGTCGAGCTGGCCCGGGACCGCCTGTCGCCCCGACACTTCACGGCCGCGACCATCCAGGGCCAGGTCTTCGACCCGGCGGGGGCCGTGGACGCCGGCTATCTGGACCGGCTCGTCCCCGCTGAGGAGCTGGCGGCGACCGCCCGCGAAGAAGCCGGTCGCCTGGCCCGCCTCCGCCGAGGCGCGGTCGGCCACACCAAGTCGCGGGCCCGCCAGGCCACCGTCGACCACATCCGGGCGACCCTCGACGAGGACATGGCCGCCACCGGGATGCCCGACCCCCGCTGAATTCCCTCGCCTCGCCCCGCCGCGAGCGGCAGGCTGGGGGTGTGGCCCACCTGACGACCGACGAGCTCGACGCCGGCCTGGACGACATCCGCCGCTCCCCGCAGGACGGGGGGACGGTGGAGCTGATCGTCGCCCGGCCGGGGACCGGCGAACGCGAGGAGGTGGCCGAGGCCACCCTCGACCCCGCGGTCGGCCTCGTCGGCGACAACTGGCAGGCCCGGGGCAGCCGTCACACCGATGACGGCTCCGCCGAGCTCGAGCGCCAGGTGACTCTGATGAACGCCCGGGCCGTGGCCCTTCTCGCCGCCGACCCGTCCCGCCGGGCCCTGGCCGGCGACCAGCTCTACGTCGACCTGGATCTGGGTGAGGCCAATCTGCCCGCCGGCACCCGCCTCCGGCTCGGCGGCGCCGTACTGGAGGTCAGCCCGCTCCCCCACACCGGGTGCGCGAAGTTCATCGAGCGCTTCGGTCGGGACGCCGGGCGTTGGGTGAACGTGGGTGCCGGCAAGGAGCTGAACCTGCGGGGCATCAACGCCCGCGTGGTCGAGGGGGGCACGGTCCGGGTCGGGGACCCGGTCAACAAGCTGCCGTGATCCCCTCGGTGTAGGTGAACTCGGTGTCGCGCACGATCCACGAGCAGGCGCCGGCGGCGGCGGCCCCGTCGACCTGGGCCTGGACCTCGGCGACGCCGTAGGTCACCGCGGCCGAGTAGTCCTGGAGCCACGGCACGATCGGCGTGGCCCGGTCACCGAGCTGGGCCGTCGCCTCGGTCACCGCCCCCTCGACCGCATCGCCGGGGGCGGCCTGCGGGTCCGGCAGGTTGAAGTAGCCCGAGGAGTACGACTCGGGGTAGACCTCCGGGGCCAGGTAGTCGACCGCGTTGGCCATCGCGGCCAGGTCTTGGTCGTACACCGAGGGGTCGCGGACCGAGACACCGATGGTGGTCGCCCCGAGGTAGGCCCCCGCAGCTCGGACCCGGGTCTGGGCCTCGGCCAGGAAGGCCGTCAGCGTCTCCACGTTCGTGCCCATGATGCCCACCGGGTTGAGGTGGGTGAGATCGCCCTCGGGACGGCGCACGTCGTCGAGCAGGACGTTGTCGACACCGAGCCCGGCCACCTCCTCGGCGAGGGCGAGGTTGTAGTCCCACACCGCGGGGTTGGCGTAGTTGGTGAAGCCGCCGACGATCGGCTGGGCGTTGGTGGCCTCGGGACAGCCTTCGCCGTCGCCGTAGGCCGGCCAGGGGTCGGTGGCCGTGTCCTGCAGGACCCAGTCGTCGTGGCCGTTGGCCCAGGCCCAGCGGGCCAGGAGCGGGTCCCGGAAGGTGACGAGGCGGGCGATGACCTCGCCGCCGTGGTCGTGGACGGTGGCGATGGCATCCTCGAGGTCGAAGCGCTCGTCCACCGCCCCCACCTGGCCCGCCAGCTCGAGGTCGGCGGCGAAGGGCACGATGCCGCACTCGTCCTTCACATCGAGCACGACGGTGTCGACCTGCTCGGCGTCCAACAGGGCGAGGGCCCCGTCCCGCAGCGACTCGTCGGCCCAGGCGTCGGCGGAGAGGTACAGGCCGTGGCTGGACGGCGGGGCCACGGTGACCGGCACGGCGAGGGTGGTCACGTTCCCGGCCGGGTCGGTGGCGACGAAGTCGACGGTCCCGGCGGGCGGCGTGGGGAAGGCCACGCTGAAGTGGCCGTCCTCGTCGACCTCGACGGGCTCCTCCTCGGCGGTGAGGTCGACCCGCTCGTCGACCTCACCGGACACGATGAGCTCGTCACCGATGCCGACCCCGGCGGGCGTGGGCACGTCCAGTGACGGCGGGGTGTCGTCGACTCCGAAGGTCATGGACCACGTCTCGGTCCCGAAGACCACCTTGGGGACCTCGACCGACAGCTCGTAGGTGCCCTCCTCCAGGCCGTCGGAGGGGGGCATCCAGATGAACCCGGTGTCCGTGGCCTCGAGGTCCTCGGTGACATCGGTCCCGTCGAGGCGGACGGTGGTCGCCCCGAGACGGCTGG
>Ga0315283_10005637_pt1 | contig 11081 bp, 9 predicted proteins | sample YL17G09_0_MG_FD_204541 | JGI IMG/M metagenome (GOLD analysis project Ga0315283, IMG submission 204541) | Sediment microbial communities from Yellowstone Lake, YNP, Wyoming, USA - YL17G09_0 | ecosystem: Environmental > Aquatic > Freshwater > Lake > Sediment | place: USA: Wyoming | collected...
ACGCCAGATCATGTCAACCCCGAACGGCCGTGGCCGCACCTTGCTGACCTGACGCAGGTGACGCAACTCTCGGGCTTCATGCTGCACGAACGCCTGACCACCCATCCCGAGTACGTGCGCCGCGAGGATCCGTGGCTCGATACGCGCATCCGCGCGCACGTTCGAGCGCTCGCGCACCCCACAACCGGACTCGCGGTGGAAGGAAAATCGCCGACTGGTCTGACGTGGCAGGAGCCGGACGACAGCAGCGCCGGCATCGGTGCCTACGACCGTTTCGCATCGCTCAATGCGGGCGGTCGAACGTCGCTGCACATCGATGTCGACACAAGCGGACGTAGCGACGATCGTCGTTCCGACTTCGACGAAGTGTACGGCGACTGGTCAACGCTGCGAGACGATGCGTCCGAGATCGCCTCCAGGAGAAGAGGTTTCGAGCGGTTGGACTCCGACGTACGTGCAGGTCTCAGACTCGCTAGTGAGTCCCCAGCGCTGCTCGCCGAGGAACGCAACGAGCGATACGGCGTCGCGCTGTTCGAAGCCGACGGACCTGCCCTGGCGGCGCTCACAAAGATCGCGGACGACGTGCGGCAGGACGCGGTAGGCGACGACGTGACCTACGTCGTCAACCGCAATCTCAACTTCACGAATGTGTGTTACACGGGCTGTCGATTCTGCGCATTTGCTCAGCGCCGCACGGACCTCGACGCCTACACGTTGTCGTTGGCCGAGGTGGGCGATCGTGTCGACGAAGCGTGGGCGCTGGGTGCGACCGAGATCTGCATGCAAGGCGGTCTTCACCCGGATCTACCCGGCACGGCCTACTTCGACCTCGCGGCGGAGGTCAAGCGTCGAGCGCCCCAGATCCACCTGCACGCCTTCAGCCCGATGGAAGTCCTCAACGGCGCGACTCGAACCGGGTTGTCGATCCGTGACTGGTTGCTGGCGGCGAGGGAAGCGGGAGTCGATTCGATCCCGGGCACAGCGGCGGAGATCCTCGATGACGACGTGCGCTGGATTCTCACGAAAGGCAAGTTGCCGGCCTCCGCGTGGATCGATGTCATCACCACCGCGCATGAGATCGGTCTGCGATCGAGCTCAACGATGATGTACGGGCATGTAGATGCACCGACGCACTGGTGGGCCCATCTACGGGTGCTGCGACAGATCCAGGAGCGCACCGGGGGATTCACCGAGTTCGTGCCGTTGCCGTTCGTCCACCAGAACGCCCCGGTCTATCTGGCCGGTATTGCCCGACCCGGCCCGACGTTGCGGGACAACCTTTCTGTGCACGCGATGGCCAGGGTCATGCTGCACGGCGCCGTTGACCACATCCAGGTCTCGTGGGTGAAGTTGGGCACCGTCGGGGCCGCCGCGATGCTCCAGGCGGGTGCCAACGATCTGGGCGGCACGTTGATGGAGGAAACCATCTCGCGGATGGCCGGGTCCGAGCACGGCTCGCTCAAGACGCCCGCGCAGCTGCAGGAGATCGCCGCCGTGGCCGGCCGGCCGGCGCGACAGCGGACCACGACGTACGGCGTTCCCGCAGCTGATTCGGTTGGCACGGCCCGAAATATGGCGATTAGTCCGATTTGAACGGTTGGACCCGGAGGGGCACTCCGTCCGGTCAGCGGGCGGCGCGCCCGGCCCGTGAGATCTCCTCGGCGTTAGGGGTTGACGCGGACCTACTTACACCCCTGTAATTCCCCCCATGTCGTCTACGGCATGATCGAACTGGATCGACCGCGATCCATCGAGGTCACGATGGCGTGATGACGTCAGCACGGATAGTCCCGCGAGTTCGCGACTCGCGAGGAACCGGGTCGAGGAGGTGCGTCAGTGGGCCAGTCTGCTTTGGAGTACGCGCAGTTGCCGCTGGAAGAGGCCGAGGAGATCGGTTGGCAGGAGCGAGCGCTGTGTGCCCAGACAGATCCCGAGGCTTTCTTCCCGGAGAAGGGCGGATCGACCCGGGAAGCCAAGAAGGTGTGCCTGACCTGTGAGGTTCGAGTCGAATGCCTGGAGTACGCCTTGGCCCACGACGAGCGTTTCGGTATCTGGGGCGGGCTCAGTGAGCGCGAGCGTCGACGCCTGAAGAAGCTGGCCGGCTGATCCAGCCAGGCTTGTGCCGCTGACCTCGATCCACATCGCGAGTCCAGCGAGAGCGGACGACCACCTCGGGCAACCAGGCCGGGTCGCGTAGGGTGCCTGGACCAGCCCGTCGGGTCTGACCTACCCGTCGCCGACTTCCCCTGCGACTTGACCTCATCTCCTATGACGACTACGCCACCGCCCGACGAGACCTACGACTTCGTCGACTCGGTCTTCGACGCCGATCCGGAGCCAGTCCAGCGTCGACACCACCACGTCAGCGCGGTGTTGGTCGCCCACGACGGCGCCCGGTGGCTTCCCGCGGTGCTCCGCACCTACGCGCAATTGACGACTTCTCCGGACGAAATCATCGCCGTCGATACGGGCAGCGCTGACAACTCAGCGCCACTGCTCCGGGCCGCCCTGGGGCCCTCCGCCGTGATCACCGCGGCTCGCGGTACCGGATTCGGTGCAGCAGTCAAGGCGGGTGTGGCCCACCTCGACGCCCGACAAAGGCCGCTGGATGGCGCAGACCTCAATCACGATCGGGTCGACTGGCTCTGGATTCTCCACGACGACAGTGCCCCGGAGGCGAACGCGCTGGACGCGTTGCTGCTCGAGGCTGATCGCACCCCGAGCGCGGCCTTGATCGGCCCGAAGGTTCGTGGCTGGCACGACCGGCGGCTCCTGCTCGAAGCCGGCCTCAGTGTCACGTGGGGAGGCCGGCGCGATACGGGTCTCGAACGGCACGAACAAGACCAAGGTCAGCACGACGGAGTACGCGACGTGCTCGCGGTGGGCAGTGCCGGGATGTTGGTTCGGCGTGACGTGTGGGACGACCTCGGTGGCATGGACCCCGAGATCGCTATGTTCCGCGATGACATCGATCTGGGCTGGCGGGCCAACTTGGCCGGGCACCGAGTGGTGGTGACCAGCGACGCCGTGATCCACCATGCCGAGGCGGGTGCGCACGGCCGTCGCCACCTGCACGCTGTGGTGGATCATCCGTACCGTGGCGATCGGGAAGCGTCGCAGTACGTCGCACTCACCCATGCCGCACCGATTGCGTTGCCTTTTGTCGCTCTGCGACTGATCCTCGGGGCGGTCTTTCGGGCTCTCGGGTACTTGATCGGCAAGGACACCCGATCCGCACTCGACGAGATCACCGCCGTGGGCGACACACTCGCTCACCCAGGTCGGATCCGACGTGGCCGGAGACTGGTTGCGGACGCGGCTCGGATCCGCGGTGTCGGTGTTGCCAAGGCTCGTCGAGACGCGCGGTACCTTCTGCCGTCGGTGGCCATGCAGATGCGCCATCTTGTCGAGGGCTTGGGCGCCTTCGTCGATCGTCGTTCCGTGGGCAGGCAAGTGGGCGCCGGTCTGCGTCCGGAGGAGCGGACCTCGATGCGAGCCATCGAGGCCGGCCCGGCAGCCGATGAGGACGACTGGATGGACGACCGGTCCTCGTGGTGGCGTACCACGCTGTCGCGTCCCGGGGTGATCTTCGGGCTGCTGCTCACGCTGGTCACGTTGATCGGCGTACGCGCTCTGCTCGGCTCCGGCGTTCTTCTCGGTGGTGCGTTGTTGCCCTCGCCGGAGGGTGCGGGGGATCTCTGGGCGCAGTACACCGCCGCGTGGCACGAGGTCGGTCCCGGTTCGGCCACGCCTCAAGCCACGTACATCGCGCCACTTGCAATGGTGGCCACTGTGTTGCTCGGTAAAGCTTGGCTGGTCGTGGATCTGTTGATCTTGATGGCGATTCCGCTGGCCGGCGTGAGCGCGTATGTCGCCCTGCGCGGTTTGTTGTCGTCGACCGTCATCCGCGTCTGGGCGGCGGCAGCGTACGCCTTGTTGCCGGCCGTCACCGGTGCGGTGGCCGCCGGCCGAATCGGGACCACAACCGTCGCGATTCTGCTCCCCTTCGTGGCCCGCGCTCTGGTCCGCATGGTTCCGGCGTGGCGGGTGGATCGAAGTGGTCCGCCGACCTGGCGCCGCACCTGGTCGACCGCACTCCTGCTGTCGGTCGCCGTGTCCTTCGTCCCCGTTGTGTGGCTCATCAGCGTGGTGGTCGTCGTCACCGTGATGGTCACGGTGGTGACCGACGCCAAGTCGCGAGCACGGTTCGTGATCGTGATCGTGACCCCGTTCGTGCTGTTGGTGCCGTGGAGTCTGGAGTTGATCGCGCATCCTTCGCTGTTCTTCTTCGAAGCAGGTCTGACCTCACCAGAACTCACCGACCGCAACTTGTCGACGTTCGACGTGGCGATGCTCCATCCGGGCGGTCCAGGGATGACACCGCTCTGGGCCAGCGTGGGACTCGTGCTGGCCGCGTTGGTGGCGTGGTTGCGAACCGAGCGTTTCGCGGTGGTGCTGGGTTGTTGGGTCGTCGGCCTGATCGCACTTGTGTTCGGTGTACTGGACGTCATTCTCCGACTGACCCCGCCCTGGGCGAGTGACCCGGTCCGTGCTTGGCCGGGCTCGGCGACTCTGATTCTTGGCGCGGCCGCGATTGCTGCCGCAGCTGTCGCGGCCGAAGGCGCACGTGAGTATCTGTCCAGCATTCGCTTCGGTGTCGCCCAACCGGTTGTCCTGATCGTGCTCGTCGCGGCCATCGCCGGACCCTCGTTCGCCGCGCTGACTTTCGCTCGTGGAGTGAGCGGACCGATTTCGCGCGGCGACGGGTTGGTTGTTCCGGCCTACGTCGATGTTGACATGCGCGGACCCGACCGTCCACGCGCGCTTGTGCTCCGAGCCGAAGCGGGTGGACGGATCGGCTACTCCTTGCTGGGTCGACCCACCCCCACGTTGGGTGATGCCGACGCTGCCCCGCCCGGTTCGGCGTACACAGCGGTCGACGCGTACGTCGCCTCGCTCGCTTCCGGACGTGCTGGCGACGAGGTCCAGGGCTTGGCGGGCTACGCCGTGCGCTACGTGCTCCTGCGCAACATCGATTCCGGTTCGGCGAGCTCGGCAACTGATGTCCTCACGAGCCGGACAGCCGACTTGGTGTCGACGCTCGACTCCGAGGCCGGGCTTCGACGGTTGTCGACGACTACGGGCGACGCGCTATGGCGAATTGCGCTGCCAGGCGTCGTGACCAGCCGAGTCCAACTGAGGACGAGCGACGGAGTCGCAGAGTCGTCGATCCCCGTCGTCAACTCCGGCACCGACATCGGTCCCATCAGTGTCAACACGACTTTCAAGGCCGACAAGGCCGAGCGTCTTGTCCTTGTGTCGGTGTCCCGGTCGAACGGGTGGCAGGCGAGTTTCAATGGCGAGGCGCTGCCCCGCCGGTTGGTCGAGTCCCTGGATCCGAGCGCGACTCGTGAGTGGTATTCGCTGCCGGCGTCGGCCGGGATTCTGCAGATCGGCTTCGATCAGTCATCCCGGCACCGGTGGTTGTGGGCACAACTGCTCGCACTGCTCGCCGTGGTGGTCCTGGCACTGCCGAGCCGTCGTCGCAGCGACGACCCTGATCCCGAGACCGACGGCGACACGGAAACTGCCGACGAACAGCCGGCGGTGGTGGTCACGTGAGGCGTCAACAGAAGGTCATTTCGGTCGTCGGAACGGGGGTGGCCATCGTCGTACTCGGTCATTTCCTTACGCCCGAGTCCTCGGCGTCACTCGTCGGTGCGCGGGTCACCGAACCGGTCGCGAGCAGCCAGGTGGTGTGCCCGCAGACTCAGGTGCGACCCGGACTCGAGTACGCGGCTGTGTCCGCGATCGTCGCGCCGATCGAGTCGGCGTCGCCCGCTCCGTCGCCTGCAGGTACGGCCTCGAGCGCCTCCGGATCCGATTCCGCCTCACCTACGCCGTCGCCTTCTCCGTCCGCGTCCGGCGCGGCTGTGCTCGCGGCGCTTCCGAACACGAACGCGACCCCGACACCGTTGGCGACCATCAGCGAGCCCGGCGGTGCTGCTGCCGTGGGGCCCGTACGCGGGCGCCTGCCAGCGGTTCTGGGGGCGGCGGCAGGCTCACTTGCCCCAGGTTTCTCGGTGGCGCAGTGGACGTATCACTGGGTGGGTTCGACCCGAGGTGCCGCCGGCCTGGTCTGCACGGCGCCTTCGACCGATCAATGGTTCGTCGGCGGCGGTTCCGGAATCGGGCGCCTCACGACCGTGGTGCTGATCAACGCTGAAGACGGGCCGGCCCAAGTCGATGTCGATGTGTACGGTCCCAAGGGACGGGTCGTTGCACCGGCGGGTCAGGGCGTCCTGATCCGGCCACACGGACGAGTCGCGCTGCGGCTGACCTCAATCGCACCCGGGTTGAGTGTCGCGGCCCTTCACGTGCAGGCGCAGAGCGGGCGCGTCATGGCCGCCGTTTACGAACGTCAGTCGCGCGGGTTGATCTCAAAGGGCTACGAATGGGTACCGACGACGGCACCGTCTCGTCGTGTCGTAATCCCCGGCGGCGATGGCCGTGCAGCGCAGAGCCTGCTCTCCGTACTCGCGCCCGGCGGCACCGATGCCGACGTCGCGGTCACGCTGATCACGAGTGACGGTCGGTTCATCCCCGCCGGCCGCGAGCGTGTAGACGCGGTCAGCGGACGTGTCATCACGACTGACCTCACCGCCGCCATCGATGGGCAATATTTCGGCATCGCGCTCGAGAGCGATCAACCCATCGTCGCCGGACTCCATCAGTACGCCGCGAGTCTTCAATCGTCCACGGACTCGACGAATTCGACCGGAGTTCCCGCGCTCACTGGTCCCGCAGTGGCCGTCGGGCTGACCAATGACCCGAACTTCAACCACATGATGCTGCTGACGGCCCCGGCGGGCATCGGACGAGTCGGAATCCAGGTTGTCTCATTCGACGGAACAAGTCGAAAGATGCAGTCCTTCGCCCTGGCTGCAGGCAAGACGAGTACGGTCCGCATCGCCCGCACGAGCACGGTTGGCACGTTCTCGGTCGTGGTGACCCCGCAACCGGGCAGCGGTCCGGTGTACGCCGCGTCGTACTCCTGGGCTTTCTCTGATCGTGGGCCCTTCGCGACGGTGGTTCCGCTGACGTCGCTGCGCACGACGGTGACGATCCCTGATACCCGACCGGACCTCGGCGTCGCGTTCGCGACTCGCTAGTCAGGTGGTTCCTGAATGCGACTGGCCCAGTCGGTGGCGATGACGCCGACGGCGTAGTGGCGGTTGAAGGCTTCGCCGCGCCAGTTGGTGGTGGCTGCGGCGCCACCGCCCAAGAACCGTAGGTAGGTGCCGTAGGTCGGGTCGCGGGACCGCAGCATCTAGGCGCTTCAGTCGGGGGTCTTGCGCGCCGATCCGTCCATGGGCGAGGCATCCGTTCCTGACGCCCTTGGTTCTGAGGACGTGGCGGTGAGCAGGGTACGAGACGAGGACCTCGATCCCCTCGTCCGTGCTGCCCAGGCGGGCGGGGAATGGGCGTTCGGGAGGCTGTGGGAACTGTTGTCTCCCTCGGTGGCGAGCTTTGTGCGAGCCAGAGGGGTGCGCGACGTCGATGACGTCGTCAGCGAGGTGTTCCTGGCGGCGTTTCGTGGCCTGTCGGGCTTCTGCGGCACCGGTACGGGGTTCCGGTCGTGGTTGTTCACCATCGCCCACCACAAGACTGTTGACGAGATCCGTGACCGGGCGCGCGGCGGCGACAACGTCGAGTATCTGCCCGAGACCGACACCCGGGATGCCGCCAGTGCCGAATCGGTTGCCTTCGACCGCCTGGGTACTGACGAGGTACGTCGGCTCCTCGACCGACTGACCCCCGAGCAGCGTGACGTGCTGCTGCTGCGGGTGCTGGGCGATCTTACGGTGACTCAAACGGCGCAGGCGCTGGGCCGCACGGAGGATGCCGTCAAGAAGCTGCAGCGGCGCGCCGTCGCCCAGCTGCGAAAGCGAGTCCCCTACCCCGTCCCCTTCTAGGTCGATTCTGCGATGACAGGAGTGTGATGAACGAGAACGAGGTCCCCAGGGACATCACCGATGGCATCCGCCGACTCGGTGCGGGGAACGATCCCGCCCCGATCGGCGAATTGGCAGCGTTCCTGGCCTCGCCCTCATCGTCTCCTGCCGCAGACGCCCTCGCCGTCGGCAAAGCCCGAGGCACCCACCGGAAGGTCAACACCATGCTGAAGATCAAGTACCGCACCTCGATGTCCCGCCTCGGAACCGCCGGCAAGATCGGCGTCGTCACCGGTGCTCTGCTCGTGGCCAGTGCTGGAGTGGCAAGCGCCGCAGTAGGTGTCGCCGCGGTCAGTCACCACTTCAACCCAGTCACCGCAACTACCGAGGTGACCCCATCACAAGACCCCACCACGCCGGAACCATCCGTGACTGACACACCGACGACGGCAAACGACGAACCCGACGCCAGCAAGACCGACGGGCCCGACGCCAGCAACACCGACGAGCCCGACGCCAACAACACCGACGGGCCCGACGCCAGCAACACCGACGAGTCCGACCACGGCAACACCGACCAGCCCGACGCCAACAAGACCGACGAGTCCGACCACGGCAACACCAGCGAGCCCGACGCCAACAACACCGACGAGCCCGACCACGGCAACACCAGCGAGCCCGACCACGGCAACACCGACGAGCCCGACCAGGGTGGCACGGGAGGCCACGGCTGATACCGACTCCAAATCAGCATCGGTTGTGGTTCCGAGCGGCCGGTCCGACACTCGCGGCACAAGTTCGAGGGGGCGGGTTCCTGAACCCGCCCCCTCAGCTGTGATTGAACGTGGGCAGTCCAGCGGGGAGCGATTGCCGAGAAGTCTCACCCGGACGGTTCCGCGGAACCGTGGATCATGGCCGGGACTCACAAATGCGTTCACACGCTCAACTGCGACGGAGGCTCGGCGGACGGCAGCGCCGGTGCCCAGAAGGAGCCGGTCTAGGGCTGATCGTCGTACTGCGGGTCCAAGGAACCCGGTTCGAGCCCCAGGAGCTCAGCTGCAAGCCTCACGACGACCTCGCGCACGACCTGTTCGCGCGCGGGCTTGTCCAGGCCTCGCTGTTCGACAGTCCGGCGATGAACGATGAGTCGCGCGGGACGTCGACCCGCGATCGGCTCGATGCGACCCAGTGGGATGACGTCGTCCTCGCCAGCAGCCGGGCGATCGTGGAGGTTCTCAGCGGGAGGTACGTCGTCGATCACGATGTCCACGGCATCGAAGGCATCGACAAGGCCGGTGACGCCGGTCTGCAGCTCGATCTCGGCGAGGCGATCGTCGACGAAATCCACGGCATCGATAACCCATGAGCCGAAGACGCTGGCTCGGCTGCGGATGATCGGCAGATGCGCCGGGCCCAGCGGTCCGCGGATGCCTCGACCATGTCGATCACGGCTGCCCTGGATCACCGGATCAGCCTAAGGCGGTGGGGGCGGCGGAGCAGATTCCTGGGCGACCCCGACACGGGCGCCGTACCTCCACCAATGCGATGTCGCGCTGGGTCCCACGGGTACGGTCGCGCCGTGAGGAATGTGCGTAGTTGTTCGAAGCCGTCGTGCCGCGGCGCGGCTGTCGCCACCTTGACCTACGTCTACGCCGACTCCACCGCTGTCCTCGGTCCGCTCGCGACGTACGCGGAACCGCACTGCTATGACTTGTGCGAACACCACTCAAAGCGGATGACGGCACCACTGGGCTGGGAGATCGTCCGGCTCACCCCCGACCCTGAGGCATTGCGGCCCAGCAGCGACGATCTTGAAGCGTTGGCCGACGCCGTCCGCGAAGCAGCAGGATCGCGGGCGCCTTCGCCGCCACCGACCCCCATGGTTGAAGTCGGGCGTCGCGGTCATCTGCGGATCTTGCGCAACGTCGAAGAGTAGGCCGGCAAGCCCGAATCTGCTCACTCTGGGTACACGCGTTGCTACCAATGACGGCGAGTCGGGGTAGGTGCTGGACTTCGGTCGACTGCCGGGCTTTAGTGCCCGGGACTTGGCCGTCCCTATCCACCTGGAGCGTGAGGAATGACAGCTCGTGCAGGCCGCGAGGCGACTTCAGTGGAGGCACCCACCCCTTCGGCGTCGAACGCGTCTCTGGGCTCGTTGACTCAGCCTGGAGCGCGCGCGGCCATCGCGTGTCGGGCCTGCTCGAGCGCCCGAGTCACTCACATCGGGATGGAACTCGCCGACGGTTCCGAGGTGGAGTTCGTGCACTGCCTGGACTGCGAACACCGGAGTTGGGAACACGCCGGCGACGTTGTCGACGTCGATGTTGTCTTGACCAAGACGCGTCGCGCCCGCTGACCTCCCGAGTCGGCCCACTAGGCTCGCCCGGTGCGCGACCTCACCCGACTGATCAAGGCCTACGACGTGCGTGGGCTCGTACCCGACGACCTTGACGAGAGCCTGGCTCGAGATATCGGCGCCGCCTTCGTATCGGTTGTCGGAGCGGCTGGGCGCGACGGTGGTCCCGGTGCGGTGGTCATCGGCCATGACATGCGTCCCTCGGGCCCCCCGTTGGTGTCTGCGTTCGCCGACGGAGTTCGCTCCCAGGGCTGCGATGTCATCGAGATCGGGCTCTGTTCGACTGACGGGCTGTACTTCGCCTCCGGGCAGTTGGGATTGCCGGGTGCGATGTTCACCGCCAGCCACAACCCGGCTCAGTACAACGGAATCAAACTCTGCCGCGTCGGAGCTGCTCCGGTTGGTCAGGACACGGGTCTGAACGAGATACGCGACCTGCTGGAGACACACCCGGGCGGCATCGCACCGGTCGACGTCTCAACCGGGTCACTGACCCACCGCGACCTGCTCGGCGACTATGGCGCGTTCCTGCGGGGTTTGGTCGACCTGTCCGGCCTGCGCCCGCTGCACGTGGTCGTCGATGCGGGCAATGGGATGGCTGGGCTCACCGTTCCCGCCGTGCTCGGTGGACTTCCGCTGACGATCGAGCCTTTGTACTTCGAACTCGACGGGACGTTCCCCAACCACGAAGCCAACCCGATCGATGCGGCGAACATGCGTGATCTGCAGGCCAAGGTCATCGAGGTCGGCGCCGATGTGGGCCTGGCCTT
>Ga0315283_10005638_pt1 | contig 11081 bp, 7 predicted proteins | sample YL17G09_0_MG_FD_204541 | JGI IMG/M metagenome (GOLD analysis project Ga0315283, IMG submission 204541) | Sediment microbial communities from Yellowstone Lake, YNP, Wyoming, USA - YL17G09_0 | ecosystem: Environmental > Aquatic > Freshwater > Lake > Sediment | place: USA: Wyoming | collected...
AAGCCGTCCAGTACGCCCCGTGCCACCAGCGATTCCAGCTGCGGGTCCAGTGCGGCGGCCTGCGACAGGACGGTCTGCGCGTCACCGCCCTCGATGACGAGCATGTGCCGGATGTCCGGCGCACCCAGCTCCTTGCGCAACGCCGCGTCGCGTTCGAGCAGAGCCGTGGGCACGGGCGTGAGGCCGCCGAGATTGTCCTGCCACAGCGGCTCGGGCGACAGCCAGAGGAAGCCGACGCAAGCGGCAGCGATGGCGACACCGAGCCAACGCGGTCGCGGCAGGCCCGCGATCGCATTCCACATCCTTCCCAGCAGCCTCGAATCCGCCGCGTTACGCGTGCCGGCAGGTACAAGGTGCGGCAACAGGAAGCGAGTCGTCAGGCCCGCGACGGCAAGGCCGACGACGGTGAACACCGAAAGCTGCGCAAGGCCATGCACACCGGAGAACAGGAAGGCGAGGTACGCGATACAGGTGCTCGCCACGCCGGTGGCGAGCGTCGGCCACAACGCCCGGGCACTGGCCCGCGGATCCACGCCGCGGTGCTGGTGGCTGAACAGGTGGATCGGGTAGTCCTGTGCCACCCCGATCAGCGTAAAGCCGAAGCCGAGGGTGATTCCGTGCACGGAGCCGAACAGCATGCCGACCGCCGCAAGACCGGCCACGGCGGCGCTCACCAAGGGCAACAGTCCCAGCACGAGCATGGGAAGGCTGCGGTACGCGAGGATGAGCAGGATCACGATGCCCAGCGTGTCGAAGCTGCCGATCCATTGCACCTCGCGCTGTGTGCGCTCCTGCATCAGGACGGAGAATGTCCCGGGACCACTCGCCTCGAGTTTGAGCGCGGGGTCCGTGCGCACCGAAGCAAATGCTCCCTGCAGCGCATCCGCCGCCTTGCGCTGCCCCTGCGGGTCGAACCCGGCGGCGCGCGTCTCGGCGACCAGCAGGGCGTCTTTCCCGGCGGCATCGAACCAAACGTCGTAGAGCAGCTGGGGTTGGCGGGACGGCTGCCAGGATTCCGCGAGCTTCAGCAACTCGAGCGTCGGGTCGCGCGGCAACCATGGCTCGAGGAATCCGGCGGCGGGGGAGGCGAGGTCGCGCACGCGCTCCTCGAGTTGCGCGTGCAGGAATGGCGCATCGAACCTGTCGTGATCGAGCGTCGGGGACAGCAGGTAGCGGTAGGCAAGCAAGGAATCGGGCACGTTCTCGAGGCCAGCATCGCCATTGGCCACGAGGCGGAATTCGCTGTTGGTGCGCAGCGCTGCTGCGAGCGCGCGCGACGTGGCGGCCGCGGCCTGCGGGTCGGCGCCGGAAATCGCGAGCAGCAGCATGCGCGAGGCGGGGCCTTCGCCGATTTCCTCGAGGATCAGGCGCTCCTGCGGCGTCCGCGGCGACGGCATGAACAGGCGCAGGTCCGAGCTGATCACGAGACGCTGGTCCACGACCCAGCCCAGGATCGCGACGATCGCGATCCACGCGGCAAGCATCCAGCCTCTGCGGATTCGCGTCATCGGCTAGTGCCCTGGCGCCTGCACACACCAGGCCTTCAGGGGCTGCCTTTCGAGAGGTTGCGGCAGGTCGGCGGGTGCCTCGATGCCGAGCGCCATCAGGCTCTCGTCATGATCCGGTTCCTCGAGCGTGAAGCACCGCGGACGGTCGCCGCCGCCGTTGACGACGATGGCGGCGAGATGGCGCTTCAGCTTGGCGTCGCGCGGCGAGAGCGTGATCGTCCAGTGCGCCTCCGTGCCCTGTGCCGCGACGACGAAATAGCGGTCGAGCATTGCCCGGTCGCCTTTCAGCAGCGCGCCGAAGCTCGCCAGCATGCCGCGCAGTTCCGGGGCGCGCTCGAGGGAGAACCGGCGCGGCTTGGCGCCGGCGCGCTCGACCGACACGTTCTCTCCCTGCAGTTCGGTCACTTCCTCGTACGGCCACTCGACCCGTCGCACCAACGAGCCGTCCTGCCGATGCTCGAGTCGTCCTGACACCACGATCGGCGTCTCCAGCAGGCTCGAGTAGCGGACTTCGACGAAAGTCGTCGTGTCGGGCGCCGGGCGGGCCAGCCGCGCCAGCAATGCGTCCAGATCCAGTTCAGCTGCGTTGAGCGTCGGGGTTGCCAGGGCCAGCGCGGCCACGGCCAGACGTCGAATCGTTCCAGAAATCATAGAAGTTGAACCAGTTGTAGGGAGCGATTCGGACGTGATGCGCGAGCCGGTCGGCGAATCTCTGCACGACGATGCGCAACTGCTCGTCGCGGTGAAGGCGATCCACGCGCAGCTCGCCCGCCAGCGCCGCGAAGTGCAGATCGTAACGCTTGCCGCCGCGAAAGAGGCCGATGCACAGCACCACGGGCACGCGCAGCGCCGCCGCGATCTGCCATGGCGCCAGGGGAAACTCCGCGTCACCGCCGAGAAAGTCCACGCCGACGGTGGCGTTGCCCGGCCGGCCCCGGTCGGCCAGCATCGTCACCAGCGCGCCTTCCTGCAGGGCGGCGCCGATTTGCAGCGCGACGGTCGTCCCGTCCTGTCGCGGATTGATGATGGTCGCGGCCATCTCTGGATTCAGGTTCTTCAGGATGCGCGAGAGCGCCGGGCTGTGCTCGGCGTCGAGCACCACCCGGAAATTCACGTCGGTGCGCTGCTGACTGAGCGCCCGCAGTGCGTCGAAGCTGCCCGCATGGGCGCCGACCAGCAGCACGCCCCGGCCGCGGCCCATCGCCTCGTGCAGTTCCTCGAGGCCGATGATTCGGATGTCGAACTTCCCGAGCCGGCCCGTCAGCAGGAACACGCGATCCAGCGTGACACCGGCGAACACATGGAAATGGCGTGCGATCTCGAGCAGCGTGGGTTTGCGGCCCAGCACGCGTGTGAGGTATGCGCGCGACGCCCGACGCTCCGGACCGCGTCGCACCAGGAAGTAGGCCGTGATCGGAAACAGGATGAGACGCGACAGCGTGCGCCCGATGCCTTGCGCCAGCGCCACGAGCAGGCGCATCGCGATGACGCTGCCGCCCTCCGGACGCTCGAGCCACGTCATGCTCAAGCTGGAACCACTGGTTCGGCCGTCAGCACGCCCTTGGCGACCGTGGCCGTCCCGCAGACGACGTGGAACGACCACGTCGACCCCCGCCTCACGAGTTCGATCGTGGCTTCGACGTCTGGCCGCAGCGGGGTCACGAACTTCGCCACCGGCACGGAACGGACGTGCAGCGGCTGGCCGGCCGCGCCCTCTGCGGCTCGGATCACTTCGTCGAGGACCATCACGCCCGGCACGATGGGATTGCCCGGAAAATGGCCGGGCAGTGCGGGGTGGGTGCGGGCCACGCGCATCGTGGCGACGTGCCGGGTCTCGTCCTCGGAGGGCATGATTCCTGGCCGGCGGGTTCGGTCCCGCCAGTCTACAGTCTGAGCGGAGCGAAACCGAAACTCATGCCGAGCGTGAGACCCTGGTCGACCTTGTGCCCGTTCGTGCCGCGCAGGCTTTCGATGTAGGTGACGAAAACCGACGTGCGCTCGTTGACGGCCCACGCGGCGCCCCCACCCACGTTCAGGAAGCTCGTGGCCGCGAGCTGGTCGTGGTAGGGAAAGAGCGGGTTGCTCCGCGGCATGGGCACGTCCACGCCGCCGTGTGCGAACTGCCAGTAGCCGAGCGCCCGGATCGAGAGGGTGGGCGTGAGAAACGTGCCGATCTCGAGATCGACGTTGCTCTGGTCGTGGGCGACGTCCGCCACCTCCTCGACGAACGCATAGTTGTAGCGTGCCTGGATGTAGGTGTGGGGCAGCCACGCGTCGAGATTCTGGCCGATGCCGAAACCCAGCCAGAATTCGTTGAGCCCCCGGCCCGGCGCTGCGTGCCCGAGCGTTTCGTAATCGTGCGTCGGAATCACGACGGCGACGTAAGGCGCGAGCGCGAAATCACCATCGACCAGCTGATAGTGCGCGGAAAGCCGCAAGTCCGTGAAGGTGCGGTGCGTGTCGCCGTTGTCGACTTCGGTCGGGTGCGGGCGATCGCCCCAATAGCGCGTCTCGACGTACGGGATGGCCGCCGCGAGCATCACGCGGCTGGTCGGGCTGTAGTTGGCCGCGAAGCCGTACGCGTGCGTGCGCGTATGCCCGGCGTCGAACTCGCGGCCGTCGGGCAGGTAGTGGTAGAGATTGAGGACGTCGTTGTAGGACAGCGAAAAGCCGAGCGAACCTTTTGGCGGCAGCCAGGCCTGGCCCCGTGCCGGCGCGACGAACAGGAGAGCGAACGCGACCAGTGCGAAATGCGGGGCCCAGCGTCCTGCCAAGCACACGATGCGCACGCTCACATCTTGCTGGCAGTCCGGGCGGCCGAACAGTCGACCTGCTGGCCGGCCTTGCGCTGCTGAACGACGTGTCCAACCGCTTCGACCACTTCCCGTCCCTTGCGACGTTCGGCCTGCGCAACGCAGAGGTCCTTCGGCATGGCGATCGCAGGGTCGGCGGCATCGGTCTTGTACGCGATCGAGACGATGGCGGGGGAGGACGAGCGTGTCGCCAGTTCGCTTTGCAGACGAGTGGCGTCCTGCCAGGACACCAGCACGACGTCGGCCTGTCCCTGAGAGATCAGCGAATCGAGCGCCGCCGTGCTGTCGACGGTGCGCACCTTGTGGCCCGCGAACTCGAGTTCCCGCTTCAGGTTGAGATCGTCGTTGGCGGCGCGCAGCGACGAGTTGGGCTCGACGAGCAGCACGACGTTGCCCCGGGCGACGTTCCTGTTGAGGCGGTCGAGTCCGACGCCTCCGCCGATGACGGCGAGCTTGTCGCCGCATGCGAGGACCAGCGGTGCTGCGAGCCAGAGGATTGCTGCGACGCACAAGGCGCGCAAACCGAACCATTTCATGCGGGGTCCCTCGCGGTTCGTACGCGGCCGAATATACTCCCGCCGAACTCGAACGCAAATGAGACGCCTTTGGCCGGGGTGCCGGCGCGCTGTCAGAGGGAGCAATGAGGCAGCCAAGCACATGACGGAGCCGCGCGCGGACGCGCCCATGGCCCCGGCACCCTTGCGTCGCACGGGTGATCTCGTCATCGACACGGCGCGAGCGGTGGTGATGCGCCACGGCGCCGAGATCGCCCTGCCCAAGCTTTCATTCGACCTGTTGCTCGCCCTGGTGGATCGGGCGCCCGCACTCGTGTCCATCGACGAACTCATGCGCGTCGTCTGGCCGAAGCTGGTGGTGAGTCCGGAGACCGTCAGCCAGCGCGTGAAGCTGCTGCGCGATGCGCTCGGCGACGATCCGAAGCAGCCGCGCTACGTGCTGGGCGTGCGCGGCCGTGGCTACCGCTGGCTGGCCGAGCCGGTCCCGGTGGTCGTTGCCGCTCCGGCTGCGGTGCCCGTCACGGCCGCTTCCGCGACGGGCGCGGGCGATTCTGGCCCGGCTCCGGCGCCGGCGAAATCGAGTCGACGTCTTGCTTCCGCGATCGCTGCCGCAGTCGTCGCCCTCACGGCGATCGCGCTGTGGCGCTGGCAACCGGACCTGCAGGACGCGTCCCGCGGCGCGGACCATGCGACGGTCACGGTGGCGACCGAGCGTTCCGTGGCCGTGTTGCCGTTCGACAATCTCGGCGGGCTGCCCGAGGGCGATGCCGTCGCGCTCGGCGTCGCCGACTCCGTCCTGCATCAGTTGGCCAACTTGCGCGAGTTGCGGGTCATCGCCCGCTCGTCGTCGTTCGCGCTGCAGGGCCGCCCGATCGATGCGCGCGACATCGGCCGCCGGCTCGACGCGAGGTACCTCGTCACCGGCACCGTGCAGAGCGATCCGCAGCACCTGCGCGTCACGGCCAGCCTGGTGGATTCGACCGATGGCTCGCAGTTGTGGTCCATGCGCTTCGATCGCGAGCCGGGAGACATCTTCGCCATCCAGGACGAGATCGCCGAGCAGGTGGCCGGGGCGCTGAGGATCAGCCTCGATGCGGGGGCCGCGGAGCGGATCGCGGGCAAGGGCACTCGAGTGTTCGACGCTTACCTCGCCTACCTGCAGGGCAGCGCGCTGCTCGCGTCCGCGCGAGTTCCGGACATGAAGGCCGCCGTCGACCACCTGTCGCGGGCGGTCAAGATCGACCCGCAGTTTGCCGCCGCCTATGTCGCGCTCGCGCAAGCCGAACTCGGCGTCGCGGAGTACGAGGTGACGGGCAGCCGCGATGCGCGCTTCGAAGCGGCGTTGAGTCGCAGTCTCGATCTCGTGGCGCGCGCCCTCGAACTGGATCCGTCGAGTGGTGCCGCGCACATCGAGCGAGCGTACCTGCGCGCGTTTACCGACCTGCCCGCCGCCGAGGCCGACTACCGGCGCGGTCTCGAACTGAGCCCGAACTCCGCGCGCGGATACGCGGGCCTCGCCGCGGTGCTGTTCGAGCATCCCGATCGCTTTCCCGAATCGCTGCCGATGATCGACCGGGCCCGACGCCTCGATCCGTTGCAGCCCGCCTACGACGTCACGAAGTCCGTGTACCTGCTCTACGGCCGGAGCGACGTCGAGGCCGCGGACCAGCAGCTCGTGGACGTGCTGAAGCGCGAGCCGCTCTACCAGCCGGCGCTGTCGCACCTCGGCGAACTGCGCTGGTGCTGCGAGGGCCGGTTCGCGGACGCGATCCGCTACAGCGAGGAAGCGCTGCGGCTCGACCCACTCTCGGCCTGGACGCGGCGGCAGCTGTTGCGCGCCTATCTCGACGTCGGCGACGCAGACGCGGCACGGAGGGTCGTCGACGGTGACCGGGCGAGCCTGCCGGCCCTGCGCGTGCCGCTGCTGCTGCACGCACGCGACTGGCGCGCTGCCGGAGACGCTGCCTATGCCGCCGTGGCGACGGAAACGGTCGCGCCGATCGATTACGGCATCACGGTGGCCGCCATTCGCAAGTACGCCCGCGAGTACGGCGGGCTGGACCGAGCTTCGCTGACGCTCGGACTGATGGCCGGCGTGACCTGGGACAAGGACGGCACGCCGACGCTGCCCGATCGTTACAGCCTGCTCGAGCCCGCCGTCGGGCTCGGCGACCTGTTGATCGTTTCAGGACAGGCGCGGATGGGGCGCAGGCTGCTCGAGACCGTGCTCGAGCGCATGGACCTGGAGTCGCGCGCGCGCGGCCGCGGCGAGATGTGGTATTTCCAGCAGCGACCGATCGCGCTTGCGCTGCTCGGGCGGCATGACGAGGCCCTGGCGCAACTGGAGAAGGCGGTCGAACAAGGCTTCGGCTACCACGACGCGTGGTTCTTTCTCGATCAAGACCCGGCGCTCGATGCCCTGCGTCGGGACGCCCGGTTCAAGGCCCTGCGCCAGAAGGTGGCCGGGCGCGTGGCTACCGAGCGAGCGCTCGTCGAGCGTCAGCGCGCGACTGAACCGGCGCCCGCGCAGGCGCAGCCGTAACGCCGTCCACGGACTTCACGGAGCACGATCCGGTGGACCACTGCCCGTCGCTTGCTCGTGAGCCGCCTTTGCTGCCGCCGCCGCCTGCTCGGCCGCTTCCGCAGCTGGCTTGTCCCCCAGCGCTTCGTAGGTCCAGCGCAGGACCTCGTAGGGTCCTTCGTACAGCGCGGGCGGGTGGCGGAAGCTGATGCGGCGATAGGTTGCCCCGGAGCCCTCGAACAGCCCGTTGACCGCCGCCATGTTCGACCACGCGATGGCATCCTCGTAGCGCCGCGCCTTGTATGCCGACCAGCCCGCGAGCCAGGCAAGTTCCGCGGTGGCCGGCCGGATCGCGAGGCCCCGCGCGCAGGCGTCGATCGCCTCGGTCCAGCGCTTCAATTCCGTCAGGCACGTGGCCTCCCGATAGCAGGCCCACGCGCCTTCTTCAGGCCAGCCGCGCAGGTCGCTGCACGCGCGGTAGGCCGGGATGGCTTCCTCGTAACGCCCGAGATCGTGCAATGACGCGCCGAGGTAGTAATGCCAGCGCGGATCGCCGGGATGCGTCCGCGTATGTTCGAGCAGGATCGCGACGTCGCGCTCGAACTTCGCTTTCGAGGCCGGCGGATCCTTCGGCAGTTCGCTGAAGCGGGTGCCGGAAAGGACAGTCGAGTCGCCGGCCTGCTTGCCTTCCACGCACTCGTGCGTCGGGCCCCTCCACACGACCTTGGCGGGCAGGCGGAAGATGCGTTCCTTGGCGTACGAGCCATCCTCGGCAGTCACGAGCACGACCTTGCCCTTGGCTTTCGCGAGTTCGTGCTTGAGGTCGAAGCCGGGTTCGAAATGCAGGCGCTCGTCGGTATCCACGGTCACGGCCCAGCGTGCGCCCAGCTGCGTGGCGGCTTGCAGCGCGAAATTGCGCGCGGCGGCGAAGTCGTTGCGCCAGGGGAATTCGCGGACGAACAGCTTGTCGCCGGCGATCCTGCGCGCGACCTCGAGCGTGTCGTCGCGGGCGCCGGTGTCGATGACGATGCAGCGGTCCACGTGCGGTGCAATGGACGCCAGCGCATCGCCGATGATGTCCGCGTTGCTGCCAGTGAGTGTGGTCGAGACGATCATGGGTCCGGCCTTGATACCGAACAGGCTCGCGCAGCGTCAAGTTGCGACATTCCCTCTCCCGTATTCGGGAGAGGGTGCAAGCGTTGGTGCGTACGCGCCGATGCGAGGGGTGAGGGCGGGAACCCTCACCCGCCCCGCGGGGCGACCTCTCCCGCAAGCGGGAGAGGTGAGAGCCCTCACCCGGCGTGCCGCCGACCTCTCCCGCAAGCGGGAGAGGTGGGGAATCCCTCTCCCGCTTGCGGGAGAGGGCGCGAGCGGCATCGCGGCAGCGATGTTGCGAGGGGTGAGGGTCTTCAGTCTTCGAGGAACGAGCGGAGCTGCTCGCTGCGGCTCGGGTGGCGGAGCTTGCGCAGCGCCTTCGCCTCGATCTGGCGGATGCGCTCGCGGGTGACGTCGAACTGCTTGCCGACTTCCTCGAGCGTGTGGTCCGTCGTCATGTCGATGCCGAAGCGCATGCGCAGCACCTTGGCTTCGCGCGGCGTGAGGCCGGCGAGCACCGAGTGCGTGGTTTCGCGCAGGGATTCCGTGGTTGCCGACTCTATCGGCGATTCGACCGACGTGTCCTCGATGAAGTCCCCAAGGTGCGAATCCTCGTCGTCGCCGATCGGAGTCTCCATCGAGATGGGTTCCTTGGCGATCTTGAGGACCTTGCGGACCTTGTCTTCCGGCATTTCCATGCGCACGGCCAGTTCCTCGGGCGTGGGCTCGCGGCCCATTTCCTGGAGCATCTGGCGGGAGATGCGGTTCAGCTTGTTGATCGTCTCGATCATGTGCACCGGGATGCGGATGGTGCGCGCCTGGTCGGCGATCGAGCGCGTGATGGCCTGGCGGATCCACCACGTGGCGTAGGTCGAGAACTTGTAGCCGCGGCGGTGCTCGAACTTGTCCACCGCCTTCATCAGGCCGATGTTGCCTTCCTGGATGAGGTCCAGGAACTGCAGGCCGCGGTTCGTGTACTTCTTCGCGATCGAGATGACGAGGCGCAGGTTGGCCTCGACCATCTCCTTTTTCGCGCGGCGCGCCTGCGCCTCGCCCACGGCGATCTCGCGGTTGATCTCCTTGATCTCCGCGATCGTGAGATGCGCGCGCTTCTCACTTTCCGCGAGGTGCAGCTGGTGCTTCTCGATGTCCTCGCGGAACTTGGCGAGGGCGGCCGAGTGCTTGCGCTTGGCGCGGATGTGCTTGTCGAGCCAGCCGAGGTTGGTCTCGTTGCGCGGGAAGGTGTCGATGAAGTCCGAGCGCGGCATGCCGGCGTCGCGCACGCACTTGAGCATGACGGCCTTCTCGATGCCGCGGATCTCGTTCAGGTGCTCGCGCAGCTGGGAGATCAGCTGCTCGAACATCTTCGGCGAGAGCTTCAGTTCCATGAACTCGTCGGCGAGCTTCTTGCGCAGCTTGAGCGACTTCGGGTCGCGTCCGCCCCTTTCGTCGAGCGACTTCACGACCGACGCGTACACCTTGGCCAGCGACGCAAAGCGGCGGGCCGCCTCTTCGGGATCCGGCCCCGTCTCGAGCGCTTCCTCGTCCTCGGCGCCTTCCTCTTCGGCCTCCTCGCTCTCTTCTTCCGGCGCTTCCTTCGCGGCGAGCTTCGGATTGATCGGTTCGGCGATGACGTCGGGCGCATTCGGGTCGACGAAACCGACGATGATGTCGATCAGGCGGCCCTGGCCGGACTTGAGCGGCTCGTAGGCCCTGAGGATCAGGTCGTACGTCGGCGGATACGAGGCCAGCGCGCGGCGCACGGAATCGAGGCCTTCCTCGATGCGCTTCGCGATCGCGATTTCGCCTTCGCGCGTCAGCAGCTCGACGGTGCCCATCTCGCGCATGTACATGCGCACCGGGTCGGTCGTGCGGCCGAATTCGGCGTCCACGGTCGTGGCGAGCGCGGCCGCGGCTTCCTCCGCGGCTTCGTCGTCGGCGACCACCGGTTCGCGCATCAGCAGCGCTTCGGCGTCCGGCGCCTTCTCGTACACCGGGATGCCCATGTCGTTGATCATCTGCACGATGTCTTCGATCTGCTCCGGATCGACGATCTCGGACGGCAGGTGGTCGTTGACTTCGGCGTAAGTGAGGAAGCTCTGTTCCTTGCCGCGCGCGATCAGCAGCTTCAGCTGTGACTGGCGGTCTTCCGGCGTGGTCGGTGGGAGCTTGAGCTCGATCTTCTCAGCCGCGGCTTTGGCCTTCTTGCCGAGCTTGGCTGCGACGACCGGAGCCGCGGCCGGGGCTGCAGCCTGCTTGCCATGCGGCTTCGCCTGGGGGGCGTGTGCCTTGGCGGCAGCCGGCGCGGCCTTGGCAACGGCATGCTTGCCGTGCGACTTGGCTTCCGGGGTGTGCGCCTTGGCGGCGGCTGGCGCGGGCTTGGCCGCGGCGTGCTTGCCGTGCTGCAGCTTGGCTTCCACGGCACGGGCCTTGACGGCCGCCGGCGCGGGCTTGTGGGCAGTCTTCGCGGCCGGGGCGGCCTTCGCGTGCGCCTTCACCGGGGCCGCGTGCTTCGGGGCGGCCTTGGCAGTCCTGGCGCTCCTGGCCTTGCTCGCCACGTGCGCGACCTTTCGGGCCGGGGCTGCCTTCGCCTTCGCGGTCGTCGCCTTGCGGGCGGGGGCCTTCTTGG
>Ga0315283_10005639_pt1 | contig 11081 bp, 9 predicted proteins | sample YL17G09_0_MG_FD_204541 | JGI IMG/M metagenome (GOLD analysis project Ga0315283, IMG submission 204541) | Sediment microbial communities from Yellowstone Lake, YNP, Wyoming, USA - YL17G09_0 | ecosystem: Environmental > Aquatic > Freshwater > Lake > Sediment | place: USA: Wyoming | collected...
TGCTTCACGGTCGTGAGCTTCTCGGCGTCCTCGTCGCTGATCTCGAGTTTGAATTCTTCTTCGAGAGCCATGACGAGCTCGACGACATCGAGGGAGTCGGCTCCCAGATCGTCCACGAAGTGAGCTTCGGGCTTGACCTCTTTTTCGTCGACACCCAACTGCTCAACGATGATGTTCTTGACCTTGTCTTCGATGGAAGCCATCGCTCTGATCCTCCGTCGTAAATCGCGGCCGGGTCCGCAGCTGCGGGCCGATCGCGGAGCCCACTCACATGTACATTCCGCCGTTGATATCCAAAGTGATTCCGGTCACGTATGAGGCCTGCTCGCTGAGAAGGTACGTCACGCCAGCAGCGACGTCCTCGGGCCGACCGAGACGTTTCAGGGGGACTTGCGCCAGAAGCGCCTCGCGTTGCGCCTCGGTCAGCCCTGCTGTCATGTCGGTTTCGATGAACCCCGGGGCGACGCAGTTCACCGTGATGTTCCGCGAGGCCAACTCCCTGGCCAGAGAACGGGTGAAACCTTCCGCTCCGGCCTTGGCCGCAGCGTAGTTCGCCTGCCCTGGGTTTCCGATGCGTGCAACGACAGAGGTGATGTTCACGATGCGTCCGTACCGAGCCTTGACCATGGAGGGGACCAGCGAGCGACAGATGCGGTAGATCCCTGAGAGATTGGTGTCGATCACCTCGTTCCAATCCTCCTTCTTCATCCGCATCAGGAGGTTGTCCCGGGTGATTCCAGCATTGTTCACGAGGAGCGGGATTGTAGCATGCTCCTTCAGAAGGTCCGCCATCGCGGCGTCGACCGACCGTTCGTCGGCAATGTCGAGCACGATCGGCCGCGCGCGCCCTCCTTGGGACACGATTTCGGCGGCGGTTTGACCCGCGGCCTCCAACGAACGCGCGGTAACGATGACGGACGCGCCGCGCGCGCCAAGTGCCATGGCGATCGCGCGTCCGATCCCTCGCGACGCTCCCGTGACGAGCGCCGCCTTCCCCTCGAACGGTCGGTCCATGCTCAACTCTCGAGCGCCTGGAGCGTCGCGGCAAGTCCCGCGGCGTCCGACACGGAAAAGACGCGAAGATCCTTGCGGATCCGTCGCACGAGGCCGGCCAGAACTTTCCCCGGGCCGAACTCGACGAACGTATCGATCCCGTCTTGGGCCATCCTCAGGATCTCCTCCTCCCAACGGACCGACGACACCACCTGCCGTCCGAGAGCGTCGCGGGAGGCCGCAGCCGTCGTGACCACCGCAGCATCGACGTTGGTGTACACCGGAATCGACGGATCGCAAAACGTCACGGCGTCGAGCACCACCGACAGGCGCCGGGCCGCGGGCTCCATCAGGGCGCAGTGGAACGGGGCGCTCACTTGCAACGGGATCGCTCGAGTGGCTCCGGCGGCGACCGCGGCCTCGCACGCCCGCTTCACGGCGGCGGCGTGGCCGGCGATCACGATTTGCCCGGGACCATTCGCATTGGCGCAGCTCACGACTTCTCCCCTTTCGGCCTCCGCACACACGCGTAGGACGGCGGGGCGATCGAGGCCGAGGATCGCCGCCATGGCGCCTTTCCCCTCAGGGACCGCCTCCTGCATGAACCGTCCGCGCTCCCGGACGATCCGGACGGCGTCGTCGAAACGCAAGGTCTTTGCGGCCACGTGAGCGGCGTACTCGCCCAAGCTGTGGCCCGCGGCCGCCACCGGCGGTTTTCCGCCGCGCGCCTCGAACGCGCGAAATGCGGCGATCGCTACGGTGAGGATCGCGGGCTGGGTGATCTCGGTGCGGACGAGCTCGGTCTCGGGCCCCTCGAAGCAGAGACCGGACAGCCCGAAGCCCAACGCTTCGTCAGCAGAGCGGAACACCGCCGCCGCAGCGGGCTCGACCGCAGCAAGATCCTTCCCCATCCCAGGGTGCTGCGATCCTTGACCCGGGAACAGCGCCGCGAAAGGCTTCACCAGCGCACCGCGCTGGCAGCCCAGGTGAGGCCGGCCCCGAAGGCTGCCATCAGGAGGATGTCGCCCCGCTGGACCTTACCCGCTCGCACCGCTTCGTCGAGGGCGATCGGGATCGAAGCCGCCGAGGTGTTCCCGTAGCGGTCGATGTTGACGTAGCAGCGTTCCGGTGGGATCCCCAGGCGTTCCCCGACCGCGCTGATGATCCGCTGGTTGGCCTGATGGGGAATGAACAACGAAACGTCGTTGGGGGTGAGCCCCGCCGCCAGGAGGACCTCGCGCGACACGTCCTCGAGCGAGCGCACGGCGATCTTGAACGTCTCGTTCCCTCGCATCCTGATGAAGTGCATCCCCTTCGCCAGGGTTTCTTCGCTGGCGGGGTGCATCGATCCGCCCCCCTCCATGCTGATGAAATCGCTCATGCTCCCGTCCGAATGGAGCGCCGAGGCGAGAATGCCCCGCGGGAGACTCCCCTCGCTCATCACGGCGGCACCGGCGCCGTCGGCGAAGATCACGCAGGTCGCGCGGTCGGACCAGTCGAGGAACTTGCTGAGCAGTTCGGCGCCGACGACCAATACGTTGCGGCACCGGCCGCTGACGATGAACTGCTTCGCGACCGACTGCGCGTAGATGAAACCCGAGCAACCCGCCTGCATGTCGAACGCCGCCGCGCGTTGACAGCCGAGCCGATGCTGGAGCAGGCACGCCGTGGCCGGGATCGGGGCGTCCGGAGTGACCGTCGCGCAGATGATGAGGTCGATGTCCTTCGGGGCCACGCCGGCCATTTCGAGCGCGTTGCGTGCGGCCTCCTCGGCAAATTTCGAGACCGCCTCGTTCGGCAACGCGATCCGCCTCTCGCGGATGCCCGTTCGGGTCTGGATCCACTCGTCGCTGGTATCGACGATCTGCTCCAGGTCGGCGTTGGTCAGGATACGGGAGGGCACGCTCATACCCGTTCCCGTGATGATCGCGTTACGAGTCCCCATCGCTCTCCCTCCGCGGGCCCGGACGCTAGAGGCCCCGCGCCGCACCCCTAGGCGGACGGAGGTTCGACGACTTCGCGGCCTTTGTAGTAACCGCAATGCGGGCACACGCGGTGCGGCAGCTTGCGCTCCTGGCAGTTCGTGCACACGGAAGTCCCAGGTTGCGCAAGCGCGTCGTGCGAACGCCGCTTGTCGCGGCGGGCCCTGGAGTGGCGTCGTTTTGGATTCGGCATCGTGAAACCTCACGCGGGCGCCCCGGGAGTCCGGGATTCGCGCTGTCGCTCTTAGGAGTCTTTCGTTTTTCGTCTGAACGGGAGAAGCGGAGCCAACCGGGGATCGATGTCCTCGGGCACGCATTCGCAAGCGCCCAAATTCCTGTTCGTCCCGCATGTGGGGCAAAGCCCCTGGCATGACGGCGAACAAATAGGCTTCAAGGGAAGATTGAGGTACAACTGTTCCGTTGCGAGATCCTCGAGGCCGATCTTGCCTTCAGGGGCCACGAGGACCGAGGCGTCGTCGTCCGTGGACGTTTTCAAGACCTTCCAGGCGAACGCCATCCGGACGTCCCACGAGAAGGTCTCGAGACAACGGCTGCACATCAGGGGGACCGTCGCGCCGAGACGGGCTCTCAACTCGGCGCCGCCGGGCATCGGGCTGACCGTACCCTCGAGTCGCGCATCGAGGTCGGGGATGCTCTCTCGGCTCGGCCCTTCCAGCCCGTGAAGGCGGACGGAACGATCGAACGAGATGCCCTCGGTCCCTATTGTGTTGATATCAATGAACATTTAGCTTCCGGAGAAACGCGGATTATACCAGGGAGGGGGGGGCTGTCAAGAATCGCGCGAGCCTTGGCGGTCCGCGATCAGGAGACGGACTGCAGCTCCTTGAGCGCGCCTTCGTGGGTGGGAGCGAGCGTCAGGGCCTCCTCGAACTGCTTTTTCGCCCTGAGTTTCAGACCTCGCCGCTTGTAGAACCGGCCCAATGTGACCCGGTACTCCGCGTTCCACTGGTCCAAACGGGCGGCTTCGACGTAGTTCTGCTCGGCCAGGCGTTGCCAGCGAGCGTCCGGATTTCTGACCTGGCATTCGGCGAGGAGAAAGTAGAACCGGGCATCTTCGGGGCTGTAGCTGATCGCCAGCTTTCCGTACTGGATGGCGTTGTAGGGGTCCCCCTCCCGCAGGAACTTCTTGGCCTGGGAGAAGTAGGATTCCGCCAGCTTGGCGTTTTCCTCGATCGCGACCTTCGTCTTGGTCTTGTCCAACTCGACCCGGACGAGGAAATCATCCATGCCTTGGGGTTCCTTGGCTGCGGATCCGTCCTCGGGCCTGGGCCCGTGGTCGCCTGCCCGTGCTTGCACGAGCGTCAGGTACGCCTCGACGAACCGGCTCTCGATGACGGCCAGTTCCGCGCGGAGGCGCTCTCGGATCCGGGGCAGGATCCGGTCCCGGCTGAACCGGTCTTTGGCCTCTTCGTAGGCGCGTTCAATCGTGTCGCGCGTCGCGCCCGGCGGAAGTCCCAAAACCTCTTGCGGGTTCTTGTTCTTCAGGGCGGCGTAGGTCTCGAGGACCATGCGCTCTTGCAAGCCCTCGAGGGCCACCGTGTCCGCGTGGTCCCGCAGAATGGTGGTGACCCGGAACGCCGCGTCCCCGACCGGAGGGTCGTAACTGACCACACCCATCACGAGAAGCCCGTACAGGAACCGGCAGGCCAATCCTTCTTCCGCCGGGGGGAGGAGCGCGAGGACGTCTTGAAGGCGGCTCTGACCGTCGATGCGGGACAGGATGTAACCGTGGGCCGGCGAGAGCGCGACCCGTTCGAGCGGGACGGGTGATGGCCGTCGCAGCTTGAGCCGGTTGTCGAGCCCCTTCATCGCGGCTTGGATCGGTTCGAAGCCGACCATCGCGCCGATCCCTTTAAGAATCACCTCGAAGGTGAGCAGGATGTCGCTTTCGAAGATTTCTTGGAGGAGCCAGCCCTCGTTGAATCGCGCCGCGCCGCCTTCCCACTGGAAAACGGACTGAATGACCTGCTCCACGATGTAGCGCACGGTGTGAGAGAGGGTCTCTTTCCCGATCAGGCCGCGGTTGACCAGCGCCTGGGCGAGGTCTTTGGGTTCGCTGATGTTCCGTCGAGCTTCAGCGAGAGCTCCGGGTGAGATCTTCCCCTCGCTCACCAGCCGGCGGCCGAGGTCTTCATTGTCGGCGCCGGATTCGGCGAAGAGAATCATGCCGCGGTCGAAGTAGATCCGCTTTTCGATGTTCCCGCGGCTCAGCTCGAGAACGCCCGAGCGCTCCCCGGCGTAGAGATCGCGGAAGATCTCGGCGAGCGTCTGGCTGCTGAAGTTGGCCTGCATCCCCGCCGCCACCGTGGTTTGATCCCCGAGGCTCGCCCCCGGCCGACCCCCTGAACCTATACTGTCCATCGCGGACAATATAGGGATCGGGGCCGGAAAGGAAAGTCGGTTGAAACGGAGTGCCCTCGTCGCAGCGGTGGCGTTCCTCGCGGGCGCCCTCCTCGTGACCTCCGTGACCCTCTGGCGATGCGCTGGCCGGCGCTCGCTTCGCCCCGAAACCCACATCTCGAATCCGGGCCAGCCGGCCGACGACGAGGCCCTCAGCCTCCTTCAAGGGATCCCCCTCTATCGGGCTTTGTTGAGCGCCAAAGCGGTTCGCTCGGGACGGGTCGGGGGGGGCGGGATCCTGAGCGTCGAAGTCGACCTTCGCGGGGTCCTCGAACCTCGGTTGGCGGCCATGGGCTTTCCCGGTGCGTCCGAGTTGTTTCCCGCAACAGCAAAAGGCACGATCGACACGCAGGGCCTGAAGGAATCCTGGAGCTTCGAAGGGCCGGCGGCAGCGCTCGACCTTCTCGACAGAACCCCCGCAGCCCCGACCCCGACTTTGGCCATGTCTGCCATTCCCGGCACGCCCTCCTCCCTGGTCAGCGTTCGACTGATGCCCAAGCGCCTGGCGGATCCGACTCTTGGTGGCGCGGCATTGGCGTCGTGGCGTGATCGTGCGAATTTCGCGGAGAGGCTTCTGGGTCAGCCCGTGCGTGCCGAGATCGCCGAGGACCTGGCCGGGCCCGCGGTTTTCGCCCTTTACGACGGCGGGGACGACACCTCGGCCGAGGCGATCCTCGCTGTGGAACTCCGTCGCTCCGACCGGCTGTCCAGTCTCCTCGAAATGCTCTTTGGCCTGGGCGCGTTAACCGAGCGCGCCTCGGTCGTCCGCTATCGCGGCATTTCCACGGGGTCGTTCGTCCCGAGGGCCGGTGGGGCAGGGATCGCTCTCGCCGTCGATGGTCCGATCCTGCTCGTTGCGACCTCGCGCGCACGGCTCGAATCTGCAATCGACGCCCGACGCGAGGGATCGCTTCCTCGCGGCAACCTGGCCGTTACGGGAGCGTCCGACGCGAGTTGGAGCGCGGTTTCTTCCTCCGCATTCGTGAGGCACGGCTGGGCTCGCCTCACACGTGCGACGGACCCTCCAGACGAAGGACCGATCGCTACCATGTCCGCCTCACTCCATCCCGAGGGAGCCTCCGGTTGGCGATTGGAGGGATACGGCCCCGCTCCAGCGATCACCGCCGATCCGATCCTGCCCTTCTTTCGAAGCGTCTTCGGCAGGCGTCAGCGCTGAGGCGACGGATTCGTCCGCCCGACGTGGTCGAGGACTTTGATCACGTACCACTCGGTTTCGGCGAAGGGAGGAACGCCGTGATGGCGATCCACCGCTCCCTCGCCGGCGTTGTACCCCGCGAGCGCGAGATCGACGCGTCCATTGAAGTGATCCAGAAGCCACCGCAGGTAGCGCGCCCCGCCGTCGATGTTCTGCGCCGCGTCGAAGACGTTTTTCACGCCGAAACGTTTTGCCGTTTGGGGCATCAACTGGAGGATGCCCGCGGCTCCACGCGGTGAGATGGCGTAGGGATTGAAGTTCGACTCGACCTTCGCAACCGCGGCCAACAGCGCCTTGTCGAGCGCGTTGCGGTCGGCCGCCGCGGCGATCGCATCGGCGTAACGTCCGGCGGCCCGGCGCCACTTCTCGTTCGCACGAAGATCGTTGACGAGTGCTGCCGCCTCGACCGCTTTGTTCGGGTCCTCCGCGGGTACGGGATCTTCCGCGTCGATCGCGCGCTCGATCGCGATGATCGAGCCCATCGGAACCCCGAGTTCCCCGCCGTCTTCCAAGGTGAGCCGGGCGAGCCCGTCTGCGAGTTCGAATCCGCTGACCCTGAGGCCTCGTCCGTCCTCGAAGACGACGAGATCCGTGGCGTTCGCCACGGAACCGCAAAGGACGGCGGCCAGCGCCAACGGGACAAAGGGTCTCATGGGTTCCGTATATACGGGGTATTTCCCCGACCGTCAACAAGGCGCGATCAGCGGCGTCTGAAGGCTCTTTCGATCTCGTCCAAGGTGAGCCTGAAAATGATCGGCCTCCCGTGAGGACACGTCGTCGGATTCTCGGTCTGAAAAAGGTCATCCAGAAGACGCTGCATCCCCTCCCGGGCGAGAGGGTAGTTGACCTTGATCGCCGCCTGGCACGAGGCGCTCGTCACCAGCCGCCGGCGCAGTTCGTCGGCACCGGTCGCAGCGCTTCGCGTTTTCGCCGCTTCCCCGAGGAGTTCGCGCAACAGCCGATCGGGGGCCACATCCTTGGCGAACGCCGGGACGCCGTCCAATTTCACCGCGTTCCCACCGAAGGGCTCCAGCAGAAAACCGAGGCGCGAAAACTCCCCGGCCTCCGCCGCGAAGACCACAGCCTCTTCGGCGGACAGCTCGATCGTTTTCGGGAAGAGGAGGCGCTGAACGTGAACCTCGCCTCGCTCCGCTTCTCCGAGGTAGCGTTCGAACAAGACGCGTTCGTGAGCCACGTGCTGATCGACGAGCAGCAGCCCCTCCCGATCCTGCGCGACGATGTACGAGTCCTTGTACTGCGCCAACGGCACGGCCCGGCGGCCGGGATCGACCGCCGCGCTCCCCTCGTCGAGCAGGCTCGGTGCCGCGGCACCGTCCTGCGGCGCGTAGGCTCTCGCAGGGAACTCCGCCACGGACTCGTAACGGGAAAGCGCGGGCGCGCTCGTCCCGGGTCTGAGGTCTTGAAGGTGCGGCACCGCGGTTTCGTGCGAAAGTGCTGCGGCGACCGCCGCCCGCACCGCGTCGTGCACGTCGGAGGATCGGTCGAAACGCACCTCGGTCTTCTGGGGATGCACGTTGACGTCGACCCGGGAAGGGTCGATGTCGACGAAGAGGAGCATCGCGGGGTAGAGGCCGCGGGCCAACGTGTTGCCGTACGCCGCGGCGATCGCGTGTCCCAAAACCCTGTCCTGCACGAGGCGGCCATTCACGAAGACGTGCTGGACGTCGCGACGCGCCAGCGCATCGACGGGCCGGCCGGCGAATCCGCTCGCCCTGATCCCTGAGCTTTCTGCGTCGAACGGAACCAACTTGGCCGCGAGTTCGCGCCCGTGGACTTGGGCGATGCGCTCCGCGCGGTCGGCCGCCTTGGCGGCTTCGATCAGGCGCCTCCCCTCGTGCTCGAGAACGAACCGCACCGACGGGTGGGCGAGCGCGTAGTGGGTGACCGTGCGGACGATGTGGGCGAGTTCCGTCGGAGCCGCTCGCAGGAACTTCCGCCGCGCCGGGACGTTGAAGAAGATCCCGCCCACTTCCGTCGTCGTTCCTCGCCCTCGTTCCACCTCGCGCACGCCCGCGATCCTCCCCGCCCGCACCTCGATCTCGGTGCCGAACCCATCGCGGGCGGCGGTGCGAAGGAGAAAACGGGACACAGCGGCGATGCTCGGGAGCGCCTCCCCGCGAAATCCCAAGGTGGCGATGGCCGCGAGGTCCTCGAAGCTGCGGAGCTTGCTCGTCGCGTGCCGTTCCAGGGCGAGAAGCGCGTCGTCGCGCTCCATCCCCTCACCGTCGTCGGCGACGACGATCCTCTTCCGGCCGCCGTCTTCGACGCGGATTTCGATCGAGCCGGCCCCGGCATCCAAGCTGTTCTCGACGAGTTCTTTGACAACCGCAGCGGGCCGCTCGACGACTTCGCCGGCGGCGATGCGATTGACGAGGTGATCATCCAGGACGCGGATCCGACCCACGCAGCCTCCGCTCCGACGTGGCGACACGCTCTATCCGCATTCGCCTGAAGCGCGCCATTCTTGCATGGGCGCCTGAGTCGGGCGCCAGCGCGGCGCGACTCCCCCGCGCGGGCTGAATCACCATGGAATTAATCGACTTTTGCCTGCCCGTCCCGAGGAGCGGTAACCCCCGGAATAAGGGCACATTTGGCCTCGCGGCGTCAGCACCGCGGGCGTGGGGTCTCGCGAACGGACTCGGCACGCCCGTTGCTTTACCTACCTGGCGAGGGGCACCTCAGGAGAACGCGATGATCTTCCCGCTATTGCAAAAAGAACTCTCGATCGATGACTACGTGGATCGCGACGAAGAGTGCCGGTTTTCGACGCTCCTGGCCGACACCCAGTCGGAGAACCAGGAAGAGAAGATCTACAACCGTGAAGTGGGCGTGATCGTGAAGAGGGCGCTCGGGCGCCTGGACGAGCGCGAACTCCACATCATCAGGAACCGTTTCGGACTTCTCGGAGGACAGGAGCAGACGCTCGAGGAGATCGGCAAGAGAATGAACCTCTCTCGAGAACGAGTCCGCCAACTCGAGCGCGAGGCGAAACAGAAACTCCGGGTTTGCCTCGGACCTCAGCGCGGCAACCTCCGCTTCTCCCTGGCCTGACGAAGACGCCCCACCCAGCGGTCGCCGCCGGCACCCCCCCCATTCCCCCGCTTCTGCCGGCGGCGGCCGTTCATTCTTCCGGGATCCCCGATCAGAACAGCGTCCCGATCGCGAAGACCAGTTCCCCTGGGCTCTCACCCGGTTGCCGGTCGAGCTTCCACCCGTACTCGAGGCGGATCGGTCCGATCGGGGTGTCGAGGCGGAGGCCGACGCCGGCGTCGGAGCGCACGTCGGTCAGATCGAACTCGTCGATCGTCGGGTAGACGTTTCCGACATCGAGGAAGAGCTCCCCTCTCAAGCTCTTCCAGATCGGGAAATGCCACTCCTGGTTGAACAAGAAGATCGCTTCGCCTCCCACGTTGACCGTCGGGCCGTCGGGCTCGTTCGGGTCACGAGGGAGGACCAGACCGGCAACCGAGTCCGTGGCGAAACCGCGAAGAGTATTGATGCCTCCGGCAAAGTATCGCTCGGAGAGCGGAACGATCTCGGTGCCGCCGAAGGGTTGTTCGGCGCCGATTCGGAGGAACGTCGAGAACCGGCCGGCTCGCCTGAGCGATGCGGTCCACGATCCGCGCAGGAACGTCTGGAGGAACGACGCCTCGGACCCGAGCGCTCTCGCGAAGACGGTCCCTTCGATCGAGGCATACCCTCCGCGGGTCGGGAGAAAGGCGTCGTCTCTAGTATCCCGGACGAGCCCGAGGCTCCCAGCGGCGAGCCGCACGGCCGATAGCTTGTCTTTGAAGAGCTCCTCGAACGCCGCCTCGGCATCCGTGATGTCGGTCACCCGAACTTCCTGAATGCTGTAGCGGACGTAGCGAATCCACCGCGGCTTCGGTCGCTGTTCCAATCGGATCGACAGGGTGTTTTGCGTCGTCGAGAACCCTTCTTGAGCCTGTTTCTCATAGAGCAACGAGCCGAGCGCGTCGATGGTCTTTCCGAACACGCGCCGTCTCCGAATCGTGAGAAGTCCGCGAGTCTCATTGCGGTTGAATCGGCCCTGCAGCGCGATCGCCACGTTGCGCCCACCGAGGTTCGAATACCCGAGGAGGAAGCTCGCCCCCGGACCGTCGGTCGAGTCGTAGCCGACGCCGAGGCCGAGCGCCAGAGGCGGCGCCTCCTCGACCTTCACGGTGACGACCTGGGCCGTCGCGTCGTCGCCGCCGACGGGAGCGCACGTCAGCTTGACGTTGGAGAAAAGTCCGGTCCGGTAAAGCCGCTGCTGGCTTTCGAGGAGAGACTGATTCGAGACGACCTGGCCGACCCCGAAGGTCAGCGCCTTCGCGATCGTCCGGTCCTTGGTGACGCGGTTGCCTTCGATCGCGATCTCGCCGACCTCCTTGCGGCGGCCCGACGTGATCTCGAAGAGGATGTTCGCGCGATCCGCCACGAGCTCGACG
>Ga0315283_10005640_pt1 | contig 11081 bp, 9 predicted proteins | sample YL17G09_0_MG_FD_204541 | JGI IMG/M metagenome (GOLD analysis project Ga0315283, IMG submission 204541) | Sediment microbial communities from Yellowstone Lake, YNP, Wyoming, USA - YL17G09_0 | ecosystem: Environmental > Aquatic > Freshwater > Lake > Sediment | place: USA: Wyoming | collected...
TCAATGCGCCAGCACTTTCGGGCGCACCGGGCGCTGGGCTGGGGGCGGCCGGCGCCAGATCGGCTTGGTTCGCCTGGGGTGTGGGAGCCAACGTGACCTGGCGTGTGGGTTTGCCGGCGGTGTCCCAACGCGCGATGCGCGTGCGGGTATGTTGCCGTTTGCGCTGGCGACCGGCTTCGACAACTTGCTGGATTTTGCGTTTGGCTTGGCCCAACGCGGCCACGTCAACGCGATCCTGCTCGGCCAGCACCGCTTGCCGGATCACGCGGTGCTTCCAGAACGAAAGACCGTGCGTATACTCCTGGTCCAAGGCGGGCACGCGGATGTACTGCTCAGCCTCGGCGTCGTAGGCATACAGGCAACTCAGGTCGGCCGGATGATACTTGACCTTGGCAGGCTGCCCTTGCAGCCGCATACGCAGCGGGGCCAGGTCGGCGCAGTTGTAGCGCAGGGAGGCAAATTCGATGCCGTAGTGCTGGATGACGCGGGTGGTGGTGCGGCCCAGCAGGATCATCAACTCGGCCGCGCTGGGCGGCAGTGCCGGGGCAAAACCATGCTGGGTCTTGGCCGCCCAACACTGCGCCGGAATCCCGCCCAAACCGCGGTGGAAGCGCTCGGCGTAGATGTCGACCAGGAAGATGTTGAGCAGCTTGTCGATGGCGCTGAGATAGACACAGGCTTGCTCGGCGCTCTGGTAATTGCCGCGCTCCGCCGGGTCGGCGAAGGTCGTGCCGGGCAGCGTATGAAACAGCATGGTATCCAGGGAGCCAAACATCCGCTCGACGCCCGCCTTGAATTGCGGCGTTTGCACCGGCGTGTATTGCAGGACCATCCCCAGCAGCAGGCAGGCGTCGGCTAGATCATGGCCGATGAATTCCTTGCCGTTGTCAACGACCAGGGTGGCCGGCAGGCCATAGGCCAACCACGCGTGTTCGGCGCCGTACAGCTGGCGCACATCCCCTTTGGGCTGGATCGCGTGATGCAGACATTCCATGACGGTGAGATAGCTGGGTGGCTCAAAGCCGAGGTAATAGCCCAGCGGGTAACGGGTCGCGGTATCCAGGCAGTACGTCAGCGTCAAACGGCCCAATGGCAGGTCATCGCGATCATCGATGACGATGAGATCCGTACGGGTGTGGTCGATTTCGACCCGTTCCAACGGCCAATCGGGATACGGTGTTTGGCCGTATTGGGTGGCGGCGCGCTTGGCAGTGCGCTGGCTGCGCCGTTGGCTTTGTTCCTGGCTCAGATTGGAGGTCGCAATCCGGCGCGCCAGCGTGGCGCGGGAGGGGAGCACAAGCTGGTCCTGTGGGGCACGCACGCGGTTCTCCTCGACCAGCCGCACAGCCAGTTCATGCTGCACGTCGTCAATCGTGACCTTCTCTTGGACTTTGTACTTATCCTGGATCGTGGTGATAGCCAGGGTTTCGACCTCGGTACGCAGCCGGGACGCGTCTGCGCCGCCGCGGGCCCGCACCGCCGGAATCAAGGCGCGCAGGTCATGGCCGCTGCGGGTGTAAGCGCCCAGCCAGCGGTAGACCGTAGCCACACTCAGCGCGTTGGCCAAGTTGCGCTCACCATCTGCGGACTGGGTCGCTTTGAGTTCCTGTACGCGAGCGACCACAGCCGGGCGCGTGCGTGGCGTCGCCAGCAACGGCTCAATCACGCTCAGACGATAGCGTGCGATGGCGACCAGGGCCGCGGGGTAGTCCGCCAGGCTGCGCGGCGCTGCAGAGTTATCCGGGGCAGGCCCAGGAAGCGGTGCAAGTTGCTGATCCGCGATGAATGCCAGTTCCGCGGCAAACAGAGCCTTGACGAGGGTAGCGATCTCGACCACCGAGATCGCCCCGGTCAGGAGGTTCTCCAGGTTTGCCTGTGCATCAGGCAAGAGGCGGGTGATTTGGTAGGTTGCGCCTTGCCAACGCACGCGCGCCCCACTGGTGAAGCGTTGGCGGCTCATAGCATGCCCCGCAGTTCTGGGCATCGTTGTCCCTCCGGGTGTACCTGACGACGCAGGGAAACAGCCGTGGTCGGCGCAATGGGCGCGTCATCCAGCGGCAGGTCCACCATGCTGTGATACGCCAGATGCAGAATGGCCGAGGTGACGGCCGCCAGGTCGGACGGGCATAGCGCGCGGGCCAAGTCCTGGATCGGCGTGGCCGCTGACGCATGCTGCAAAGCTGCATAGAGCTGGCAACGGAGCACGGGCGCAATCCGGTGGCGGGCATAACCCGTGAGGAGTTGGATGTTCTGTAAACGATGGCCGGCGCGCACGTCGGCGTCGGTCACAATGCGGAATTGCCAGTCGTCAGCCTGACACCACGTCCGAGCCGCCGCGAACTTGCGACTGTTGTCGGCTGTGTTGACGAAGTGCTCCGGCTTGCACTCGACCAGGACGTGCTGATCGCGTTCGACCAGGTGAAAATCTGGCGTGTAGTGCCGCAACTTGCCTTCGTGCTGATACTCGATGGTCAGCGGCTGCTCCTCAAACCACGTCACCGTGGCGTCGTAGTCGAGGAGGTAAATGAAATCGCGTTCGAGCAATGACTCAAACGCGATCATGCGCTGCATCTTGAGCGAGGGGAACCTGCCGATGGCGTTTCCGCCACGGTTCGAGACGTTTCTGACTGGCATGTTGGCCTCCTTGGGTTTTGTGGGTCGTGCGACCCCGGGAGGCTATTGTACATGCCGGGTCAGGAAAACGTAGGCCAGTCTCATTATCTTTGAGACGAAGACGTACTGAGGCGCGTCTCAGGAACTGTGAGACAATTTGAGGGCAGTCTCACTATCTTCGAGACGGAAGTAGGCTGGTCTCATTATCTGTGAGACGCAGTCTCAGTATCTGTGAGACAAACGGCCTTTGGGGGCCTCACAGTCTCATTATCTTTGAGACCCTACATCCCCGCATCACAATCCATCCCCGCGCACGGTGCCGTTGAACGTAATGCGGATCGGCACGACTGCGCCTGCCCGTCCCAACTTGTGCTTGAGGATCTCGACCTGGCCTTCGTAACCGCGCACATCCTTGCCGCGGGTGATCCACTGCTCGCGACGGATCGCCAAGCGTACGGTTGCGACATGCGCCAGCGTTCTTGATTGCGCGCGGGGTTCGGTGAGAAAGATCACCGCGGTGCGCGTCTGAGTGACGACTGCAGCCAGCCGTTCGAGGTGACCGACTGCGACGGACGGATCGATATGCGCCAGTTCAGCCGTGCCGTCGAAAACGATCGCTGCCAGGGAATCGCTCTCGACCAGATGTAACGCGATCGCCAGCGCGTCCGCACCGTCACGCGGACGGACAACCAGCAGCCGCCCCAGGTCGAGGCCGCAGCGGTGCAAATAGTCGGAATCGCAAGTGCGCGGTAGGTCGAGCCAGGCGACCAGCGCGCCAGGATCGCCGTGCGCAGCCGAGAGGATCTTCGCTGCCAGCGTCACCTTACCGGACGTCGCCGGACCGACGATCTCGTTGAGACGCCCGCGCGGCAGACCGCCGACGCTCAACGCGGTGTCGAGATCCGGAAATGTGGTGGACAGATGGGGCACGTGAACCGGGGTCGCAGCTTTTTGGATGGCGCGCGCGCCGTACTGAAGCTGCAGCCGGGCAACGACTGCGTCGAGCTTGCGTTGGCGACGGGATGGCATGCTTTCTCGCTTAGAGTCGAACTAATGTTCTATCATGGCGATGACGAACGAGGAAGGGAAAGGTGACGCCGGAGAATACAGCGGCGAGTTGGGTCGCCCTGTACGGCAAAGAGAATGAGACATCTCTCGCGGTTGACGGCCACGGCGAACTCGCATAGAATCCGGGGCGATGACGATGATCACGCTGCTCTACAGCCAGTATCGGATCTGGGAAACACGAACTGGCAAGGAAAAACTCACCACCGTTGGGCCGCTCAAATATGCCTCCTGGGATGAAGTCACTGGCTTCTTGGACGCTCATACCGATGCTTCGACCCACATCTGGGATGTCCGCGAGGAACGCGAGGTACTTCGGAATGCTGTGCCATTTGCCTAGGCGCAATTCTTGCCTGACGGCGATACGGTGATCACCTATCCCAGGGGGCTGCGCCCCAAGCATGGAGCCTCGCGACTGAAACGCTCTTGTACTCGCTGCCCGAGGAGGTGGATAGGATCATCCCGGACTCTCGCCCCGACAGCAACCTGATCGCCGCCTACGATCAAGAGGCAGGGACGTTATGGCTCATCGCCCGCGCAGGCGAACGCTACCGGGCGTTCATAGTCGACGCGCCGGCCGGGGAGGCCAGCGTGATCTTCGACTTGCTGAGGATGAAGCAGCGCGTTAGCTACTGGACGATCCGGCTACAGCCATTCGCGCCACTCGATCGCGCGATCTTCCTGATGCTCCATCAGTTCTTCAATTGCCCCGCTCAAGATAGCCATGCCGCGCCAGAAAGGTGAAGTACGCGACCAGGTCCACGTTCAGCGTCTCGAATTCGTGCTGCATCAACTCTTGAATCTCGGCAAGAGTTCGCCGACCGTCGGCCCAATAGAGCGCGCAGCAGAGCGCGGCCGACCAGCGTGGGTTCTCCCCGCGGGTGGCGCGCTCCGCAGCGGGCCAGGCTTCCTGCGCCAGTCCGCCCAGCGACAGCCCCCCCGTGATCTTGCGCACGGGCGCCCAACCGACGACATCACCCGAACCGGGAGCGGGCGCCGGCAAGACCGAAGGCGCTTCCGCAGCCAGTCGCGTGTCAAGGTCCGCAATGACCTGGGTCGTCTCGGATGAGGGACCCAGCGCGGCGCATGAGGTGAGCGCGTGGCGACCTCGCTCGCGCAGGTAGCGCAGGCGCCCTGCCTGGTCCTCTTCAAGCTTGCCGGTCCCACCCTCTACCGCCGCGTCTCCCAGTCGGGCTGCCCAGTCGCGATAGACCTCGCCGGCCAGCCAGGCCACATCCGGCGCGCCGGCATTCGCCACCGTGTAAAGGTAGGTCGCTGCGACACCGCCCTCACGGCCCAGGGTCGCCGGATCAATCTTCTCCGGCGTATCGAGCGAGCTGTGCCACAGGCTGCTGACCATCTCGCCGAGCCAGGGTGTGGGCACACCGATAGTGGGATCGGCGATCACCGCGTCAGTGGTGTCGAACGGGGCCGTGCGCCAGGTGTCGCGCGGCAAGTGTTGCCGCGCGATGCGCTCAATCAGCGTGTCGGTATACGAGGCCTGCGCGTGCGGGTTCGGATGCACCTCGAGCAGCGCGTTGCTCAGCGCTGGGGTGACGCCCAGACTGTCCAGGTTCAGCCCGGCGATGCAGCGGCGCATGGCCGCGGGCCGGGTGGTGGCATAGGCCAGCATACCGTAAATCTCCCACGACAGGATGAAGCGGATGCTGCGCCGCGGTTGAGGCAGCCGGCCCTGCTTGATCAGCGCGTTGAGACAGCGCGCCGCCTCCAGCACCACTGCGCAACCGCCCGCGTTGTCCTGCGCGCCCTGCTCGTAGAGATGGGCGAAGACCAGCACTTCCTGGTCGGTCTGCCGGCCGGGTATCACGCCGGTGACGAGGTCGAAGCTGCCGTCATAGTGCCGAGCGTCGACGCGCGCCCACGCCCGCACCGCTTGCCCACTTCGCAGCAGGTCGAGCAGCGCGCTGCCCTGGCGCGCCGCCAGTGAAAAGCCGAACGCACAGGTATCGGCGCGGGTGAACGGCCAACCGAAGGGATGGTCGCTCCACGCGTTGATCCAACTGACCTTATCGACCGGCCGGGGCGGCTGGCCGGCGTCATAAGCGGCGTGGTGCTGCGAGATGATGCCGAGCGCGCCATGCCGCGCGGCCAGGCGCTTGAGTTCGGGTCCGGGACGGCTGCCGAACAGGATCTTGCCGCGCAGGCGTGGATCGGGCATCTGCGTCTCGATCGGCCCAGCCGCGCCCTCCCAGTCGTCCAGCAGGACCACTTCCGCCTCCACGCCGCCCGGCGGGGTTGGCGCGCTCCACATGGCCAGACTAACCGGCATGTCGCGGTAGGAGCACAAGGGCAGCGGATGTGGACTGCGTATCTCCAGCTCAGCGCCCGCGACGTCCCAGGCCAGGGGCGCCACCCAATCGCCGTAGGCCGTGCGGCCGTCGGCGGCGAAGCTGAGGACCTCTACCTGATCCAGGCCGGCCTCCGCCATCTTCTCCGCGCTGTAACTTGCGCTGCGCTTGAAGTGCGCGAAGTCGAACCAGCGATCGATCGCCCACAGGTCTGCCACCAGATCGCGCGCTCGGTCACCCGAAAAGCTCTCCGCGACCCGCGTCAAAACGTCTTGAAACATCCCCTTGGCCTCCTGTTCGCCTGGTAGTTTTATTTCGTGCGCGACCAGAGCACGTCTTGCAAAGCATCGCCCAGCAGATTCAGGCCCATGACGGTAATGAAGATGGCCAGCCCGGGGAAGGTGGATATCCACCAGGCGTCCAACAAGTAACGCCGGCCGATGCCGATCATCGCGCCCCACTCAGGCGTGGGCGCCTGCGCCCCCAACCCGATGAAACTCAGGCCCGCGGTCGTGACCAGGACTGCCCCCATGTCCATCGAGGCCTGGACGATGACCGGCATCATGCAGTTGGGCAGGATGTGACGCAGCATGACGCGGGCATGGCGGGCTCCGATCGACCGGGCCGCTTCCACGTACTGGTTCTCTTTGACCGACAGCACCTGGCCGCGCACCATGCGAGCGTACCACGGCCACCACACCAGCGAAATCGCCAGCATCGCATTGAGCAGGCTCGGCCCGAGCGCGGCGACAATGGCCAGGGCCAGGATTAGCCCCGGGAAAGCCAGAAAAATATCAGTCACCCGCATCAAGCCCTCGTCCATGTAGCTGCCGAAGTAACCGGCGATGGTCCCGACCAGCAGGCCGAGGGCGACACTGGAAACCATGATCACCAGGATGGTCTGCACCGACAGGCGCGTGCCGACGATGACCCGACTGAGGACATCGCGCCCCATATCGTCGGTACCGAAGGGATGCGCGGCGCTCGGCGCCTGGAGCTTCTGGCGCAGATCAACGGCCAGAGGATCATACGGCGCCGCGCGGCTGCCCAACACAGCCAGGACGAGGAGCGTCACGACGACGCACAGCGAGAAGATCGCTGTCGGCTGGCGGCGGATCAAAGCGCGAAGTTTCATGAGTAGCTAATGCGAGGATCCAGGGCGACATAGATCACATCCACCACCAGATTGATGACAGTGTACACTACGGCGACGAGCAAGGTTGTGCCCATGATAGCATTGAAGTCCAGGGCCATGACGGCGTTGACGGTGTAAAAACCGATGCCGGGCCACGAAAAGATGATTTCGACCAGGAATGTGCCGGCCAGGAGCGCCCCCATCTGCAGGCCGATCAGCGTCACCGTGGGGATCAAAGCGTTGCGCAGCACGTGCCTGTAAACCACGCTGCGCTCGGCCAGCCCCTTGCCGCGCGCGGTGCGGACGTAGTCCTGGCGCAGCGTTTCGAGCACACTGGTGCGCGTGATGCGCGTGATCCAGGCCAGCGAAGCAAAGGCCAGCACCATGGCCGGCATGGCCAGGTGCCAGAGGCTGCTCACCAGGGCCGGCCAGTCACCCGCCAGCAGGCCGTCGACGGTGTAGAGGCCGGTGACGGTCGGCGGCGGGGTCATGCCGGTAGCAATACGCATGCCCGATGGGAAGATGCCCAGCCGGCGGTAGAACACCAGTTGGAAGAGCATCGCCAGCCAGAAGAGCGGCAGCGCGACGCCGGCGATGCAGACCGCCCGACTCACGTGGTCGAGGAAGGTGTCCCGGTGCACCGCCGACAGCACGCCCAATGGGATGCCGACGACCAGGCTGATGAGCATGGCCGCTAGAGCGAGCTCGATGGTGGCCGGGAAGTACTCCCGCAGGTCTTCCGCCACCGGCCGCCGGCTTGTTAGCGAATACCCGAAGTCGAGACGCAGCAACCCGGCCACGTAATTCACGTATTGCTCCGGCAGCGGCCGATCCAATCCCAGCTTCTGTCGCAGCGCCTGGACCTGCTTCGCTGTGGCCCGCGGGCCGGCAGCCAGGCGTGCAGGGTCAGCCGGCACCACGTGAGAGATGGTGAAAGTGAGTAGCGATACCCCGATCAGGACGAAGACCAGCAGACCCAGGCGCCGCAGCAGGTAGGTTCTCATCGTCGCAGCCTGCCAGGTGGACGGCGCCCCGCTTACACGCACGGCGTCGTCCACCCAGTAAGGCCTCTACTCTCTGTACATCTTCTCGAACGGGAAGTAGTTGAAGGTGTAGGAGAAGTTGTAAGCGTAGCCCTTCACGTTGTCGCGCAGGGCCACCCGCTCATTCGGCTGCATAACCCACACCTCGGGCGCTTCGGTGTAGATGATCTCGGTGGCCTCCTGATACAACTGGTCTTTCTTAGCCTGGTCCTGCTCGATGCGGGCCGCTTCCAGCAGCTTGTCTACTTTCTCGTTCTTGTAGAAGTAGTAGTTGGAGCCGGCCGGCGGCCAGTTACCGGAGTAGTACATGGCCCAAACCTGCTGGGTGGCGTCGGCATAGTCGTTGCCCCAGCCGCCCATGAAGGTCTGCGGCGCGGTCTCGGGGCTCGCCTGGGCCTCCCACCAGGTGGCGATGGGCATCTCGCGGATATTCAGGTCGATGCCCAGCTTCTTCAGGTCAGCCTGCCACATCTCGCCCAGCCGCCGGTCGCGCTCCAGGCCAGAGATCCAGACGTAGTCCAGGGGAAAGCCGCCGTCGGGATAGCCGGCCTCGGCCAGCAACTGTTTGGCCTTATCCAGGTCCTTCTTGTACGTGAAGGAGGGTTGATAGTGACCCGGCATGCCCGACGCCATGATGCTGTCCATCGGCTTGGCATGGCCCGACATCACGCCCTCTACCCCCTGCTCGTAGTCGAACGAATAGTTGAGCGCCTGGCGAACCTTGGGGTCGTCCAGGGGCTTCTTGGTGGTGTTCAGGCGCATCTCGACGATGCTGCCGGCCAGATACTCCGGCACAGTCACGCCGGGGGTCTTGGCCAACGCGTCGGCGTCTTCAGGGGTCAGGCCGATGGCTACATCAGCGTCCCCCTTCTCGAGCATCAGGCGCATGGTGGTCGACTCGCCGATCGGGCGGACGATGATCGTGTCGATATATTTGTCGCCCCAGCCGCCCCAGTAGTTGGGGTCGCGTTCCAGGGTGATCTGCTGGCTGCGGTCCCACTTGCCCAGTTTGTAGGGTCCAGAGCCGGCATCGTTCTCGGCCAACCAGGCCTGGCCCAGATCACCGTCTTTCTCGTGAGCCTTCACCAGCGCCGGGTTGACGATCGCCGGCCCCCACAACGAGGAGAGGGCTGGCAGAAACTGGGTGAAGGGAACCTTGAGGGTGAAACGCACCGTGGTATCATCCACGGCCTCGATCTTGTCGATGTCCGAGAAGTTGGCCACGGCACCCATACCGAGCTTGAGCAGCCGCTCGAAGGAGAACTTGACGGCTTCTGCGTTGACGGGCGAACCGTCGTGGAATTTGGCGCCCGGCTTGAGCTTGAAGGTATAGACCAGGCCATCGGGCGACTTCTCCCACGATTCGGCCAGCCCGGGCACGAGCTCGGGATCCTTCTCTCCGACCGCGCGCACCAGGGTTTCGTACACCACCCCGAGAAAGGGCGCTCCGTTGTAGTCGTAGTTGACGGCCGGGTCCAGGGTGTTGGGCTCGGTGGGGATCAGGACGACCAGGGGTTTTTTGTCGGCGCCAGCGGCGGGCTGCGCCGGTACCGAGGTAGCCGGGGCCGCGGGGACCGCCGTGGCTTCAGGCGCTGGCGCCGCTGGCGCCGGCGCCACGGCCGGCGCACAGGCAGTCAGGAGCAGGCTGGCCAGCAGGACCAGCGCCAAAGCCGAAGTCAGGTTGCGTTGCGTCTGAGCCTTCATTGCTTCCTCCTTGAGTTCCGCTATGAGATTGAAAAATCACGGCTCAAAATGTGAATTCCTTTCAGGGGTCGGGCAGATCTCACTGTTCATCCAGCCAAAGATCGATGGGGCGTGCGACGGGCGGCGGGTCGTAGGGCCACTCGATGCGCCGGCCTTCGCGCGCCGACTGGTAAGCCGCACAGATGATACGCAGGACCTCGATGCCATCTTCGACGGACTCCCGCGGCTCAACTCGCCCGCGCACCACATCCACGAAGTGGCGCATCTGCTGTGGGTAACCAAAGTTCCACAGCTCATCATACATGGTGAAGCTCCAACCGGTCGTGGCGCCGGCCTTTTCCATGGCGTAGTCGTAGCCGCGCTCGCTGTAGGTAAGCAGCGAGTTGCCCAGTGCGACGTCGGCGCGCGTGTTGCCGCCTGTGCCGTAGATCTCGCAGCGATCGTCCATGCCGCCCAGCTTGGCCCAACTATTCTCGCACAACGCCAGCGCGCCCCCCTCGAACGCAACGGTGCAGATGCAATGATCGTCACAACGCGTGCGACCCCCGTGCATGAACGTGCCGAGGGTCGCGGTGACGCTCTTCGTGGCTGGCTTTCCCAGTACCCAGCGCGCGAACTCGATCGAATGGCAGCTCATGTCCAGCATCACACCGCCGCCCGCGCGCCGGGGGTCCCAGAACCACTCGGCGTGCGGCCCCGGATGCTCCTCGCTGTGCCGCACGAAGAATACGCGGCCCAGCGCGCCGGAACGGGCCAACTCCTGCGCGCGCACATACTTGGGGACATAGGGCAGCACTTCGGCGTAGACCAGTTGCACGCCGTGCCTGCGGCAGGCGTCCCGCATCTTCTGGCCCTCGTCAACCGTCAGGCACAGCGGCTTCTCGCACAGTATGTGCTTGCCGGCGGCGGCGGCAGCCTGAACAACCTGGGCATGTAGATAGTTGGGGACCGCCACCACGACCGCGTCAACATCGGAACGCGCCAGGAGCTGGTGATAGTCTCCGGCGGCATGGGGAATCGCGTGGCTTTGAGCAAAGGCCCTGGCCTTGGTGAGGTCATGTGAGGCCACCGCAATGGCCTGGGCATCGGCGAGGGTGTGGATTGCCGCAGCGTGGGTGTCCGCGATGAATCCTGCGCCGATGATCCCGATACGAACGGTATCCATCGCATTCTCCCCGGATCATAGGGCCGCCAGAAGTAGGGTGGCCGCTT
>Ga0315283_10005641_pt1 | contig 11081 bp, 8 predicted proteins | sample YL17G09_0_MG_FD_204541 | JGI IMG/M metagenome (GOLD analysis project Ga0315283, IMG submission 204541) | Sediment microbial communities from Yellowstone Lake, YNP, Wyoming, USA - YL17G09_0 | ecosystem: Environmental > Aquatic > Freshwater > Lake > Sediment | place: USA: Wyoming | collected...
GGACTTCCTCGACCGAACACAGCCCGACCGTGGATAGACAGAACCGGACGCCTGCCGCCGCTGCCGCCCGCACCGCCTGGACCTCGCCGCGACGCCGGTACAGCCCAGCCAGCCCAACCGGCGCCATGACCAAGGGCATGCTCAGCTTTTCACCGAGCAGGGTTGCGGCGAGATCACATTCGGAAACATCGCGCAGCACAAACTGGCGCAGCTTTTTCCGCGCCCAGGCATCGCGGTTGTCGCGCAGGGTGATCTCTTCGACGCTGCCGCCCTCCAGGTAACTGAAGAGAAAGCGGGGCACGCGCTTTTCCGCCAGCGAGCGATAGTCTTCGATGGAGGCAGGCAGGAGCATGCGGGTCATCCTCGCGGAGGCTTACAGGCCTTGCACGCTGCCCGGGAACCCAAGCCGCTCCGCCGAGAGGTATCTCTCCCGATAGACCTCGAAGGGCAGGGTGTCCGCCGCTTCGATTTGTCGTTGCGCGTCGATCGATTGCTGCGCCAGGCTCCTGAAGCGTGCCTCTGATTCGCCAGAAAACGGCATCCCCCGCAGCGTGTACTTCGTCCGTTCGGACTGCGCCCGAATGAAGTGGACATACGAGCTGTCGAAGTCTTTCGCCATCGCGGCAAGCACGCGCGCCGACGGCACCCGATCTGCGTCTTCCAGCGCGGCACCCGCGGTCACAAGCGCATCCCGGTATCGTGCGCCGCCGTGGGCGGCATCGAGTGCGGCGGCGATCGGCCCGCACTCATCGAGCACTCGGGCGCCCCACCCGGCGAGCAGGACGTCGCCGCCCGGGCTTTCGAGCCGCAGCCCCGGTTCGCGGCCACGCTCGGCGACGCGGTGCTGGTTGCGCGCCAGCGCGGCGATCTCGTGCGGCGTGTCCGGCGGGCTCTCGGCCAGCAGACAGTGAAGCAGGAACACGTCGAGGAAACGCAACGTTTCAGCGCCGATGCCGACCGGCACGAACGGATCCAGGTCCATGCAGCGCACCTCCACGTACTCGACGCCGCGCTCGCGCAGCGCGTGCAGCGGCCGCTCGCCGGGAAAAATGACCCGCTTCGGGCGAATGGTTCCATAGAACTCGTTCTCGATCTGCAGCAGGCTGGTGGCAAGCTGGTTGTAGTCGCCGGCGGGATTGCGGATGCCGATCGCCTCGTACGGCGGGTAAGGCTGGGTGAGTGCTTCCTGCAGCGACTCGCCATAGCGCTCGAGGTTGTTGCAGCTCACCGCGAGCGAGGCCTGCGCATCGCTCTGGTACCCCAGCCGCCCCATGCGCAGCGAAGTGGCGTGCGGCATGAAAAGCGTCTGGCCCTTCAGCACCTTGAGTTCGTGCTGGCGCCCGGCGACGAAGCTCGAGCACAGCGCAGGCGACGCGCCGAACAGGTAAAGCAGAAGAAACGAGTGGCGGCGGAAATTGCGGATCAGCGAGAAATAGCCGTCGTTCGACACATCGGGCATCGACCAGTTGTAATGGATGCCGGAGATGGTCTGCATGCGCCGGCCGTAGCGATGACCGAGACCCGTGCGGTAGACGCTCTTCGCCCGGCCGACGTTCGACGAACCGTAGCGGCCGATCGGAATGGCGTCGTCGGCGGGCAGGCCGCAGGGCAGGCTCCCGACCCATAACATCTCGTCGCCGATCGCGCGGTAGACGAACTGGTGGATCTGCGTGAGCTCCGCCAGGCAGGCCTCCGCGTCGGCATGCACGCCGGTGATGAGCTCCAGCTGCGACTCGCTGTAGTCTGTCGTGATGTGGGGATGGGTGAGCGCCGACCCAAGCGCCGCCGGGTGCGGCGTCAGGGCGAGCGCCCCGTCCGGTTGCACCCGCAGACTTTCCTTCTCGATCCCGCGGCGAATGGCCTTCAGCCGTGCGGGCGACAGCGCGCGCAGGCGTTCATCGAAACTGCTCATCCGGCGTCTCCTTGAATCCTTCCCGACCCGAAAGGTAACAGAGACACGCCACGCCTGCCTGCCGCCAGGCCGCGCCGCCTGTCCTCGTCATCAGCGCCTCCCGGCGCCCGACCCTGGACACCGTATGGCCAAAGCCGCGGCCACCCCGCTCGCGATCAACTCGACGGCAGGTTCCTCGCAAGAAGGGCGAAAGTCTTGCTATCGTTCGTATTTGTTGCGCCAATCCTTCGCAAGGTCGGCGCGGGCCGCCGACCGCGGTGGCCTCACGCAATCCGCTCGCCGAGGAGAAGAAACAATGGAAACAAGCCGGCCGGACCTGCGAGACCCGGACGCAGAGACGTCGGCACAAGCGCCGGCCAATCTCCAACCGGAAGGGAGAGCCGTGGCCGTCGCCTACTTCTCGATGGAAATCGGGTTGGAAGAGGCCATCCCGACCTACAGCGGCGGACTCGGGATACTGGCTGGCGACACGATTCGTTCGGCCGCGGACCTCGGCGTTGCGATGGTCGCAGTGAGCCTGGTCGCGGGCAAGGGCTATTTCCGGCAGCGGCTCGGCCCCGACGGCACGCAGACCGAGGAGCCGGTCACCTGGGCGCCCGCCGATCGTCTTCAGGAGGTGCCTGCGCGCGCGACCGTCGAGATCGAAGGCCGCAAGGTGCAGCTCCGCGCCTGGCGTTACGACGTCAAGGGTGTCACTGGCCACATCGTGCCGGTGTTTCTGATCGATGCGGACCTGGAGGGGAATGCCGAGCCAGACCGCCGCCTGACGGATTATCTCTATGGCGGGGACGAGCGCTACCGCCTCTGCCAGGAGGTGATCCTCGGCATCGGCGGCGTGCGCATGTTGCGTGCGTTGGGCTACGACAACATTCGCCGCTTTCACATGAACGAGGGCCACGCGAGCCTGTTGACGGTCGAGCTCGCCAGCGAGTTCGCAACCAAGGCCGGAACGCACGACATTTCGCCTGAGGTCGTTGCGCAGGTGAAGCCGCTGTGCGTGTTCACGACACACACGCCGGTGCCCGCTGGCCACGACAAATTCCCGCTGTCCCTGGTTGCCCAGGTGATCACCGATTACGGCCACGACTTTGACCGGCGCGCCCGGGACTTCTGCCTCAACGGCGAGCTCAACATGACCTACCTCGCGCTCGACAACAGCCGCTTCATCAACGGCGTGGCGAAGCGGCACGGCGAGATTTCGCAACACATGTTCGCGCATTACAAGGTCGATTCGATCACGAACGGCGTGCATGCCGCCACCTGGGCCGCGCCGTCGATACACGCGTTGCTCGACCGTCATATCGCCAGCTGGCGGCAGGACAATGCCAGTCTGCGGTATGCGCTCGGCATCCCCAAGCTGGAGGTCTGGGATGCCCACCGGCGCGCCAAGCAGCGCTTGCTGCGGCTCGTGAAGGAGCGCAGCGGCGTTGGCATGGAGCTCAACACCTTCACGATCGGATTCGCACGGCGGGCAGCGGCGTACAAGCGCGCGGATCTGCTGTTCTGGAATCTCGATCGGCTGGCCTCCATCCAGGATAAGGGCCTCGAATTGCAGGTGATCTACGGCGGCAAGGCGCACCCCCACGATCAGATGGGCAAGGATCTGATCAGAAAGATCTTCGAGTTCGCCGACAAGCTGAAGGGCAGAATCAGCGTCGTCTATCTTGAGGACTACGACATGGCGCTGGCCAAGGTTCTGATCGCCGGCGCGGATGTCTGGCTGAATACGCCGCAGGCACCGCTCGAAGCGTCCGGCACGAGCGGCATGAAGGCGGCGCTGAACGGCGTGCCGTCGTTCTCGATTCTGGACGGCTGGTGGATCGAGGGGCACATCGAGGGCGTGACCGGGTGGAGCATCGGCGGCGATCCTGTTACGACCGAAGTGGGCGATGATCGGGCGCGTGACGCGATGTCGCTCTACGACAAGCTCGAAAACGTCATCCTGCCGCTCTTCTACAGCGATCGTGACCGCTACATCGACGTCATGCAGCACGCAATCGCCCTCAATGGATCGTTCTTCAACACCGAGCGCATGGTCGATCAATACGTGCGCAAAGCCTATTTCGCGTGAGGAGCGTCCGCCCGAATCCGCTTCCGGGGTCGACGGCGGTCAAGATGTTCGCCGCGCGAGGCTGAGCCAGACCCGCGCCGCTCCGAAAGGGCTTCAGGCTTGCGCCAGCGCGCTCGCGGTATCTTGACCCGGCAGCGCGACTGCCCATTCTTCGCAGATGACTGCGTCGACGGATTTCCAGCGCAGCACCCACATATCCGGGCGTCGCGACACCAGTTCGCCGTGCGCGCCGTCGGCCCCCTTCAATTCGAGCCCCCGTTGCGCTTCGTCGGGCAAGCCGAAAAACAGAATGAACGGGTCCCACCGGGACAGATGCGAGTACGCGATGGCGAGGGCCTCGTCCAGAGACCCGTGCAGGGTCAACGGGAGGGCGATGGAACGACGGGGCTTTCCCGGAAAGAGGGCGACCAGTTGTGCCCACGCGGCGTCGGCCGCGGACGGCCAGTCGGCAAAGCGCGAGTCCCGCTGCTGGACTACGTGCCGGGCATTGCAATCGCTGCGCGAGACGGCCCGGCCGGCCACTGCCGCGAGACGCAAGGCGCCGGGTGCGCTCGAATCGTACAAGGTCTGCCGCAGCACCGCGTCACCCGCTTCACTGCAGCCTATCGTCAGGAAGGTGTGCGTGCTCCGGTCGGGCACGATTTCGTAGCCGAACAGTCCGTCCTTGACAATGGGCAGCAGGTCGAACGAGAGGTCGGCTGGCAACGAGTGGCGGGGTGCAGCTGCAGCCAGCTGCGCACGCAGAAGCGGCAACAGGGTTTTCGCTTCCGAGAGCCGGGGCTGAAACGGTTTGAGCATCGTCGACCCCCTCGACCGACGTGACCGCGCGCTTGCATAAAATGGGTATCATTTGAATCCAAAGTCGAGCGGCGCCGCCAGCTTTTTCGAAACAGCGTTAACTCTGCTCTGCAACCGTCTGAATCAACCCGAGGAGATTCCCCGATGAGTTTCACCCAGGATCGCGCGGGGTCGAGCGCGACGCAGTGGATTCGCTATGCCGAAGGTGGCGTCACCGGCTTTGGCAGGCTCGAAGGGACGCAGATCAGCGTGTACTCGGGCGACATGTTCGACTCGCCGCAGCCGACGGGCAAGACGGTCGCGCTCGGTGCGGTCGTCGTGCTGACGCCGACCGCAGCGGGCAAGATGATCGCGCTGTGGAACAACTTTCGCGCGCTCGCCGCGAAGCTCGGCAACCCGGTGCCGAACGAGCCGCTCTATTTCATCAAGGGGAACAACTCGTATCTGGCGACCGGCCAGACGATCCGCATGCCGAAGTCGTACAGCGGCAAGGTCGTCTACGAGGGAGAGCTCGGCATCGTGATCGGCAAGACCTGCCGTGCGGTCTCGGAAGCCGATGCGCAGCGCAACATTTTTGGCTATACATGCGTCAATGACGTGACTGCGGTCGACATCCTCAATCGGGACAGCACCTTTGCGCAATGGACGCGCGCCAAGAGCTTCGATACGTTCGGCGTGTTCGGCCCGGTCGTCGCGACCGGACTTGATCCGATGCGGCTGTCGATCAGGACCGTCCTCAACGATCAGGAGCGCCAGAATTTTCCGGTGTCGGACATGGTGTTCCCGCCCGCAAGACTCGTCAGCCTGATTTCGCAGGACATGACGCTCGATCCGGGCGACGTCATTGCTTGCGGCACTTCGATCGGCGTCGGTTCGATGAAGCCGGGAAGCACGGTTACCGTCTCGATCGAAGGCATCGGCACGCTCAGCAACCGCTTCGAGTGAACGGAAGCCGGGGACGCGAGCCCGCGCCGGGGCAGAGCAACCGCGATGCATCCACGCCCCGAGGAGGAAACGCATGGCGATCCGCAAGGCACGTGACGCGCTCGCCCTGCTGCGCGAGACCTTCGGCCATCCGGCATTCCGTGGCGCGCAGGGGGAAATCGTCCCGCACGTGGCCGCGGGGGGCGACGCGCTGGTGCTGATGCCCACGGGCGGCGGCAAATCACTGTGCTACCAGCTCCCCGCGCTGCTGCGCGAAGGTACCGGCATTGTCGTGTCCCCGCTGATCGCACTGATGCAGGACCAGGTCGCGGCGCTCCGGCAGCTTGGCGTGCGCGCGGCGTTCCTCAATTCCACGCTCGACGCCGGCGAGACCCGCGCCACCGAGCGCGCGCTGCTCGCGGGCGAGCTTGACCTCCTCTATTTCGCGCCCGAGCGGCTCGCGACACCGCGCTGTCTCGAGCTGCTGCTGCGGACGAAGATCGCGCTGTTCGCGATCGACGAGGCGCACTGCGTCTCGCAATGGGGCCACGATTTCCGGCCGGAGTATCTTCAGCTTTCGGTGCTGCACGAGCGATTCCCGGATGTGCCCCGGATCGCGCTCACGGCGACGGCCGATCCGCAGACCCGGACCGAGATCGTCGCGCGGCTGGCACTCGATCGCGCCCGCATCTTCGTGTCGAGCTTCGACCGGCCGAACATCCGCTACACCATCGTCGACAAGGACGACCCGCGCGCGCAATTGCTGCGCTTCATCCGCGACGAGCACCCGGGCGATGCCGGCATCGTCTATTGCCTCACCCGGCGCAAGGTCGACGAGACCGCCGCATGGCTCGTCACCAAGGGCGTGCGGGCGCTGCCGTACCACGCCGGCATCGATGCGACGACCCGCGCGGAGCATCAGGCCCGCTTCCAGCGCGAGGACGGCGTCGTGATCGTCGCGACCATCGCCTTCGGCATGGGCATCGACAAGCCGGACGTGCGCTTCGTCGCGCATCTCGACCTGCCGAAGAGCATCGAGGGTTATTACCAGGAGACGGGGCGCGCCGGGCGCGATGGATTGCCCGCGGACGCCTGGATGACGTACGGGCTCGCCGACCTGGTGCAGCAGCGGCGGCTGATCGACCTGTCGGAGGCGAGCGAGGACTTCAAGCGGGTATCCACCGCCAAGCTCGACGCGCTGCTCGGCCTGTGCGAAACCGCCGGCTGCCGTCGCGTGCGGCTGCTCGGCTACTTCGGCGAGCACGGCACGCCCTGCGGCAATTGTGACACCTGCCTCGAGCCGCCGGAAACGTGGGAGGCGAGCGCAGCGGCGCAGAAGGCGCTGTCGGCCATCTACCGCACGGGCCAGCGATTTGGCGCCGTGCATCTGATCGACGTGCTGCGCGGCCGCGACAACGAACGCACCGGCCGCTGGCATCACGACAAGCTCTCGGTCTTCGGCGTCGGCGCCGATCTCGACGAAGTCGCCTGGCGCGGCGTATTTCGCCAGCTGGTCGCGCTCGGGTTCGCTCGGGTCGACTTCGACGCGCACGGAGCGCTCAAGCTGACCGAGGCGAGCCGACCGGTGTTGCGAGGCGAACAGCGCGTCGAAATGCGTCGGCTGGCGGCGCGTCGGCGCCCGGCCCCGGCCTCACGCATCGGCGCCGCAGGCGATCTGCCGCCGGCCGACGCTCATCTCCTCGAACGGCTCAAAGCCTGGCGGCTCGCTGAAGCGCGCACCCAGTCGGTACCGGCGTACGTGATCCTGCACGACACCACGCTCACCGAAATCGCGCGCCGGCGCCCGCCCGATCTCGACGCACTCTCCGGCGTCGGCGGAATCGGGGCGAAGAAGCTGGACCGCTACGGGTCCGCGCTGCTGGAGCTGGTTGCCGGACAGGACGCTCACTCCTGATGGATGTAAGTCCCCGGGGCATCGCAGAGCGCGGCGTAACCGGCCTGCGGCGCACCCATCTTCGGGGGCGCGGTCGGCGCGCCGGAATGGTTCGCAAGCCAGGCGACCCACTCGGGCCACCACGAGCCTTCCTTCCTCGGCGCTTCGGTCAGCCAGACCTCGGGATCGACGTAATGGTCGTTCGACGATTTGGTCGCGACGCGGTAATGGCGGTGCGGATGACCCGGTTCCGAAACGATTCCCGCGTTGTGTCCGCCTTTGGTCAGCAGGAAGGTAAAGTCGGTGTCGGTGAGCAGATGAAACTTGTACACCGACTGCCACGGCGCCACGTGGTCCAATTCGGTGCCGACGGCGAACAGCGGCGCGCGAATGTCGGTCAGCGCCACCGGCCTGCCGCCTGCCTGGAAGCGTCCTTCGGCAAGATCGTTGTCGAGGAACAGGTGCCGCAGATACTCGGTATGCATCCGGTAGGGCATGCGCGTCGCATCCGCGTTCCAGGCCATCAGGTCGGTCATTGGCGCGCGCTCGCCCATCAGGTAGTCACGGACCGCGCGCGACCACACGAGGTCGTTGGAGCGCAGCATCTGGAACGCGCCCGCCATCTGCTTGGTGTCGAGGAACCCCTGTTCCCACATCATGTCTTCGAGGAAGCTCAACTGGCTCTCGTTGATGAAGAGGGTGAGCTCCCCGGCTTCCTTGAAGTCGGCCTGAGCGGCGAAAAAGTTGACGGTCCGGAACCGCTTGTCGCCGTCGCGCGCCATCGCGGCCGCGATGATCGCCAACAGCGTGCCGCCGAGGCAATACCCGACCGCGTGCACCTGCCGGTCAGGAACGATGGCCGTCACGGCATCCAGCGCGGCCATGCCGCCCAGCGTCCGATAGTCCTCCATCGACAGATCGCGATCCTCGGGCCCCGGGTTCTTCCACGAGATCATGAACACGGTGTACCCCTGCGCCGTCAGGTACCTGACCATCGAGTGCTCGGGGCTCAAGTCGAGGATGTAGTACTTCATGATCCACGCCGGCACGATCAGCACCGGTTCCGGCCGCACCTTGTCGGTTGTCGGTGCATACTGGATCAGCTCGATCAGGCGATTGCGGAACACCACCTTGCCGGGCGTGACCGCGACGTTGCGGCCCACCTCGAATGCGTCGGCGCCGACGGGCTTGCGGCCGCCCACCGCCCGTTCCCAGTCTTCGGCGAGATTTTGCGCCCCGCGCACGAGGTTCATTCCGCCATCGCGCCGGGTCTGTTCGAGGACCTCCGGATTCGTGAAAACCGAGTTTGACGGTGACAGCACATCGAGAAACTGGCGCGTCGCAAACGAGACCATGTTCTCGTCCTGCCGCGTCACCCCGCGCACGCCTGTCATCGCGTTGTGCCACCACTGCTGACTGAGCAGGAAAGCCTGGTACATGAGGTCGTAGGGTGGTTTGCGCCACGCGTCGCCCGCGAAGCGGTGATCCTGCGGCAGCGGCGTGATGCATGGCTCGATGCCATCGCTACGCAGGGCGCTGCGGCTGGCGTAGTTGGCGAGGCGCATCCACTTCTTGACGGCCTTCTCGATGAGCTGCGCCTGTTTGCCGGGCGCGAAGGCGAGATGCGCGGCCCAGTCGACGTACGAACCGATGAGCGCCATCGGTGACAGCCCCACGGTGAAACGCGCCGTCGCGGCATGGACCGATCGGTCGATGATCTCCGCCAATGCGGTCGAGGCGTAGGAATCGCGGATGAACGACGGATCAGGCGGCGCCATGGGTTGCACCGCTGCCCTGGGCGGCGCGGGCTTGCGCCGCGGCACCAGATGGAGCGGTCTTGCCACGCCGCGCGCGGCGACGGTGAGCTTTGCGGGGGATTGGGCACGGCGTTGCGAATCCATTTGAGCACTCCTTGGCCGCAGCTGACACGGCTTGCCTGAGATTCGAGGCCGAGACCATGCCGGAAGTTCCGGCTCGGGGTCGCGTCGTACCCCTCCTCTCGAATGAAAGTCTTGTTACATAAGAGAATGCGCCTTCGACGTTCCAAAGTCTTTGACCGGGCTCAACTCAACCCGCGAAGCGAAGCCCGGGGCCGCAAGCCCCCGGACTCGGCTATCCTCTGGCTCCTCACTCATCGAATTTCAACGTCGAAATCGACGTTCGGACAGAAGCGACCCCATGGCCCTCAAGGCGACCATTTTCAAAGCCGAGCTGGAAGTCGCGGATATGGATCGCAATTACTATCGTCGGCACGCGCTGACCATCGCCCGGCACCCTTCAGAAACCGATGAGCGCATGATGGTGCGGATTCTGGCCTTTGCCCTGCACGCGGGCGAGGCATTGTCGTTTGGGAAAGGGCTCAGCACCGATGACGAACCCGATCTCTGGCAAAAGGATTTGACCGGGGCCATCGAGCTTTGGATCGACGTCGGCCGCCCCGACGAAAGGCGCGTGCGCAAAGCCTGCGGCCGCGCCGATCGGGTGGTCGTGTACAGCTACGGTGGCGCCGGCGCGCGGCTCTGGTGGGATCAGGTCGGCGGCAAGCTGGAACGGGCCGCAAACCTGACGGTGATCAACCTGCCGCTGGCCGCAACCCGGCAGATCGCCACGCTGGCACGGCGCAACATGCAGCTGCAGTGCATGATCCACGACGGCCAGGTCTGGCTGGCCGATGACGACGAGAGAGTGGAAGTGGCGCCGGTGATCGTTATGGCGCCGGCCGGCACGTCGCGCTGACGCCTTTGCGCCACGGCATGCCTGCTGCTGGCCTTCGGCGCCGAGTTGTGGAACAATTGTGGCAACTTATCGTTTCAGGGTGACCGCCATGTTGGATCGCGACGGTTATCGCCCGAACGTTGCCATTGTCGTAGTCAACGCGAAGAACCAGGTTTTCTGGGGAAAAAGGGTCCGCGAGCATTCGTGGCAATTTCCGCAAGGCGGCATGAATCCCGGCGAGACGCCCGAACAGGCGATGTACCGGGAGCTGCACGAGGAAGTCGGGCTGCAACCCCAGCACGTCAGGATTCTGGGCCGCACGCGTGACTGGCTGCGTTACGAGGTGCCGCAACACTGGGTAAGACGCGAGTGGCGCGGCAGCTACCGCGGGCAAAAGCAGATCTGGTACTTGCTGCGGCTCGTCGGCCGGGACAGCGACGTCTCGCTCCGCGCGAGCGACCACCCGGAGTTCGATGCATGGCGCTGGCACGAATACTGGGTGCCGCTCGAAGCCGTCATCGATTTCAAGCGCGAGGTCTACCGGCGCGCGCTGACCGAACTCGAGCGCCATCTGTACACGCGCCCCCAGACCCGTCGCGACCGCCTCTTCGGCTGGACGCATCCGACGATGCCGGAGTCGTACGCCGACCCGTCGACCTCGAACGGCGACTGAGCGCGCGAATACCCGCTCCCCGTGAAGTCAGCCTGCGCCGCGGTGGGTAGTTGTGGCTCCGGCCGCTCGCTCCGGCTCGCTTAACTTCCCGCTC
>Ga0315283_10005644_pt1 | contig 11079 bp, 10 predicted proteins | sample YL17G09_0_MG_FD_204541 | JGI IMG/M metagenome (GOLD analysis project Ga0315283, IMG submission 204541) | Sediment microbial communities from Yellowstone Lake, YNP, Wyoming, USA - YL17G09_0 | ecosystem: Environmental > Aquatic > Freshwater > Lake > Sediment | place: USA: Wyoming | collected...
AGGCTGCGGGTCGATGGGGAATACCTGCCGACGGGCAAGTGGCCGCGACTCGACCGATTCCACGAACACACGATCGAGCTGCCGGTCGGCGAACTCGTCGTCGCGCCGAAGGCCGAGCGGGAACTGCGCGAGCACGTGCAGCGCGCACTCGACTTCGGCAAGGGCGTGATACACGTGCTCGATCGCGGCCGCGTGCGCGTCTTCTCGACACGTCGCGCCTGCCCGTCGTGCGGCCGCAGCTTCGCCGAGCCAGATCCGCGCCTGTTCTCGTACAACTCGAAGCACGGCTGGTGCGTCGACTGCTTCGGCACGGGCGTGGCGATCAAGGGCTTCGACGAGGAGCAGACCGGCGAGGAAATCTGGTGGAACGAATGGTTCGAAGGCGAAGCAAAGGCCTGTGCGAGCTGCGACGGCCAGCGACTGAATCCCGAGGCGCTCGGCGTGCGGTTCCGTGGGCGATCGATCGCCGCGCTGGCCGCGCTGCCGGTCGATGACGCGCGCGGGTTCTTCGACGGCCTCGACCTCGCGGGGCGCGAGCGCGAGATCGCGCGTGACCTGACGGCGGAGATCCACTCACGGCTCGCCTTCCTGCACGACGTCGGGCTCGGCTACATTGCGCTCGATCGGGCAGCGCCGACGCTCTCGGGAGGCGAGGCGCAGCGCATCCGGCTTGCCGCCCAGCTCGGCTCGAACCTGCAGGGCGTCTGCTACGTGCTCGACGAGCCGACCATCGGCCTGCATCCGCGTGACAACCGTGTGCTGCTCGATTCACTCGAGAAGCTCGGCGCCAAGGGCAACACGCTGCTGGTGGTTGAGCACGACGAGGACACGATCCGGCGCGCGGACCACCTGATCGACCTGGGGCCCGGCGCGGGCACACGCGGCGGCCGGGTCGTGGGTCAGGGCAGCATGGCGGATCTCATCGCCGCGCCCGAATCGCTCACGGGGCGATTCCTCTCGAACCCGCTGCTGCACCCGATCTCGGAGCGCAGGCCGGTGCGGCGGGGCGACCCGGTGCTCGGCATCGAGAAGGCGGTGTTGCACAACCTGCGCAGGGTGAATGCCCGCATTCCGCTGCAGCGGCTGACGGTGGTGACGGGAGTCTCCGGATCGGGCAAGTCGACACTCGCCCGCGACGTGCTGTACGCGAACCTGAGCCTCAGGGCTGGAGAGAAACGCCGCCGCCGTCGCGCGCCGGGCTGGGTGGGGTGCGCGTGCATCTCCGGAGTCGAGCACGTGACGCGCGTGCTCGAGGTGGACCAGACACCGATCGGCCGCACGCCGCGCTCGTGCCCCGCAACCTACGTCGGGTTCTGGGACGAGATCCGCAAGCTCTTTGCTGCGGCCACCGAGTCGCGCGTGCGCGGCTTCGGCCCGTCGCGCTTCTCGTTCAACACCGCAGGTGGTCGCTGCGATTCCTGCGAAGGGCAGGGGATCCAGACGATCGAGATGAGCTTCCTGCCGAACGTGAAGGTACTTTGCGACGTGTGCCGCGGGAAGCGGTTCAACGGCGAGACGCTGGCAATCGAGTTTCGCGGCCGCAACATCGGCGACGTGCTGGCGATGAGCGTGGACGATGCCGTCGGGTTCTTCACTGCGCACCCGCGCATTCACAACGCACTCACGCTGCTCCAGGACGTCGGGCTCGGCTACCTCACGCTCGGGCAGCAGAGTCCGACGCTGTCGGGGGGCGAGGCGCAGCGCATCAAGCTCGTCACGGAACTGGCGCGACTGCGGGCCGGGCAGGGGACGCTCTACGTGCTCGACGAGCCGACCGTCGGGCTGCACATGGCCGACGTCGAGAAACTCGTGCGGGTGCTGCACCGACTGGTGGATGCGGGCAACACGGTCGTCGTCATCGAGCACAATCTCGACGTGATAGCCGAGGCCGACTGGATCGTGGACCTTGGGCCCGAGGGCGGGTCGGGCGGCGGGCGCATCGTCGCCCAGGGGTCGCCGGAGCATGTGGCGAAGGCGTTCGCGAAGTCGCACACCGCCAGCGTGCTCCGACCGTTCCTGACAGAACGAGGAAGGCCGGGCGCGATGTGAGGAACAGGTTCGGCTCACCATGCGCCCTCCTGCAGGGGTAGCAGCCGCGAGTCCTCCAGGGCGGCCGTGCGGTGACCGATGCCGGTCAGGTATTCGGCATTGGATGCGAACGCGAGGAATGCCGCTGTGCTCGCCTGCTCCACCAGCATTGCCGCATCCCAGCGTTCGCCTTCGGGTCCAACGAGAAATCCGCCGCCGCGCCCGAAGAAGAGCACTCTGCCGCCAGACCGCTCCAGGTACGGCATGGTGTGTTCCATGTAGAGCCGATATGCCGCCTCACCACTGACAGGTGTTGCAGGTGCAAGCTGTGGCGTTGCCGAGTAGTCGGCGGTCGCGCGATAGCGCAGCAGGTTGAGCATGACGACGCGGCCGGTCATGCCTCGCATGAAGAAGGCGCGACCGGATTCCTGCGTTGGTTCGAGATACGTCTGCATGGCGGATTGCCTGGTTGGTTACATTCAGATCGGATCGTCAGTATGGGCGGTCGACCAGGCGTGCCGAGAGCCGCCACAGGTTCCCGCACGGATCCTTCACGCCTCCCTGCCTGTCGTCGTAGGGAGTGACGGTATTGAAGCCCGGTGGAATGCGTATGTGACCTACGCGCTCAAACCATGAACTGGCGAATCGATACAGACACCGACAGCAACTGACGGCTGTCCATTCGCCCGATCATGTTGCGAATGACTGTGCCCATGACCTTCTGCACACCGGCCAGGCCCATGGCGGCCGATTGCTGGACGACGAAGTTGGCCCCGGTGGCCTTCAGTGACCGCAGGAAGTAGTGGTCCATTCCGCTTTCGGTCAACTCGAGGACCAGTTCGGTAATCCGGGAGGAGAAACGCGTTGCGTCCCTGGCGCCGTCGACCTCATCAAGCAATTCGAGAGTCCTGTCCCGTAGGTCCTGCGAATGGTGGAAGCGCAGGAATGGCCTGGGCTTCGGTTCCCCGACCTTCGTCTTCGCGGCCGCACGCTTGACGGTTGCAGGACCCTTGGCGGGCGTGGTGCGTCTGGCTGAAGTAGTCATGGTGCTGATTGTATCCCCGCAGGGCGGCTTGATCTGACGTGCTTCTGTCGTCGCCCTCGAGCGCCGGGTCACCCATCTCGTGACGACGATGGCTCAAGACCGACTCCTCCACTCCCGTCGCAGCAGGCCGTAAATGGCCGTGTCCGAGACTTCGTCACCGACGATCCAGCGTTCCCGAAGATAGCCTTCCCTGGTGAAACCAAGGCGCTCCAGCGTCCTGGCCGAAGCGCCGTTGCGGGGATCGATGTCGGCCTCGATCCGATTCAGGTCGAGTTCGCCGAAACCAAAGTCGAGAAGGGTCCGGAGAGCTTCGTGCATGTAGCCCTGGCCCCAGGCGAATGAGCCGAGCCCATAGCCGACTTCCGCGCGGCGGCACGTGCAGTTGATGCTGAAGAGCGAACATGTCCCGAGGAAGAGTCCGTTTTTCACCAGTTCGATGCCGAGGCGAAGGTGATCCCTGGTGGTTTGTGCAAGGTCCGCGGCAATCATGTCCTGCGCAGGCTGGAGACTCGTCCACGGGGGCGTGCTCCAGTACCTCATCACCCTTGCGTCGGAGAAGATGGCGAACAGCGCTTGCGCATCGGTTTCACGCAGGGGACGCAGGACGAGCCGGTCGGTGTGAAGGGGGAGATTCTGGAAGGCTTGCATGATTCGTTCGTGCCGGGGCAATCGAGAAAAGACGCGCTACGGCAACGTGCCTGCCATTGCCCGGCGCACTTCCTCCGCGATTGCCTGCACCCCGGCGGCCACGCTTTCCGGCGCTTGCGAGGCGTTGATGCGGATGCATTCGTTGCGATGCTGCCAGTCGTCCGCGAGCCCGGGAAAGAAGTGATGCCCCGACAGCACGTACACGCCGCGTGCCTTGAGGCGCCTGTAAAGCTCCTGGCTGGTGATCGGCAGCCCCGGGAACCAGAGCCACAGGAAGAATGCCCCTTCGGGACGGTGAATTCGCAGCGGCAAGTCGCGGCATGTATCCCGCAGCCGCTCGACGGCCTCCGCTGTGCGCGCGGCGTAATAAGGGCGGATCGACTCGATGCAAAGCGTTTCCAGCTCGCCGCTCAGCAGCAGCGGCTCGACGATGACTGCGCCTGTCGCGCCCGGGGCCAGCGAGGCCGTCGCGTTGAACGCGGTCAGCGCCTCGATCACCTCTGCATGCGCGACGACGATGCCGGTGCGCGTCGCCGGCAGCCCGAGTTTCGACAGGCTCAGGCACAGCACCGTGTTCTCGTTCCAGAGCAGGCCGGGCTCCACGAACTGGATGCCGGGGAAAGGCTCGCCGTACGCGGCGTCGATTATGAGTGGAACTCCGCGGGCGCGCGCCAGCGCATCCAGCCGCCGTAGTTCGTCGAGCGTGAGCACGTTGCCGGAAGGGTTCGTCGGCCGGGAAACGCAGATCGCACCGACGTCGGCGATGGTCTCGAGTCCCTCGAATCGCACGCGGTACTTGAAGAAGCCGTCCGGGAGTTCATCGATGGCAGCGCGTTGAGCGACCAGCATGCCGTCGGACAGGCCGACGTCCGCATAACCGATGTACTCGGGCGCGACCGGCAGCAGGATTCGCTTGCGCGATCCGTCCGCGCAATCACCCGCGAAGAGGTTGAAGAGCACCGTGAATGCCGTCTGGCTGCCGGCGGTCAGTGCGACGTTGCGTTCGGTGAGGGGCCAACCGTATTTGAGCGCGAGCGTCTCGGCGAGCGCGACGCGGAACGCATGATCGCCCGCCGGGTCCGAGTAGCTCGCCGCGAATCGGCCCAGCTGCGCATCGTCGCCGGCGATCTCGCGCAGGCGTCGCCTGAAGACCGCTTCCACGGCCGGAATCCGCGCCGGGTTGCCGCCACCCAGCATGTGCACAGTGCGGCCCGCCGCAAGGCGCGCAGCCTCGCCGAGGTCCGTCATCAGCTCCAGCGCGCCGGTGGGTCGCAGGATCCGCGCACCGAATTTCGTCGCAGCGAGCTTCATGGGACAGGCTCCGCGTGGGTGGTCACGCCCGAGGTCGGCTAGACTCGTTCATACGATGCGCGAAGTCCATGCCGTCATTTTCGACCTCGACAACACGCTCTGGGACGTCGGCCCGGTGATCCTGCGTGCCGAGCACACGATGCTTCGCTTCCTGGCGGAGCGTTACCCGCGCGTGATCGAGCGTCACTCGCTCGAATCGATGCGCGACGTGCGTGCCCGCATGGCGATGGAGCACCCGGCGATGCGGCACGACTTCACCTGGCTGAGGACCCAGGCGCTGCTCGTGCACGCCCGCGAGGCCGGGTACCCGGAATCGATGGCCGACGAGACCTTCGAGGTGTTTTTTCGGGCCCGCAACGACGTCGTGCTGTACGACGACGTGCTGCCGTCCTTCGAGGCGCTTGCCAGTCGCTATCGGCTGTTCGCGATCAGCAACGGTAACGCCGACCTCGCCGCGATCGGCCTCGCGCACTACTTCGAACGCAGCCTTGCAGCCCGCGAGGCAGGAACGCTGAAGCCGGATCCGAGGATCTTCACGATGCTGCTCGATGCGGCGGGCGTCGCTGCCGATCGCGCGGTACACGTGGGCGACGATCCGGAGGCGGACGTCGAAGGAGCGCGACGCGCGGGCGTGGAGGCCGTATGGCTGAACCGAACGGGCGAGAGTTGGCCCGGCTCTATCCCGGCGCCCCGTCACGCGATTTCCACTCTCGCGGAACTCGCGCCGCTGCTTGCCGCCCCTGCGGCCTAGGTCTCGTCCTTCGTCGCAGTCTTCTTCTTGAGTTCGATCCACTTCGAGAGCTCGCGAAGATTCTTGTTCTTCTTCCACGATTGCTTGCCGAGCGCCCCGCTGTTGTAGGGGTTGTACCCGGACTTGAGGCCCTTCGGGTTCGACTTGATCGGGTTGCCCGGATCGTCGTCGTCGTCGGTGATCTTCAGCCGTGGATCCACAAGTGCGCGGACGCGCTCGGCGGCGCCAAGCGTGTCGTCGGCGAGCAGGTCGCCATGGTCCTTCCATTCCCAGGTGACGTTGCCACGGTCGTCGAGGCCCATCGTGCCAGCCTCGCTGCCCTCTGGCGCTACCGGCTTGGGGGCACTGCTGGTCGGCTTGCTGCCAGGTTTGTCTGCCATTGCACGCTCCGCCTGTGTTGCGGTATTCGGAGTCGATATTACAGAATCCCGGCGCGCCCGTAATGCGAGCGGCATCACGAATTGCGGGCCAGGGCGCTGGAGGCCCAGAAAAGCCCGACGAGGCTCTTGCCGTCCCGTATCTCGCCTCGGGCGGCCCTGGCCGCAGCGTCGCGCAAAGGTATCCAGCGGGCTTCGAAGACTTCGTGTTCCTCTGGCGACGCGCCGACGGCAACGAGATCGCGGGCCAGGAAGATGTGGATGACTTCGGTCAGCACGCCGGGCGAGCTGAAGTACTCGCCGAGTTTGTCCCAACGGCCCGCCTTCATGCCGGCCTCTTCGGCGAGTTCGCGCACGGCGCACTCGAGCGGAGGCTCACCGCCATCCAGCTTCCCGGCCGGCAACTCGTCCAGCCACCCGCCGGCGGCATGCCGGAACTGGTGCAGCAGGCAGATGCGCCCCTCGGCGTCGAGGGCCACGATCGCGGCTCCGCCCGGATGATGCGCGATCTCGAGTTCGGCCACCCGGCCGTTCGGAAGCTCCACCTGCTCGAGGTTGAGCGTCAGTACGCGCCCTTTGAAAACGTTGCGGATCTGTTGCGTCATGTGGCTAGCGTCAGCCTGCCGAAAGCTCGGGATCATACGCAGGACCGCACCCCACCGCCCACCGCCCACCGCCCACCGCCCGCGGCCTGTGATAAGTTGCCCAGTCAGGCCCCGGAAGCAGGGGCCGTGGAGCGCAACGATGAACACCCCCCCGATTCCCGCAACCGTCGCCCGCCTTCGCCTGACATTCGACAGCGGCAAGACCCGCCCGATCGAATGGCGGCTGGCCCAACTGGGCGAGATCGAGCGTGCAATGCGCGACCACGAGACCGATTTCGCGGAGGCGCTGCATAAGGACCTCGGCAAGTGTCGCTTCGAAGCGGTCATGACCGAGATGAGCTTCGTGGAACAGGAGGCGAAGTACGCCCGCAAGCACCTCCGTAACTGGATGCGGCACACGCGGGTCCGGACGCCGATGATGGCTCAGCCGGGGCATAGCTACATCGAGCCGGAGCCGAAGGGCGTGGTGCTGATCATCGCGCCGTGGAACTACCCGATGTCCATGGTTGCGGCGCCCCTGGTTGGCGCCGTGGCCGCAGGGAACTGCGCGGTCATGAAGCCGTCGGAGGTCACCACCCACACGTCCGCGGCGCTGGCTGCCATCCTGCCGCGCTACCTGGACAAGGACGCGTTCGCGGTCGTCGAGGGAGGCATTCCCGAGACCACCGAGCTGCTCGAGCAGAAGTTCGACCACATTCTCTATACCGGCAACGAGCGCGTGGCGCAGGTCGTCATGATGGCGGCGGCGAGGCACCTCACGCCGGTCACGCTCGAGCTCGGCGGCAAGAGCCCGTGCATCATCGACAAGAGCGCCGACATCGAGGTTGCGGCGTCACGCATCGCCTGGGGCAAGTTCATCAACGCTGGCCAGACCTGCGTTGCACCGGATCACGTGCTCGTGCACCGCGACGTGGCGACGCAGTTCATCGATGCGATCACGCGCCGCATCAAGGACTTCTACGGCGAGGATGCATCGCAGAGCCCGGACTACTGCCGCATCGCCAGTGAACGTCACGCGGCGCGGTTCGCCAAGTTGCTGGAAGGGCAGAAGATCCATCACGGCGGCCGCGTGGACGTGGCCAATCGCTTCGTCGAGCCGACGATCGTGCTCGACCCGCCCGCCGACTCGCAGCTGATGACCGAGGAGATCTTCGGGCCGGTGCTGCCCGTCATCACGGTCGACGAGATGCACCACGCGATCAAGTTCGTCGCGGACCGCCCGAAGCCGCTGGCGCTCTACGTGTTCACGAAGAGCAAGGCGCTGGAGGACGCGGTCCTCGACCGGATCAGCGCCGGCAGCGTCTGCATCAACGACGCGGTGATCTTCATGGTGTCGCCCGAGTTGCCGTTCGGCGGCGTCGGCAACAGCGGCATGGGTCGCTACACCGGCTGGTACGGGTTCGAGACCTTCAGCCACATGCGGCCGATCATGAGGCGCAGCTTCCGGTTCGACGCGCCGATCCGCTACCCGCCGTACACCGAAGCGAAGGCGAAGCTGATGAAGCTGGTGCGGTAGGCGCGGCCGTCAGGTATCGACGCGGTCCACGGAGGTCTGGCCGGAGACGCGCTGCCGGATCAGCGACCACGACATGCCGATGCCGAGCACGATGCCGAGGATGGTCAACACGACCCAGGCCATCGCGGCGCGGTTATCGATGCTGAGCCAACCCTGCTTGATCATCCACCAGACGATCGACGCGAAGAAGGCCACCAGCAGGCCGACTCCCACCGCGCCCATCGCGTTGAACGTCGAGCGCACGAAGAACAGCCACCCACCGATCAGCAGGATGCCGGCAATGGCTTTGGCCGGCGGAATCGTGGGGAAGTTCTCGACCAGCCAGTGGAAGTACGAGTGGCCGGACGGGTTGAAGGTCAGATAGACCAGCGCCAGCGAGAAAAGCACTCGCCAGACCACGCTCATGATGTTGAATTTGTCCATGTAGAGTCTCGGCGCCACAGCGAAATGTCGCGCGCATCTTACAGTCCAGCGGGCCCGCGGAGCGCAGCTGGATATCCATACAGTCCGGCTCTATAGTCCCGCGGAAGATGACCCACTCGGAAGCCTTTGCCGACCTGAATCCCGCCCAGCGCGAGGCTGCGACCTGCGGCGAGCCGTCGCCCGGGGGTGGCGTGCTTGCCCCGCCGCTGCTCGTGATTGCCGGCGCCGGGACCGGCAAGACCAGCACACTTGCGCATCGTGTTGCGCACCTGCTCCTGTCCGGGGTGGCGCCGGAGCGCCTGCTTCTGCTCACGTTCACCCGGCGAGCCGCTCTCGAAATGACTCGTCGCGCGCAACGCGTCGTCGCCGCGGCGATGGCGCGATCCCGCGGCGGTACATCGCCGCCGGCAAACATGCGCCTGCCATGGTCGGGCACGTTTCACGCGATCGGCAACCGGCTGATTCGCCAGCACGCAAACCGTCTCGGCCTCGATCCGTCGTTCAGCGTGCTCGATCGCAGCGACTCCGCTGACCTGATGGATGTCGAGCGCCAGCGCCTCGGGTTCTCTAAGACCGAGAAGCGCTTCCCGCGCAAGGACACGTGCCTCGGCATCTATTCGCACAGGGTCAACACCCAGCGCAGCCTGCGCGAGACGCTCGAGGTGGCCTACCCGTGGTGCCTCGACTGGGAGGACGAACTCACCACTCTCTGCCGCGCCTACGTGGAGGGGAAGCTGACCCAGCAGGCGCTCGACTACGACGACCTGCTGCTCTACTGGCAGGTGATGATGCGGGATGCCACCCTCGCCAGTGCGATCGGCGCGCAGTTCGACCATGTCCTCGTCGACGAGTACCAGGACACGAACACGATGCAGGCTGCGATCCTGCTTGCCCTGAAGCCGGATGGCCGTGGCCTGACCGTGGTCGGCGACGATGCGCAGGCGATCTATTCCTTTCGCGGTGCGACAGTGGACAACATCCTCGATTTCCCGGGGAAATTCCCGGTGCCGGCGCATGTCGTCACGCTCGAGGAAAATTACCGCTCCGGCCAGGCCGTGCTCGATGCGGCCAACACGCTGATGGCCGAGGGCGGCCGGCAGTTCCGCAAGTTCCTGCTGAGCTCGCGCGGCGCCGGACCGCGGCCGCGCTACGTCACGGTGCTCGACGACCAGGCACAGGCCGATTACGTGATCGAGCACGTGCTCGAAGCGCGCGAACGCGGCGTCGAGTTGCGTCGCCAGGCCGTGCTGTTCAGGAACTCGGACCACAGCGACCTGCTCGAGCTCGAGCTCATGCGCCGCAACATTCCTTTCGTGAAATACGGCGGCCTCAAGTTCCTGGAAGCGGCGCACGTCAAGGACCTGCTCGCCGTGCTGCGCTGGGCCGACAACCCGCGTAACCGCATCGCTGCGTTCCGCGTGCTGCAGCTGCTGCCGGGCATGGGTCCGGCCAACTCGGCTCGTGCCTGCGAGGCCTTCGAAGCGGCGGGATTCCGCTGGCCCGCACTTTCCGCGCACGCGGTGCCCGCGGCGGCCCGCGAACACTGGGCGGCCCTCGCGGGGCTTATGGAATCGCTCGCAGGCAACGCCCCGTGGGAAGGGCAGGTCACGCGTGTCCGCGCCTGGTACGAGCCGCAGCTCGAGCGCCTGTACGAGGTGGCGCAGGTCCGGCGTGGCGACCTCGAGCAACTCGAGCGGCTCGCCGTGCAGTACGCGACGCGGGAGTCGTTCGTCACCGAGCTGACGCTGGACCCTCCGCAGGCGAGCGGCGATCTCGCGGGCGCGCCATTGCTCGACGAGGACTACCTCGTGCTATCGACCGTGCACTCCGCCAAGGGCCAGGAATGGGAGGCTGTGCACGTGCTCAACGTCACTGACGGCAGCTTTCCGTCGGAGTTCGCGACCGGACGCCCAGAACAGGTCGACGAGGAACGGCGCCTGCTCTATGTGGCCATGACACGCGCCAGGCAGGAGTTGCACCTTCTGGCGCCGGTACGCTTCTACGTAACGCAGCAGGCGCCCACGGGCGACCGCTACGTGCACGGGGCGCGCAGCCGGTTCATGACCGAGTCGGTGCTCGCGCGGTTCGAGCGTACCGCCTGGCCGCCGGGGCCCGACCGTTCGGGTGAGGCGCACTCGGAGAGCGGGGCGCGGATCGACATCGCGGCGCAGCTGCGCGGCATGTGGTGAACGGGCGCAAAAAAAGAAGGCCCGGGGCGACCCGGGCCTTCCTGTCTCGTCAGCTCAGGCGCTTGCGCGCGGAGCAGCGATTACCAGCGGCGCTGGCCGCCGCCGCCGCCGCCACCGTAGCCGCCGCCGCCGCCACCACCACCGTAGCCGCCGCCACCGCCACCGGGACGGCCACCGCCGCCCGGA
>Ga0315283_10005645_pt1 | contig 11079 bp, 8 predicted proteins | sample YL17G09_0_MG_FD_204541 | JGI IMG/M metagenome (GOLD analysis project Ga0315283, IMG submission 204541) | Sediment microbial communities from Yellowstone Lake, YNP, Wyoming, USA - YL17G09_0 | ecosystem: Environmental > Aquatic > Freshwater > Lake > Sediment | place: USA: Wyoming | collected...
CCAAAAACTCCCCCCCTCCTCCTCACTGCTGCTTGCTGCTGCTCGCTCATCATCGCCTCCCCTTTTAGTGCTACTTTGACTATGAACTGGGGCTCTTGAGAGATTAAACCAACAAAAAGAAAACGAAAACGAAAATCATTTATTGAAAAAAAAAAAAAAAAGTACTCTGGCCGTTCCTTCACTTTCGGCTTCGGCCCCCTCGGTCGAAAAAGAAAAAACAACAAAAACTCATTCTTACTCTTAGCTCGTCCCATTCCTTAGCTCTGTCGTGTTAGTGTGTTATTGTGTGGGTCGTGCGCTCTCTTCCTAGTTGTGTGTAAGAGCCCCTTCGGTCCCAGGAGAAAGCAAAAGAAAACGAGAAGAAAGAGAGGTTGAGAGAGAGGAGAGAGAGAGAGGAGGTCGAAAAAACCCAGAGAGAAGAAAAAAACTTGCTCTCTCTTTCACAATTGCAACTTTCTCTCGACCTCCTCCTTCGAGCTCTCTGCCTCCTTCCGCCTCCTTTCCTTCCTCCTTTCTCCTCCTCTCCTACAAAAAGATGACCGTCGCCGGACTCACCGTCGTGGGCCCCCGCATCGCCGCCGCCGTCCTCCTCTCCACGGCGCTCTACGCGCTCGTCCCCCAGCTCTCGCACTCAGAGGCCCCCGCGACGACGGCCCGCTACGCCGCCGACGGCGTGTACAGGGCGAGGCACCCCTTCCAGTCGACGGACAGGACAGGTGAGCGAGAGCGGAGCTTTTGTTCTTCTTCTGTTTCTTTCGCTTGCGTTTTTGAACAATCGGGGAGGAAAAAAGGGGCGGGGAGAGGGGCTCTCGCGTGGGCGAGGGGGGGCATCATTCGTTTCCAAAGGTGGACGGCCCGGCTAAACAGTTTCGTCGTCCCTCGCCCGTAATGCCGGCCCTCGCCTGCTTCGTTCCCGGCCATCTCCGCTCGCGCAAGCTTTGCGAACGAGACCAGATATTCTGTCGAGGCCCCTAGTTGCGAAAAGAGAGGAAGAAAAAGGGGGTAAAGGAGCGAACTTTCCGCCTCGGAGCGAAGCGACAACAAGGAAAATCGCGACGTCGCCGAAAAGGCCTGTCGCAGCGGCGACGAGCCTCGTCTTCTCGCGACCTTCTTCTTTTGCCATCTCTCTCTTCTCTCTCTCACCTTGACCTCTCCAAAACCCGCCCCGTCCTCTCTCCATAACCCGCCCCGTCCTCCTCTCTCCATAACCACAAACAGTGATGCTCAACCCCATCTCCCAGTACTTCAAGGAGCACTAGACTCTCGTTTTCTTCCTCATTCTCTCTCAACTCGTCCAACCTGTGTATAGCAAAATAACAACAACAAAGAAAAAACAACCCCCTCTCTCTTTTTTTTTGCTCCAGCCCTGATTTCTCTCCCTGTTCTCCCTCTCTTTCCCCCGAGTTCCTTCTTCCTCACTGCGCCGACTGAGCCCTCCAGGCCGCCACCCACTCCTTCGCTTCGGCGACGTTTTCGGGGATCGGCGCGCTCGACTTCGAAGGAGGAGGAGGCGTGTTGTCGTCGTCGTCGCCGTCGCTGCCGCTCGTCTCCTCGGCGGCGGCGCGCTCGCTCGCCCGCTCCCTCCCGTCGTTGGCCACGACCACGGACCCGGCCCTCGACGCCTCCTTCTCGCTCCTCACCCTCCCCCCTCGCGCGTTGTCCGCGGCCGCGGCCGCGGCGGCGACCCGCGGGTCTGCGAGCACCCTCCTGACCTCCTCCTCGGCCGGCGGCGGCGGCGGCGGGCACGGCGCCGGCAGCGGCGGCAGCCCGAAGAGGTGCCGCTCGCGGTCGGGGACGGCCCGGCGCCACAGCGAGGCCAGCGCGGCGGCGTCGCTGCCTCGGCCAGGGCCCAGCCTCTCGGCGTCCGCGGGCAGGCCCCTGCGGACCTCGATCGTCTTCCCGATCGGCGAGGCGGGGAAGGCGGCGGAGGGCGAGCCCGCGGAGGCGGCGGGGGAGACCGGGTCGAGCGCCGCGACGACGACGCGGGCGGCCTCCGGCCTCGAGATGACCCCGGAGATCGTGTCTCCCTGGCCGGCCTCGATGGGGTAGGCGACGGGGGGAGCGGGGGGAGCGGCGGGGTCCGAGGCGGCGGCGGCGGCGGGCTCGGCCTCCTCGTCGTTGAGCCCCGTCGCGCGGACGACGGCGTACGAGAGGCCCGAGTGCCGCAGCGCCGCCTCGCCGACGTACTTCCAGTTGAGGGCGCCGCCCGGGTTCAGCCGCACGATCGGCACGTCGGCGGCCCTGCGGGCGGCGTCGTCGCCGATGCGCGCGTTGCGCTCGATGGCCGCCGAGGTCAACAGGACGCAGGCGGGCCTGCGCAGCGCGGCGGCCTCCCTGAAGAGCCCGACGCCGCCGCCGCCGACCTCGAGGCGGAAGGCGCCGGGCCCGCCGCAGCGCAGGTTCGGCGCGCCGTCGAACTCGAACCTCGAGAGCACGAGGCCGACCTGGCTGATCACCGCGGCGGGGCCCCCAGCCCGGGCCACCTCGGCGAGCGGCGGCGCCGCCGCGTCGAACCGCGCGCGCCTCGTCGCGACGAACGCCGACCACGGCAGGCGCACGGTCGCCCACGCGCCGCCCGGGGCCGTGTCGACCAGCGCCTGGTAGGTCGCCTCGGGGACGTCCTCCTGGGCCGCGGTCTTGAGGTTGAGCTTGAAGGTCTGGCCCCTGTCGGAGCGGACGCGGAGCTCCACGCCGTCGAACCGCGGCAGCGAGGAGAGGGCCGAGGGGGCGGAGGGGGGAGGGGGCGCGCCGGCCTCGGCGCTCGGGGGCCCAAAGGCGACGCCGAGCGCGCCCTTCTTCGTCCGCGTGCCGCAGAAGCCGCCGCCCTCGAGCACCAGCTCGCCCTCCCACACGGCGCCGCCGCGGCCGCTCCCGCCCCCCTCCCCTCCCTCCCCGCCCTCGGGGACGAGGACAGAGAGCGAAGAGGAGCTCTTGCCCCCCATGATGACGTCGTCGAGGGCGTCCCACCGGGCCTCGAGGTCCGCGGCCGAGCCCATGGGCACGAGCGGCGTCGTCTCGCCCCCGTCCGTCGCTCCTGGGACGGCGCGCATCTCCTTCTTCATGGCCTCGACGAGGGCAGCGACTCCGCGGGCCTGCGTTGAGATGGTTTGATTTTTTTTGGAGGGAGGAGAAAGACGAGGAAACGTTCAGTTTTGAGTCGAAAAGCACTCGCAGAGCCTTCTCATCTCTTCCTTTCTCGCCCTCTCTCTCCGCGCGTCTCCCTCTCTCTCTCTCTCCGCGCTTTTCCCTCCCTCTCTCTCTCTCTCTCTCTCTCCATAGTTCTCCCTTAAAAAAAGAGAGAGCGCGCGACTCCTTACGTCGACAGCCTCGCTGGTCATCCCGTCTAGGTAGCCCATCCCCCCCCCCGGAAGCCTCGCAAAGACGGGCCCGAGAGACACGGCGGCCTGCGAGACCCCCTCCCAGAGCTCGGGGTTGGGGGAGAGTGTCGCGGCGTTCGTGACGTCGACGCCCCCGATGATGGAGAGGGAGCCCGTTCGGAGGGCGGCCTCGACGTCGATGCCGATTTCGGAAAAGACCTCTCGCGCGCGCTCGGCGCTGCGCACCGCGGCGACGACGGTTCTCTTCGATGTCGACGAAGACAGCAGGAGGGACTTAACGATCTGCCTCCCGACTTTCCCAGAGGCGCCGAAGATGGCGACGGCGTCCCTGCGAGGGGGCGGAGGAGGAGGCGCGGAGGACGCGGAGAAGGAGGAAGAGGAGGAGGAGGGTCCACCGGCGGGGCTCGACTTTTTCTCGACGGCGAGGGCCGAAGCGACGATCGCGCCGAGGCCGACGAGGACTGGGGATTTAAAAAAAAAGGTGCAAAGGTTCGAGGGTGAATTTCCTTTTTTCTAATCTCTCTCTCTCACTCGCCGTTGGAGCTCGTAGCCGCGACGATCTGCTGCACTAAGACGGACGCCAAACTTCTTTCTGTCCCTTGCACGCCAGTTTCGAAAATAATGGAGGTTTTTTGTTGGTCGAGCTAGCCACGCGCCGGTCGAACGAGAGCGAAGACTGAAAAGCGACGCCATCCAGAAGCGTCTTCATCTCGCTCCCTTTCTCCTTCAATAACGCGCATTCTGATGCGATCTTTAACGAAGATGACTCACCAGCACCGAGAGCATACATCGCTTCGGGCGGCGCCGACGAAAGAGCCGTCACGAGCCCAGTCTCGTCGCCGGAAAGGGCTTTCACTTGCATCGTCGACGACGCCTTTTCCGTCGTCGGAAGACCGCTGCGCGGCCTCCTCCTCTGCGGGAGGGCGGCAGCAGCGACGACGCGGCGAGCACGAGAAGGAGCAGAAGAGGCTCCACTGCAGACGGCAGGGGCGACGCCCCGCCGCGACGAGAGGACGGTAACGGACGAGCGCATGGTTTTTCGAAAAGGAAAAGAAGGAGGAAAGAAAAGAGGGGAAAAGTGGCTACCTTTTTTTTCACTTGTTTCGACCTGCTGCTCAGCAGGCAGCTGCCCCTTTCGATTTCGCTCTCGACTTCGCTTGCTCTTTTCGCGCGTCTCTCTCCTTCTCGTTTCTCTCTCACTCTCTTTTAAAAATGGCTCCCGGGAACGATGAGGTGCGTGAGAGCTCTGTCAACGCCCGCTGAGTCACCCGAGCAAGAGAGGAGCAAGGAACAGCCTTTTCCTTTCCTCTCTCTGTCAACCCCTCCGCTCCCGACTAGGCAAATTGAAAAACGAGCATCAACTCTCCTTCTCTCTCTTTCCTCCCTCCGTTTCTCTCTCTCAACGACACGCGCATTTTTACTCCCAAAACAAAACCGACTAATTGCAGCCTCCTTCAAGGTCGAAGCAAAAAGTCAGCTTTGCCGAGGGCGACGCGGCGGCCGTCGTCGTCGAGACCGAAGAGTCGCCAACGGCGACGACGCCGGCACCGCAGCAGTCATCGGACTCCTCCGGGAAGCCCGCCGCCTCGCGCTCATCCCTCGAGAGGCCCTCGATGGCGACGAGAGAGAGCGAGGTGCTCCGAGCCACAGCCAGGGAGTCGCTGGCGATGCTGCTGGAAGGGAACGCGAGGTTTTGCGCGGTGAGAGGAAGAGAGCAGAGAGAGTTTTTTTTTTCGTTTTTTTTTCGTCGTCGTCGTCGTGGTCGAGGTCGAGGTCGAAAAAACGTTTCCACCTTTTTTTCGAGGGACCGGGGAGGGACTCTCGCTCTCTCGCTCTCTTGCCGCCGCGCAGCCGTCTCGCCTAAAGCCCTTAGCGATGAAGACGTAGGCTGCTCTTAGAAGAGAATTTAAATGCTTCGGCCTCTTTCTTCCTCCTCTTTCTCTCTCTTCTCACTTCGCGACGACGACCTCGAAACAAAAAAAACCAAAAACTCTCTCCAGGGCAAGCTCGAGCGCTGCCGCGCCGACCCGGAGGCCCTCGCCGACGGCGCCTCCGACGACCGCGCCCGCCCCGCGGCCGTCGTCCTCGCCTGCTCCGACGCCAGGGCGCCCCCCGAGCTGCTCTTCGACGCCGCGCTGGGGGACCTCCACGTCGTGCGGGTCGCCGGCGGCGGCGTCTCGCCGTCCCGAGCCTCTCCGGCCCCGGGCAGCGGCGGCGGCGGCGGCGACGCTTCCCCGAAAGGCGATGTCGTGCTCGCCTCGGTCCTCGACGGCGTGCTCCGCGGGGGCGCGCGCTGCGTCGTGGTCCTGGGCCACTCCAAGTGCGATGCCGTCGTGCTGGCGATAGAAGGGTGGGCGCTGCTGGAGGCGAGGAGGAAGGCTGCCGCCGCGGCGGCGGGTGGAGAAACCGGTCCGCCGCTCGCCGCTCGCTGCCCCTCTTCTTCTTCGACCCCTTCTTCCGTTCCCGCCTCCGCCTCTTCGTCCCCGTTCGCTTCCGCCTCCCAGTCCCCGGCCGCCTCGCCCCTCAAGGCCGCGGCGGCGACCCATCACCGCTCGAGAAAGGGCAACGAGAAGGAGCGGGGAGGGGGCTTTTTCGCGCGCCTCTTTGGCAGAAACTCGTCCGCGGCGCTGCCCGTTTCTCCGGACACTTCCGGCTCTGGAGCAGGGGGAAACGCTTTACACGCCCGCAGGCGCACCTCCTCCCTCGAGAAGAAGGCTTCCCAAGGCGCAGGAGCTTCCAGCGCCGCTGAGACCCGGGGCGGCTCGGCGCTCGGAGGCAACGAAAACAGCAATCACGGTCCTTCCCATTCCCACGCGCAGCCGCTCGCGGCCATCGCCGACGCGCTCTCGGGGGCCGTCGAGGCCGTGGCGCGCGGGGTCTCCGGCGGAAGGTTCGCCAAGCTCGCGACCTCGATGCTCTCTTCCTCTTGGAATAACCTGCCTGCGGCGGCAGCAGGAGGAGAAGCGGGAAACGGCGGAGGAGAAGAAGACGCCGAGGACCTCTCCGCGGCGAGGCGGCGCGCCGCCGTCGCGCTCCGCTCGCAGGACTCCATCGGGATCGCCCACGCCCGGTTCGCCAAGCAGCGCGCGCAGGTCGCCTGCGACGAGGCCGACGCCGAGGGGTGCGTGGACGATGTCGTGGACGAGCACGTGCGGAGGACGGTGGCGGTAAGTTGGAGAGTTTTTTTTTTCTTCCTTTTTTTCGGGTCAGAGCGAAGAAAAAAGAGTAGTTTTTTTCTCTCCTGCTCTCTTTTTTTCCTCTCGCGTTCTCGCTTCTTCCTCTATCGCGTTCTCCCTTTTCTTATCGGGAGAGACGACTAAACTATTAAACTGAAACGAACGGACGAGGAAAAAAAAACAGGCCGTGCTCCAAGCCCTGATGCGCGCGGCCGACGCCGCGACGGCGCGCTCGGTCGAGGTCGTCGGGATGCGCGCCGACCTGGCGACGGGGAGGGTCGCCGTGCTGCGCACCGGTTGGGTGGGCGCCCGCGGCGGGGCGCTCTACGAGTAATGAGAGAGGAGATTAAGGCCAGAGCGTTTCGTCTCTTGCTTTTGGCGAGGGGGCGCAAGGCAGAGAGTTGGGAGGGTTGAGAGAGAGAGTTTTTTTCTTCTTTTTTCAGGGTAAGAAAAAACTTGGGTCCATCGAGGTTGATCCCCCTTTTTTTCAGACCAACGAGCGCTCACTCTAGGGCAGCCAGTACTTAAACAGTAAGGGGGCGCGTGCTCGTCTCTTGCTCAATTCCCCCCTTTCAAACTCAGAGCCTTGGCCTCTGAGTCCACTTTTTTTCCTTTTTTTTCTTTTTTTTGTTCTCTCTTTCTTGGGCCCACCAATTGGCCCTCCTCCTTCTGCGTCCTTTCCAGTTTTCCAAAACTCGGTGTCTTTCGATTTTGACGTCGTCAGAATGGGCGCAGGCTACGGAGCAGCATTGGAGGGCGCGGGCGCGCCCTTTGGCGGCGACGAGCACGCGACTGCCTCTCTGCTCCGCCGAGTCCAATCGTTCGATGCTGCGAATGCGGCGGTCGCCGCTTCGCAGGAGCGGCTGCAGCTCCTCGCGCCGGACGACCCGAGGCAGCCCAGGCCCCTGCTGACGGAGAATTTCATGCTCAAGCACTTCAAAGTGAGGAACGAGCGGGAAGCCGGGCGCTCGAGGCCCGCGCTGGGGAGGGTTTGGGGGCGAGAGAGCATGGTACTTCTCTTCTAACGGACCGAAGCTTCGGCGACGAATGGCGCAGCAGGCTACCCAGCAGCTAGCTCGCCCGTCCCCTCCGGCCCTTCTCGGGCTTCGGTGCCTCCTTTCCCGCGAGGGCGTCAGAATGGATCGCGAGCGAGCAGCTGGTCAAGAAACAATTGACATTTGGCGGACAGAGACGGAGCAAAGTCGAGCCCCGATTTTCTTTCTCTTCCGAGTCACCCTCGTGGACAGGGGGCCTCTGCAAAAACCTTGCTCTGACCATCGCCACCCGCCTCCCCCCCAAAATGCTCCACCAAAACGCCCCCAAAACAGATCGCGCCCTGCCCGAGGCGCGAGGTTCACGACTGGGCTGTCTGCCCATACGCCCACGCCGGGGAGAAGGCGCGCAGGCGCGATCCCGTGGGCAGCTGCAGCGGCGACCCGAGCTTGGCGGTGGCGCCGTGCGAGCAACTTTACACGGGCATCGCGTGCCCGAGCATGAAGTCGGTGAGTCGTCTTTGTGCCTTTGTTTCAATCAGGATCGCCGCAGTTAAAGCGTCGAGATTTTCGCGCATGAAAATCGGAGCAAGAGAACGCGAGAGCGAGCGCACGCGAGAGCGAGCGCACGCGAGAGCGAGCGCACGCGAGAACGGGATTTTTCTTCTCAATCGTGCTCACCTCTCCCTCTTTTTTCTCTCTCTTCCTCCTCTCTCAGACTGGGTCCTGTCACCGCGGAGATCGCTGCCCATATGCCCACAACGTCTTCGAATACTGGCTTCATCCTACGCGGTAAGGAGAGAAAATTAGAGGCGGGGCGAGCGCGATAAGGGCGAGGGAAAGGCGAGGCATTCGCCCCTCGCGTTGGAGTTTTTCCTCCTCGAAAAGAGATGCGAAAACACCTCTTCGGAAGCGGTACAACGGCTAAACGGCTCAGGTTTCTTGCCCTTGACGTTTCATCCGCCGAGGCGGAGCAAGAAGGAAAGCAGCACACCGAGAAAAGCGAGCAGCTTGCTCCTGGAGCAGAGTCGTTTCGCAAAATATTTTTTTTCCCTCTGGGTTTCTTGCTTCTCCTCCTCTCTCCTTCTTACCTATCCCGTCGCCTCCTCCCCCCCCGCCGCAACCAACCCGAACAAACAAACAAACAACAACAAAACACAGATACCGCACCCAGATGTGCAACGATGGCGTGCGCTGCGGTAGGCCCGTCTGCTTCTTCGCGCACGAGCCGGCGCAGCTCCGATTGCCGCCCTCGAAGCCGGCAGTGCCTCCCGCGGCGCTCGCCGCGCTCGCGGCCGAGGCCGCCGCGGCGCGGGCCGCCGCGGCCGCGGCAGGCGGTGGGAACCTGAGCTGCCTCCCGTCCTCCCCCGGAGGAGGCGGAGGCGGGGGCCGCTCTCGCGGCCGCGGGCGCGGCCGCAGGGGCAGCGGCCATGGCGGCGGCAGCGCAAACGGCCTCGACGACTTTTCGTGGGAGGCGCTCTCGCAGGTGTCGTCGTCGTTGTCCCCGTCGTCGTCCTTCTGCGGCGGCGGCGGCGGGGGAGGGGGCTCGTTAGACGCGGGCAGCGCCGCAGCATTGGTCGCCGCGGCGAATGCCGCCGCGGCGGCCTCCGCTTTCGCTGCTCCCAGCAATGGCAACGGCGGCGTCTCTTCTTCAAGCAACCCCTCTCCCTCCTCCTCCTCCTCCTCCTCCTCCTCCTCCTCCTCCTCGGCGCTCTTCGCGGCTTCGCAGCAGCAGCACTGCGACCTCGCTGCGGCCGCCGCGGCCTCCTGCTACGCGGCGCACATGCAGCAGCAGCAGAGGAACACCCCGACCTCGAGCCTCGACCTTGCCTTCGCGGCGTGCTCGGCCAGCCTCGGAAATCTTAGCAGCTCCGGCGGCCACTCGTTCGAGTCCGGGAGGGGCTCGTTCGGGGAGCAGGCGCAGGCCGCGGCGCAGCTCCTGCAGCAGAGACAGGGGTCGCTGGCCTCGGCGGGCGCGGTCAACGCGAACGCGGGCGCTCCAGCTCGCTCGGCCGCTGCCGCGGCCGCAGCGGCCCTCGCTAGCGCGCGCGCGCAGAGCCTGCTGGCCGCCGGAGCGCCCTCCTATTCCTCGTATTCCATTGCAGCCGCGGCGGCGGCGGCGGCAGCATCCGGCGGCTACGGCCGCGGGGGCTCCGGCTCCTCGGCGCCGGGGTCCTTTGGGGGCGGCCGCGCGTCGTCGCTCGACGTCGCTGCCCGCCTCGCCGCCGCAGCGGCCGCCGCGGCGGCCGCGAGCGGCCGCAGGCCCGCGTTCGAGGCCCCCTCGGCGCAGCAGCTCCAAGTGCACCTGCAGATGCAGCAGCAGCTGCAGCAGAGGCAGCAGGGGTGGCAGCAGCAGCAGCAGGGGTGGCAGCAGCAGCAGCAGGCGGAGCAGTTGCTGCTCCAGGCCAGGCAGCAGGCGCAGCAGCAGGCAGCCGCCACCGCGGCGAATGCTTCGGCTCGTCATCCGCAGTCGTCCTCCCTCTACCAGAGGTCCCCCTCGGCGACCTCCTCCTCGGCCCTCTTCTGGCCTCCGACGGCCCCGGGCTCGCCGCCGCCTCCGCCGCCCGCCGAGAGCGGCGGCGGCGACAGCTCCCCGCCGCAGCGAGGAGCAGTGGGCGGGGCCTCCGCGAGGGTCGCCTCGCTGGCCGCGGCGTGGGCCGGCGGGGGAGGCGAAAGAGGCGGCGGCGGCGGCGAGGAGCAGCTCCGGCGGCAGCAGCAAATGCAGCAGCAGCGCGGAGGCGCCGACGGCTCCCTGATGGAGCGCCTCGCCGCGCTGCAGCTGGCCCTGCACCACTCGGCCTCGAACGGCGGCAACGGCGAGGCTGCCGCCGCCGCTCCGGCGCCTTCGTCGGCGCCCGCCGGCAAGGACGGCGCCCCTCCCTCCGCCGCCGCGGCGGCCTCCTCGCTCGTCCAATCATCCTCCCTGGCGGACGACTGGGCCGCCGTCGCCGCCGCGGTTGTCGCCAGGGGGGGAGGAAGCGAGGGCGGCGACGGGGCGGGGGGGGACTGGCCGTGGCTCGAAGAGGCCGCGTGGTCCCTGTCCCCTCCTCCGCCGCCCCGGGCTGAGGCGACCGCCGCCGCCGCGCTGCTCCCGGAGCGGCAGAACCGGGAGCAGAGGTCGGTCCTCCTCCCCGACGACGGCAGCAGTGCGGGCGAGGGCTACGACGAGCAGGAAGACTCTGCCAGCCGCCAGCAGCAGCAGCAGCCCGAGCAGCAGCAGCTCCCGCCGTCGGCGACGCTCGAGGACGCGAGGGCGCTGCGCGCGTTTCTCGCCGGTGGCGCCGCTGCTGGTGCGCGCAGCCGCTCCGCCTCCGCGTCGCCGCCCAGGGACGTCGCCGCCTCGCCCGAGCAGCGGACCGCCGCCGCGAAGCAGCCCGCGGTGGGCTCGCCGCGCTCTTCGGGGGGGTGCTCGGTGCCTTCGTCGCCGGGCTCGTCTCCCCGCTCTTCGCACTAGAAAGAAAAAGGAAAAGAAAATAAATTATCGCCGCGCCCGCGCGCCGCGTCGCGCGCCCGTCTCCCGAAAAAGCGTGGCATGCAACCAATCGCAATCTTCATAATCTTCTTTATCAAGGG
>Ga0315283_10005646_pt1 | contig 11076 bp, 13 predicted proteins | sample YL17G09_0_MG_FD_204541 | JGI IMG/M metagenome (GOLD analysis project Ga0315283, IMG submission 204541) | Sediment microbial communities from Yellowstone Lake, YNP, Wyoming, USA - YL17G09_0 | ecosystem: Environmental > Aquatic > Freshwater > Lake > Sediment | place: USA: Wyoming | collected...
GTTCTGCGAACCCGGGGAAGGACACGAGAAGGACGTAACGCCCCGAAGGCACGTTCTCGAAGACGAACCGGCCGTCCGCGCCGGTCCGCGTGCTGCGGACGCTCGTCTGCTGGGCCGTCAGCAGCGCGACGTCGGCGCCGACCACGACCGCGCCCGAGGAGTCGCGTACCACGCCCTTCACGGAGCCGGTGGTGTCAGCACCGAGGGCTTGAGCGTGGGGCAGCAGGCAGACGAGCAGACCGGCGACCAGCACGGGTAAAGCCGCGCGAAGATGCGACATGAGGAATCCCCTCGGGGGAACGAGCGGGCGTACGGGAGCAGTGACCTCTAGCTTACTACGACGCTGGCCACCCGGCCGTCTACCAGCGGCCGCCGGGGCGCACGCGCCGCTTTACGACGACTCGACATCGACGTCCTCCGGGAGTTGGAGTTCTCCGGTCTCGGCCGAGGCCAGCAGGGCGCGGGCCCGCTCCTCGTCAGCCTCGGCCACGAGAACCTCGATCCTGCCCAGCCCGTCGAGGGTGAGGCCGTGTGTCTTGGAGAGGGATTCCCCGCGCAGCGCGCTCGGCACGCCTGACGCCTCCAGGAAGGCCCTGATCTGTTGCGCCTGGATCTGGCCGCTCGCGACAAATACGCACAGCATCTGCTCGTCCATGGGCCACCTGCCGTGTTCAGCATGAGCCAACCATGCGCGTGTCATGCCTCCGCTTCGCCCCGACCTTCGCGATGTGCTCGCCAGCTCATGACTGCGAGGATCCCGGTGAGCAGGAGGAACCAGAGGAAGGCGCCCACCGTGGCAAGATACGCTGGCCACAGTTCTGCTGTGATTTCCGGCCCAATCTCGCGCTGGCCCCAGACGCCCGCCGCGACCGCGGCCAGCGACAAGATGCCGAGCGCCCGGTGCCGAGCCCGGAACAGGCTCATCCCGACGTACGCGAACCACGCCGCGCAGGCACACAGGAAGGCGTACTCGGCCGTGAGGTCCGCTTCGCCGTGGGTGATGTCGTGGAAGGCCGCCCATACGAGGTAGAGTGCGACGACCGTCCCTAGAGCGAGTACCAGGAGGCGTGAGGCTGTGGCCTGTCGACTCGGGAGCTGGCTATCCATGCACCTTCCTCCTGCCGGGCAGTGTCGCACCGTCGCGATGTCCTTGTCGAGCGGCATGACGCTGCACGCCAAGCCGCCGTCGTGCAGTTGTCGCCGCGGCAGGCGAGGCCAAGAACCATGAACACTCCGGTTACCGCCCCATACGGGTGTAGACGGTCGGCCTACCGCGATCACCGTCGATGCCGAGGGGACCGATGCCTGTCCGCTGCAGCGTCTCGCCGGCCATCGTCTTGACCGGGTATCGCCAGATTCCCGTGATCGTCACTGCCATCTCTCCCAGATACGCCATCGCCGCGTCTTCCGCGGCCTGCTGGCGTCGAAAGGCCTGGTTCGTCGCCTGCCGCCGGAGCGTCACGTAGAGGTCGGCTGCCGCGCGATTCAGGAACCGCCCCATCACGAAGCGCCCGAAAAGCCCGTTGGGCCGTGCCAGCTGACTCGCCAGGAACCGGGGTGGACGCATCATCCCTCCATCGGGCCGGAGCGCTCCCGCTCACGCCTTCGTCAGAATGACGAATGCGAACAGGACCTGCAGAATCGCCGCGACCGCATTCGGCAGCCAGATTCCTCGGCGCCCGAACCTGACGCCATAGAGAAACCAGAATAGATAGACGAGCAGGAACCCGACGACGAACCAGATGGACACCGAGGACGGCGCGTGTGCGCGCCACTCGTGAATCACCTGGTAGCCGATCGTCCCGCACGCCAGGCATCCGACGAGAATCCCAAGATTGTCCCATGCCGTGTCCGAGATCGCCCGCAGCCAACTTGCCATGTGGTCTCCTCGCCGCCTGTCGCGTGGATAACGTCACGCCGCCTGTGGCGGCCCTGCCCCTGACCTCACCTGCCCCGCAGCTGGGTCAGCCACCTGCGAACGACGAAGAAGACCACCGTCGAGCACACAAGAGACAGGACCAACGTCGCGCCCGCACCGAGATACGGCTGGACGACGTCGTCGATCATCCAACCTGCCAGTGACGCTGCAAGACCGGCTGCGAGCGATGGCACCTGAACCTCCTGTCGTCGGCTGCCGCGGCCACCTGCCTGATCGCCACTCCGATCCGGCTCCTCGCCGGGGAACTGATGTCAGCCGGCTGGCTGGCTGCCACTGGCCGCGCTGCGAAGGAAGTCCGCCAGTTGCGCGGAGGTGGCGTTGCCCACCCGACTCGCACGCCCACGACGATGGCGAGGAGGGGCAACCCCAGCCAGGTCAGCCAGACCGCCGCAAGGTAGCAACGTTGTTCCATGCCTGGACCTCGGGCGCCAGCATAGTCCAAAACATGAATCCGGACCGCCCCAGGTGATCTTGGAGTTCTCAGTCCATATGGAAGTCGTGCCGTCCGGCCGCGAGCGCGTCGCAGATCCCTGGCCACGGCCGCCAGCCGACGTGCCGCTTGTCGTCGGTCGAGTCAGTGCCGATCAAGGGGCCCGCGGATGTCAGCCCAGTTCCTGCAGCAGCCGCGCCTCAGCGCCGGGCAGATCCAGGCCATAGCGCAGGGACATCGTCGCCACTCCGACCGGTGCCGGAGTTGCCTTTCCGGCGCGCCGCCGAGGCTCGACGTAGTCGATCACCTCGAACAGCGCGTGGCAGGCCTGCTCGTACGACACGCCGGCGAGATCCCGGATGTAGCGTGTGGAGCGATCGATGAGTTTCAGGTTGCTCGGGACGACCCAGATCATGCGATTCCCGAGCACCCGTCCCAGCCGGACCATGGTGCACGTCGAGAGCGCGTTGAGCAGCATCTTCACGCCGACGCGCGCGATGGGGTCGAGGAGGAACGGCGTGTCGGAAATGGGCAGCACGACCCCGAGGCCGTCGCGATCACACCCGCAGGCCGACGCGAGACGTTCGAGCTGTCCCGCCCGACCGACGGCGATCATGGCGGTGGTGGCGCCGGCCGCGCGCGCGCCGGCGAGGACGGCGGCGAAAGCCGCATGCCGGTCGACGACAAGCGGGAGATCGTGCCCCGCGACCACGGCCGTGACGCCATCGCCCTGCCGGATTGGGCGGTGCGCGAGGCCGTCCAGCCCGATCCGGAAGCGCAGCAATTCGTCCCGGCCGATCTCGCGCAGCACCGCTGCGTGTTTGTCGGCGGAGTCCTCGTCAAGCAGTTCGCGCAACTCGGCATCCGTCCACTCGATCGTCTGGGGCGGGCGCCGAAGGAGGCGCGGCCACGCGTCTTCCGTGACGGCCTCAGCCGTGAACAGGCACGCCCACGATTCGGACGCCTCCGAGTCGTCCCACTTCCGGAACGAGGGCGTGCAGAACGTGGGGCTTCGCTCCGTCGTATCCGTCAGCACGTCGATGCCCAGGCTGCTCGCCAGGTAAGACGTGCGCGCGCCGCCCCTGTAGATCCGCTCCTCCGCTTCAACCAGCCGGGAGAGGGACGCCAGGAGACGCGGGCGCAACAACTGGGCATGGACGGACTCGAGCGCGGCGCGCATCGCCGCAGGCACGGTGCCGGCCTGACCGAGGTCCGCGTCAAGAGCGCCCTCGCTGGCAAGCAGATCCCGCAGCACCATCTCGAGGACGGTGAGCATCGCCAGCAGCTCGATACTGGTGGCCTGCATCCTGGTCGAGCCGGTGATGGCCATCGGCCCGGTCGTCAGGTTGATCTTTTCGATGCGCGGGTCGTCGATGACCTCGCGGCTGCGTCGCACCTGCGCCCGAAGGACGTCGTCGGGGTTGTTGTAGACGAAGAAGACCCGCGCGCCGGCCTCGACGGCCTGCCACGCGGTCCCGATGACGAAGGACGTCTCGCCACCCTCCGTAATGGCGAAGACCACGTCGCTCGCAGCGACGCCCAGATCCGCGATCTGCTTCCGGCCGAACGGCGCGAAGTCTTCGAAGCCTTCGACCGACTTGATGAGAGCGTAGTCGCCGCCCGCCATGATGCTTCGCGTGCGGTTCTCCCACCCATCGGGCGCCGGAACCGGAAGCCCTCGAGTCCGGCGGTCCTGCCAGAACGAGCGCCAGATCGCATCGAGCTGGATGCTGAGCCTCCCCGTGGCGCCGCAACCGGTGAAGAAGACACGGCCGCCGCGACGCAGGCGATCGGTCACCGCCTGCGCCATGCGCAGGGGCTGGTCGGATTCGGACCACGCGGCGTAGGTGGCGACGACATCACGGTCGACGTCGAAGAGCACGGCAAGCCCGGCGGCGGAGTCCTGTCCCGCGATGTGACTCAGCTCGGCTGACCGGGGATGCGCCGCCTCCGTGACAAGGTCGCCGAGGCGGAAGTCCGCCGCGATTCGCAGGAAACTCTCTGTACGGTCGTGAGGCGTGTCGACGTGTCTTGGCATGTCCAGGTTTCATCGGTGCGTGCCACCCCGGGGGTCGCGGGCAGGCAGGAACGTTGAGGAGCCCATTCTGTCGCCGTCCGCGTGCGTGTGCAAGCCGCGGGACGTGAATCGTGTCGCCTGCTTCGTGGAAGTAGCGCATCGAGGCCGTCTCGGACGCCAACGGCAGCTCCGCGGTCGTCGACGGTGTCGTCGGCGAGCCGCCGCAGCTCCAGAAGCCAGGCGCTGCCATCAGAAGGAAGACGATGGCCCGTCGGATCTTCATAGGTCCCCCGACATCGAACGGTCCGGTGACGTGTTCGCCCGGCGTTCGATCGAACCCCTGCCGACGAGACGTGCCCCACGGCCTTCAGTCCGTATGTGGACGTTCGCTCGTGCTTCACACACAGTCGTCCCTGTGGGCTGGCACGCGACGTTTCGAGTGGATGCCCGTCGCCGCTGTCCGTACGCCGCCCGCCGCACGCCCGGAATTGACCCGCGGCGCGGGCCCGTCACCGGGCTGTCGGATCCACTCTCTGTCAGACCGCTCTTGGAACGACTCCGTGCTCTCCTTAGGGCCTGTTAGCAAACAAAGGTAGCAACATGTGTTTGCTTACAAGCCCTTATGGCGGGCCCACAGGATCAACTTGTGACCTTTATTCATATACAGCGCCTTACCGCTCCACCGATGATTCGGGCGCCTGGTCGCGGTTCCTCGCGAGATGGATTGCGCCCCAGAGAACAGCCGGGTCAGGCGGCAGGTCCGAACCCAACCCAACCGGCGACCCAGCAGCCGCGGCAGCAACAAGCAGGCTTTCAGCCCTCATTCAAGGCTGCCTTCAGTGCCGCTCTTGCCAGTAGACGGGTTGAATCTAGTATTGGAAGTGGACAGTCATCAGCGTCAACGAGCAGGGGTATCTCTGTACAACCGAGGACTACACCATCGCATCCCCGGTCCTTCAACTTCTGTATCACGGTATTGAAGTACAACCTGGATTCATCCTTGAATACGCCGTTGACGAGTTCTGTGAAGATGATCGCGTCGATACGCTCCCGGTCAGCCTCGTCCGGAATCGCGCAGGCAAGGCCAACCTCCCGAAGTGCCTCCGGATACACCGGCCCGGTCATCAGATACCTGGTTCCCATGATGCCAAGAGTCGTGAACCCTCGCGTACGCGCTTCGCTCCCTACGGCTTTGGCGATATGAAGCCACGGAATGGGGGATTTGGCCGCGACACGTGCGAACGCCTGATGAATCGTGTTGTCGGGACAAATGGCCACTTCTGCGCCAATGTCAGCCAGCTTACAGGCTGAAGACAACATCAGATCGGCCACCGCACCCCAGTCGCCAGAGCGGATGTGAACCATGTACCGGCCCAACGGGTGGGTGTGCATGGATACCTCGGGATGCATATGCTCGCCCATCAATGGGGGTGCCTCTGCACAGAGTGTGCGGTAGCACAGGGCCGCACCCTCTGCGCTGCACGCGACAATTCCGATGTGTCTCGCCATTTGTTGTCTCTCTGGACCAACGCTCGCGTTCACCTGCGAGCGGCGTCGGAGCTTGCGCAGCGCCGCTCGTCAGGTCCAACGCGTCGTTGCGGGCACCCGCCGTGCCCGCGAAGGCAACCCCGTCAGCGGCCCGCGAGGGACAGCCGGAACGCAGCCATCTCCTGGCCGTTGCGAATCAGCAGGACGTCGCCGATCAGCACGGGGTGGTTCCAGGTCTTGCCCTCGATCCCCGGGAACCGCGCGAGCTCCGTGAACTGGTCGGGGGTCGCCCCGACCAGCGCCATCTCACCTTCCTCCGACAGCACCAGCAGCACGTCCTGGTCTGGCAACAGGACGAGCTGGCCGTTGCCGTAGCGTCCGCCCTTCCACTTTCGCTTACCGTTCTCGAGGTCGATGCACGCGAGGATGCTCCCGTCGAAGCCGAAGGCATGGCCATCGTGAACGACGAAGTCGTTGAAGTAGGGCTTCAGCCCGATCGAGGTCCAGCGCTCTTCGACGGTCCATCCGCCGGGTCCGTGCGCGACCGCGATGCGGCGCGTCCCGATTCCCCCGCTGGCGCTGGCGGTGCTGATCAGGACATCGCCGCCCGCGACCTGGGCTGGCTGCACGATGGCGGCGCCCGCCCACGGGTGCTCCCAGAGCAGCGTGCCGTCGGCCGGCGCGACGCTGGTGGCGCCGACTCCGCTCATCAGGAGGACCTGCGCAACTCCGTCGATTATCAGCAGATGTGGCGAACTGTAGCTCTCGCCGCGAGCCGGGCCGATCCAGCGCCGATCGCCGGTGGCGACGTCGTAGGCGGCGAGCTGGCCGGCGGCGGCGACGATGACGATGTCGTCGACCACCAACGGCGAGCTCGCGAAGCCCCAGCCCGGGACCTTCGTGCCGGTGTCGGACGCCGCGTTGCGCGACCACACGACGGCGCCGTTACCGGCGTCGAGAACGTTCAGGATTCCGGTCGCGCCGAGCGTGTACACGCGACCGTCGCTGAGGGTTGGCGTCCCACGCGGGCCGGCCCCGCCATTCGACTCCCAGAACCGGGTCGCGTCGCGGTGTCGCCACACCGGCTTGCCGGTGGCCACCTGGTAGCAGGCGACGACCTCGTCGTCACCGCGCTGCTCCTGGGTGTAGAGGAGGTCGCCGCGGACCGCGAAGGAAGACCAGCCCGGTCCGATCGGCCGGCGCCACAACTCGACCGGCGGCGACGCCGACCAGTTCGTCTCGATCCGCACGCCGCGAATGATGCCGTCGCGATCGGGTCCGCGAAAGCCGGGCCAGCCGGCCGTCGTCTCGGGAGTCTTCGCGGCTGCCGGAGCAGACGCCGAAGCCGTCGGCTGATCGCTGGCCTGGGTCGGAGGCCGCGTTGCGGCCGGAGCAACTGCCGGAGCCGACGGGAGCGCCGTCGGCGCTCTATCAATCTCATTGCCGGTTTGGGCTTGAGCGAGGAGGCGTTCCTCGGGAGTCCTGGTCCACCGCCAGTGGAATTCCGAACCGCCCTGGCCGGTGACGCCGCCTGTCCGAAGGAGCGTGAACGCTCCGCACGCGAGCACGATGGCGGCGACCAGCGACGCGCGCCGAGGTCCGCTGGACTGGCGACGGCTGGCCACGGCCCAGGCGACGAGGGCGAGGCTCAGGGCCGGGATGGCGTAAATGGGGAGCAACAGCCCCATCATCCCGTTCGCAAGTGACTGGTGCACGACGCGCGTTGTCGCAACGACCGCGACGACCATCAGCACGAGTGCGCCCACGCGCTCGGCCCAGGACGCCCGGCTGAAGAACAGCCACCACACCACGACAGCCAACCCGCCCGCGAGTCCGCCAACCACCCCGAAAAGGGCGGCCTCGGAAACAACGAGGGGGACCACCAGCCAGACCACCCACTGCAGCACTACGGCGACCACGCCGGGCCACAGTCGGAGCGGTTTCTGCGGAGACTGTTCATCGGTCTGTGCGATGCCCATGTTGGACGATACGCTCCCCACAAGCCGTTTGTTCATGAGTTCCTGGACGCTACTGTCTAAGCTCAGCAGACTTGCCGCACACGTGGACCACAACCTCCGAACCGACCAACCCGCCCACCGATGGACAGAGCATGCACCGCGACATCTTCGTCCCTGCGCAGGCAGCGCAGAGGAGGAGGCCAAGCAAGACGCTGGGGGACACGTGTTGACACGACCCGAGAACAACTTTATAATGCAAAGACCTTTATGTACGACTTCTGTTGATGGCGGAGGTTCTGATGGACGGCACACTGCTCAAGCGGCCGAGTGCCCTCATTCCAGTCGCGATGTCGGTGGCCGCCCTCGCCACCGTGGTTGGCTACGCTGCGACGTTCGGCACTGCCCGTCAGGCCGACGAGGGAGCCGCTGCCCACCTCTGGCAACTCCTCATGGCGGGACAAATCCCGGTCGTGGCGTTTTTCGCCATCAAGTGGCTCCCCACTGCGCCCAGACAGGCGCTGCCGGTTCTGGTCTTCCAGTTCGGCGCGGCGCTCGCCGCGATGTTCCCGGTCTGGTGGTTCCAGTGGTGATCCCGCGGCGTCGCTGACCGAGCCGGGATCGTCCTTCAGGCGGACGCCGAGAATTCCGAAGCCCATCTCGCGGGGGAACTCGTCCGGCGACTTCATCCAGGCGCGCCTCGGCGTCGCCCGTCTTCCAGAGCTCCATCGCGGGCGCGTGGTCGACCTTGATCTTCTTTTGAAGCTTGGCGATCTCCGAGGTCAGCACGCCAAAGACGTTGTTGCCCGATCCGTGGCGCCTATAGATCGCGGCTGTCTGCGGTTTCCCGAGCTTCTCGAGCGTCGCCAGAATCTCCTTGGCGTCCATCGCTTCTCCTCCTGCCGGGAGGCTTCCCTGAAGAATAACGCGGAGAGCACAGCCGCCGAACGCCCCGCCCGCAAGCTACGGGCGCCGGATGCGACCGGCAGCTTCATCGGCTTGTTCGCGACACGGTCAGGAACACGGCACCCTGATAATCGTCACAGCACACATCTCCGGGCGCCACCTCACTTGTGCCGCGCCGCAATCTGCGCCGCGCGAAGCTGATGCTCACGAAAGAACGCCCACATCTGACTCGTCGCGTCGATGCTGCGGCTGTAGGGTCCGACCAGGAATTCCGGCAGCGGCTTGCCGCCGGGCCACTGGTGGCCTCCTCCCTTGACCGTGAAGAGCACCACGCCCGCGTCGTCAGCGCAGTCCGTGTATTGGAGGCGGGTGACATCCGCAGCGACCGCACATTCGATCGGATTCGGTCCGCAGCGGTTTCGTTGAGCCCAGGCCGCCGTGAAGCCCGGGACGCTCGGAAATACGTCGGGGCCAACGGGGGTCCGACCGCCATTGTACGGAACGACGGGATCAGCGGTCCCATGAAACGCAATCACCGGCACCGGTCGCTGGTCGGTACACCAACTCCACTCCAGCGATCGCGCAGCCGACACCATCCCGACGGCCGCGATCCGATCGGACAGCGTGCAGGAAAGCGCAAATGCCATGCCTCCGCCGTTGGACAACCCCTCTGCATAGATCCTCGTCGGGTCGATGTCGTAGGACGACTCGAGCGTGTCGATCAACTCCGAGATGAATATGACATCAGGCATGCGCGATGGCGTTCGCCTCCCCTCCATGAACCAGGTCTTGGGCCCGCCACCGGTTCCCGCGGGGTAGACGACGATGAACCCGTGCTCGTCGGCCACGCTGTTCCACTGGCTGATGTTCATTTGAGAGGTCGGCCACGACATCGCGGGGTGCATGCTGATGACGAGCGGCGCCGGCCTGGCACGGTCGTAGCTCTTTGGGACGTAGAGCAGGTACTCCCGCTTCTGCCCCGAGGAGACGATGGTGCCGCTGCTGCTGGTAGTCCGATTCGGGAAGTAGAAAAGGGCGTAGAAAGACACACCGGCGATCAAGACCAACAGTATGGGCACGCCGATGGCAATCAGCACACCGCCCATGATGATCTTCTTGATCTTCATAGCCATCCCTTGAACGTGCGGCCGTAACGATCGCGTTTCAGCCGCGGCGGCTCACATTCGCACCAGCCGCTGCCGGCTGCACACGCTGATTATGCGGCTATGCCCCTTTACCAAAAGCCGTCCAGATTACCTCGCCGTATTGGCCGGCCTCGGCCCAGAATTCGTGCGTCATTCCCGCCGGAATGAAGATTGCCTGCCCCTCTCGCCTGAGAAGTTTCTCTATGGTTGCTTTGTTGTGAAGGCAGACTGGCGCCACACGCTCCATCCTTCCGGGCGGGCGGTTGCGCTAACCTGCGAGCGCCGCCCCAAATGGCCGTGCGGCACCCGTCAGGTTCAGCGCGTTGTTGGGTGGCCACGATCCTGCTTCATTCGATGATGCGCAGCCATGGCGCCGCCGAGCCAGCCGGCACCCACGGTCAGCGCGAACTCCGCAATCGTCCGAACGCTCATCGTGAAGCCCATGACGAAGCCCGTTGCCGCAACCACCAGTCCGATGAGTACCCCATGGAGCTGATGGGAGCTCTGGACTTTCCTGACCGCCCAGGCTGCTGCGGGCACCGTCAGGAGAATCTGTAGGACCCACCCGGACGAACGACCCAGGTACTCAGCAAACTGCCCAATCCGAGTCTGGTCTGGCGCCCCCTGAACCTCGAACGCCAACTTGAACGCGTAGCCCGTCACCACGAGCGTGATGACCACAAGCACCGCCACATAGGTCCCAATGCCGGCGACGAGGATGCGACCCCATTTCATAGACACTCTCCTTGGTCCACACAACACAGCGCTAAGCTGCGAGGCTCCGTGCGAAGCTCGGCCTCGTCAGCTTCAGCGCTTTGTTGAACTCAATCCGCCTGCGGCGGATAGTGTAACCCTCGCTCGTCTATCTCGGTCTGCGAATCCCACCGTGCGTCTGACGATACTCCGATTGCCGGAGAGATCTCCCTCTCCGCCGAAAGGAGACCGCCATGACACCGTTGCGCCAACGCATGGTCGAGGACATGCAGCTCCGCGCGTTCTCGCCGCGCACCCAGGAGGCCTACGTCCGCGCCGTCCGCCAACTGGCCGAGCACTTCCGCAAATCGCCGGACCTGGTGACGGACGAGGAGTTGCGTCAGTACTTCCTCCAGCTCACGCAGGACCGGCACTACGCGCGGGCCACCGTCACGATCGCTCTCTGCGGCATCAAGTTCTTCTTCGAGCGCACGCTCGGCAAG
>Ga0315283_10005650_pt1 | contig 11069 bp, 10 predicted proteins | sample YL17G09_0_MG_FD_204541 | JGI IMG/M metagenome (GOLD analysis project Ga0315283, IMG submission 204541) | Sediment microbial communities from Yellowstone Lake, YNP, Wyoming, USA - YL17G09_0 | ecosystem: Environmental > Aquatic > Freshwater > Lake > Sediment | place: USA: Wyoming | collected...
ACCTGATCGACTTCTGTAACTGCTTTCAGGAATTCATAAGAGCTGTCATCAAAATTAAGGATTCCCAGTCTTTTATTGTCCTGTTGTTTTGGTAAAGTATTTACAAGCCCGGCAAACAACCGGGCTTTTGCCTGCCGGTAATTCTCAAAACTGCCGTGATAATCCAGGTGTTCGTGTGTGATGTTGGTGATCAAGCCAATATCGAATTCGCAGGCATCCACCCGGTATTGAGCCCAGCCATGCGACGTTGTTTCCAGAATGACGTGCGTGAGTCCATTTTCCGCCATTTTTGCCAGAATTAGTTGAACTTCCAGGGCATCTGGCGTGGTCACGTGAAAGCCTGTATCCAGTCTTTCATCCCCGATAACCGCATTCACCGTTGAAATCATCCCGGCTTTAATTCCAGCCGAAATCAGGATTTGAAAAAGCAGGTTGCAGGTTGTGGTCTTGCCATCCGTCCCCGTCACCCCGATCATGGTCATTTTACGAGCGGGGTATCCGTAAAAAGCAGCTGCCAGATATGCCAACGACTGGCGGGAATTCTTGACCTGTACATAAGGAACAGGAAGATTAGCAGCTTTTGGTTTTTCACCTACAACCGCTGAAGCACCCTGTTCGATTGCATTTTGTATGAACAGATGACCATCCGTATTTTCACCTGCTACCGCGACAAATAACGCACCGGGCACCACTTTTCGGGAATCGGAAAAGATACCGGAAATCTCCCCTCTAGAGAGGTCTCCGCTTTGATATTCGAAAGGAAACTCTTTGAACAAATCAGATAAGGAAGGCATGGGTTATGAACACGGTCGAGAAGTGTTTTAAATGCAAGGAGGGTCTTGACGAGGTAGCCTCAAGACCCTCCAATGAGTCACGATGACTTAATGAAGACTTGCGCGCAGACCTTCAAGTTTTCCGGCAACTGAACCATCCAGAACTTTATCACCCACACGGACCACCAGCCCGCCGAGGATGGATGGATCCACGCGGAAGGTTACCGCATCGGCACCTGTTTTGGACAGAATTTCCTTTTTCACCGTCCCCTGCTCATCGGACGTCAACGGTAATGCACTGGTAACCTCTGCGGATGCACCTTTGAACGTCGAACCTTCCAGAACCACAACCTGCCCCGCTTTAACCCCGGAAAAGAACTCAGCCAGAAGAGCATGCTGCCTCTTCTCATCCAGGGCTTCGCCCACAAGTTTTTGGGCGGCGGCGATGGAAATCCCGGCAATCTGACCGCGCAGATCGCCAAGAATCCGGTTGCGCTCTTCTTCAACTTCGGCCAGGGCCTTTTCGCGCGACTTGCCCGCCTCCGCTTCGGCTGAAGCCCGGACATCACGGGCTGCCACCTCTGCGCGGTCCTTAGCTTCAGCCACGATCTGTCCAGACTGTCGATTGGCATCTGCGATGATTTTTTCAGCTTCCTTTTCAGCATTAGCGCGCGCTTCGGCTGCCACGCGGGCGTCCTCGAGACCCTGCGCGATGGATTGGCGGCGTTTTTCCAACATGCCCACGAGGGGTTTGTAGACCCAAACCCGCAAGACCACCAACAATATCAGGAAATTGAAGGTTTGAACAAGAAAATATCCAAGATTGATACCCAGTTTTTCCAAGGTGTCCTCCTATGTTTTCTATTCGGATTAGAACACAAACAGAATAAGGAGCGCGACAACCAGACAATAAATGGCGACGGCTTCAGCAAAGGCGATACCAAGAATCATGTTGGTTTGGATCGTGCCGGTGGCATCAGGGTTGCGTCCCATCGCCTGCACGGCACCGCTGGTAACGATACCAATGCCTGCACCTGCGCCAATCGCACCAATCATCGCCAAACCGGCACCAATCAACTTGCCAAGAATTTGAGCAGCTGCGAAATCCATGAATATACCTCCGTAAATAGTTTCGGGCGGGGAAACCGCCGCATAAAATGGTTTTACCCGGGCGACTTCCGCCCGAAGATTGACAAATTAATGAGCTTCTTCCTTGTGCTCTCCATGTCCTTGTGTAGCCTGTGCCATGAACGTCATGGTCAGAAGGCCAAAGACGATCGCCTGGATCATACCCACGAAAAACTCAAGCATTAAGAATCCGGTCTGGAGGAACGCGAGGCGTCCAAGCAGGGAACCCATCACGAAAAGCAGGACTGAACCTGCGAAAATATTGCCAAAAAGACGGAAGGTAAACGAGAGGACTTTAGAGAACTCGGAAACTAATTCCAGGATACCCACGAAGAAGTCGATGACCCCGAAGATGGGTTTGCTGAAGAAAGTGCTTGTGTTGAAAAACTTCTTGAAATATGAACCGCCTTGAGAGCGTACACCCATTACCTGAACCATGATCACCGCGATAACTGCCAAGGCCAAAGTGAAATTCAAATCGGTGGATGCCACCCGGACAAACGGAACGAATAACACCGCCTCTTCGCGAACCTCCATGCCTTTGATCACATCGGAAACGATGGTCTTGACCGCGCCCAGGTCCACGGTGTAAGTCCCGTGTTCCTCGCCCTCAACCACGATATGTTCGAAATATCCGATGCTGTCCACGCCGGGGATCAATTCCATCCAGTTCACAACGAGGACCAGCAAGGTGATGGTCGCGAACCATGGGAAAATGGTCTTTGCCCATTTTCCCGCGGTGCTCTCAGTCATATTAAAGATCACTTCCAAAAGGGCTTCCACTGCGCCGGAAAATCCTTTGGGTACCAGGTTGCCGCCTGAGGATGCTTTGTAAACCCCGTAGGCAATGAACATAAGAATGATGTCCGCGATGATCACAGCCACCATCGTGTTGGTCCATTCAAAGTGAAAGAAAAATGGAAAAGCCGCAAGCACACCAATCCAAAGAGCGAGAATAAGCATTTCCGCCCGACGAGCAGCAAGGGACAGGCCTACCGCGATCACCACACTAATCCCACCCACAACCAGCGCAACATTCGAAGGGACATATTCCGCAGGCAACTGAATGTGAGGACGCACGGGAGGGAATATTCCAGTGAAATAGATGCTCAGGATGATCAGAATAAGAACCAGATAGCGGTTCTTGCGCCACCAGGGACCTGATTTTTTCTCAGTCACGGTTCTTTTCCTCCTCGGTTACTTCAACCCTTTTTGGGGGTTGATCAGGCTTCATGTGTTTTGTAGTCGTCGAGACGATTTTAAACATCAAAATTAAAGTTACAGGAACGCTGCCTATCATTAGAACCAGAGTAAATAATGGCTTGGTATCCAGCGTTTTATCAAGCCACAAACCAACAAACAATGCCGCGATAATGACGACCATTGTCAAACAACCAACCTGCCCTGCAACACTTGCCAGAGTCAGGTTATAGGCATGCTGCAGGCGGTCCTTGCTCTGATCGTCTGAATTACTCATGGCATTGCATTATATCATAGAGATTTTTTCGACGTCAATTTAGAAAATGCTCAAGGCAGCTTCTGTCGCAAGGTTGTACCACGGTGACAGGAAAACACCCATCACAACGATCCCCAGAGAAAGGATGACCAGGGCCAGCTTATAAGGTCTTGAAATCGGCAGCGGCAACCGCTCATCTTCCTCGTTCTCAGCACGATAGAGATATACGTATTTAAGAACGGTCAAATAATAATACAACCCTACAATTGAATTGAGCACACCCACGACCGCCAGCCATATCCATTGAGATTGGACGGCTGAATTGAAGACAAAGACTTTGGCAACAAAACCGCCAAAGGGGGGCATTCCCGCCAATGACAGGAAGGCCACCAGCATCACCAGAGCTAAGGCGGGAGACCGGCGGCTTAACCCGGAATAGGATTTGATCTCATCCGAACCGGTGACCCGTCCATAAGCGGTGACTGCACCAAATGCTGCCAGGTTGGTCATGATATAGGCGATGATGTAGTAAACCGTGCTCGTACCGCCAAGTTCGCTGAAGGCGACCACACCGATAAGGATATACCCGGCATGGGCAATGGAGGAATAGGCAAGCATCCGCTTGATATTCTTCTGGGCGAGCGCAAGGAAATTACCCAATGTCATGGTCAGCGTAGCCACAATTGCCAATATCCATGTCCAATTAATGGATATCTCCGGAAAGGCGATCACAAAAAGCCGGAGCAGGACCACAAACCCGGCCGCTTTTGAGGCTGTGGAAAGGAATCCAGCGACGGGAGTAGGCGAGCCCTGGTAAACATCTGGGGCCCAAAAATGAAAAGGAACAGCGGAAATCTTGAAGGCCAGGCCGATCAGAATAAATATCATCAAGCCGAAAACCAGAGGCGTCATTGAGCCGATCTGAGACAACAGATTATAGAAATTTGTCGTGCCCGTAAACCCAAATAACAAGCTGAAACCATAGAGCAGGATGGCTGATGTCATCGCCCCAAACAGCAGGTATTTAAAACCCGATTCAACGGAGAACCTGTCAGCCAGCAAGAATCCAGCCAGGACGTAGAGCGGAATGGAAGTGGTCTCAATGGCCAGGTACAGCATGATCAAATCGCTGGAGGAAGCCATCAGGCACATCCCTATCAGGGAGGCCATAAGAAGAAGATAAGCTTCAGCACGCCGTCCAAGTTGGTCGATATCCATCATGAAAATTGCTGTAATGGCCCCGGCGAATATGATGAATATTTTCAATGCGAAGGCCAGCCAATCGAAATGGACCATCCCGCCCCAGGCTGATACGGGGTCACCAGGACGAGCCAAAATCAAGACCAATGCCAGGATCGCAAATAAACCGCCGGCCGTCATCCAGCCAAGGTTCACACGGCGGGATTTTTCCTTCCAAAATGGATCGAGGATCAATACCAGGATACCCAGGGTTAATATCAAGGCCTCGGGCATGACCGCCAGAAAGTTAGAAGAACTAAAAACTGACACTTATACACCTCCCAGGAGGCTCATGATACTGTTTACCCCTGTTTGAACCATGGGGACCATCAGCCAGGGGAAAACACCCAATAGAACCATGACTGCGCAAAGCGTTGCAATTGCCAATTTATCAAGAGCAGAGATGGGGCCGATATGACCGACGAGTTCTTCAGGCATATCTCCGAAGAATACCTTGCGGGTCGCAATCAAAATATAAGCTGCGGTGATCACAATGGAAAGGGATGCGACGATCGCCACCCAGGGAATCGTTTCCCAAGTACCCATAAAAATCGGGAATTCCGCCACGAAACCTGAGAAACCAGGCATGCCCATCGAAACCAAGCCGCCGATGATAAATCCAATCGCCACCCAGGGCAGCGGTTTGACCATCCCGCCTAACTTTGGAATCTCACGAGTATGAGCCCTGTCGTAGACCATTCCGACGGCAGCAAAGAAGAGAGCCGTCATCACGCCATGTGAGAACATTTGCACACCGGCGCCGGTCATGCCTACCGCAGTCAAAGTGGCGAAGCCAAGCATGACAAGCCCCATATGCGATACAGACGAAAAACCAATGACGTATTTTAAATCCTTCTGCACAAAGGCGATAAATGCCCCGTATACCACGTTTATCAGGGCAAGAAATATGATCCAGCTCATGTGATATTGAGCACCCTGAGGAAGCAGCATAATGCCTACTCGCAGAGCAGCGAAGGCACCCAGCTTCATCAACACCCCAGCATGGAACATCGAGACCGCTGTCGGTGCAGCCACGTGCCCGTCAGGGGACCAGTTATGGAATGGAAAGATACCGCCCAGAACCGCGAAACCAAAAAAGACAAAGGGAAAAACAACCATCTCAAACGTTAGTGCCGGCCGATTGAACAGCCACTGAAGTGCTGCGGGGACCCTCCAGGCGATGAAATTAAACACCCCGGACTGCTGGGCTTTCGAGATAAGTAACATATCAAACGTGTAGACCCCTGTCGACTTCCCCACCACCGAGTACATCACCAACGCGCCGATCAGCGAGACCACGGAGCCGATGAACAGGTAAAGGGTCAGCTTCATGGCAGCATATTCGCGTGTTTTCACCCAGCCCCAAATGGCGATGAGCAGGTACATCGGGAAGACTGCAATCTCATAAAAGAAGAACAACATGAACAAATCAAGCGCGACGAACACACCAAACACACCGCTGGCAAGGATGAAGAGGAAGGCAAAGAACTCTCGCGGCCTATCGTCAAGGCTCCAGGATATCAGCACACCCGTGAACATTACCAACCCCGTCAGCATGACGAGCGGAGCGCTCATCCCATCCACGCCCATTTGAAGGCTGATGCCGAGCTGAGGAAGCCACTCATACTTTTCGATAAATTGATATCCTGCCACCGATTGGTTGTAATTGAAATAAACCCATATGGACAGAATTAACGCTAGCACCGCTGCTGCCAGAGCTGCCATCCTCGTCTCGGTTTTTCGATTGGCAGGGATGAGCAGAATCAGCATGCCGGCGACCGCTGGTGTGAAGACAATGATGCTCAGAACCGGAAATTGCATTGTGCACCTCTCCCTAGAACAGCATTGCCATAGCTTTGTTTACCACATCCATGATCCACATCGGCCATATGCCGATCAAGAGAATCAGAACCATGAGCGGTGCCATGACGATAATTTCACGAATATTGATTTCAGTTAAACGACCGACCCAGTGCTCGTTGAGAGGTCCATGCAAGACCAGCTTGATCCCTTTCAGGATGTATGCACCGGTCATCAGGAGACCCAACATACTGATCGCCGTCCAGACGGTCAGGACGGGCCAGGTTCCTCGCACGACCTGGAACTCTGCGACGAAACCGGCCATCCCCGGCAGCCCCAAAGAAGCCATGGAGGTAAATATGAGCATCCCGCCATAAACCGGGATAAGCGGGAATAGGCCGCCATACTCCTTCAAATTGCGGGTATGCGTCCGTTCATAGATCACCCCCACCAGGAAGAACATCCCCGCTGCGGATAGCCCGTGAGCAAACATCTGCAGGACCGCTCCATTCAGGGCGATATTTGCGCTTAGATTCAAAGCGGGGTCGGAATTATTAAACCCGATCAGTGCGGCTGCCGCAATGCCAAGCAGCACGAAACCCATATGATTGATGGAGGAATAAGCTACGAGCCTCTTGAAATCCACCTGACCGTATGAGCCAAAGGCACCGAATATAATGGCCATGGTGGCAAGGAAAGCCAGCCAGCCGGCATAATGCTGGGATTCCGCCGGGTAGAAGGGCAGGACCAGCCGTAGGAAGCCATAGGCGCCTAGTTTCAGCAGCACACCCGCCAGGAGCATCGATCCGGCGGTAGGTGCTTCGGTATGCGCGTCAGGCAGCCAGGTGTGGAATGGCCAAACAGGCACCTTGATCGCGAAGGCAATAACAAATGCCCAGAAGGTAAAGGTTTTGACTGTGGAAACAGGGATCCCCATTAGGGTCCCATTCAACGTTGACCACCGCGCAGCCAGGGTTTGGATATCATAAGTCTGGAATAATACCCCGAGCAGCTGAATGGCCAACAGCAGACCCAATGAACCGGCCATGGTGTAGATGATGAACTTCAGGGAAGCATAATTCCTGTTTGTGCTGCCCCATTGGTTAATAAGGAAATACATCGGAACCAGGCCAATTTCCCAGAAGACAAAGAAGATCAGCAGATCCATGGAGAGGAAAACCCCAAGCATGCCGGCTTCAAGGAAGAGGAACAGCATCATGTAGGCTTTAACACGGTCCGTAACGTTGAAGGACGCCAGAAGCGCCAGGGGGGTAAGTATCGTTGTCAACAACACCATGGTCAGTGACAATCCATCCACACCCACTTTAAATGATGAATTTATGGCGTCATACCATCGATATTGTTCTATGAATTGGAATCCCGCCTGATTGGGGTCAAAAACCTGCCAGAGGTAAATCACCGCTCCCAGTGGGACCAGGCTTGCCAGTAAAGCGGTCCAGTGAATTACCCGCACCTGGTCGGAAGGGATGACCCAAATGACCAAAGCAGCGATGACCGGGAAGAACAGGATGATGGTCAGTAAATGTTCAGAGAAAAAATCCATGATCAGCTCCTGAAACCCTATGGCCTGAAGAAGAAAAAGGCGACGGCCAGAATAATTATCACGGTCAATGATGCAACCATGTATCCCTGGATCCGGCCGCGCTGGACCAGCGGTGCAGATTCCTTACCGATCCATTTGGTGCCCTCACCAAGAAAATCACCGAAGCCGTTGACCACAGGAGCATCGAAGTAGTTACGGAAGGCGTGACCCACCCGGCCAATAATTCCACCGACGGCATTCAAAATCCCGTCGATGACCATGCGGTCCATCCACAAAGATGTAAATACTTCCGACATCCAGATAGTGGGCTTTACAACAAAGTAGGCGTAGAACTCATCAAAATACCATTTGTTTCTGAGTAATCTGTGGACAGGCCCCATCGGCTTGACCAGCGGATCCGGATCGCCGGCTTTAACTTTTCTGTAAACCAGCCATCCCAAACTGAGACCACCCAGGGAAATCAGAATGGAATCAAGCATGGGTGTGAAATTGAATACCAATGGTTCAGGGTGCTCGAACAGTGTCGCGCCCACAAACTCATGGAACCAGTTCGGGATGGTCCCAGCAGTTAGTGCTTCTGGAATTCCTGCCCAACCAGCTACCACCGCAAAAACTCCAAGCAGGATCAAAGGCAACGTCATGGTCCAGGGCGTTTCCTTGGCATGTTCTGCTGCTTTGGTCCGCGGTGCTCCAAAGAATGTAAGGGTGATCTGCCGCATGGTATAGAATGCGGTCAGCGTAGCGGCAAGCACGAGGACGAAAAAAACGAGCCACTGACCATGGGCAAAGGCATCAGCGAGAATCTCATCCTTCGACCAAAATCCGGCGGTCACGAAGGGGAAACCCGAAAGCGCCAGCCCGCCGATCAGGAACGTCCAGAATGTGATGGGCATCTTTTTGCGAAGACCGCCCATGTTGAACATATCTTGAGGATCGACATGCTCGCCTGTATGCAGAGCGCCGTGTTCAACACCGTGAATCACGGAGCCTGAACCGAGGAAGAGCAGCGCCTTGAAGAATGCATGGGTCACAAGATGAAAAGCCGCCGCAACATAGGCGCCGATTCCCAAAGCAGCGATCATGAATCCAAGCTGGGAGATGGTCGAATAGGCAAGGACCTTTTTGATGTCGTTCTGGGCGACTGCGATTGTTGCAGCGAAAAGGGCGGTAAAACAACCGATAATTCCCATGGTCATCATGGCGGGTGTCAAATTATGCACTCCGCCGCCTGCGGAGGCCAGGGGATAGATCCGGATGGCGAGATAAACACCCGCTGAGACCATGGTTGCAGCATGGATCATCGCTGAGACAGGCGTGGGACCTTCCATCGCATCCGGTAACCAGACATGCAACGGCCACTGTGCGGATTTGCCTATGATGCCGATGAAAATCAGGATGGCAATGGCGCTTGCGACTGATATTCCCAGCGGGGTGTAAGTATTTCCCAGGACGTGAAGGACTTCGGGATTATAAAAAATCTCCCGGTAGTTCAGTGTGCCTGTAACAGAGTAAAGGTAAACGATCCCGAGCAGCATGAACACATCACCGACCCGGGTTGTCATGAAAGCCTTAATTGCAGCTGCCCGCGCCGAAGGTTTTCCATACCAGAAGCCGATCAGCAAGTAGGAACATAACCCCATGATCTCCCACCCGACAAAAAGGGTAAGGAGGTTGTCGGATACCACCAGGGTATACATGCCAAATGCGAACAAGCCAATAAAAGCAAAGAAACGGGAGAACATAGGCTCGACGGACAGTTCCGTGTGCGCGTGGCCGTGTTCATCCTTGACGGTGGCTCCATGGGGTTGAAGACCTGCCCGATCATGGTCCCCTTTTGGCTTCCCGAAATTGTGATATCCAATGGAATAAATGAATATCATCAATACGGTCCAGCCGACAAAAAACAGGGTAACCGCAGTCAGAGGATCAACCATTACTCCAATTCGCAGGTAGGTATCACCCGTCGGCAGCCAGTTAATGTTGGATTGAAAGATAAACTTGCCGAATTCGTGCAAAGCAACAGCCCGCGAAAAAATGACCATGCTGCCGATCCACGAAATCGCTGCTGCAGCCACAGCAATCGAGAAACTCAGAACCTTCCAGCGATTTGTGAAAAGGATGATGAAAACAAAAGCCAGCAGCGGCGGGAGAGGCAAGAGCCAGAGGATTTGTTCAGTCGTCATAAATCTTCTCCTACCACTTCATCAAGTCGATTTCGTCTGCCACCACGGTGTTGAAACGGCGGTAAACAGAGATAACCAGAGCAAGACCCACTGCGACTTCCGCCGCGGCTACCGCGAAGACGATTATCGCAAAAACCTGCCCTGCCATGTTCACGATATTGCCATAACGCCAAAAAGCGACCAAATTGATATTCACGGCATTCAACATTAATTCAACGCTTAAAAGGATGGCGACGGCGTTTTTACGCGCCATAACGCCAAACAATCCGATCGAAAAAAGTGCTGCAGAAAGGATGAGAAACCAGGAAAGCGGGATCATTTTTCCTCCTGTTTCCTGTTGGAGGCGACATAGACTGCGCCAACCAGGGCTGCAAGAAGAAGGACAGATGCGACTTCGAAGGGCAGCAGGTAGGCGGAGGGCAGGAGCAGCGATTGGCCCAGGAGCGTGAGGGTATCCGCATTACCCACCAGCAAGGGAATTTGGTTGAAACCTACCCAGGAACTCAACATGTAAATCAGCGAGGCAAATATCACCACACAGAGGATTCCAGCCAGCCAAGCCCTCTTATTCATTTGTGGACCCTTATCCAGCATCTCGCGGCGGGTGAGCATGACAGCAAAAATGAACATGATCGCGATTGCACCGATGTAAACGACGACCTGGACAACCGCCAGGAAACCGGCTTCCAGTACGGCAAAAATCACCGCAACCCCGAATAACGTGGCGATAAGCCACAAGGCTGCGTGGACCATGTTGCGGGTCGCTGTAACCATCACTGCTGAAATCAGGATCACTGCAGCGGCTAACAGAAAAATGATTTGCAGAGCTGTCATACTTGTGATCTCCTCATCCTATTAATGCGTAAGCTCAGCGACAACGCGAGAGTTAGGATCATCCATCTTGCGCTGTTTCCTCGCCTGGGCAC
>Ga0315283_10005653_pt1 | contig 11066 bp, 6 predicted proteins | sample YL17G09_0_MG_FD_204541 | JGI IMG/M metagenome (GOLD analysis project Ga0315283, IMG submission 204541) | Sediment microbial communities from Yellowstone Lake, YNP, Wyoming, USA - YL17G09_0 | ecosystem: Environmental > Aquatic > Freshwater > Lake > Sediment | place: USA: Wyoming | collected...
CTGCTTTGGTTGTACAATATCCTGCACACATTGGTTCGACAAAGAAACCATTCACTGAGGACATATTGACAATGTTGCCTTTTGTCAACCGAAGATAAGGCAGAAAATACTTTGAGCATAAAAATAGACCACCGACATTGACAGAAATCTGCTGATTCCATTCTTCGAAAGTAATGTCATCGATGGTTTTATTAATCTGAATTGCTGCATTATTTATCAAAGCATCTATCCGGGAATAGGTTTTTACAGTAAACCCGACCAGCCGGATTACTGAATCAGGATCTGACACATCTGTTTTAAATGCAGCTGATATTCCCTTGAGAATCTTTATCTGTCTTACAGTCTCTTCGGCTCCTTCAAGGTTAATGTCGGCAACTACAACTTTTGCACCGGCATTTGCAAATTCAATTGCACAGGCTCTTCCAATACCTGATCCTGAACCAGTTATTACAACTACACGATCTTTGAGTTTCATAGAATCAATTTGAAAATTAGACAATTTGAAAATGATACTGGTTATGAAATGAAAGTAGTTTTTATAATTTGAGTTCAATGGACATCAAATTTAAAGTGCTTTGTATTTATCATATACCTCCTGAAGTGTTTTTCCTGCAAGCAGTTCTTTACGGGATAAGTTTTCATTTTTTACTTTTTCCAGTGCTTTTGCAAAGACTTCCTTCTCCTGCGATTTTGGAACAACAACTATACCATCAAAGTCGGCATATATAATATCTCCGGGAAAGACAACAACTTCACCGCAACGGACAGGAACATCATATGCCTGAACAATCGCACGACCCTTTGAGTCAAGTGGTCTGATACCTGTATAGAAAACTGGAAATCCCATTTTCATGATCCTTATACAATCCCTTATCTGGCTGTCGCATACGCATCCGGCAACTCCATTTCGTTTAGCGATTGTGCTCATAAGTTCTCCCCAAGGTGCATTTGTACCACTATAGTCTGTTGAGTGTACGACTACATCAGATGGTTTAAGCGAATCCATTGCTTCAATCTCAAGTCCGTAAGGATTGTCTTCTGCGATATGGTCTGTTTCCATCCAGCGGAATGTCCGGGCCCGGCCAATAAAACCACAGTTGTCAGGATCTGGCAACAAAGGTCGTAAACGCTGATGCATAGACTGGTTCCGATAGCCCAGTTCATCAAGTGTATCGCATACAGTGGCTACATATAAATTTGCCCTGATAAAACTGAACAATGCTGAATCATTTTGAAATTCTGTCATACTTTATCTTATTAATAGATTAATGGTATTTTGCTGTAACTGAATGGCTTGTTCCAGGGTGAAGTGTAAGAAAGGCATATTGATTTCCCTTTACAGTACGAACAATATATTCTGCAAAACTGTCATCCAGTGTTATGCTATCAATAGTCTGTTCATTATAGGTATAGGGTAACATAATTGTCAGTACATTTTGGTGGTCCAATGAAGATTTTACTATAAAAGACATACTGTTCCCTTTCCAATTCAGTTTAGAAAACCGGGTTTCGTCACGCATTTTAATAAAATCAAGCAGCTCTAATGCTGTCCAGACCGGAATACCATTACTATTGGCATATGCCAACATTTTCATTAAGGGTGCTTTGGAAAAATAATACTCATCATTATGTGACTTAACACTTATAAATGAATAAACCTCATTATGCAAACTCCTGTCCATTAAACCTTTGAAGCAGTTGAAAAACCCATCCGGGTCATGACTTTCATTATATTGCTGGTCGTATACAGCATTTAATTGCTGATATACATTAATAATTTTCCCATTGACATCCGCAAATTTCATAACGAGACCACTTCCCGTGAAATTACCCTGATTTGTTCCCATGGGGCCAAGAAAATACTTACCCTGGTTTGATTTAATATCATAATGGGCATAGTTTATATCCAGCTCAATTCCATTAATTTCTTCAAGTCTGGCCTGTGCAGCAAAATCAGGGTTTCCGTTTTCATCTTTTCCACACCAGACAAACCAGTGGTTTACATTAGTTTTGATTGGTAATCCATATTTGCCAGTAATTTCGCTTTTCTTTGCCTTTATTACACTGTCCATGTTATTCCAGTCAGGATTGCCAGCTTCCCTGGTATCATCAGGATGCCCTGCAATTTCAAATCCTTTAGCGGTCCATTTATCAACCCATTCTCTGGAAACATCATCAACTCCTATAATATAAATTGACATTTTTGCTCCCATGGAATCCACATCTTGAAACTGAGGCTCAAAATCAGTCTCGCTTTTATATTCACCATCGTTGGTTAAGGTCACAAGGCATTTTAAAGTATCGGGGAAATACCATAACCGGGGCAGCGGTTTGGTATAAGTACTCATTTCTTCAATACAATGTGACAAGAATACCATTTGTTCATCTGCCTGATTAATAGTGTTGTTAGAATTATCCAGCCACCCATCAGTGAATAAATCCATACCCCTGAGTCCGGGGATACTATCTTTCTCAATTCCTGCAAAAAGTGGATTTCCCTGCCGGGTAAGAACAATGCTTTTGGGGAGGTTGTATAAAAATGCCACACTGTGTCCCTTACCAAAATTATTGCTCACTACAGCCGGGAACAGGTCCGTGGATTGATTGCCGGAAACTAATGTTGCTATGGTATTTCCTTCTTTAACAGTATATATATCGGCAATTCCATGATACTGCATTGGTTTGCCGGTTAAACTCTTACCAATGGTACCCGATGTATCAACAGTAATATAGCCATCTGCAACATTCCCGTCAGCCGGAGTTATACCAAACAGTTCAGATATTGAAGGATCAGGACGAAAAGCAATTAGATTTCCTCCGTTTTTCACAAATTCAGAAAGCAATTCTTTTTCAGACTGACTGATTTTTGATTCAGCAAGTATAATGAGATCAAATTGTTTAAGGTAAGATTTATCAACTTTTTGGCTGGCAAGTGAATCCATACAGAATTCATTAAACCCTTCCGCTTTAAGCATCTCTCCTGTATAGGTTCCAAATTCATTTTCAGTGGCTAATACCAGTATTGGAGGAACAGAACTTTGTTGTGAACAACTCATTGCTGTTAAAAGCATAAGGAATCTTTGCAGAATAATTAAATTTCGTATTAAGCACTTACCTTGATTCATCTCATTTCATTTCTGCCAACTGATTCATTTGCCCCCGGAGGCTTCGAGGGCAATTTTTTCATACACATCCCTTGCCTTTTCATACCTCTTCTCAACTACATCAAGATCATGAGTAAAATACTGATTCCAGGGCCCTCCCGCTTTTATGTTTGCAATGATGTTGTCAATCCACTTTACAAAAAATTGGGCATCCTGAGCACTGGCACGTACAGGTGCATTTTTAAAAGTTATGTAAACCGGCGCAGTGTGAGACTGATGACCTCTTTCATCCATTCTTCGGGCGCAGATCCAGCTGCTTTCCGTAATTTTAATATCAGCCTTCATATGAACAGGTTCTCCCTGTCGGGCAGTTCCTTCCTGGCTAGCAACAACTTTACCATTACATACTATTTCAATTCGTCCTGTTAAATCCTTAACTGATGTCCAATAAACATCTATCGCGATATTTTTTTTCTCTTTCAGTTTTATCTCATCTCCAGGACCGGCTGTGCCGTTTATTTTAAGGTTAAGGAATTCAACATGTCCGTTTGTTGTCACTACTGTTCTACCATTCTTTATTCCTTCAATCCACTTTCTGTAGGTAAGTGGCTGATCCTTAACCTGAACATAAGTTAACAGCGAACCAAAAGGCTTGCTTCCATTACATGGAAAATCAGTTCCGGCTGCCCATCCCGGTCTGAAACCGCAGTTCAGTATCTTATAGTACGCATTCACCGAAGCATCATTCAACCATACATCTTCTGAAAGGAAATCGATGGTACCCAGAGCTGTTTCAACCGGAAAATCGATCGGAATACAACAGTTAAGTTCATTCTGAATTGAATCGTTAAGATATTGCATATGGCAGAAACCTGATATTGCATCCTGTTTTTTACCCCATTCAAGTATCTTATAAGGAGACTCATCCCATATCGTGTATGCTTTCTTAAGCCCCAGCAGAACTATATGGCCACCCAGTGCTTTATTATCGAATGTTACACCGGCAGGATCAAAATGCCATTCAGCATCCCAGTGGACAATCCTGCCCGGAACTGATTGAATTGCATCTGAACCGTTTACCTTCGGAAGGTCTGTTTTGCTGTCTTTCACTTCACCGTTACCCATATCTGCAAGAACAGTTATTACAGCAAGATCATTAGTCTCCATCATTGTGATAAATTCGTTTTCATCAAGCATGGGTGTTACATCACCGCAATTCCTATGAACATGCATATCACCTGCATACCATCCCTCCGGTTCCGGCTTAGGATAACTTTTAGCATTTTCAGGAAAACCAATCAGTGTGAATACAGATTTTGCGGGTATTTCAGTTAGTAATATATTTTCATAGACCTGCAAAACCAGGTTTTTCTTTAATCTGATCTCAGGAGTTGTGCAGATCATCTCTAACTTCTTAATATCCGGCAAATTACTTATCATCCCTTTAATTTTCACTTTACCAGAGCTGCTATTAAATCCAACAGTTACCAATTGCCCATTCTTATTGAGCCAGGAATGTACAATCAGACTATCGCTACCGGAAGATCCGATCTTAACTGCCCCGGGCCTGACAAACCTGAATAACTGAGCAAATTCATAAAATTGCTTGCGGGGAGTCCAGCTCTGATCCGAGGGATTAAAAGCGATCAATGGCTTTCCGGATTCACCCTCCCAGAACACCCAGTCGTTTGGAGGTATAGTTCCATACCCATTACGAATGCCATGCTGATAAACGCAATCAAAGCCATCCCAGAACAAATGGGAAGCAGCGTTATCATCCAATTGTCCCATGAGGTTTCTTATACCTGCAGTTTCTGTTACCCAGTATGATTTGTTTGTATTTTCAGGCCGGTCAATTATTTTCCTGTAATTATCAGCATTATTGCCATACTGGTGAACTCCCCAATGAGAAAGTTTGCCCATAAGATATTTATCCCCGTTCATTTCATTACAAACTGCACTGAACAGCTTATCTCCTGCAGCATCAGGTGTAACAAAGCGGATATCGCTCATACCGATATTATCGAGTTTCAGAGCCAGCTTTTTAATAACCCTGACAAACTGAACAGCATCAGGCATATCAGGTCCTTCGACAATCCCATTCGGATGCTTTTCACTTTTAGTGCTTGTTGTTATATCAGTTTCATTCATCGGAGATACATTGGTGAACCTTATATTTGCCTTGTGCCGGGCATAATATAACAATGCTGCCATCGACTCCACAAATTCATCCTCCATTCCGACGCTCACTGAATAATTGGTATTTCCCATCCAGCTTTTTAAAGGGTCCGGAGTTGTTAGTGGGCTAGCTGCCGGAGGGCCTCCCATAAAGCTGATAAGCAATCCATCTTCTATTCCCCGCTGGTTAAGATAACGCATACTATTCCATACACTCTGAAATCTTGCAGATGTAAATACTTTGTTATAATAAGTCCAGTTGAAGTTGCCGGCATCATTGTCATCATTTACAGATTCCCAATCAATTTCTTCAATTACAACCCTGAAAATGGTGGCCCCCAGTGAATCGATAAGCAAGTCAATAGCAGGTTGTACCACCTTTGAATCCCTGTAGTCTCCGTTGTACCACCATGCGGCATTAATATTCACTCCAAACCCATCCATTACCTGGTATCTCGTTCCACCATCTATATTAAAGGTTAATGTATCATTCTGAGCATGCGATAAAGCAAAAAAAGAATACCCAATGAAGACTGCCAGAAATCTCTTAAGAAGGGAAAATGATTTGTCCATAATTAAATTTTGTATTATGCTTATGCTAATTCCCAAATTGTTAACCTGATATTTCCACCTTACAGCCTTTACTATGGGCAACTGAGAGAGAGTAATCACCTTTGCCAAGTTTCCTGATAAGGTATGTATCAGGTTTTAATATCGTACTGGCCGCTATTTCTTTCCCGTCTGTTTTAATAGTAACAGGATTAAATGATAATCTCAGATACTCAATACCATTATCAGCAGATGCAGTATAGTTGATATGTCTATCAGCATATCGAACATCTCTCAGTATGCCCTCAGAATATAATATATGGTCTTCTCCTGGTGGAGCCCACTCCGGTATCGCCGCAAATGCATGGTAAAACATCCTGGGACATTCACCGTAACAATCTGACCACCAGCTAAGAATACCTTTACTAACAGGACTTTCAATAGCCATTCCCAGGGAATCGTTACAATAAGTTACCCAGTTCAGTGACCGATAGGCTTTTTCTTTATAGGATTCATCACCTGAAACTGAATACCATCGGGCACATGCAGCAGCGTACCTGGCTGTCTGATAATCCATTTTAAAATTGAAAGAGTCCTGTTCGCCAACTATGTTTGCTCCCCACATTGTTGAAGGTTCTTCAGCGGCAGTCCGGAAAATGAAATTGTCTTCGGTCCATTTGATAAGCATTGGGATATCATTTCTCCATTCAGGATCGAGTTCAGGGTAATCAAAGAGACAAAGGGTCATGTTACTTGCACTGAGATTGCTCTTATAAGTATTACTTTTCACATCGGTATCAGAGTGGCCATCGGTCCAGTAACCTGTCTTAATCGGATATTGCAGAATGAAATCTCTGGCTTTATCCCGGGCATCGGCATAAGCGTTTACATTACCCAGGCCGGCCTTTACCAGGTTATCAAGAAGCATATAGCAACCGGTCCAGTTAGCTCCATACGGTGCTGTTACCCTTCCGGAGTCCATAACTACCCTGTAGGGCCAGACTGACTCATCCTGATTTCCACTCTTCGCATTCTTTGCCAGAACATCAGCAACACTAATTGCTGCTTTAAGGTATTTTTCTTCGCCTGAAAATTGGTACATCCTGTAATAGGTCAAACCCATTTCACCTGCATGATCCACCTGTATTTCGTGCAAGACAAGTCTGCCGGCATTTGAGAACCCTCGAAAAATTGTATCGCCGGCATTAGTAGTCGTATAAGGAAAACCTGACCATGCAAATTCCGGGGAACTGGTTCCATGTTCCAGGGTATAATCAATAAAATCTTTAATAATTTTCATAACACTTGAGTCACCAGTATAGGCATAATAGAGTCTCGCATTCTCAAACCAGTTTGGTATTTTTTCACCTATGTCATTCATCCAGGCATCAGGTAAAATTGAGTCACTTTTAACCTTAAAAGCACAGTAAAAATAGTATTGCGGGTATCTTGAACGGGGGTCAGGGCCTGGTGAATTGGGAACCCTGTTTTTAATAAAATCCCAGCGTAGATGAAGGAAGTTGTCGTATGCTTTGTCCGCTGGAGTATACCAGGGAAGTAACTTGTTGTGTTCATCCAGCACCACATTATGAGTGCAAAAAATAGTATCAGTTATAATCTCATGAGGAGTATTACATGAAACAAAAACTATAAATATCAGAATCAGGGTGTGCTTCATAATTTTCCAAATAATTTTCCGTATGTCAATGATGAATCGGGATGACCCGCAAATATATCAGTATCAGGTTTGTTGATCAATCCCATATACTGGTAAATGAATATCTTATCGACAAATGGAGATACAGCCTCAAGTTGCTGAATTATCCTTTCAGGAGAAGCCGGCACAAGGGCGCTTTTATAGACAGTACCTTCAAAACTGAATACTTCCACATCGGCCCAAAGTTTTGATCTGCCTGCTTTAGAATGTGCCATGTTTAGCTTTTCAAAGAATCCTGCACTTTCTTCAACCTTTGTTTTATTTACCCCCACTTCATCCTGGTACGCAATAAAACTCACATCAAGCTGTTCCAGCTGCTTAACAAACAGATCATCGGCAGTTACCAGCCTCGTTCCATAAGGTGCAATAAGTGTTTTTGCATCAGGAGTAAGACGCTTTGCCTCAGAGGAGCAGGAGTTGACATATCCGATAAAAAAGTCACGGTAATGCCCGTTTATTGAAGTCTCATTCGGAAAATACCATCCATAGAAACTCTTATGGTGCGAGTACTTTTCAGCTACTTCGTTCATTGCCTTAATTCTGAGTGAGTTCACGGCTTTGTCCTTCATCATTAGCTCAACATTGGTCCATTCGCCAAAGAAGTCGTTGCTTATAAAAAACCTGACACCATACTTATCCGCTGCTGCAAGGACAGTCTCAAGCGGGTCTTCGCAACCAAGCTGATGCTTTGGCAATAACTTTGAAGGGTAAAAAGTTTTCCCGTCTATCGCCACATGCAGCAAAACAAGATATTTTATCCCTGCATCGGCGATCTCTTTTACCTTTCTGTCCCACTGGTCACAGGTAAAACTTTTCAATACAAGGTCCCAGTATTTTCCTTCGATTACAGCATGGTGCTGAAACTCGAACCAGGAACCTTCAATTGGTTTGATTTTTCCATTCCCGGCAATACTCTTTAATAAGATGTCAGGCAGAAGTGTACCAAAATATGCCAACCCAAAAAGGTTCATGAAATTTCGTCTTTTCATACTTCAATTCACTTATAATTTTTAATGATTAAAGATAAAGATAAAGAATAAATCCATTAACCACAGAGGGCACGGAGGAATAACACAAAGAGCACAAAGGATAAAAATATTGTTTCTTCTCTGTGTCCTCTGAGAATATTCTGTGTTCTTTGTGGTTAAATAAGTATTTTTACATAAAATAATTCATCCGGCAAATCATGAAAATAGTTTTTGCAATAAGTTATTCACTATTGGTTTTATTGCTCCTCCTTCCCGGATGCAAAAACAGATCAGATAGCAGTGAAAATCTGAAAAAGGAGTATGTATTGCAGTTACCTGTGGCAGATGAAAATCCGCGGAACAGCGAAGGTGATTTCATAACACTTAAAGATGGCCGGATCTTGTTTGTATACAGCCATTATACAGGTACTTCGGCAGATGACCATGCAAACGCTTTCCTTGCAGGAAGATACTCTTCCGATAATGGGAAGACATGGACAGACAAAGATGTGGTTATAGTCGAACAGGAAGGTAAAATGAATGTCATGTCGGTTTCTCTTCTAAGGCTTCAGAATGGACAAATTGCTCTTTTTTACCTCAGGAAGAACTCCGACAGTGACTGTATTCCAATATTACGGATATCCAGTGATGAAACTGAAACATGGAACGATCCTGTTGAATGTATAATTGATAAAGACGGCTATTTTGTCCTGAATAATAATCGTGTTATCCAGTTAAAGAATGGCAGACTTCTTTTCGCAGTTTCACTACATAAGAGTCCTGGCGACACGCTGGTTTCAAGTACCGGAAGGATTTGGAGTTATTATTCAGATAATAATGGTAAAAACTGGGAAGTAAGTATGGAAGTTCCCAATCCCGGATCTGTGGTGACACAGGAACCCGGGCTGATTGAGCTGAAAAACGGAGATATTATGATGTACCTCAGGACTATGTCGGGAGTTCAGTATATTTCATATTCCAAAGACGCTGGTGAAACCTGGAGCCAGGTTGAAAAAAGCAATATCAAGTCACCATGTTCTCCTGCTTCAATAACAAGAATTCCTTCAAATGGAATACTTATGCTGGTGTGGAACGACAACGGGACAGATCAGAAGCGTACTCCATTCAATATTGCTATTTCAGAAGATGAAGGAAAGAGCTGGAGAAATGAACAAATAATTGAAGACAATCCTGAAGGATCTTTCTGCTATCCTGCGATACATTATCTTGATAAAGTAATACTTATTTCCTATTTTGACTGGTCAACAAGAGGTTCAACTATCATAAGGTTAAAAACAAGTGATATTTAGAGATTTCATGATGAAGTCCCGATCGGGAAACTTATCCTGAAAAATTTCTATTAACATATAGAAATATCTGATTTTTTATATCTTTAATGATTGATTATCAAATAAATTATGAAATCATATTCCAATAGCATTTTTTCTCTCTCAACAGCTTTTCTGCTGTCCGGGATTTTGAACTGCTCATTTGCTCAGAATTCATGGGTTAAGGAATTGCCTGGTGTCGGGACATGTTCTTCACCAAGAGTTACAGATCTCAATGGCGATGGAACTGGTGACATAATTATCGGTGCCGGTCGTGAAGAATTTAAAAAATGTGATTCCGCCATTGTCGCCCTTGATGGAAAAACAGGAGAAATAATATGGAAGCTCCCTGCAGCAGATCAGATGTTTGGATCTGCCGCCCTGAAGGATATTACAGGAGATGGTGTTATGGATATTTTCATAAGCGGACGTGCTTCTGAGTTGCAGGCCATTAATGGGAAAACAGGGACAATAATCTGGAAATTCGATGATCCCGACAAGAAAAAGAAATGGAATAAAAGAACATGGTACAATTTTTATAATCCACAGTTTGTTCCTGACCAGAACGGCGATGGCATAGAAGATATTCTTATTTCGAACGGCGGAAATGTCAGGAAAAAACCTTACGATCCAATTCGTCCTGTGGGATACCTCGTTGTAATGAATACCCTTACAGGCAGTGTCCTGTCAAAAGCTCCGATGCCTGACGGAAGGGAAACATACATGTCTGTTGCAGCTGTAAAATCACAGGACAACAACGATATGAATGTGATTTACGGATCAGGTGGTGAAACTATTGGAGGGCATCTATACGTTACCAGGCTGTCAGATGTGATGAAAGGTGACATTTCAGGATCAGTTGAACTGGATAGCAGTGAAACAAAAGGATTTATTGCTCCACCTGTTTGGATAGATATTACAAATGATAAAGTACCTGATATTATTGCCAATTCGGTTGATGGCAGGTTACTGGCTTATGATGGTTCAACCTATAAGAAACTATGGCAGGTATATATGCCAAATACCGAGGTTTATAGTTCAATTGCCACAGGATATTTTAACCGCGATTATGTTCCTGATTTTTTTGTATCCTATGGTCAGGGTGTCTGGCCTACCCTGGAATGGTCCAAACAGTTTATGGTAAACGGTGCTACAGGGCAAGTTGAATTCGTAGATTCTGTCGGATTCTATCAAACCAGTACTCCTGTAGTTGCTGATTTTA
>Ga0315283_10005654_pt1 | contig 11064 bp, 11 predicted proteins | sample YL17G09_0_MG_FD_204541 | JGI IMG/M metagenome (GOLD analysis project Ga0315283, IMG submission 204541) | Sediment microbial communities from Yellowstone Lake, YNP, Wyoming, USA - YL17G09_0 | ecosystem: Environmental > Aquatic > Freshwater > Lake > Sediment | place: USA: Wyoming | collected...
CACACATGGCCTCTCAGGAGGCGAGTTGCTTCAGCACCGCAAGCGCAGCGGCCGCGTCGCTTTCGAAGCTTTCCGTCTTGGCCTCGATGCTGACTCGACCTCGATAGCCGATCGCCTTCAGGTTGGCGAAGAACGGCAGATAGCCCGGCTCGATTGCGATGGGGTAAGTGCGGGCAGGCACAGTCGAGACATGGATATGCCGGATCGCGTCGCGCGCCTCCAGCAGGATATCGGACGACTCGTTTTCGAGGGCCATATGGTAGTAGTCGATCAGGAGTTGGACGCTCGGCCGGTCGATCTCGCGCGCCAGCTTCAGACCCTCGGTACCGGTGAGCACGATGTTGGCCTCCTTCTGGTTCAGCGGCTCGATGACGATGGTGACCCCGTGCTGGGCCGCGATGGGCGCGGCGATCCGCATCGCCTGCACGATCTGCTCCCAGGCGCGATCATACGGGAAGCCCTCCGGCACGTTTTTCGCGCCCGAGCTGCCGAAGACGATTACTTTGGCGCCCAACTGCGCGGCGCGCGCAATCGCGCGGCGGTCGTAGTCCTCCACCTGCGCCCAATCCACGTCGAGGCCAGTCAGCCGGACCGTACGTGGATAGAAGATGCAGCAGGCTTCGCAGGGAATGCCCGTCTGGCCGAGCCGATCGACGATGCGGCGGAACTCATCGTTGGGCAGCGCCGCCAGCGGCGCCAGAAATAGCTCGACATAATCATATCCCAGCCGCGCCAGGTGTTCGATGCGCTCTATCGCGGTCGCTTCGATACAACAACCGAACCTCATGATGCCTCCTTTGTGGTGTCCGTTCTGCCAAACGCGTTGAACGGATTGTCCCGTGTCAGACGCTTGATGGTCGCTTCGTCCAGCCCGGCCTCTTTCAGCCGGGGGATGAACGATTGGGTGAGGTGGGTGAACGGCTTCGGGACGCCGCCCTTTGGCTTGGCCGGATCATACCAGCCGCGGTCGTGGCTGAGCAGCAGTCGGTCGCCCAGGCCGGCATCGAGCAAGCCCTTGATCCATCCGATGTAGGCCGCATCTTTCCAATCGCCGCTGCCGATGTCATCATACTCGATGTAGGCGCCGCGGCGAGCCAGCTCCAGGTGCTGCTCGAAATCCGGCTCGGCCTGGGTGTGTATCCAGATGAACCGCCCGGGCGAGTAGCCGGCCTTCTCGATGATGTCGAGCTGCTCGCGCACGACGCGCCCACGGATGGTGTGGCTGCCGATGACGGCGTTCGTCGCCCGACCTGCGGCCGCCGCGGCGCGCAACACCTTGGCTTCGGTGTCGGTGATCCCGAAGTCGCCCGCGCTGAGCTTGATCCAGCCGGCTTGGACCCCGCTCGCCGGGCCGTTCGGATCGCCATCTCTGATCTGCCCCGTCAGCTCGCCGATCATCCACTCCGCCAGCTTCGCCTCGCTCGCTTCGTGCACCCAGGCGGGAATCCACGGCTCGCGATAGACACCGGTAGGCACGATGAGCGGCAACTTGGCGGCCTCGGAGACCGCCTTCAGGATGTCGGCGCGGCGACCGACGCCAATCGGACTGCTCTCTACCAGTGCCGTGACCCCAGCAGCGCGCGCCTTCTCCAGTTCCGGCGCCATGAGCGCGATCACGTCCTGCACGTCCGCCTGGGCATAGCCGGGCTTGTCCCACGTGCGCAGATCCACGAAGACGTGCTCGTGGGGCAGGATGACGCCCAGCTCCGAGCGGCGCTTCGGGCCGAGCGTGGTGATCAGCCGGGCTTCGGTCTGCTCCTGGGGGGCCGGGCTCGGCGCCGGCTGGCAGGCCGCGACCAACACGGTTGTCGCGACAGCTAAGCCCGCCTGCAGGGCCTGGCGTCGAGTCAGCTTGGAAGACTGTAGCGCCTCCGGGGTCATATGCACGCGATTCCTCAATGCTACGGCGCGAGCTTGGTTCTCGCTTCGGCGCCCGCCAGGCTTTCCAGAACAGTGATGACAGCGGTGTGGTCCAACTCACCCTTGCCCCCGGCGAGCAGTGCAGCAAACAGCTCGTGCACCAGGCTGGTCACCGGAAGCGGCACGTCGTAATCGTTCCCCGTCTTCAGGATGATGTTCAGGTCTTTGAAGTGGAAGCGCGCCTTGAAGCCGGGTTTGAAGTCACCCTGGATCACCTTCGGCCCGCGCACGTCTGACACGCGCGACTGGGCGTAGCCGCCGCTCAGCACCTTGTGGATGATCGCCGGATCCACGCCGGCCTTCGCGCCCAGCACCAGCGCCTCGGCCATGCCCACGATGTTCAGCGCGACCTGGATCTGGTTGCACGCCTTGACGATCTGGCCCGCGCCGTTCGGCCCGCAGAGGGTGACGGTCTTGCCCAGCTTCTCGAAGATCGGCCGCATTGCCTCGAAGCTCGCCTCGTCGCCGCCCACCATGATGGACAGCGTCGCGTTGATCGCGCCGACTTCGCCGCCGCTGACCGGCGCGTCCAGGCAGAGGGTGCCCTTTTCTCCAAGCGCATTCGCGACCTTCACCGCCACTGACGGCGCAATCGTGCTCATGTCGGCGTAGAGCGTGCCCGGCCGGATCCCCTCGATCAGGCCTCCCGGCCCGAGCGCGACCGCCTCGACGTCGGGCGAGTCGGGCAGCATGGTGATGATCACATCGCTGCGCTCTGCGACTTCCTTCGGCGAGCTCGCTTCGGCCGCGGAGGCGGCCACCGCGGCAGCCACCGCTTCCCGGTTCACGTCATGAACGACGAGCGAATAGCCCGCTTTCAGCAGATGGCCCAACATGGGACGCCCCATGATGCCCAGGCCGATGAAGCCGATGGTAGGTTGTGTCATGATGATCTCCTGATTATCCCAACGCTTGCCTTATATCCTCCGCGATCAGTGGCCCAGTGAGACGATGAAGAGCCAGTAGCTCGCCCGCCAGGCCCGATTCGCCGAATTGATCGTGCACGCCCAGGCGAAGCAGAGGCGGTGCGCCACGCAGGCCGGAGACACATTCGGCCACGGCGCCGCCCAGCCCGCCGATGATGCTGTGTTCCTCGACGGTCACCAGCAGCGGGAACCGGGCCGCCGCATCCCTCACGACCGCTTCGTCCAGCGGCTTGATCGTGGAAACGTTGACCACGCGCGCTTCGATACGGTCACGCGCCAATAGTTCGGCCGCGTCCAGCGCCTTCCACGTCATGTGCCCCGTGGCGAAGATGGCGACGTCCCCGCCTTCCCGCATCGTGACCGCCTTCCCGACCGCGAACTGATAGTCCGCGTCGAACAGGTCGGGGACGGGGTAGCGGCCCAGGCGCATGTAGACGGGACCGGGCCAATCCGCGATGGCGGCGGTCGCCAGGCGCGTTTCCACGGCGTCGGCCGGCGAGATCACGGCCATATTCGGCAGGCCGCGCATCAGCGAGATGTCCTCCAGCGACTGGTGGCTTGCGCCGTCCGGCCCCTGCGTCAGCCCCGCGCTGGAGCCGATCAGCTTGACAGGCAACGCCGGGTAGGCGATCTGGGTACGGATGGGCATATAGCAGACGCCGGTGATGAACATGGCGAAGCTGTTGGCATACGGGATCAGCCCCGTGGCGGCCATCCCGGCAGCCGTGCTGACCATGTCCGCCTCGGAGATGCCAACGTCTACAAAGCGGTTCGGAAAGGCGTCGCGGAAGAGCACGGAGCGCGTCGAGTTGTACAGATCGGCATCGAGCACGACGACCTCAGGCCGCCGTGCGCCCAGATCGCGCAACGCCTCGCCATAGGCAAAGCGTGTCTCGGTTAAGATCGACATCTCACGCCTCCTTCGCCGTCATGGCGGCCTCGAGCTCGGCCAGCGCCTGTTGGAGCTGCGCCTCCGTGACCGCCGCGTTGTGGAATTTAGCTTGGCCCTCGAAGATCGAGACGCCCTTTCCCTTGACGGTGTTGGCGATGATTGCGGTAGGCCGATCCTGCTCGGTGGCCCAGTCGAGCGCATCACAGATCGCAGCCAGGTCATGGCCGTCTATCTCTCGTACGACCCAGCCGAACGCGGCCCACCTGTCGGTCAGCGGGTCGAGCGACTTGCCGCAGGCCGTTTCATCCATCGCCTTCAGACGGTTGCGGTCGATGATGGCGACGACATTGGTCAGACACTGCTTGGCTGTCGTCATCGCCGCCTCCCATGTCTGACCTTCGTGCAGCTCGCCATCGCCCAACAGGCAGTACACGTGGTAGTCGAGGCCCAGGATGCGCCCGGCCAGTGCTATCCCGTTGGCGTACGATAGGCCTTCGCCCAACGCGCCGGTGCAGCCCTCGATGCCGGGAGTATAGTGCATGGCAGGGTGTCCCTGCAACCGGCTGCCCAGGCGTTTGAGCGTCGCCAACTCTTCGATCGGGAAAACGCCGAGCAGCGCAAGCGCAGCGTACTGCGCGGGCACCGAATGGCCCTTGCTCATGACGAAGCGATCGCGGTCGGGCCACTGCGGGTTCGCCGGATCGTAGCGCATCTTGTAGAAGTAGAGCGCGGTCAAGATGTCGGTCGCCGAGAGGGAGCCGCCGAAATGGTGCGCCTTGTTCGGCCCCATCATCGAGACGATGCGCCAGCGCATCTCGGCTGCGCGGCGGCGCAGTGCGGCGAGTTGATCGGGTGTGATGGGCATGATTTTCTCCCTGAATTGTGTGCATTCCTGAGAAGCGGTGATCCCTGCCGTGTTCCCTATGCACGAGGCTATCGGGCTTTCGGTAACTGCGGAATCAGAAGCTCCAGGTCATTGAGGAATGCTTGAGCTGTCCAGGCGGTGGTCAGTTCAGTCGTCAACTTGTCCGGCCCATGACGATGAGGAATCAGCTCGTGGAGGTGTGAGGCAAGGTTACTGCCATACTTGAGCCGCAAGGCCTGATAATCAGGATGGTTGTCCAACCCGATCATCACGCGATCGCCGTGCAGCACATAGTATGCGTATCGGCGTCGGCCGGCACTGATCGTTTCCTTGAGCAAGATCCGGTAGGCGCCAACATAGCCTTGGATGGTGAGAACGGCCCGCTCGGAGTCACCATCTTCCTGAATCTCGATTTGCGTCAGGCGGTAACGGGCGAGGGAAATGATGTCCGCAAAGCCTGCTGCAAACGATCCCGCCATGCTTCTGCCTCCTCGAGGCGAAGGGCCCATTCGATAGCATCCGCCTCCCACAAGGGATTCTCGCGATTCAGCCCGGCGAGATAGACGGGATCGGTGGCGACTCTTTTGGAAAAGGCCTCGTAGTCGACGGCATATTGCTGGACGTAGAAGGCGTTCTTCCGTTCAGCCTCGTCAATCCGCTGAAGGCAACGATCCACCACGTATTGGCGCAGCGCGGCAGACACGATGGCCGCCGGTTCACCCAGCACGCTCACCAACTCCAACAATCCCGCTTGCACCGGGATATTCAGCGTGGCGTCCATTGAAAACCTCCTCCAGCATGCTTGAGCGTCCACCTTGTTGATCCTACCTCGCAGTATAGCGCACCTCACCGCTGTCGCCAAGCCGAACGAAGATTCCTTCCCCTCCTGCTTGCAGGGCTTATCTACCTGCCGGCAGCCTCTTTCATCACAGCTAACGCTCGCGCTGCATCGGCGGCGAAATCGCTCGAATACGCCTCAACGCTGACGTGGCCGTCGTAGCCAATCTTTTGGAGGTTGGCGAAGAAGGGGTGGTTGCCGGTCTCGACCTCTGCGGGGAAGCTGCGGCCTTCGACGCGGGCGAAGTGGATGTGCCGGACATCCAACCCGGCTTCCAGCAGGATGTCCGGCGATTCATCCTCCAGGGTCATGTGGTAATAGTCCACCAGCAGCTTGATACGAGGCCGATCCACTTGCCGCACCAGGGCCAACCCCTCGCGGGCGGTTAGCACGATGTTGCTCTCGCGGCGATTCAGTGGCTCGATGGCAATGGTGATCCCGTGGCTGGCTGCGAGGGGATCGACCATGCGGAGGGTCTCGACGATCTGCTCCCAGGCGCGCGCCATAGGAAAGCCCTCGGGCACGTTCTTCGCGCCGGAGCTGCCGAAGACGATGGTCTGCGCGCCGAGTTCGGCGGCGCGCGCGATCGCGCGCGCGGTGTAATCCTGCACCTGCTGCCAATCCACGGTGTCTCCTGTCAGGCGGACGGTTCGTGGATAGAAGTTGTTGCAGGCTTCGCAACGGATGCCGGAGCGCGTCACGCGTCGCGCAAGCGCGCTGAACTCGGCATCGGGCAGCGCCATCATGTGCGCCAGGGACAACTCGATGTAGTCGTAGCTGAGCTCGGCGAGCTGCTCGGTGATTTCCAGCCCGATGCCATCCGGCCCGGTCGCCACCATGTTGGCACAGCAACCGAATCTCATGTTGATCTCTTGTGCCCCGGTCGGGATTGTCATTGCGAGGAGCGCCGTTTGCTCCGAAGCAATCTCCTGCTTGTTGGGGATTGCTTCGGCCCACACACCGGGCCTCGCAATGACGCGGGATCAGCCGAGCTGCTGTAGCATCTCGCGCACTCGGCCGAAGCCGGTATCGCCGCTGTTGTAGACCGGCACCCGGGTGTTGGTCAGATGCGGCGCGAGGGCCGACATGGAAAGCTGGGCCATAACGATGCATTCGACCTTCTTGGACAGCTTCTCGACTTCTTCCAGAAGGATCGCGTTATGGGTTGCGGCGTCCCCTTTCGAGATGGCCGCGAAGGCCGGCTCGCACAGCACGGTCGTGACCTCGATCTCTTTGCCCTTCTCCGCCGCCGCAATCCGCAGCAGCCTTTCCGACGAAGGCACGGTGGTGTTCAGCGTCGCCAACAGGCCGATCTTGCGGCCGGTACTGACGGCGAGCTCCATCATCGGACGATCAATCTGCTGGATCGGCACGTTGATCATGGGGCGCGCCAACTCGGCGGCGAAATTGAACGTGGAGCACGCCAGCAGGATCAGATCCACGCCGGCCTCTTCGAGGTTATGGGCGTACTGGGCGAACTTGAAGTAGTTGCGCTTCGGGATCACCCCCACGCCGGCCGCGATGTTGTCGCGCTGGATGGTGTCGTCCGCCAGGTGCATGATGCTGACTTCGGGGATGTACTTCTCGATGAAGGGTTGCATCGCGCGGATTGTGATGTTGTTGGCATGAATGATTCCGAGCGTGCGCTCGTTCAGCGGTTTTGACATGGTGCGAATCTCCTGTTCCCGGGCTTGCCCGTGTCTGTTTCTGTCCGTGTCCAGCCCATCTGTGTGTTGGAGTCAGGCCGATGGCGACAGGATGAGCAGAGAAATGCCGTGCAAGGGCAGCTTGAAGCTGAGCTTGACTTTGCCGTCCATCAACAGGACCTTCTGCGGCGGCTCCACCAACTCCAGCCCATCCCGCGCCTTGATCGCCGCATACTGACCCGACACAGGATACATCGGCTTGCCCTGCCGCACCCACTCGGCATAGGCGTTGCTGTGTGTCGCATCCACCCGGTAGTGCTGCAATGTCAGCGCGTCTCCGGCGAAAGGTAGAGCCTTGACCTCAACCTTGACCTCAACCTCGCCCGTCCTGTCCCAATCGTCATGGTGATTGTAGATCAACACCTCCAGGCTCTTGGCGCCGTTCAACGTGGCGAAGCCGGAGACGTCGGACGTCTCCTCGAAGCCCCACATATCGGCGTACTGCAGTGGATCCTTCGCCGCCGAGCTCTCGAACGCGATCTGCTGCGTGCCCATCTTGGAGTACATGCGGAACAGGTTGAGGATCGCCTTGTCAATCCCCTGCGTTGAGAACGCCCGCGTCCCCTCAAAGCACCGTTCTGCCACGAACATGAACGCCCAGGAAAGGAACTTTAGGTCCCAACCCTTTGCCACCGACCATTTGGTCAGCTTGTCGAAGGCGCACGCGACGTAGCTGGCGTAGTACTCGGTGTTGCGGAAGTTGAGGTTGGCGTTGTCCCACACGCCGCCGGCTGCCCAGCCGTCCGGGTCGATCTCCGACAGCACGCATTCGAGGTGGGCCAGGCCAGGGTACTTGTTGAGGATGTCATAACCGATGCCCACATCCCTCACAACCTGCTTGACCGACGGCGGATTGCGCTTTCTATGCAGCGGATCGGCCGCGTAGCCGCCGCCTTTGACGTGGAAGGTGATGAAGTCAAGCGATGTGCCCTTCTTACCGGTGACGTGGTTGGTTCCGTTGATGCAGTGATCCAGGAAGATGTCCAGGTATTTGCCGGAGTTGCGGTTGAGGTCGGGGTTCGTCGTGCTCGGGCCGCCGACGCGCGCCTGCGGGCAGGCCGCCTTCACCGCCGCTGTGGTGTAGTCGTACAGCTTGTCGAACTCCTCGATCGTTCCGCGCCAGTAGAAGATATCCGGTTCGTTCCACAGCTCCCAGTACCAGGTCGCCACCTCGGCCGCGCCATACCGCTCAACACAGCGCCGCACCAGGTTGTAGACCAGGTCGTGCCACTTGTTATAGTCTTTCGGCGGGCAGTTCCAGCCGGTGGCCTGATACGTTTTGAGGTTCCGGTTGTCCTTGCTCCGGTCGTAGAGCGCCGGGTCTGCCAGATCCAGCGGCATGAAGCCCAGCTCAACGAACGGCTTGCACCGGTGCTTCAGGATCGTGTCGAGGATCAGGTCCATGAACGTCCAGTTGTAGATCGGCTGGCCGTCTTCGCCCTCGAGATAGATGTTGGTGGAGCCCCATTTGTAAAAGCCGTGGCAGTTGCCTGTGCAGAACAGGTGGTGTGCTCGCACGTAGTAGGGCTTCTCCCCCATCGCGCCGAACTTCGCCAGCAGCTCCTGGCCTTCCGGGGCATAGGTGTAATTGCACTCGTCGTAGCCGATGTAGTTCCAATTGTGGGGCAATTCCCCCAGCCAACGACCGGCATCCACCTTGATCTGAACAGGTGCTTCGATTTGATTGGTCGGCATACAGTGTCCTGCGTGAATCATGCCATGATAGATACCATCTCAACAATTCTCATCCTAAAGGTCGCATCGCCCTCACATTCGATCGATCTGCCAAGTTCAGGATTCGTGACTTGTGATTGCCTGATGAAGTGTGCTCGGCGGAGATGAGACAAGCTCCAGATTTGTGCCGCGGTCGTGCCCAACTCCCTGCAATAGCGGCCGCATATGTTCGATCATGCGCTGCGCAGCGGTCTCGGCGTCGGGTTTCGCCATGAATTCGCCCGACAGGAAGTCGTCGTAGCCCATATCGGCCAAGATGCGCACCACGCTGGCGAAGTCGATGTGACCGGCGCCGGGATGCCAGCGGTTCGAATCCGACAGATGGAAGTGGTAGAGGCGCGAGCCGACCAGACGCATACTCTCCTCGATGGACCGCTCCTCGATGTTCATGTGAAACGTGTCGAGGATCAGCCCCACATGGTCGCTGCCGACGCGCTCCAGCAGCGCCATCCCGTCGCGCGCCGAGTGGATGAAGTCGGCCTCGAAGCGGTTGATCGGCTCGATGACGAGCCGCACGCCCGCCCGGCCGCTGACGGACGCGCACTCTTGCAGCGCCTCCACCAGCCATGCCATCGCCTGCTCGTGCGTGACTCCTTCCACCCACTTGCCACGGATCAGGCCGAGCATCACCATTGGATGCCCCGCCGTGCCGGGCATAGTCTTCATGCGCGCCGCCAGCGCGATGTGCTGCCGGATGCGCTCGACCGCCGCCTCGCGCACCACGGGGTCGGGGTTGGTGAAAGACAGCCGCTCTTCGATCCATGCCTGCCCTGTGCTGATCACCGGGCAGACGAGGCCGTGTCGCGCCAGCATCGCTTCGAGCTCGGCCGCGTCCATCGCCTGCGGATCACGGATTCCTAGCTCGACGCCGTCGTAGCCCATCTGCGCCAGCCGGCCGAGGTTGCGCTCCAGATCGCCGACGAACGCCACGTCGCCGTAGCGCGTCGCCTGCGCCGAAATCGCCAGAGAGAGTTTCATGGTTTCCTTCGTTGTGTCCGCGTCGTCTGCGCCATCCGCGTCGTCCGCGTCCCATCTACACGCCAGGACTGAAAAGATCCTGAGCCAGCTCGCACAGGTAGACCACGATGCGATCCTGATACTCCCGGTAGAACGCGCCCGGCAGACCGTAGAGCCGTTCGCGGTTCAGGTATTGGCCCTGTGCATCGCGCCGGCCTACGAACCCGAATCCGAAGTTGTGGAAGACCGCATCAAGCGGCGACGGCGCTGGGTTTGCCGACGTCTCGTACTCCCGGATGCAGCTCCTCGCAAAGGCGGACCCGGACGCCGCCTCACGCTGAGCATAGGCCAGCGACTCCGCCCACCATTCCTGGAACAGCGCGGGGTAGAGGTCGCGCACAGTCTCGGCGAAGATGATCTGCGGCTGCGGCGCGATCTTGAAGTGGTTGCGCCCCTGGGTCGCGCGGCCGATCACCCGCCGCGTCGCCGCGCTGAGATCGTCTCCCGAGTGGAAATCGAGCAGCATCCCGAACTCGTCGGCCATCCGATATTGCGAGCGCACCCGCGTCTCCAGTTCTGCAAGGCCAGCGGGACACCGATAGTCCACCCCTTTCTCCACGCCGAAATTCGGCGCGACGTGGGTGAACGGCAGCCCGCGGCGCTGCGCCTCCAGGAGCACGAAAGCCAGCTCAGTGTCGTAGGTGATGCTCTCGCACGTGCCCACGTCCGGCGACCGCTCATCGATGGCGAACTCGAGATCGAACGGCCGGTTTCCCTTGAGGCTGCGCACGAACGCGGTCAGCTCATCGGCGGCGGCGAGCGCGGCCCAGTATTTGCCGACCAAGCGGCCCAGCGTGGGCGCATCGGGCCTGTAGTCCACTCCGCCGACGCGCCGGCCCTGCCGGTGATATGCTACCACGGCCTGGCGCTCCGATGCAGCGAGGAGGGCCGTCAGGTAAGCCTCGGCCGTGGCGGGCGATTCGACCCACAGCGCGGCGTAGTCGAGCACGCCGGAGACATCCAGGGTGTAGAACGAGTAGTAGCGGGCGCACTCGATGACGTGCTTGGCGCGCGCCATGCCCCCTGCACCGGGCATCACCTTGATGTGGTCGGCGTCGGCGCCGTAGCGGAACCGGCCTTCGCTCTGCAGGGCGGCGAGCACGCCGTAGGTCCACAGCCCCTCGAACGTGCTGCCGGTGTGTCCCGAATCCACCGTGCCGAAACCG
>Ga0315283_10005655_pt1 | contig 11064 bp, 8 predicted proteins | sample YL17G09_0_MG_FD_204541 | JGI IMG/M metagenome (GOLD analysis project Ga0315283, IMG submission 204541) | Sediment microbial communities from Yellowstone Lake, YNP, Wyoming, USA - YL17G09_0 | ecosystem: Environmental > Aquatic > Freshwater > Lake > Sediment | place: USA: Wyoming | collected...
ATAGGAAGGATTATATTCGACCACATCCTTTGCAAAAACGCCGCTGGCTATCATGATGGAGAGCAAGAACCCTGCAATGATCCCAATGCTGATCAGCCCTTTTTTCATTACTGTTTCACCCCCTTTCTTTTAATATCTGATTATCCCTCAACTCTTTAGACCGGAAAAGTCTAACAAATATTCAGTTTTTGTCAAGAAAAAACTTGGGAAAAAACTTGGGAGAAAATTTGGGACCCTTGAAAATGTGTTTTTATCCTAGGTATCTTTGAGGTCAGAGTAAGCATCACCATAGAAACATAGAGAATCATCTTGATTTTCATCCTGCAGTTGATATAAGATTTGTTCGAGTATACACCTGTGGGGTTCCGGGGGAGGATGAAAACCGGAAGTTCGTTATTCCAGCTCTGTAACGCCAAGTTCACATAGTCGAACTTTATCTACATGAGCGGAATGCATGCCAACCACAACTTACAGAGATATTAGAGATACCTTAAGTCAGCTCTACGTAGAGGATGACCGCCCATGGCTGGTTGGGTTCAGTGGCGGCAAGGACAGCACGATGCTCGCATCACTGATCTTTGACGCCGTCCTGTCTATCCCTGCCGCACAACGGAAAAAACCTGTATCAGTTCTCTGCACCGACACGCGGGTGGAAATTCCCGCCATTGTAGAGATGGTTGAAGGCACGCTGGCACGGATGCAGAGGTTCTCCCAGCAGAACGATCTCAGCATCGAGGTAAACCTTCTCAGGCCGCCGCCGGAGCAATCGTTTTGGGTGAATGTTATTGGTCGTGGCTACCCGCCTCCTAACCGAACCTTTCGTTGGTGCACGCAGCGCCTGAAGATTGATCCCGTCACCGTCTTCGTGAACCAGCGGCTCGGTCACTGGAGCGAAGCGATTCTGCACCTGGGGGCACGTCGGGCAGAAAGTTCCTCCCGGGCGCAAACGATGGCTGGTCGCGAGATTCGTAATGGCCTCCATCGTCATCCAGACCTGCCACGTGTCTGGGTTTCCAACCCAATCGAATTTTTTACAACGGAGGAAGTCTGGGCATACCTGCTGCAAAAACCTAACCCTTGGGGAAGCGACAACCGCCCACTCTACAAGCTCTACACCAACGCTTCCAACGGCGAATGCCCCATCCAGATTGACACCAGCACTCCAGCCTGCGGCCACTCCCGCTTCGGCTGCTGGACCTGCACTGTTGTAGAACGCGACAAAGCCAGCGAAGGCCTGCTCGCCGCCGGTGACGAACGCATGGAACACCTCATCGAGTTCCGCGAAACGCTCCTCGAATTCCGTAACCCCGACAACGGTTGGCGTGACAGCCGCCGCATGAATGGCAACGAAAGCCCGGGCCCACTCCTCATCAAAGGCCGTCGGGAACTACTGAAACGCTTGCTTAAACTGCAGGAAGAGACCGGCTTGTCACTCATCACGCCCGAAGAACTACTTCTGGTCCAACAATTGTGGAAAGCGGCGCGCGACCCCGACGACGGCCGGGGTGTCGCCCGCATCCTCAATAAACAACGAGGTGTCGTCATGAATGCCGACCTAAAAGAACTAAACCGTCTTCGCGAAATGGAAGAGGAAGTAGCCCAGGAACTCGGCGTCCGTGCGGACACGCTGCGCCGCATGCTCGCCAAGGTGGAAGAATTCAGCGAAAGCCACCGTGCCCACGGCCTCCCCGACGACCTTCTCAACATCCTCAAAGATGACCTGGAAGCCCAGAACGCGGGGGCAAAGGACTGACCATGCCTGAGGTTTACATCGACTCCCTGACGTTGGAGAATTTCGGCCCGTTCTACGGTGAGCATACCTTCAATTTCGGCAACCTCGATGGCCGCGGTGGCATCCTGGTTGGCGGAAAGAACGGAGCTGGTAAGACACACCTCCTGCGCGCTCTATACCTTGCCGTTGTTGGCGAAATTGGCGTTGGCGATCTGAAGCGAGTGGAGACAGGCTCAGAGGCAACTCGTTTCATCTTCGATAAGGCTCTGAATCGTCGAGCCCAAGCCGAAGGGCAGGATACCATGCGGCTCGAGGTCAGCATTTCCCAGCGAGATGAAAGAGGTGTTGGGAGTCGAGGAGTGCAGTTTGTGCGTGATGTCCGTTTCCGACCTAATTCGGCACCTGTATGGCACTCGTTAGCAGTCAAGTCCGGCAGCCAAGGCCATATTGAGGACGAGCAGTTGATCCAACGCTTGCGCGACGCGTTTCTGCCGCGCCATCTCGCGCGGTTTTTCTTCTTCGATGCCGAGCGTAGCCAGAGCATCAACTTGGGTCACCAGGACATCATTGAGGGCGTTACGCGAATCCTCGGTCTGTGGACGTATGGGGAGTTGGAAACAGACCTGCGACAGCTGATTCAATCGAAGATTCCCCGGGTTTTCAGTTCCACGGGCGGCCAAGATCCGGAGACCAAGCTGGTTGACTTATCAGCCGACGTGATGCGTCTTGATGGACACATTAAAGCACGCCGCAAGGAGCGGGAGACGCTCGAACGAGACCTGCACGAAGTCGAGGCAGAGCTGCTGGAGGTCGAGGATGACCTCAAGACCCTGGGGGCTGTTGACCCCGAAGAACTTCAGAAGGCACAGGACCGCCGTGATGAACTCACAAAGGTAAAAGCGCTGTTGGAGTCTAAACTGACCGACGCGTGGGAAGCAGCACTCCCGGTTGCTCTGCTTGGTGGTTATCGCCGGGAACTTCATGACTACCTTCAATCCGAAGAGCGGCGGCGTGAGTGGGAAAGTGCCAAATCAGCCGTTGAGCCGAAGATCCCCCAAGTCAAAGACGACGTCTTCGGTAAAGTCCCTGAGGAATACGCACTTCAGTCCCACGTCGAGGCATTCTTCATGAAACGACTTGAGGACGCTCTGCACCGACTCTTTCACCCACCGCCAGAGGGCATCCCCGACTGCGTTTTCGCGACCGACCGCAACGACACCAGCGCCCAAGTTCGGCAGCGGCTCGCCACGTCAGTTGGTTCACTGCGTGATTTGGCTGAGATGTGCGTGAGCATTGAGCGGATGGATGTTGAACTGCGGGAACTCGACCAGAAGCTAAAGCAGATGCAGCAAAACACCGCCGCGTTCAAACGCGGGACTGAGTTGCATCAGAAGCGCGGCGAACTCATCGCGAGACGCGAACAAATCAACAAGCGACTCGCCGAGTTGGCCGGTGAGATTACGCGTTTGGAGACCGAGCTGGGCGAAATCAAGCGCCAAGAGACAAACCAGCGTGAGATCGTAAAAAAGGCGCAGAAAGGCGAAAGCTTGGCGGTGTTGGCGGCGCGATACCGCGAGGCAGCCGGTGAAATCCGGAGCCGGGCGGCCATCCAATTGCGCAAACGGATTTCTGAACACGTCGGCGATTTGTGGGTTGAGATTACCGAACGTCAGCGTGAGTTCGCCGGAATGGAATTCGACAGCCATTGGCAATGCTGGTTGGTACGCAAAGATGGAAAACGCGTGACGTGGGAAGAAACCAACACCTCTGCCGGCCAACGACAGGTCCGCATGCTGGCGTTCTACGAGGCGCTACGGCGGTTGGCCAAGCTTGTGCCGCCGCTGGTGGTGGATACGCCCTTGGCTCGCCTCGACAAGGAAGTCCGTGCCAACGTGCTCGATCAACTCTATCTCAGCGGTCATCAGTCCGTCATACTCACCACCAATTCCGAAGTTGATCCCGAAGGTTCTTTGTTTGAGCGTGTTCGCGGCCGACTAGCACGCGTGTACACGCTACACCCGCACGGCAGATCTGACAGTGTGGACTATGAGGTCCGAGTTACCAGCGACTATTTCGGGCACGACCTGTGAAGTGAGAAGGCTGTATGAAATTCGAAACCAGTAGTGAAGCTCGCGAGTTCATCGAGAACGTCTTCCCGCGAGTTGGCGCGCGCAATCAGGCGATTTTGGGACGTGCTGCCCTCTTCCTGGCATTGGGTGAAGGCGTGCCAGCAGAGTTCAAACCCAAGGACGCTAAAGGCGTGACCTTGAACGATGAGCAGGTTGTCGGCGACGAACTGCGGGATTTGATCCGAGCCGCGTTAAACCACCGCACCGGGCACAGCCTCGATGAAGGTGGCTACCGACAGGAGTTTCGTCGGCATTTCGAGTACGGATGCCAGCGCCTTCGGCAGATATGGACGGAGTCCGGCAATGACCAAGCCCGTTTCGTTTCTGCCCTGCTAAAGCTGACAGGCGACGACATCGGGCTTGTCAGCGGCGTCAAACCCACCGTAACGGCCATGCCTGTGGTTGAAACCGAAGTTAAGCTCAAGGTGTTGGCTGATGCTCCCGAGTGGTCAGTGAATGGCCCTGGCACCAATAATGGCTTGCTGGTGATTTCGGGCCAACCTGGGAGGGGTAAGAGCCAGCTTGCGCTTGACTTGCTGGCACAACTTACCAACTTTGGCGTCCGCTTTGTGTTCTTCGACATGAAGGGCGAACTGGAAGACGATCCAACCAACTCGCAACAGCGGAAAAACCGCACACGGTTTCTGGAGGAGACCGGGGCGCGCTACGTTCGTCTCATTCAGCAGGACTTGCCGATCAATCCGCTCTACCGGCATGAAAACCCAACCCAGAACGCGCAGATTGCTTACGAGATTGCCAGTCTGATTCGGTGCTTTGCGCCGCAACTTGGCGCGAAGCAGGAACGCAACATCTGCGATGCTTATCAGCAGCTCGCCACACCTGATTTCCCGTCGCTGGCATTGGAGTTGGAGGACAGCGGTGCGGACGGCGTTGATCTCGCCATCGTGCAGAAGATCGAACGGTTCAACCTGTTTGCCAGTGCTCAGACCGCTGTTAGCCCGGAGGAGTGGCTGAGTAACTCGATGGTTATCGATTTCAAGGAATTCGGCAACGACAGCGACACCAAGGCGCTGGCTGTCGCCCTCATTCTGAACTTCCTGATTAAGAAGCTGAGCCAGCAACTGGCCGTTAAGAACGATATCCAACCCCTCAAGATGGTGCTGTTCGTTGACGAAGCGCATCTCCTGTTGCCGAAAGAAAACAAGGCTGGCCTACTCAGTTTGCTGGCGCGGCAGGGCCGGTCGTGGGGTTTCCCTGTGTGGATGGCTTCGCAGGACGCCGACAAATTTCTGACCACCGGCACCAACGAGACTAACTTCGCCGAGTTGGCCGATTGCGGCGTCCATTTCTCGCCGCACACATTGACCGACGGCGAGCAACGGATGATCCTCGGCAGTGTCATCCACGCCAAGTTTAAGAAGGCCGAAGCCGCCCTGCGCCTGCAAGGGAAGCTGCTGACCGGCATGGCCCGGCAGTTTTGGAAAGACGGAGGCAAGTGACGATGTTAAACAAGCAGGAACAGCCCAGCTATCTCGATCCGCTGCCAGCCTTGCAGGTCACGCAAGGCACTGGCATGTTCTATTTGTTCTCGATTCCAGGAAAAAAGTTGCTTGAGATCGCCTACACATCGGAGCGGACGCAGTACAATCGAGCTGGCATACAGAGAGGACTTCGCCCTGACCGCCTTAGGGAAATAGGCAAATTCTTGACTTCGAACGGATCAAATCCACCACTTCTTCCGAATGCCATTATCATTAGCCTGAGCGCCCAAAGCTTTTTTCGAGATGGACACATTCACATCTGCAATCGTCCGGCAGGTGAAGCCTTCGTGATTGACGGACAGCATCGTCTATGGGCATTCGATTTACAATACGCTGGGACGACTGACTTCAACGTCGTTGTTACTGCGTTTATTGATCTCGATGACTCCGGGAAGGCCTTCATTTTTCGCTCGATCAATGGTAATCAACGAAAGATCAATCCATCACTCGTTTACGACCTCATACCGATGTTGCGTGACAAGGAATCCGTCGCCTTCCAGGACAGGAGATGCCATGACATTGTTGTGTTTCTGAATGAGGCAGCTGATTCGCCCTGGAGGGACCGAATTGCTATGGTGGGAGCTAGCGATCGGGTAATCAGTCAATCATCATTTATCTCTGGCCTCAAAAAGCTATTCAAGAAGGGACATCTGTTTGCAGGTGCGGATTCTGACTTTTTCGAGGAACGGATGCAGCATGAGATTCTAATCGAGTACTTCAGGGCGATACAAAATTCGTACTCCGTTGAGTGGGACAACAAGGCGTTTTTCCTCTGCAAATACGTCGGTATCTCTTCCCTCCTATCCCTCTTGGAAAAAATTATTGCCGATCTCAGAGGCAAGGGAATCGTTATCAGTGACAACAAGGGTTTGAGGATAGGGAGGAATGATTTCACTCCGTACGTGGCGAAATTGCGAAGGTTTTCCTTTAGCACAGCTGAACAAAAGAAAGAGGGCATTTCTTACGTTGGAGAAAGCGGTATAACCGAGCTGACGAAGAGAATCGTCGAACTTGTGTTTGGTGAAGCACATGCCGACGGTAATTAATGCACCTCCAGGGGCTCCCGATAGCATGATCGGTCATTCTTGGTTTGTGGATGACCAGCAAGTTGCTTTTGCCGTACCGCCATTCGTCGCCGGTGCAGTATCGGTTTCGGCCTACCTCAGCCCTTGGTTGATCAATGCTGGGCATAACTCACAAAACCTACGGCCCGGTATCTGCATTAGAGATGAACAGGTCACGGTTTGTCTTATGAACCAAGCGCTCGAATTTCTGCAACGTGCTCTCTGCAATACGGTAGGGCACTACATCCTTGCGCAAAGAGGATTGGAGACGTGGGCGCGCGTGACGAATTACTACGCAAGCTATTTCTCCGTTCACAGTCTTTTGTGCCTCCAAGGGCGCACTATCACAAGCCTGGAATTGGGGAATTCTCGTTTACTCGTCCAAATCGTCCCCCTCGATTTGCGTAATCATGTTTTCTATATCACTGGTCGCAATCTTGGGAGGAATCCGCATCACGAGACACCGTGGAATCGATTTTACGATATTTATGACAAGTATGCCGTTTCCCATCCAGCTTACGAACTCGTGGCGAGAAAGGCGTTCATTACAGAGCCTGCAGACGAATCCATTGAACGGAACACTATCAATTACATGCCTTTCAGAGGCTTCACTGAGATCCGCGATTTGCAGCGGCATGGCGAGTTTTCAGTTCGTTTTTCGGATTATGTTTCTGACCTGGAAGCGAAAAACTCATTGCAGGAATTTTTGACTGATCTCCAAGGCTATGCGTCTGACCCAGAGCACAAGTATTTTGCCAGAACCTTGCTGAAGATCGCTTTCGCGGGAGACATCATATCGTCAATCCGCGTTGTAAGTGGGCCTCTTGAAGTTGAATGGACTGCCATGCGCGAAAAGTGGGGGCAATTCTTGGAGGCGATTTTCCGTGATCCGAATACCTGCTACTTGCTTAAGTTCGTTCCTCTCATCGGCACTGCTCTTAACTGATTTTATCCGCGCAGAGTTTGGGTTGCTTGGTGCAGGAAACTAAGGGCTTTTCCTATGTCTGAATCAGTGCTCGCATCTCCAAGAGAAAAACGGACTGCCTGCCGGGAAGCTGCAGATTCCGGCTTCATCGCCTTTATGACGTGAGAGGGCTCGTCAGAATCGGCAAGGCAGGCTGATCCAGACGAAGCGCAGATACCTTCCTTATCCAGTAAGATGAGTAGTGCTTCTGATTCTATTCCGCGGAAGGTAATGTTGGTTGTATTGGCGAGCCGTTGGGTCTTGTGTCCATTCAACTCGGTATTCGGAATCGAACGCAGAATGCCATCCTCAAAGACATCACGGAGCGGGCGAACCTTCCTATCATAGCCCGGCAGGTGTTTCCTGGCCAGTTCGGCGGCTTTACCCATGCCGACAATCAACGGCACGCTCTCCGTGCCACCCCGCCGGTTGCGCTCCTGATGGCCACCGTGGATGAATGACGAGAATGGAATTTTTCGCCGAACATAGAGTGCTCCGATACCCTTTGGTGCATGAAACTTGTGACCGGTCAGCGACAGGTAATCAGCTGGCTCATTCTTCACATCAATCTCGATCTTCCCCGCCGCCTGTACTGCGTCACAGTGGAACAGCACCCCGCGTGAGCGGCAAATCTCCCCAATCTCCTTCACAGGGAATAGCACTCCCGTCTCATTGTTCGCCCACATTAACGAAACAACGGCGGTTTCATCTGTGATAGCGGTCTCCAAATCGGGCAACTTGAGCAAGCCCTCTCGATCAATAGGCAGATATGTAACCCGGTATCCTTCCTTTTCTAACTCCATGCAGTAGTTCAACACCGACGAATGTTCTACCGCCGATGTGATAATGTGTTTTTTCTTGGGATCGGCCTTCAGCGCAGCATGAATGGCCGCATTGTTACTCTCCGTTGCGCACGAGGTGAAGATGATTTCCATCGCATGCGCTCCTATCAATTCCGCCACCTGTGCCCGTGCCGTCTCAATCACCGTCTTCAGCTTTGAGCCGAACTTGTATGTGCTTGATGGATTGCCCCACTCCGAGGTCAGGTAGGGCATCATAGCTTCCAGCACTTCTGGCAGTACTGGCGTTGTCGCATTGTAATCAAGGTAAATCATAGTATAGTCACTACATAAAGAGGTTAAATCCCTTTCCAACTTCCCTTTTTCAAAGGGAGAAAAAGGCTTGTGTTGCAACCTGCGATGTCAGAGAATCTCTATTTCCTCTAAGATTCTTTCTTTTCTTTCAAGCGGGGTATTATTCTGTTTGGCCTGTTCCGCAATCTCCTTTCCCAGCAAGGCAGCCCCGAGGGCTCCAGTGATCAAGGGCTCCTCGGGTACTTGAATCTCATGGCCCAATTGTTCGGAAAGTGCTTTCAGCAGGCCTTTATTTTTACCACCTCCACCCGTCACAATGACGGCCTCCTCCACCTTTAGCCGATTGACCATTCTGCTTATCCTGTCTGCGAGGGATTTATGGACCCCTGCAAGCAGGTCGGAAATGGATATACCTTCTGCCAAACTGGCTGCTACCTCCTGCTGGGCCCATATGGTACAGATGTTGCTGATCTTTGCAGGATTCTTGCTTTGCAGAGATAGGTCGCCAACTTTATCCAATGGGACCCCAAGGGTGTCCGCAATCACTTCTATGAATCGGCCACTACCGGCCGCACACTTGTCATTCATAACAAAATCAATGGTCCTACCAGTAGCATCTATTTTCATTGCCTTAATATCCTGACCCCCGATATCAATAATGGTCTTGGCCTTAGGGAAAAGACGGACGATACCTTTGGCATGGCAGGTGATTTCTGTGAACTGCTTATCGGCAAAAGGGACGTTAATTCTCCCGTAACCGGTAGAGACAATGTAAGTGATCGCTTGGAAAGAGAGATCAGCCCTCTTCAGCGCCTCTTCCATTACCTTATTGGCTAACCGACGCTGCTCCGGGCCTGTAGGTCCAATAATCGAAGCGATGATCCCTTCATTCAGGATCAACGCCTTTGTCATCGTGGAACCGACATCAATGCCCGCAAAATATGAGGTCAATAGTATCTCTCAAAGGTTAAGGCACCCCTCACCCCCTCCCTCTCCCCATCGGGGAGAGGGGAAGGGTGAGGGGGATTAGGCTGCTTTGTTTAATCGAATGGATTCCAGGGTTTCGATGAAGGCGTCGATCTTGTTTCTTGTATCCACCTCTGAGTACGATGTGATATCGATGATGTCACTTTCCAATATGAGGGATGGAATTTCTCTGTAAACCTTTCCCTTCTTTCCGTCTCTCCCAATCACAAACACAGGGATGGGTTTGTATATTTTTGCCAGTTGATGTAACTGCCAGATGAGGCCTACGTGCCAGGTTCGACACGAAAAGGCTTCATGCATGACCACCCCATCAATCTTGTATTCTTCGATCCTGTTGATCAACCGTTCCACATCAGGCTCTGATCCCGGCCGCTTTTTAGCCTTATCATACCAGAAGGTCCAGTATCCGAGCCACCTCCATGCCAGGTGTTCGATCGGATCCTTGGTTTCGGGAATATCCATCTGGTTGAGAGGGGCCACCATTCGATAGGTTGTCTCCACAGGGAATGAAGCCCTCTTGCTGTTAAAGTAATTGAAATCCGTCAAGGCAAACCATGCGGGCAATCCGCCTCCCCACATGAGTCTGTACTTCTCTTCCTGGACCTCTCCCTCTCCCTTGGCGATCTTTTCCTCTAATTCCTTCTTGAGGCCCACGAAGAAATCGTAAGCCGTCTGGGTGGCCATCATAAAGTTTATTGGTACCATGGTATTCATCGCATCACCCGTTCCCATGGGGCAAGGCACGGCCTTTCGAAGGTCATAGGTCTCCTCGATCAGGTTCCAGGTCCGATCGCTGAGATCAACTAACTCTCTTAGGCGATCGTAATCCATCTTCTTTCCGGTCTGTTCTTCGAGGAATGCCACCAGTCCACGTAATTGCTTGACGATATATTTGTGGTAATAGTCCCAAACCTCCCTGTGATCCCGGTCCCTCTGAAACAGAGGATAGGGGAGGTCGATATTGTAGATGGGAACATCCGGCATAAATTGCTGAGAGGCCTGGTACCACTTGGATCGCGGGTCACAGAGGATCTGTCCGCTGGAGATCATGAAGTCAGGTCTTGCCTGTCCGCCCCATGGAGCATCAGGCGGCATTTGACCCAATTCTTCTCTCCATTGGTCAAAACCGATTCCGCAAAGGGCATAGGTGCATAAGGAGCGGGAAAGGCCCATTGATTCGGCCCTTTGAAGGAATCTTTCCGCATCTCTCTTTGCCCCGCAAATCCCGGCAAAATTCTCTGTCCACACAGGCAGCACATCCATGGCCCGGAAGATCTCTTCATGATGGCAGACGATAAACGTATAGGCTATTTTTTGTTTTCCCTCTGCCCGTGCCCGGATCGTACCCGTAATAAATTCCTTAACCATGGGGCCGATGGAAGCAGCCGCTTGGGTTGCCGTCATCCTCTTTTTTGGTTTTGCCTCTTTTTTTTCCTCAGTCATTATTGAAACCTCCTTGTTTTAGAACCCCCAACCAGACGCAGCCTAAATTAGTATTTGCACTAACAAATTCCAAATATCAAATCCCAAATCCCAAATAAATCCTAATCTCCAATTCTAAATGACCAGACGCCCCTCACCCTTCCCCTCTC
>Ga0315283_10005658_pt1 | contig 11063 bp, 9 predicted proteins | sample YL17G09_0_MG_FD_204541 | JGI IMG/M metagenome (GOLD analysis project Ga0315283, IMG submission 204541) | Sediment microbial communities from Yellowstone Lake, YNP, Wyoming, USA - YL17G09_0 | ecosystem: Environmental > Aquatic > Freshwater > Lake > Sediment | place: USA: Wyoming | collected...
GGGTTCTGGCCCTTATTGGAGGCATCTTACACGGCAAAGAAAGCATAGTGCTTCGCGTGGGGGTAGCAATGTTTTTGCTCCCGATAGTGGCATATTTTGGTTTCATTGCAATCAGCGGATTGTGGGGGCTGGTTGACGATATAAAGGAGAGTTTCCAAAAGAAGAAAAAGAAAAAATGGGGCAGATGGTTTGTTGCCCTGTTTTTTGTATCTTTGTTTCTTGCACCGTTTCTGGGTTTTTTCACAGGGCTTCTCAGGAATCCGGCAATTGAGAGGGCTATGCCGACAATTGAAACGTTTATGTTCAGAGCGATGATTTTGATATTTTTTGGTCTTATGGTTTTCGTTTTTGGCGCTCAATTGGTCCGGTCGGTTTCGAGGATTTTTATTCCTCGTTACAGGAAAAAACGAAGACGAAAAGAACCACTTTTTCTCATTGGCTCGTTCCTTGTTTTAGTTGGTTTTACTGGGTTTTTAAGTGGTTTTTTTTCGGCATTTGGCTTGCTCTCGTGGATTCCGGGAAATATCAAATTTCCATTAGCAGATGTAAAAGGCATCGATATTAACAGGGATGGGAAGCTATTTGTGGCCTCCGGATTTTACAGCAGAATTCAAATGTATAATCCTCAAGGGGAATTCGTGCGAGGATGGTTCCTTACTCATATAGGTGGTGGAGCCATCAAGATAAGAATAAATGATAATAATGAAGTAGAAGTTGCCGGATTACGTGGCGATGCAGTAGAGGTGTTTGATGAGAGCGGAAGATTACTTAAATACAAGAAGTATGATGACGTGGATTTTTGGGATTCTTTTGTCCAAAAAGGTAATCACTTGTTAGATAAATCAACCGGATGCCGTTATGATGTTGAAGGATGGGTTTACCCAAAAATCATTCAAACATGCCCGGATGGGAAAAAAGTCATTTGTAAAAACGCTTTTTATCTGTTCCCATTGCAGGGACCTTTTCAAGCTATTGTAACAGCCATGGTCGGTATGTATTTAATGGGTCTCGCAGAGAAAAAGAAAAAACGGTCTCAGACGATTGGAATCAGAACCATGTAGGGCGTGGTTTGCCCCATTGTCCTTGCGAGGTTTACCTGCCTCCGGCGGATTCAATATTGGTTATTGAACATTGGATATTGGACATTTATCTGTCCTTTCTTCTTTCGGCCGGTGTTTCCATCTCCTGTGCAGCCACCAGTATTGGCTCGGGTCTTCGCGGACAAATGTTTCAATCGCTTTCGTGTATTCAGCCGTAATCCACAGCAGGGGGTCATCTTTATCCGCCCATTCCTCCGGCGTAATTATCCGCGTAACCGCTATCTCGAAGAAAAATCGGTCGTCTATCCTTCTGGCGTAGCCGACAACAATCGGGATATTGTTCGTAAGCGCAAGCAGCCCGATGCTTTTGTAGGTGCTCGCCTTTCTCCCGAAAAAGTCAACGAAGATTCCCTTGTCGCCCGCGTCCTGGTCCGCGATAAAGCACAGTGTCGCCCCCGATGACGCCACCTTGTCGAACATTTCCGCCGCGCCTTTTTTGTCGATGATTTTTTGTCCCGCACGCTCTCGCACCCCATACAGGTATCTGCTTATGAACGGGTTATCCAATGGCCGGGCGATGCTGTAAACATTGAACCCGAAAAGACCCATCATATATCCGACGATTTCAAAATTCCCATAATGTGCCCCGACGAAAATCAGCCCCTTCCCCTCTTTGCTCAGCCACTTGGCACGCTCGGTGTTTTTGAATCGCGAATACTGCCGCCAGTTATCTTTCTTAACGAGCCGAGGCGTAAAAATAACATCCACCGCCAGCATTACTAATTGCTCACAGCTTTTGCGTCCCGTCGCCTCATACCATTGCTCGTCCTTATCGGGATAGCTCGCGCGAAGATTATCTAATGCCCGTTGTCTCCCCCGGCCGTAGTACTTCCACAGCAATCGACCAAGAAACCGGGCGAATCTCAGGTTTGCTTCAACGCTGGATAATTGCAGTATGCCGACTAATACTCGCAGGCCCGCATACCCCAGCCAGTCGAGAATGGCATTGCGTTCCTTCCTGGGCTTCTTTCTCTTGACGAATAACGGACTTGTCATAAATCAAAAATGTTTAGCCCCCGAATTTATTCGGGGGTTATCTCACATCACGTCAAGCCGCCGCAGCGTCGCCTTGGCCCATCGCATACTCCGCATCTGCGCCGCCAACAGCAGCAGCACTACCAGCACCCAGTAAACGCTGAATCGTAAAATCATAGATACGTATGCAAGTTTGGTTTTGTCTGCCTGGCACGCGGCCATCATCTCCGATGGCGTGAACATCGCGCCCGCGAATACCGGCGCAAACAGTAATTGCCACGGCAGCAGCAATACGACGAACAACAGCGACAAAAAGAACGCCCTCGCGATATGGTTGATTCCGCCCAATCGCCCAATCAGCGACACTTTCAGCGCAAACAGTATCGTCAGGCAATAAAGCAGTGAGCAGGGTATAAGGATAAAGTCCAGGAACCGCACGATTGCCGCTATGTGCTTTGCCCGCAACCGCAGCGAAATCGTCAACTCCACCGGCGCCGGCTTATTCGGTTCCGCTCCCACTTGCAGCGATTGCTGCATATTCGGCTCAACAGCCACAGCATTGCTGTCCGCTGCGATTTGTTGGGCGGCCTCCTTAATCTTGTCCGCCACCGTCGGCGACTCTGCCGCTTCACCCCCGGCAGGCGGGCCAAGTACAACGTTATCATTCTTGACTAAGTGAAAATTCATAACCAGGAACGAACTCTGCACAATAAGCAGACCCAGCAGAATGATTAAAAACAGAAGGTTCTTCCAGAACTTTATTGCGCTTACCGCTTCGAGGCAATCTGTGGTGTCGACCAGATTGCTCATTCTTGGCTGTTCCTGACCCATTTGGATTCTCCTGTCCTTGGATTCCGGTTCTTTTTCAAATTCAAAGTCCATAACACACGCTTGTTTAGGCAGTTAATTATATTTTTACCCTTCGTATGTAACTGCTATTATGCCCCCGCCCATCCGCCAATTCAAGTTATTTATTGCGGGTCGCCCGTGGCAGTGTTATGTGCCGCCACGCTTACTTCTGCTTCTCAATCGCCTCCAGTTGTCGTCGGATATCCTCCGCCATATTTTTGGCCCCCTTGGTCCTCGCTATCTCAAGACCATGCCGATAATGCGTCGTTGCCTCTTCAACTTTGCCCTGCTTGGCCAGTATATTGGCGAGCAGGTAATGCACCAACGCGGAATTATCATTGACTTCAAGCGACTTCTTATATTGTTCGGCGGCGTCCCCCAGCCGGCCCTTCGCCGTGAATATCAACGCTTTGCAGTAATAAGCGTCCGAATAAGCCATCGGGTGAATTTTCTTTAAGTAAGCTGCAAGCTCGAGTTGCCGGTCAAGATGAAATAACGCCTCATCGAGTTTCCCCTGCCTGTAGAGCGAACCGCCGATTTCGCCGTGTGCCAGCCACGAATCCGGGTTCTTCTCCAGCGTATCAGCCCACAGCGTATCCGAATCCTTATATATCCCGCATTGCCGCCACGTCAATGTTCCCAGCGTCAGCAGTAAAACGCCCGCTGCCGAGGCGATTACTAATTTGGCATTTCCTCCCGACCTGCGATAAACCGCTGCTGCGATTCCAGCGGCAAGGACAATCGGCCCGATACACGCGGCATACTGATAGTGGTCCGCCACGAAGGAATAGACAAACGTATAAAGCGGGAAGAAACCAAGCATCGGAAACAACGTCAGGACAAAAAACAGTAACGCCGTCAATGGAGCCCGGCCCATTCGTTTTCGCAACAGCCACGCGCATAAAATCGCTATAACAAAAGCGACGGGCCAGGCGTATTGCCAAATGTTAGTTGCGTCAATGTTCCAGCGGGGATAGCTGAACATAAGATTCGCGGGCCAGAACAGCTTCCACAAATAAAACCATAAGGCCCTGCCCGCAAGCAGTGTTTTTTCCACCGGGCTCAAACCAAAATTAACAAAACCTGTGCCCTGATGATTCCTCTCCCACCACATCACCAAAAGCCCTATGCCAATCGCCATAGCGATATAAGGCACAATTTGCAGCCATCTCTTCGCGGTAACAGGCGAACCTTTTAGCCATAATATCAAAACAAGCACAGCGGGCAGCGTACACGCCGTCGCCTTGCTGAAAAGAGCCAAAGCGCAAAACAACAGAGACCCGGCATACGGCAAAATCGCCTTGCGGCCCGATTTGCTGCCGAAGACAAATTCCACCCAGCACAAAACCGACAACAGCGAAAAGAACAGCATCAAAACGTTCTTTCGCTCGGTTATCCACGCCACCGATTCGACATTCACGGGGTGCAGTGCAAAAATCACCGAGGCCAGCCACGCCCCCGGCGCCCCCAATCGCCGAAGAACCAGCCACAATAGAAGGGCGTTAATACTGTGAATCGCCACGTTTACCACATGATAGCCCGCCGGGTTAAGTCCCCACAACTGATACTCAGCCCTGAATGTTGTGTAGACAAGCGGGAAGTATTGCGATGGGGCATCCGTTGAAAACCATATTCGGTAAAGCCCGTCGGGAGCCGTCAGCAGCGGATTGGCGGTAACATAGCGGTTGTCGTCCCAGACAAAGCCGCCTTGTATCGCCGGCATATACGCCGTGAAACAGCCGACAACGATAGCAATTGCCCCTCCCGGCAGGACCAGTTTTCTTCCCGTCTTGTCATCTACCCGTTTCATATCGCCATACTATATCAAACCCGGCCGTCCCTGTTTAGTCCCTTCTCGCTCTCGCTGCCTGCAAGGCGTTTGTTTTACGATTGCCTTGTCGAATTTACCCCCGCCTCCATCCTGCTCAAATGTCTGCTTTTTTATGCAAATAGCATCTTAACTTCCCGGGGACTTATTGCTTAATTGTCCCCAAGGTGTTCCTGCAAAGGGACATCGAGGGGTCCCGCTTTGGGTGTGGCCGGGCCCCTCTTTTTTTCGCCTTCTCCCGCAACTCAACACTTAAAACTAAAAACTCAAAACATTTCCCGTACCCCGCCACAACAACGGCGGGTAAACTTCGTGGCAAAAAATCAGCAATCAATCGACTGCCTTGAAGGCGGCTTTGGCCGCTTCAATTGTCTTCGCGATATCTCTTTTCGAATGTGCCAGCGAAACGAACATCGCCTCATACGCGCTTGGGGCGATATATATGCCTCTCGCGAGCATCTGGGCGAAGAACTTCTTGAACTGATGGATATCAGTTGACTGGACGTCCTCAAAATTCTGCACGGGCCTGTCTGTAAAAAAGCAGCTTAATATCGACCCGACGCGATTGATAACGACAGGAACGCCCGCACTTGCGGCTGCATCTTTCAATCCCTCAGCTAACATCTCGGCTTTCGCCTCAAGTTTGTCGTAGCAATCGCCCTTAGCCAATATATCGAGCGTTGCGATTGCGGCCGCGGTGGCAATCGGGTTTCCGCTAAGCGTCCCCGCCTGATAAACCGGCCCCACCGGCGCAAGCATATCTAAAATAGCCGCCTGTCCGCCAACCGCCGCCAGAGGCAATCCGCCCCCTATGATTTTGCCAAGACAGGTAATGTCCGCCTTCACCCCGTAAAGCTCCTGTGCTCCTCCGCGGGCGATGCGAAAACCCGTGATTACCTCGTCGAAAATCAAAACCGCCTGCTCCGCGTCGCACAAGGCCCGCAGCATTTGCAGATACCCCTCCGCCGCCGGCACAACTCCCATATTCGCAGCCACCGGCTCAACAAGCACCGCCGCGATTTGCCCCCTGTGAATCAGGAAACAATTCTTAACCGCCTCAATATCATTATATGGTATGACTATGGTAAGGTCCGCTATGGCAGGGGGGATACCTGCGCTTGATGGCGACGCGTGTTCAGCCGCACCAGACCCCGCCGCGACTAACAGCGAATCGCTGTGCCCGTGATAGCAGCCCGCCATTTTGATAATCAAATCTTTCCGCTTATAGCCCCTCGCTAACCGAATCGCCGTCATCACCGCCTCGGTCCCGCTGCTGACCAAACGCAATTTTTCAATCGACGCAAACGCATCACGTATCTTTTTCGCCAATTCGGTTTCCGCCAGCGTTGGCGCACCGTAACTCGTTCCTTTCCTCGCTGCTTTATTAATCGCCCTCACAACCGCCGGATGAGCGTGTCCTAAAATCATCGGCCCCCATGACCCGACGTAGTCAATATAGGCGTTCCCGTCGATATCGTAAATCTTCGCCCCTTTTGCCCTGGCGATAAACAATGGTCTCAGTCCCACGCCGCCGAATGCCCGAACAGGCGAGTTCACGCCTCCCGGCAGATACCTTCTCGCCTCCGAGAATGCCTCCGCCGACTTCGGATGTTCCAGTTTGCCTTTTGTTTTCTTCATTCCTGAAATCCTAATCTGCCGACCACATATCGTCAATCGTTAATCCCATATTTGTAACAGCCCTATGCCCATTATTCGCCATTTGTATTTCTCTGGTCAATATCACCGCCTTTTTTCGTACGGGTGTTAAGGTTTGACAATATATCGACGGACTTGCTATATTTATATCTTGTATTAGCTCTGGCGTCCGTAGATAGCTGGATAGAGCGACGGATTTTTAATTCGTCAACGTGTTTTGTAAGTGTTTGTCAATAAGACATTAATGATTGTCAAAAAATAACTTATGATGCTGGCCGCGGCTCGGCTGAGGCATATTGCGGGAACGAGATGGGGGACAAAAAGGTATATGAGTATGGGACGACTGGATGAGATGAAAGTTGGGCAATTGGCGGCCTCGGCTTAGACCGATAATTTTCGCCAGCCCCATGGGGCTGGTATGTTGAGGACTATGACCAGATGAAGGACTTATCACAGAATGTGCGAAAGATTCTTGACACTACTGCCGTCACGTGCCGACAATCTCCGTTCCGCTAAACTTCTTCTTTTGTGGTGCGGACCTTGTACGTTGGTATAACAGCTGGCGAAAGATATCTTACGTTATCCTGCCAATGTTTGTTTTTCTGGAAGCATAGTACTCCCAATGAGCGTCAGATCGCTTTCCATCTAACCTGCCGGTCCGCCGTGTCAATTACCTTAGCGTTGAATGGGCAATCCTCTTGTTCTGCAGCAAGTCAAGCAAGCCACCGAACGGTTCTGTGCTCAGCTCTTTGTTAATCTCAAGAAATGGCCATACAGTTGTAGTTGTATCAACCAATGATGAGTCAATGCCTTCCATAATGACACTACGAGTACTCGTATCTAATGTACTACTCATACGCATTCCATTTAATTCTCGTGCATCAGACATGTGGCGTTGCAGATTATTTTGAATTGATTGGATGAGATTTTGTTCCATGCTGACGAGGTAGCATCGAATAGCTGCTGGTAATCATCATAGGCTTGATTGCTGAGATAGTGGCTGCGGATGTATGCCCATTATGCCAAGCTCGGCATAATGGGCAATATGCCGCGACTCGGATTATGCCGAGTAGATTCCCTGTTTTGCTCAAATGAGGCCTAGAATGTAATATCCTGGGCAGTTTAATAAAGCTTAGTCGGCATAATCAGAGGTTCTTGAGGAACTCCAAAAGTTCGTCATCGGGCCGGAAACGCTTCAATCGTATATTCATGGGCGTAACTTTGTTAAGGGCCTGTTCTTTCAATTGCATATTGGCATGAAGATACATCTGGGTTGTTTCCACTTTTTCATGGCCGAGCCATAGAGCTATCACAGTTCGATCTACTCCATGCTGAAGCAAATCCATCGCAGTAGTATGACGAAGCGCATGTGGTGATATTTTTTTCTTCTCCAATGTTGGACAATGTTTTTGTGCAGTCTTCACATGCTTTGCCAAAAGATATTCTACCCCGTCGCGGCTAAGCGGAGTACCACGAGTATTAGGAAAGAGAGGTTCTGATGAATCGCAGTTACGTTCGTGTAGCCATGCACACAAAACTGCTACGGCTTCTTTCCGCAATGGCGTACAACGCTCTTTGCGTCCTTTGCCAACACACCGCACATGGGCACCTGTACCGAACTCAATATCTTTGCAACGAAGTCCTACTAATTCAGATACTCTCAAACCTGTTTGTACTGCAAGTAAAAGAAGTGCCTTATCACGGCGACCTGCCCAAGTACTCTGGTCAGGTGCGGCAAGAAGAGCATCTATCTCAATCCGTGTCAGGAATTCAACGGGCTTGTGTTTGAAACGCTTATTCGGTACAGCCAGTATACGCTGAGCCAAAGCACTGTAACTTGGCTCCTCAAGTGCAACATATTTGAAAAAGGAATGGATTCCGGCTAATCGAACATTCCGAGTCCGGGCTACATTACCACGTTCTTTCTCGATATAATCAAGGAAGCTACCAACAAAAGTGGTATCCAGATCTTCGATGGTTATCTTTGATGGTTCCTTTTTGAGGCGTTGCTGAGCAAACTTGAGAATCAGTCGAAAGGTGTCTCGGTGACTTGCGATCGTATTTGGGCTTGCCTTCCGTTGACGCATGAGGCGATCTGTAAAGAATGACTCCAACAATGCAGGAAATGTGGCTTTGATAATCATTGTGTTAACTTTCCTTTCTTTTCTTCTAATCTCAGAGTAGCCAGTTGCAGAAGCTCGGGAGTAGCCGAGATATACCAATATGTGTCAGTGACATGGCCGTGTCCTAAATAGGTTGTTAGTACGGGAATATTCTGTTCAGCATCAACTCCAGAGCGATACCAACCCAGCAGTGTCCTGACAGCAAATCCATGGCGAAGGTCATGGAGACGAGGGCCGTGGCTGTCCCCTGGACTGCGCAAGCCTATTTGGTGTGACAAGATGACAAACCATCGACGCACTGTACAATCTGTCAAACGAGTACCGCCTTCTGATACAAAAAAACTCAGACTCTGCGGTATAGGGCATATCCTGTCCCTTAGATGAGCATATTCTCGTAGTTTATCCATTGTGGATATATGCACAGGGATGAGTCGCGACTTATCAAACTTTGTTTGACGAACAGTAAGTATGCCGTGCTGCAGGTCGACGTCTTTGCGGTCGAGATTAATAGGTTCGCTCATTCGCATACCGGTTACTGCCAGCAGGCCAAACAGAGTCGAAAATGTAGATGCTCGAAGACCTCGCGGTGATGGGAGTTTTTTAGCTGCATTGATTAGCTTTGAGATATCGGCCTCTGTGTAAATGTATGGTGGTTTGCGATGGTACCGATAGGGAAGGAGTTCCTCCGGTGGTATTTCCGTTCGTGGGTCGATTGCGCTCAGATATTTTGCGAAGCAACGTACCATGCCCAAACGGTTCGCCCACTGAGCTGGTTGTGCATCTGTTGGTTGCGTAGCCCACTGTAATGCCAACTTTGTATTGATGAAGGAGGCACCTTCTTTTTCTGCGAATTCTACAAATCCATGGAGCGACCTGCCGGCTAAGAGTAGTCTGAATCCAAGTGCCCGTCGTATAGCCAGATACTCTTCAAGGGCTTTTCTCAATTCGGTCATGCCTCACCTCCTGGCCAAGGCTGCGCAATTGAACGGAGTGCCTCAATATCGACTTTTGCGTAGATTTCAGTGGTACTCGGATGCTGATGTCTCAATATCTCCCCAATCTCGGTGAAGGTAGCTCCTCCGCGTAGCATATTGGTAGCCAGTGTGTGGCGGAGCAAATGGGCGCCTTTGAAGTCCAGATTGAGACCAGCTCGCGCCAAAGATCGCCGAACAACATCGCAGACAGCTACGGAACTGGAAAAACCCTGGTGCGGAGCGAACAGCCGGATAAAGACCCTCCGTGAAGAGCAATGAGGACGACTGTGCCGCAGATAAGCGGCTATGGCCTGGCCAACATCGTGAGGCAGCGGAAGCCGTTCCTCCCGGCTGCTTTTTCCTCTCACAATTAGTTCCCCGCTTTCCCAGTGGATGTCGTCCAAGTCCATATGCATTACTTCCCCGGCCCGCAGACCCAATCGGGACAGAAGGAGCAAAATAGCATAATCACGTTGCCCTGCAGCAGTGTTTTGATCGCAACTTTGTAAGAGGCGTTCAACCTGTTCTTGTTGGAGGAACTTCGGTATCCCAGAAAATCGCCATTTCGCCACCGTGGGTACGGCCGCCGCCAGATCCGTGGCTATTTCCCCACGCTTGTAAAGAAACCGCAAGAAGCTACGAAGTGCGCTGACCGTCAATTGAGCACGACCAGGGCTCATAGTATGGGCGTAATGGAGAATAAATCCTGATATGTCTTGTGAACGTAGTTTATCGAGGAATATTTTCCTGTTGTGGAAACGCTCCATGAGAAATCGACGGACAATGGGAAGGTAATTGTCTAATGTATCTTGGCTCAGGCCACGCTCCTGTTCGAGGTATAACGCAAAAGTATTTTCAATGCGTTGGAGCGGAGAATCCTCAATTTCAGGGACAGAAGCTGGAAGAATACCCTCCTCACGCAAAAAGTTCTTAAATTGTTTCAACGTTGACCGATTACCGCGGCCGAGACGACTTCTTTTTTCTCGATGACGAATAAATTTGTTGATCCAGAATTCGTTCAGACCTTCGATTCCTAAGTGTTGTTTATGTAACCATTGACTCAACTCAGATATGATTGGGATCTTCTGTTTTACTGTCAACTTTGTGTACCCTCGGCCATAAAGTACACTTACAAATATATCAATGTGAGACCCTAACGGCCCGGCAGGTAAGCGTCGCAGCAGCTCTTGATTTGAAAAAAGTTTTTCATTCATGTTTGTCTCCTTTCTTTTTAATTGAGTGACCATAGAAAGAAGACAGCATAATTATGCCGAGTAATCAAGGCGCAAAACGCCCTAATAATGGTAAAAATCAGTGAAATGTAAATCTACTCGGCATAATCCGAGTCGCGGCATATTGCCCATAATCGTTCGACGGGGTTGAGTTCCGGGCTGTAGGGAGGCAGGTGCATCAAGGTTATATTGTGCGGCCCTTTCAGATTTTTAGCCACATGCCAGCCGGCTTGATCAAGCACAAGCACCACATGGGCATCATCTCCGGCCTCCTGACTTACAAACCGAAGATGATGATTCATGTAGTCGGTGTTTACTGTCGGGGC
>Ga0315283_10005660_pt1 | contig 11062 bp, 8 predicted proteins | sample YL17G09_0_MG_FD_204541 | JGI IMG/M metagenome (GOLD analysis project Ga0315283, IMG submission 204541) | Sediment microbial communities from Yellowstone Lake, YNP, Wyoming, USA - YL17G09_0 | ecosystem: Environmental > Aquatic > Freshwater > Lake > Sediment | place: USA: Wyoming | collected...
TCGCCCGCTTCGCGGCTGTAGTAGCTCACCAGCTCGCCCCGCGTTTCGCACAGCCATTCCGTGATGCTCGTCGGTCGATCGGAAGCCAGCGCGGCGGCTGAGAACAACCCGACGTTGATGCCGCGCCCGGCATCTCGTGCCGAGGTGAACTCGAAACCCTCGATGCCGGCCTCGCGCATCGCGGTGCCGAGTGCCTGCGTGTCGGCGTAACTCGACCTATTGCCCAGCGCGGACGCGTACTCATTGAACGGCGGATCCTGCAGGCGCAGCCCGTGCTCCGTGCGGAGCGTGGCGCTGAAGACCGTATGCCGCGTCTTGAGAGACCCGGTCGGCGCCACTTCCATGCCGCTCCAGAACACGTAGCGGTAATACGCGCCCTCGGCGAGCAAGGCCGTGACCGTACGCGCGCCATAGAACAGGCTCGGCTCGGACCGGCGCCCGAAGCGCGACCCGTAAGTGAGCGGCGGATACCGAAACGGCGTTGCCAGCAGGTAATGGAGGTGCCTGGCTTCGGCGGGCGCCGTCGGCTTCGTCCTCTCCATCATGTCCTCGAGCAGTGCCTGCTCGGCAAGCGTGCGGACGAGCGAATTGGTGGCAACCTGTTCCTGGCTCTCCACGAGCCGCAGGACCGCGCCGTCGAGTAGGGTCGGCGCTGCGCGTGCCGAGCAGGCGGCCCAGATGTCTGCCGTCACAACCGGCCCCGGATCGCGTCGAGATATTCGACCACCCGGTTCAACCCCTGGATGCTGCGCACAAGCTGCGCAGGTATGCCGCCGACGTGCCGGTTGGGAGTGCTCATCCAATGCTTCATCTGATGCGGGTCGCCGCCGACCAGGACGAACAGCGCGCGATACGCGCGGATCAACAGCAGCGCGAGCTCGCCGGACTTACTTTCGGGTTCGACGGCCGAGCGGCTCAGGGCTGTCCGGTCGCGGCCGATGACGGCGCCGAGGTCGGCCTGGGTGAGGCCGAGTTCCTTGCCGGCCTTGATGAGCGCGCGGCTCAGGACCTCATTCGGCTGAGCAGAGCTATCAGCGACGGCCGCCGCTGGGTGCTGTGTTCGCTCCATAGGCGCATTTTAGCATCACTTGATGCATTTGCATCATCATTACCCCCCTCACCTGCCCTTTGGTCACTGCCCTCACCCGCGCTTCGCGCGACCTCTCCCGCAAGCGGGAGAGGTGAGGAAGGACTAAGACTTCTTGGTCTCGGCCTCGACGACCTTGTTGATCTTCCATTGCTGGGCGATCGACAGGCCCGTGTTGGTAATCCAGTACAGCACCAGGCCGGCCGGGAACCACGCCATCATGACCGTCATGATGACCGGCATGAAGGCGAACATCTTCGCCTGCACCGGATCCGGTGGTGCCGGGTTGAGCTTGAACTGGCCGAACATCGCGGCGCCCATGATGATCGGCAGGATGAAGTAAGGATCCTTCGACGACAGGTCCTGGATCCAGCCGAAGAACGGCGCCTGTCTCATCTCGACGCTCTCGAGCAACACCCAGTAGAACGCGAGGAACACGGGGATCTGCACCACGATCGGCAGGCAGCCGGCGACCGGGTTGATCTTCTCCCGCTTGTAAATCTCCATCATCTGCTTTGCGAGCTGCTCACGGTCGTCCTTGTAGCGGTCCTGAATGCTCTTGATGCGCGGTTGGATCGCACGCATCTTGGCCATCGAGCGGCCGCTCGTTTCCGTGAGCTTGTAGAACAGCAGCTTGAGCAGGAACGTCACGATGATGATCGCCAGGCCCCAGTTGCCGACGACTTTGTGCACCTGCTGCAGCAGCCAGAAGAGCGGCTGCGAAATGATCGTCAGCTTGCCGTAATCGACGGTGAGCTCGAGTTTCGGCCCCGTCGCCTTCAACTGGTCCTGCAGCTTCGGCCCGACGAACAGTTTTTCGCTGAAGCCGGCGGTGCCACCGGCGACCACCGTCTGCAACGGGCCGCGATAACTGATCAGCGAGTGCTCGCCCTCACGGCGCACCGTGTATTCGTACGCTTGACCACGCGGTGGCACGGCGGCCGACACGAAGTGGTGCTGCATCTCCGCCATCCAGCCGTCGGCGATCGCCTGCGAGTACTGCGCGTCCTCGTCGTCGCTGGCGTCGAGCTTCACCGGCCGCTTGCCGTCGTACACGGCCGGGCCACGGTACGCATAGCTCTCGACGTCGAACATCGAGCGCTTCTGCGAATACATGTGGCGCAGGAACTGCACGTAGGACGCCGCTTTCCAATCGGTGGCGGACGCGTTATTGACGTCGTAGACGATGTCGATCGCGTACTGGCCTGGCCGCAACACGAACGTCTTCGTGACGGTGACGCCCTGCCCGTCCGTCCACGTCAGCGGCACGCGCAGTTCGCTGGCGCCCGCTGCAAGACGGTATTCGGTCGCCGCGCTGGTGAATGTAGCGAGGTGTGTCGGGTCGGCACGGTCGTCGGCCGCTCGCAATCCCGAACGAGTCACGCTGAACGTTGCGTCGTCCGTCGACAGCAGGCGCACCGGCGGGCTGCCTGGTTTCTTGTCACGCGGATATTTGGGCAGGTCCGCGCGCAGCAGGTCGCCGCCGCGCAAACTGATGTCGAGATCGAGGACGTCCGTGACGACGTGCACGCTCGGCGCGGTACCGACATCGGCGACGCCGGCAGGCGCCGACGCAGCAGCCGCGGCGACCGCAGGCTTCACGTCCAAGGGCAGCGCCGGCAACTGGCTGCTCGCCGCAGGCGCCTGCGCTGGGTTCGTGGGCGTGGCGGTGGTGGCGGCCGGAGCCACTGCGGCCTTGCCGTAGTCGCGATCCCACTGGACGACATTCATCCAGACCAGCAGAGCGAGAGCAATCCAGAGGTAAAGGCGCGGGTTATCCATGACTCGGTCGCTTGAATTGATCGGAGGTCGGTTCGGGCACAGGGTCGAGGCCGCCGGGGTTCCACGGGTGGCAGCGGCAGATGCGGCGCGCGGCGAGCCAGGAACCGTGCAAGGCTCCGTGCCGCTCGAGCGCCTCCTGCGCGTAACAGGAACAGGACGGATGGAAGCGGCAGTTCTGTCCGAGCAGCGGACTGACGAACCACCGGTAGAGTTGAACGAGGGCGATCAGGAGCGTGCGCATCGGCGGACGATCCTATCCCAATGGGCAGCCAGGCTGGCACGGATCTCTGCGTTCGTCGCCTTGCCGGCCGCGACCCTTGCATTCACCACGAGATCCAGGGGCGGCAGTTCCTGCTGGCGGTGTCGAAACGATTCGCGCGCGAGGCGCTTCACGCGATTGCGGTTGACCGCGTTGCCTGCGGCTTTGACCCCGACGGCGAGACCGAGGCGGGCATGTCCGAAAGCACTGGGTCGCATGATGACGAGAAACAATGCGTCGGACGACCGCTGACCCTCACGGTGAACGGCGTCGAATTCCGGTTTGTCGGTGAGGCGTCGCTCGCGAGGAAAGCTGCGCGCGGTGAACGTAATGGCGGCGCGCTGCCTGGAAGCGGTCAGACCGCGAGGCGCTTGCGGCCCTTCGCGCGACGGCGGCTCAGCACGAGACGGCCGCCCTTGGTGGCCATGCGCGCACGAAAACCGTGGACTCGCTTGCGGTGCAGATTGCTCGGGTTGAAAGTGCGCTTCATCGTCGGCTCCGTGTAGCCCGAATCTGGACCAGAAACAACAAGATGCGCTGGTCTGCAGAGGGCCGGCAAGAATACGCATCAGCCAAGCCACCGTCAACCGCAAGCAAAGATATCCACAGGCTGGTGGGCGGTATACACTCCGGCCCCTTTCCCGCTAGCAAGCGCTCACCGTCCCTGCCAAAGGCCCGCCGGTTGTGGAGATTTCGCTCTGGAATCAATGCCTCCGCCGTCTCGAAGCGGAGCTTACGGAACAATCCTTCAACACCTGGATTCGCCCGCTGCAGGCCGTCGAGGATGGGAGCCGCCTGCGGCTGCTCGCGCCGAACCGCTACGTCGTCGACTGGGTGAACCAGAACTGCGCCACGCGCATCGGTGAGCTGGTCGATGAGCTGGTGCCGGCCCCGGCGCCCCAAGTGGTGCTCGAAGTCGGCTCCCGCAAGGCAGCCCCGGCGCCCACACCGATCACTGCAGGGATTTCTCTGCCGACGCAGCCCGCGCCCCGCACGGCGGCGCCGGACCCGCGTGCAAAGCGCGACACGCCCGTGCTGCAGTTCGGCGGGCGGCTCAACCCCGATTTCACATTCGCGAACTTCGTCGAGGGCAAGAGCAACCAGCTCGCCCGCGCGGCGGCTGTGCAGGTGGCGGAGAATCCGGGCCGCGCCTATAACCCGCTGTTCATCTACGGCGGCGTCGGGCTCGGCAAGACACACCTCATGCACGCCGTCGGCAACCAGATCCGCTTGCGCAACAAGGATGCGAAGGTCGCTTACGTGCACTCGGAGCGGTTCGTCGGCGACATGGTCCGCGCCCTGCAGCACAACACGATCAACGAATTCAAGCAGGCGTATCGCACGCTCGATGCGCTGCTGATCGACGACATCCAGTTCTTCGCCGGCAAGGAACGCTCGCAGGAAGAGTTCTTCCACACGTTCAACACGCTGCTCGAAGGCCAGCAGCAGGTCATCCTCACCTGCGACCGTTATCCGAAGGAAGTCGACGGGCTTGAAGAGCGCCTCAAGTCGCGCTTCGGCTGGGGCCTCACGGTGGCAATCGAGCCGCCGGAGCTCGAGACATGCGTCGCCATCCTGATGGGCAAGGCATCGGCCAGCGGTGTGGAAGTGCCGGAAGAAGTAGCCTTTTTCGTTGCCAAGCGCATCCGCTCGAATGTTCGCGAACTGGAGGGCGCGATGCGCCGCGTGATCGCCAACTCGCAGTTCACCGGCCGCCCGATCACGCTCGAGTTCGCCAAGGAAGCGCTCAAGGACCTGCTCGCGCTGCAGGAACGGCTGGTCACGATCGAGAACATCCAGAAGACGGTGGCAGAGTATTACAAGATCCGCGTGGCCGATCTGCTGTCCCGGCGTCGCAGTCGTTCGATTACCCGGCCGCGGCAGATGGCGATGGCGTTGTCGAAGGAACTCACGAATCACAGCTTGCCGGAAATCGGCGATGCCTTTGGCGGCCGCGATCACACGACGGTGCTGCATGCGTGCCGCGTCGTGAAGGAATTGCGCGTAGCGCAGACGCGTCTCGGCGAAGACTATTCAAACCTGTTGAGAACCCTGGCGGGGTGATGTGATCAACCTGTGGATGAAATCGGAGACGGGGTTCTCCACATTTCATGCACAGCGTGCGGACAGGCAGCAGGGGGGTTGTCAGCCCGGTTATGGGGCTCGCAACTGCCGGCGCAGGCAGGGGAAAATGGCGTTTTGCACAGGCTTGTACTGTGCTAATTACTATAGATATAGATATCTTAAATAAGAGTCTTTGGAATAATTAAGATGAAGATCATCGCGAAACGTGAAGCGATTCTGAGCCCGCTCCAGGCCGTCATCGGTGTCGTCGAGCGCAAGCAGACCATGCCGATTCTCGCCAACGTGCTGTTGGCAGCGAAGGGCGGCAAACTTTCGGTCACGGCAACCGACCTCGAGGTCGAGCTCGTCGCCACGTCCGAGGTGGACGTGCAGCGCAGCGGTGACGTCACCGTTCCAGGCCGCAAGCTGCTCGACATCTGTCGCGCGCTGCCGGAAGGGGCCGAGATTACCCTGACGCTCGAAGGCGAGCGGATGCTCGTTCGCGCACGAAAAAGCCGTTTCACACTCTCGACGTTGCCGGCGTCAGAGTTCCCGACCGTCGACGAGATCAATGCCGAGCAGACGCTCAAGGTCCCGCAGAAGGATTTCAAGAAACTGCTCGAAAAGACCCATTTTTCGATGGCCCAGCAGGATGTGCGGTATTACCTGAATGGCCTCCTGCTGGAAACGTCTGCGAAAATGCTTCGAGCTGTCGCGACTGACGGACATCGTCTGGCTTTGTGTGAAGTCGAACTTGCCGAGGGAGCAAAATCCGGTCAGCAGGTCATCGTGCCGCGCAAGGGCGTCCTCGAGCTGCAGAGGATTCTTGGCAATGAGGGCCACGCGCTCGAAGTGTCGATCGGCAATAACCACCTTCGCGTCCAGATCGGCGAGATTCGGTTCACTTCCAAGCTCATTGATGGCCGTTTCCCGGAATATAGTCGCGTGGTCCCAGCCAGTCCGCCCAAGACGGTGGCCGCCGTACGCGAAGATTTGCGCCAGGCCCTGCAGCGGGCGGCCATCCTGTCCAACGAGAAGTACCGCGGCATTCGCTTCGCGCTCAAGCCGAATCTGTTGACCATCCAGTCGCACAATCCGGAGCAGGAAGAGGCGGAGGAAGAAGTGGAGGTTGGTTACGAAGGCGAAGAGGTCGAGATTGGCTTCAACGTCAATTACCTCCTGGACGCCCTCGCTGCAGTGGACGGACCGGATGTGCAGGTCGGGCTCACGGATGGCAACAGCAGTTGCCTGATCAGCTCGATCGCGGACGGTTCGACCCGATTTGTCGTGATGCCGATGCGGCTGTAATGGCGCCTGGTACCGGCATTCGATGAGCCTGCAGGGACTCGGACTCCGGGACTTTCGCTGCATCCAGACGGCCGATCTAGAACTCCACGGCCGCTGTAACGTCATCAGTGGCGAAAACGCCTCGGGCAAGACTAGCTTGCTCGAGGCGATTTTCTATCTGGGCCGCGGACGATCATTCCGCACGGCGCGCAGCGAGACCCTCATTCGCAAAGGCGGCCACGAGCTGTTGCTGACGGGGCGCGTGCACCGCGCCGGGCGTAGCCAGGCTGTTGGTGTGCGCTTCAGTCGCGAGCGGTTTGAAGCTCGAGCTGGGGGCGAGCGTATTGCCAGCTTGGCGGAGCTCGCGCGTGTTCTGCCAGTCCAAGCCATCGACCCGGAGGTTCACCGCCTGGTCGAGGAGGGCCCTCAGGAAAGGCGCCGCTACCTGGACTGGGGAGTGTTCCACGTGGAACCAAGCTTCGTGGATCACTGGCGGCGGTACCAGCGTGCGCTTCGGCAGCGGAATGCGGCCCTCCGCGCCGGACAGGGCCCGACGGTGGTCCAGGCGTGGAATCCGGAGCTGGTAGAGGCGGGCGAGAGGGTGGCCGAGTTTCGTCAGCGATATCTTGAGCTGCTGCGGCCTCATGTGGCGGCAGTCGGGGAGCGGCTGCTTGGACTCCCGCTAGAACTCGGCCTGAGTCGAGGTTGGGCGGGGGACGCCACGTTGGCGGATGCGTTGGAGGCGGCTTGGCCCCGCGACGCGGAGCGTGCCATGACCCACGTGGGCCCTCATCGGGCGGATCTCTCCATTCGGGTCGGGGGCGAACTGGCTCGGGACCGGATCTCACGCGGACAGCAAAAGCTGACTGCGGCATCGATGCTTCTCGGGCAGCTCCGCTGCGACGCGGAGCAGGGGTCCGCGGTGGCTGCGCTGCTTGTGGATGACCCGGCGGCGGAGCTCGATTCGGCCCACTTGGAAAAGTTCCTGCGGGAGGTGCTCGACCTGCCCGCCCAGCTCTTTGTGACCGCGCTGGATGCCCAAAACCCGTCGATTCGCGCTCTGCCGCAGGGCCATATGTTTCACGTGGAACACGGCGTTTTGACCCGTCTGCTATAATCCGCTGTCATTTTGCACCGGGTATCTCATGAGCGGCGCCGACGTCTACGACTCAAGCAAAATCAAAGTCTTAAAGGGCCTTGACGCTGTCCGAAAGCGCCCCGGAATGTACATCGGCGACACCGATGACGGCACCGGCCTGCACCACATGGTCTTTGAGGTCGTGGACAACTCGGTGGACGAGGCGCTCGCCGGGCATTGCACGGATGTCACCGTCACCATTCACGCCGATCAGTCGGTGACCGTGTCCGACAACGGCCGTGGAATTCCTGTGGATATCCATGAGGAGGAGGGCCGGTCGGCGGCCGAAGTGATCCTCACGGTTCTGCATTCCGGTGGCAAGTTCGACGACTCCTCGTACAAAGTCTCCGGCGGCCTGCACGGCGTCGGCGTGTCGGTCGTCAACGCACTGTCCGAGACGTTGCAGCTGACCATCTATCGCGACGGCGAGGAGCACCGCCAGGAATATCACCTCGGAGAGCCCGTGGCACCGTTGAAGGTCTTCGGGCGCAGCGATAAGCGCGGCACTACGATCCGTTTCAAGCCGAGCGACGTAATTTTCACCAACATCGAGTTCGAGTACGAAATTCTGCAAAAGCGTCTGCGCGAACTGTCGTTCCTGAATTCCGGCGTGAAAATCGAGCTGATCGACGAGCGCGACGATCGCCGCGAGGTCTTCCACCACGAAGGCGGCATCCGCGAGTTCGTCCGCTATCTCAATCGCAGCAAAACTTCAATTCACGAATCCGCGTTCTGGTTTCGTGCCGACAAGGACGGCATTGCCGTCGAACTCGCGCTGCAGTGGAACGACTCGTACGCGGAGACGATGTACTGCTATACGAACAACATACCGCAGAAAGACGGCGGCACGCACCTGGCCGGCTTCCGCGGCGCGCTCACGCGCACGCTGAACGACTACATCGAACGCGAACTCGCCAACAAGAAGGACAAGGTTCCGACCACCGGCGACGATTCGCGCGAAGGCCTCACGGCCGTGCTCTCGGTGAAACTCGGCGACCCGAAATTCTCGTCGCAGACCAAGGACAAGCTGGTCTCGTCGGAAGTGAAGAGCGTCGTCGAATCGCTCGTGGCCGAGAAGCTCGGCGAATATCTGCTCGAGAATCCGCTGCAGGCCAAGGCCATCGTCGCGAAGATCATCGACGCAGCGCGTGCGAGGGAAGCGGCGCGCAAGGCGCGGGAACTCACGCGTCGCAAAGGCGCGCTCGACATCGCGGGCCTGCCAGGCAAGCTCGCGGACTGCCAGGAAAAAGATCCGGCCTTGTCGGAACTGTTCATCGTCGAGGGCGATTCGGCAGGCGGCTCCGCCAAGCAGGGCAGGGACCGGCGCACCCAGGCGATCCTGCCGCTCAAGGGCAAGATCCTCAATGTCGAACGCGCGCGCTTCGACAAGATGCTGTCGTCGGTCGAAGTCGGCACCCTCATCACCGCACTCGGCTGCGGCATCGGCAAGGACGAGTTCGACATCGGCAAGCTGCGCTATCACCGCATCATCATCATGACGGACGCGGACGTCGACGGCTCGCACATCCGCACGCTGCTGCTCACGTTCTTCTACCGCCAGATTCCGCTGCTGATCGAGCGCGGCCACATCTACATCGCGCAACCGCCGCTCTACAAGGTGAAGAAGGGCAAGACCGAGACCTACGTGAAGGACGATCTCGAGCTGAACCAGATGCTGCTGCGCACGGCGCTCGAGGACGCATCGCTGCAGGTCTCCGCCGCCGCCGCGCCGATGACGATCACGGCTCTCGAGACGCTTGCACGCAAGTACATGGATTTCCAGAATGCCGTACGCCGCTCGCCGCGCCGCTACGACCAGCACGTGCTCGAGCAGATGCTGCACTTGCCGGAGTTGAGTCCGACGGAGCGCGAAGACGCCGCGAGGCTGACCGCCTGGGGCAAGCAGCTCGAGACGTTGTTGAATGCGACCATCTCCGCGGGCCGCACCTACAACGTGAGCCTCCGCGACGGCACTCCACCGCACCTGGTGGTTACGCGCATCGAGCACGGGCTTACCGTCGAAAAGCACCTGCACAAGGAATTCTTCAGCTCGAGCGAGTACCGGCGGATCACGGATCTGTCACGGACGCTGGCGGGTCTGTTCGGCCCTGGCGCACACGTGCAGCGCGGCGAGGCGAAGCAGGAAGTCTCGACTTTCAAGGAAGCGATCGCGTGGCTGCTCGACCAGGCGCGCAAGGGCCAGTCGATCCAGCGCTACAAGGGGCTCGGCGAAATGAACCCGGAGCAGCTGTGGGACACGACCATCAATCCGCAGATGCGCCGCCTGGTGCAGGTGCGGATCGAGGACGCGCTCGGCGCTGACGAGATCTTCTCGACTCTGATGGGTGATCAGGTTGAACCGCGTCGGGAGTTCATCGAGCGCAACGCGTTGTCCGTCTCCAACCTCGACGTGTAACTGCCTCTACCTCTCTCACGTCAGTGGGAGAGGTCGCCCAAACGGGCGGGTGAAGGTTCCGGCCCCTTTGTCCAGCAGAGCAGCAGGCCGTCGAAAACAATGGGCGTCATGGAGCCAGTGACACGCTCACCGCAGCCCTACAGGCAGCTTCTCGGCTCGGTACTTGCCCGACTTATGGAGCGGCTCGGAAAACACTAGCTTGGCTGCATCGTTTCTCCATGAAGGGAGTAAGCCATGCGCCTCGTCGCAGTCCCAGCGTTCGCCCTGATTTCGCTTTTCCTTGCCACGACGGCCCTCGCTGCTGCTGCCGGCCAGTGGCAGCCATTGCCTGAGGTGGCTCCGGCGCCCGCCGACAATCTCACGACGGCCGCGAAGGTTGAACTGGGCAAGATGCTGTACTTCGATACACGCATGTCCTCGAGCGGCAACGTCTCGTGTTTCTCGTGCCACAACGTGATGGAAGGCGGGGACGACCACCGGCCGACGTCCATCGGCGTCCACGGCCATGTCGGCGGCCGCAATGCGCCGTCGGTTTGGAACGCGGCCTTTCTCTCCAGCCAGTTCTGGGACGGCCGAGCCGCGTCACTCGAGGCCCAGGCGGTGGGACCGCCGGCGAACCCGATCGAAATGGGGATGCCGAATCTCGACGCGGTCATCGATCGTATACGCCGCATTCCGGGTTACAAGCCGTACTTCGAGACGGCATTTGGCGCCGGCGATGTCGTGACCATGGACAACGCGGCCAAAGCCATCGCAACCTACGAGCGCACGTTGATCACCCCCAATGGCGCCTATGACCGGTATGCGAAGGGCGACGTCAAGGCACTCACGGACCAGCAGGCTCGCGGGCTGGCGACCTTCGCCGAGGTCGGCTGCACCAGCTGCCATCAAGGCGCAACGTTCAGCGGCCCGGCATTGCCGGTCGGCACCGGCTTCTTCATGAAATTCCCGACCTTCCCCGAGAGCCCGTATGTCGCGAAATATGACTTCCTGAGTGACACGGGTCGTGCGACCGTCACCAAGAGCGAT
>Ga0315283_10005663_pt1 | contig 11060 bp, 11 predicted proteins | sample YL17G09_0_MG_FD_204541 | JGI IMG/M metagenome (GOLD analysis project Ga0315283, IMG submission 204541) | Sediment microbial communities from Yellowstone Lake, YNP, Wyoming, USA - YL17G09_0 | ecosystem: Environmental > Aquatic > Freshwater > Lake > Sediment | place: USA: Wyoming | collected...
CCTGCCCCTACGATGGATTTAATAACTCCATGAACAATTCCAGATGGGCTCGCGCCGCGGCCTGGTAGGAAAAGCCCGCAGCAAAGGCCCGGCCGGCCCGGCCCAAGCGCTGCCGTTGTTCCGGAGAAGCCAGGAGCTGTTCCAGTCCCCGGATTAAATCTTCGATGGTGTTTTCCCTCAGCACAATCCCCCGGTCCCCAACCAGTTCCGGCATGGCGCCCATCGGGGTGCAGATCACCGGCTTACCGGAGAGCATTCCCTCCAACAGGAAAATGCCCCAGCCTTCTTCCTCCTGGGAGGCCAGGACCGTGATATCGGCCGCGTAGTGATACCAGGGAATCTCTTCCCGAGGTACCACGCCGTCATAACGAAAAAAATCCTGGAGCCGGTGCTCGGTCAAAAAACGGCGGCCCTGTTCCCGAGTCTGTCGGTCGGTCACCCCGGTGGTCAGCACCAGGACATTCGGGAAGAGGTCTCTGATCAAGCGCACGGCCTGAAGGACCTGGAGAATGCCTTTATTCAGCCGCAGGGGGCTGGTGTAGACCACCAGCCGGCCGGTAAGCCCCAGCTTCTGCTTGGCCTCCTCCGGGTCGAGACGAGGCCAGTCCGCGGTTTCCGCGCCCACGGGAATGACCCGGATCCGGTCCGCTTGGAAACCGCTATGGATGAGGCGATTCCGCCAGTATTGGGAAACGGTGACCACAGTGAACCTTTTGGCCAGGTGGTCTCCCCAGGAGTGGTAAAAGGTTTGAAAGGGTTTCCGGTAGGTATCGGCTGTGAGCAGAAACCGGGACCAAGGAGCCTGCCGGAAAAGGTGGAAGACGGCGGCTACCGATGCCCGGGGACGAAAAGGTCCTGTCCGGCAGAGGTGATTGACGATGTTGGAAGGACCGCCCACTGAATAAAGGATGTCGTAGGGCTCCCGCACCAGTTTCCTTAATTCCCCGACGGCGGCCCACTTGGCCTGAAGAAAGGAGAGCCATCTCCCCTTTTCGGGGGAGTGGCCAAAGGTGAAGTCTGCCGAATTGGAAATAACCTGGATGGCCGGATCCCAGACGATATCCTGGGGCGGCACGAGGGTGATGAGGGATACCTCCACCCCCAGACGGACCAGTTCCTGAGCCACCCGGGCGACATATAAATTGCCGCCGGTGGCCAGACCCAAACGATCTCCGAGGAAAGCAACGCGCAAAGTCCACCTTCTTAAATTCGAAACATGTCCCACCCTTTTATCTTGAGCGTCACAATAAAATTGGTGGCTATTCCGGACTCCTCAAAATCCCCCTGCCTATTTTATGACTGTCTCAAAGACCTCCAAGGTCTTCCGGGCGCTGTCCTCCCAGGAAAATTGCCTCGCCCGTTCCAGGCCGGCCTCCCGGAGTTGTTTCTTAAGTCCCGGCTCTTCGACCAGGCGCAGAATAGCCTGGGATATTTCTTCCGGGCGGGACGGATCGACCAACAAACCCGCTTTGCCCACTACTTCGGGGATGGCGCTGACCCGGGAGGCGATTACCGGGCAGCCGGACTGCAAGGCTTCCAGCAGGGGCATACCGAAACCCTCGTACCAACTGGGATAGACAAAAAAATCAGCGGCGTTGTAAAAGAGTACCCGTTCTTCATCGGACACATAGCCGGTCCAGCGGACCCGTTCTTCCAGACCCAGGGTCTTAATGGCCTCAAAGATTCCCTCCCACTTCCAGCCTTTTTGGCCCACCAGGACCAGGGAATGGGGAACCCGTTCTTTTAGCGGGGCCAAGGCCCGCAACAAGGTCATCAGGTTTTTTCGGGGTTCCAGGGTTCCCAGGAACAAGATGAAAGGCCGGCTCAATCCATACTTCCGGAGCAGACCGGAATAAGCCGAGGGGTCGCTGATCGGCCGAAATTGAGGGTCTGCCCCATGATGGGTGACGGTGATTTTTTCAACCGGGACCTTGAACAAGCGGATCAGGTCGTCGCGGGTGGATTCGGAGACGGTGATCAGATGATGGTAATTGCGGAGCATGGCCGGGTAGGCCCAACGATCCAGCAGCTTCTGCACCGGATTAAAGACGAAGAAGCGCGGAAAGAGATAGCGGACCAGATCATGAACTACCATGACCCCTTTAACGCCCGCAGGAATCCGCACCGGACCGTAAAGGCCGGGGGAAAAAACCAGATCAAATTGAGGTAAAACTTGAGGGACTTTCAGCAGGTTCCAGCGGCTGACGGAAAGGGGTCCTGCGGGAAGGGGGAGGTTCGCCTGCCCGAACTGCTCCCGAAAGGCGTTGGCCTGCCGCCGGTGATCGATCAGGGTATAGCGATGCTGCGGGGCCAGCATTTTCATGGTCAGCAGGACCTGGTGCAGGTAGTGGTCCATGCCGACCTTTTGCTCGCTGATCCCGCCGTAAATCACGCCTATGTTCAGAGGTCTGTAGGCCATGATGTTATTCACCGTAAAGACGCCAAGGTCGCATAGGAAAAAAAGGATAATTCACCGCGGAGACGCGGAGAAAAATTGTTTTTTGATTTGCGGGGAGGTGCCCGCAAATCAAAACTACTTCGCCGCTTCGCGACCCAGGGCTGGAAATGCGCCGAAGGCACCGGAATTTTCAGTAAAATCGGCCCCTCACCGATTTTACTGAAAAGACTATTCTCTGCTTCCTTCGCGCCTCCGCGGTGAACTGGAAGGAAGAATAGCCAGAGCGGGGAGAAAAGTCAAACCGCTTTTCCGGACAGGGTTGACAAGCCAGGGGGAGGTTGCTAATCTGAGCAGGTTCTTTGGCGATTACTCAGGGAGAAAGAAAGGGAATTCATTTATGCCCAAGGCTTTGATTACCGGCATATCCGGACAGGATGGCTCCTACCTCACGGAACTCCTTCTGGAAAAAGGCTATGAAGTGCACGGCATCGTCCGCCCGGCCGCGCTGGAGAATCCGGAGATGCGTCTGGCCCACCTCCAACCCTATCTGGACCGGATCCGCCTGCATGCCGTGGAACTGAATTCCCTGAACAGCACCCTCCGGGTATTGCGGGAGATTCAGCCCCAAGAATGCTATCATCTGGCTTCGGAAAGCTATGTCAGCCCCGGTTTCGAAAACCTTCGGGAAATGATGCATGCCAATCTCTATACCACCCACAACCTGCTGGAGGCCTTGCGTCAGATCAACAACGGCTGCCGGATCTATTTCGCCGCCAGCAGCGAGATGTTCGGAGACGCCCCCTATTCCCCCCAGGAGGAGGAGACCCCCTTTCAGCCCCGCACGGCCTACGGCCTGTCGAAATTATCGGGATTCCACCTCTGCCGCTTTTACCGCCGCCATTACGGGCTGCACCTCTCCAACGGCATCCTCTACAATCACGAATCGCCGCGGCGGGGCTCGCAGTTCGTCACCCGCAAGGTTTCCTCGTTTGTGGCCGGGCTCAAAAAAGGCCGCCCCGGCAAGCTCCATATGGGCAACCTCGAAGCCTGCCGGGACTGGGGCCATGCCCGGGACTATACCCGGGCCATGTGGCTGATGGTGCAGCAGGAACGACCGGATGACTACGTGATCGCCACCGGGGTCCCCCATTCGGTCCGGGACCTGCTCTCCGCGGCCTTTGCTGGTATTGGAAAGGATTACCAGGACTATGTGCAGGTTGATCCGGTGTTTTTCCGGGAAAAAGAATCGGTGGATTTAATCGGCAACGCTCAAAAGGCCCATCGTCTATTAGGCTGGCAACCCCGGATATCCTTTGAGGAAATGATCCGCGAAATGGTGGAGGCGGACCTGGGAGGGTGAAGGCTTTCCTAAATTACTAAAAAACATTAAAAAACCGAATATCCAATATCCAACAAGGAATATCCAATTTTGAATTTACTTAATTCAGGCCTTCAATCAAGCGCTTAAACAGATCGACCGACGCTCGATCCATTTCTTTCAGGGCCTCCGATCCAAGCCCCGCGCCCTGGACCACCCGGTCCCGTTGCTCCAGGGAAACGATATCCCCGGGGGCGTGGGTGTCCGAATTCAATACCAGTTGGGCCCTATACTCCTGAGCCAACCGCGCCACATGCCCGTTGGTCAACGAGTGCCCTTTTCGGGACGTTACCTCCAAATAAACCCCTTTTTCAGCCGCCAACCGCGCTTCCTCGGCCGTAATCAGGCCCGGATGGGCCAGGAGGTGGACACCGGCCAGGATGGCCGCCCGATTGGTTCCGGGAGGGACCGGCTCGGCGATGGTTTCGCCGTGGACCACGATCAGCCGGGCGCCCAATTGCTTGGCGCGCGCCGCTAATTCGTCGATCGTTTCCGGGGGCACATGGGTTAATTCGATGCCCGGCAGGACCTGGATGGTTCGGTAACGGTTCAGTTCCTGGGCCACCTGGACCAACCGGGGGACCACGTGGTCCAGATTCGACCGATCGACGTGGTCGGTGATCGCCCAGTAGCGGTAACCGCGGACTTCGGCCCGGCGTACCAGTTCCGAAGGCAAAAGTACCCCGTCGCTCATCAGGGAATGGCTGTGCAAATCAATCATGAGGACCTCGTCTGCTTAACGAATTAACCCCAAAAAAACTAAAATAGAGCTTACCCCCGGCCCAACCTCCGACGGTATCAGCCAGGACATCGCCTACCGTGGCCCAGCGACCCGGGACAAACCACTGGTGGAATTCATCTCCGGCCCCGTAAACCAGACAAAAAAGGGTGACCGCTCCCACCGGGGACAGGGCCCGAAAATCAAGGGTATGGGCTCGGATCACCCGACCGGCCAGGATCCCCAGGACGGCGTACTCCAAAAAGTGATATACCTTATCCGAAGAAAAAAACTCCGGGGGTTGGATAAAAAAGCGGGTTTGGGAGGAAAAATAAAAAATGACCAGGCAGTAAAGGATTAATGGGAGAACCGTGGACCACCAGTGAGGGGTCGGAAAGGTCAAGGGGGTTAAAGATCCGGGGAGGCGCATTCAACGGCAGCTACATTTTATATTTTCCGAAGTCATCCGGGTCCAAACCCTCCAGGACTTCGGTCCACTTTTTCCCATCATCGGATTGGATTTCCTCCTTAGCCCCCAAATCGACGGCCTTGGATTTCTGAATGACTTCTTCGTCAACAAAAATAGGGGCTTGCATACGGAGGGCCAGAGCTATGGCATCACTAGGCCGGGCATCCATGGTGAGCTCTTTGTCCTGGGTTGCCAGGTAAACCAGGGCGTAAAAGGTATTATCCCGCAGATCGCAAATTTCAATACGGGCCACCCGGGTGTTCATTTGGTCTAAAAGATTCTTCATCAAATCGTGGGTCATGGGCCGGGAGAATTTGACATTTTCCATCTCGCTGGCAATCGCCGTGGCCTCCAGCAAACCGATCCAGATCGGCAGCGTTTTGTCCCCTTCCAGGTCCTTGAGTATGATGATGGGGCTATTGGTCATAGGATCAATCGTCAAACCATACACTTTCATGCGAAGCAACATGGGGCCTCCCCGTGATTCTCTATTAAACCGGAGGGATCATCGTCCCTTGGAAAGAGTGCGCGTACCCCTTACCGATCTTAACCGATAGGGTGGTCCCTATCTTAATGCCGGATAACGGCACGTTAACAATTTTATTGGTCCGGGTCCGGCCCATCCATTGTCGGTCGGACTTCTTACTAGGCCCTTCCAGCAGCAGAGTCTGGATCGTGCCCTCCAGGGCCTGGTTCCGGCCCAGGGTGATTTTTTTTTGAATTTCCTGCAATTCCGATAATCTTCGGCTTTTTTCGGCTTCCGGGATTTTGTCCGGAAAATGGCTGGCCCGGGCCGGCGGACGATCCGAATACTTAAAGGAAAACAAGTCGTCAAACTGCACCGACTGGATTAAGTCCAGGGTTTGCTCAAAGTCGGCCGGGGTCTCCCCGGGAAAACCGACCAGGGCATCGGTCGTAATGGCCATCCCCGGGCATTGGTCCCGGAGCGACGCGATCCGTTCCAGGTAAAGATCACGGGTGTAGCGCCGGTTCATACTTTTCAGCACCCGGTCGGATCCGGCCTGAAAGGGAAGATGAATGTGTTCACACAATTTGGAAAGACTTCCGAAACAGCGGGTCAAGGCCGGCGACAAATCTTTGGGATGGGACGTAGTAAAACGAATACGTTCCAGGCCCTGGACCTCTTCCAATAGTTCCAGCAGTTGAACGAAGCCCAGGCCTTCTTCCCCGGGTCGGCCGAAAGAGTTTACATTTTGTCCCAGAAGCAGGACCTCTTTCACTCCCTGAGCTACCAGGGTTAGCACCTCTTGCAGAATTTCCCGGCTGGGTCGACTGACCTCCGGTCCCCGAACATAGGGGACAACGCAATAGGCGCAGTAGTTGTTGCAACCCTGCATGATGGTGACCGAGGCCTTGACCGGTGAGGATCGAAACGTCGAAGAGGCCGGCTGGTAAGCAACGGCCGGTTCCATTTCGGTTTGGGAAAGACGACACCCTTCTTTTTCCACGGTCTTAACCAGCCCGGGCAGCCGGCTGATCCAGCGGGTACCAAAAACCAGGTCCAGGTGGGGGATCCTTTCCAGAAGTTTCTTTCCTTCCTGCTGGGCCACACAGCCCCCCAAACCGATAATCAGGGCCGGCCGCCTGGTTTTTAGGCTTTTCAATCGCCCCAACAGGCTATAGGCTTTTTCCTCGGCTTTTTGCCGGATACTGCAGGTATTGATCAAGATCAAGTCCGCGTCTTCCGGACGTTCGGTACGTTGATAATCATGTTCCGCTAAAATTTGGGCCATGAGTTCCGAATCGCGGTCATTCATCTGACAGCCGAAAGTAGAAATGTGAACTTGCTTCATGACTTTTATTCTACCCCGATTGGAGGGAAGATTTCAAGGGACAAAAAAAGGGACGAAAAACCATTGACTTGGGAAATTGGATGGCTGGAAGAATAATTCAATAGGTAAAATCAGAGAGAAATGCTATTTTCCTGAAAAGCGAGAAAAAGGCCGATGATTCCACTGAAAGACGATAATCCGATTGAGCGATTTCCGCTTATAACCCTGGGGATCATTGCCGTCAATGTGTTGGTCTATATCTATCAACTCACCTTACCCGCCCTCCATCTGGAGGCGTTGATCTTTCGCTATGGGGCCATCCCCTATAACCTGACCCACCCTCTGGCCAAGGACCTCCTCTATGTAACCGCCTTGCCGCCCGTCTTAACCGTCTTTTCCTCCATGTTTATCCATGGCGGGTTCATCCATTTGGTCAGCAATATGCTCTACCTCTGGATTTTCGGCGATAATATCGAAAACACTCTCGGCCATTTCCGGTTTGTCTTGTTTTATTTAATCTCCGGTTTTTTCGCCTCCTTGTTCCATATCCTCTCGGCCCCTAACGCCACCATACCCATGATTGGAGCGAGCGGCGCCATCGCCGGCATATTGGGGGCCTACCTGATCTTATTCCCCCGGGCGAATGTCTCCACCTTGTTTATTTTTATTATCATTATTCGAATTATCAAGGTACCGGCCGTCCTGGTCCTCGGTTTTTGGTTCCTCATTCAACTCCTGAATGCCGGAACCGAAGGGGGATCGGTAGCCTGGTATGCGCATATCGGGGGATTTATCACCGGGATTTTTCTGGTTAAGATCTTTAAACCGGCTCCCGTCCACAAGTATCGACTGACCTGATTGATCACCTCCATAATAACCTATTTCTTTTTTTCCGAAACCGATCCGATCTCCACTTTCTTTAACTGGTCTATCCGAATCTGGTAGATCCCAAATTTAAGCCGACCGAAGGCGGTTTGACCGCGATCCAAAGCAAGGGTTTGGATGCTCTGGTCGACTAACTCCACTTTGGCCTGCAGGGACTTGGAGTCGGGCCAGAGAGTCAGGACCTTGATCTGGGAAAAAGGGATGGCCACCTTCCCGGCCCCCAATTTGCCGATTAATACCGTTTGCCCGTTCAGACTGAACTGACTCAGGGTGATCAGAGTCCCCTCCACATCGGTAATGGTGGCGGTCACTTCCTTATCGGGGAGGGGGATCTCACCCGGTTTTTCATTTGAATCAAATCCTCCCATCCCCATGAGGCCCAAAGCCACCAGCAAAACCAGTCCCAGTAGCAGCATCCGTTTCATCGGCCGACTCCTTTCTATCCCCATTTCAGTTTGGCGCGCAGGATTTCAAAATAATTTTTTGAGGGCGATTTTATCAGGGTAATTTTCCCGGACGCCCTTTGGACCCGGATCAGGTCTCCGGGCGCCAGTGGATGGCCGATTTGCCCGTCGATAGTCAACCAGACATCCCGGGCCTTGGCCCCGAGACGGATATCGATCACCGAGTGGTCCTGAAGAATAATCGGGCGGTTGGTCAAGGCAAAGGGACAGATCGGGGTCAGGATGATGGCCTGTAGGGCTGGGTGGAGGATAGGCCCTCCGGCGGCCAGGTTATAGGCCGTCGAACCGGTAGGGGTGGCGACAATTAACCCGTCCCCCCGGTAAATGGTTAGAAACTGGTTATCAATACTGGTTTCCAGATCGATAATCCGGGCTAAAGCCCCCTTATTGATGACCACGTCATTGAGGAAAACGGTGGGTTCCAGGACCTGGTCCTGACGGATAATTTGGGCCCTCAACATCATTCGGGTTTCCGTTTGAAAATCGCCCTGGATGATTTTTTCCAGGATGGAGTAGAATTCCTCCAAGGCAATTTCCGTTAAAAAACCCAGCCCCCCCAGATTGACCCCCAGGATGGGTGTTCCTTGGCCGCCGTAAAGACGGGCGGCCTTCAACAACGTTCCATCCCCTCCCAGGACTAAAATGAGGTCTGCCGGTCCATCCGCTGGGTTCCCTTCGCTGCCGGGATCTTGATCTTCATCCCAGAAAACGGAGAGGCCCATTTCCCGGGTCAAGCGATCTTTGATGATCCGGGCCTCCCGGTAGGCCATCACATTATTTTTGACTACCAACTGAATTTGTCGAGGCTTAGTCTCCATTGTCCAACTTTATGCCGTAGGCCTTAATTTTTTTGTGCAGGTGGCTGCGCTCAATCCCCAAGGCCTCGGCGGTTTGGGTTATATTTCCCTGGTGTTCTTGCAGTTTCCGGACAATAAATTCTTTTTCAAACCGAATCTTGGCTTCCTTGAAATCCTTTTCCCGCAGGAAGGCCGGTCCATCGGCGCCCGGGCTTTCGGCCCCGAGCTTCTTGGTTAGATGACCCGGCAAATCATCGGCCGCGATGACCGCTCCCGGGGTCATAATCACCAACCGTTCGATCAGGTTTTTCAACTCCCGCACATTACCGGGCCAGTCGTATTCTCTCAATAAATCATAAGACCGCGGATCCAGGTTTTTTCTATCCGTTCCGGTTTTGAGGGCATATTCTCTCAGAAATTCTTCGATCAAATCAGGTAAGTCCTCTTTTCGTTCTCGTAGCGCCGGCACTTCCAAGGGGATGACATTCAAGCGATAGTAGAGGTCCTCCCGGAAATTCCCCAGGTTGATTTCCTGCTCCAGGTCTTTGTTGGTGGCGGCAATCACCCGGACATCCACGACGATTGTTTTCCCGCCGCCCACCCTTTCAAATTTTTGCTCCTGAAGGATACGAAGGATTTTGGCCTGAGTTTTCAGGCTCATATCTCCGATTTCATCCAAAAACAAGGTGCCTTCATGCGCCAGGTCAAATTTACCTTTCTTTTGGTTGGTAGCGCCGGTAAAGGCCCCCCGCTCGTGACCGAACAATTCGCTTTCAATCAGCTCTTCAGGAATAGCCGCGCAGTTGACCTCCACAAAGGGTTTATTCTTTCGTTTGCTCAAGCGATGAATGGTATGGGCCACGATCTCTTTCCCGGTGCCGTTTTCTCCCCGGATGAGGATCCAGGCGCTGGTGGGGGCCACGATATCAATCTGTTGTTTCAGCTTCTGGATGGATTCGCTGTGACCGGACAGTTGATGCCTCGCCTCCTCTTTCTGTCGGAAGAAAAGGGTTTCCTCTTCCAGGAGGTGGTAGTCCAGGGCCTTCCGGACGGCTACCGTAATCCGCTCCAGGGAGAGCGGTTTCTCAATAAAATCGTAGGCCCCTAATTTGGTGGCCTTGACCGCCGTTTCAATGGTGCCGTGAGCGGACATCATGATGACCGGCAACTGGGGGTGGGTCGTCTTGATCCACTGAAGAACCTCGATCCCGTCTAGTCCGGACATTTTAATGTCCAGCAACACCAGGTCCGGATTCTCCTCCTCCGTTTTTTTGAGGGCCTCGTGCCCGTCACCGGCGCATTGAACTTCATAGCCTTCATCCAGCAGGATCTGCTGGACGGATTTCAGGATTTCCGGTTCGTCGTCTACCACTAAAACCAGTTTGGGCAAGGGGTTCCCCGATAAAAAAAGATTCCGGATGGCCGGCAAGGATCTGCAGTCCCTTTTATCACGGATGAAACCAAGTGAAAAGCGATTTCCTTAAACCTCCAAGGGCAGCTCAATAGTAAAAATGGTCCCCCGGGGTTCGTTGTTTCTGACCCGAATATGGCCCCGGTGATCGGAGATAATGGAACTGGCTATGGTCAACCCCAACCCGGTGCCCCCTTTTTTTGTGGAAAAATAAGGCTCGAAAAGCCGGTCCTTGTCTTGTGGAGGGATGCCCTTTCCGGTATCCGACACTTCGATACGGGCCATTTTAAGCGGGGAGTCATAGCCGGTTTTGACCGCGATCTCCCCCCGGCCCTCGATGGCCGACACGGCGTTATCGAAGAGGTTTATCATCACCCGTTTGATTTGTTCCCGATCCAGCATAAAAAGGGGCACCTGCGTGTCGGGCTCAAAGCAAAACCGGAGGTGCTTATGGCTTTCCTGGTAAAGGACCAGGACTTCCGGAATCAGGGTGTTCAGGTCATTCCGGCTCAGGGTAACCGCCGGCAATCGGGCAAAGACAGAAAACTCATTGACCAGTCGGGTCAGTTCGTCCACCTGGTTAATGATGGTCTGGGTACAATCATCAAAAATGTCCCGGCCGCTCGGCAGTTGGTCCAAATATTTTTTTCGCAACCGCTGGGCTGACAGCTTGATGGGCGTCAAGGGGTTTTTGATCTCGTGGGCCAGTCTCCGGGCCACTTCTCGCCAGGCCGAAACCTTCTGGAT
>Ga0315283_10005665_pt1 | contig 11057 bp, 13 predicted proteins | sample YL17G09_0_MG_FD_204541 | JGI IMG/M metagenome (GOLD analysis project Ga0315283, IMG submission 204541) | Sediment microbial communities from Yellowstone Lake, YNP, Wyoming, USA - YL17G09_0 | ecosystem: Environmental > Aquatic > Freshwater > Lake > Sediment | place: USA: Wyoming | collected...
CCGGAAGCCATGGCCGCCGTCGGATGATTGGGGGATGTGATGATTATCCGGCAGCTCTCCCTCACCAACTTCCTCGGCTACCGTCGACGGTGCGAGCTTGACTTCAGTGGTTGAGCGAGAAAAAGGATGGAAATAACGATGGAACGTTCAGCTAACAGCAGCGACAGGGATTGGAAGGTTGAGTGGGAGGAAGAGCAAACTCTTACAGCGGAGGAAGAAAGACAAGCGGATTGGGATAGTCGAGAAATGTTCGATGATTCGTGGGTGGAAGTAGATAGGAGGATAGTTGAAGAGCCGCTTCCGTGGGATGATTGAAATGATTCTCTCAATTGACTGGGATTATTTTGTTCCTGAAATAGATGATCTTGGTAATATAGAGAATGCATTTTTTCTTGATGCAGTTTGGCATACTCGAGGTTACTGCATAGATAGTATGCTGACTAATGGACATGAGGTTGGCTTCTGGGAGAAAATAAGAGGAATTGTTGATATACAAACAACTGAAATCAATGTTTCTGAATCCCACTTAAGTGCATATCGTCTAGTGGAGTTAGCCACTGAACCTCTAATTCTAGTAGATGCCCATCATGATTGCTGGCCATTCAAGTTCAGCAAGAGACAGATAGATTGTGCTAATTGGGTATCTGCCTGGATTAGACAAGCTCATAGTATTGGAGTTGAGAGGCATGTTATTTGGGTTACTCCATACGAACTACCACAACTTGCATTTTCATTTGCTGCAGGTAACAGTTCTCTAAAATCAGAGATTCAGGAAGAGGTGAGAAATAACATTACAATCATAACACTGGATGAGTTGGCTAATTACATTGACAACAGAACGGTGAACACAATTCACGCATGTCGGTCAGGGTGCTGGGCTCCACCTTGGTTGGACAAAAAGTGGTTGGCATTTCTTGAGTCTTCGCAACTGGAGATCAAAGCTATGGATTCTGAACCTTGGGATGGGCTGAGGGAGAGATGGACAGAAGTTGATCTTCAGAATGCGATTGGGGTTGACAAGCGGATCAAGGAATGGCAGAAAGATCTGATCTGCGTGGAGGAAAGAAAATGAAGATCAAGGGATTCAACAGCAAGGAACAGAAGCTTTTCAACGTGCTCAAGGATGGCAAATCTCACAACATCAGGGAGTTGAAGAAGCTCTTCTGGCAAGATGCCAAGGAGCAGTGTGCCGAAGTTTACGAGAAGGGTTGGGGAGAGCATGAGATTGATGGGCAAGCCCAGAGCTATGTTCGAAACTCAGTGCGCCGCTTGGTGCGGGATGGGTGGGTAGACGGTCCCCATATGAAAAAGAGCCTAGCTCGAGGGACATACCAGCTTAGCTCAAAGGGGGTGATGTGGGTGAAGTCTGGTTTGTTGATTACTGCTTCGTTTGGTCCCAGAAAGAAGAAGGAGAATCCAAAACCCAAGAATGGAAGTCCAGTAAAACAGAAAGAAAAGGAAGCTGTTGCTCGTGCCTTGAAGCGCATTTCAGAAAATAGCATAAATGGATAGTATTCCTGAAACTGTAATGTGGGATCAACCTGGATTTGGTAGGTGTGTCCTACGAGGCAAGGAGTTCAATGTGGGTGATGAGCTTCCCGTTAAAGCAGGAACAGTGTTGAGATACCAAGGTGCAATCGGGATTGTACTTCATCGTAGACAGACTCTTGATGGTTTTGACATCTATGGCAATTCTGTGGCAGTTGAGGTTATTTACTCAACTCTCATGGAAAAGTTTAAGATGGCAAAGGACCTGAAATATGGTGTGTGGTACGTGAAGAGTTGCGATGTTCTGAAAGGTGAGGAAGCGGCAACAGCGAAAAAGGAACCAAAGCTATTTGTTGAAGCTATGCTGAAGATTGACGCGGAAGCTGAAAGGAAGGCTGCTGAAGAGAGAAGAAAAGCTGATCCAATCGCATCGCTACAAATACCAGCATGCCTTCTAGAACCAAAACCAGAAACAAAGCCTGTTGGCAGGACAGCTATTAGACGAACACCAGTTCAAGTAGAGCAAACAGTGGTGAAACGAACACCAGTGAAGAAGCTTGATTTTATTGAGAAACTAAGACAGAAACTGAAGGAACTGTAACTTATGTTTAAGTTGAACCAAGCTAACCATAGACACGAGATGCTACTCCAGTGGTCTGATAAGTTAAGACAAGATGCTCAAATGCTAGAGAGCATTGGAGTAAAGAACGAAGGAATCAAACGAGCATTAGGTGGTTTGCGTGTTGAATTGGCTGAGCATCTGCGCCTACTGGCTCACAGCATTCAAAGGAGAGAGAAACGTGCCAACGATCAGTCAGCTTGTCCGCGAAGGAAGAAAGAGACTCAAAACCAAGAGCAAGAGTCCAGCTCTTGATGGTTGCCCTCAGAAGCGGGGTGTATGCCTCAGGGTGTATGTGGTCAATCCCAAAAAGCCAAACTCAGCCAATCGCAAGGTAGCACGCATTCGATTGAGCAATGGCATGGATGTGACTGCCTACATTCCTGGAGAAGACCACAATCTCCAGGAACATAGTCAGGTGCTCATCCGTGGTGGACGTGTGAAGGATTTGCCTGGAGTACGCTACCACGTTGTTCGTGGAGCTAAGCGTTATGACGCTTCAGGGGCTGACCCCAAAGGTGATAAGCCCCCACGAAACAAGAGTCGAAGTAAGTACGGTTGCAAGAAGGATAAGAGCAAGAAAAAGAAGTAAGCGAGTGAAAGAGGGAGCATCTTGGGTTTCGGCCTGAGATGCTCCTTTTTTGTTGTCTTTTTTAGCTCTGATACCCTTTGCAGGCTAATCCTGTGTTATAATAGAAAGATATGCAATACCCCTTGACATCTCTTGCCTCATAGGGTACACCTGTAGGTCCATACAACCTCTGTAAAGGAGAAACAATTGACCATGTTCGCAGTCAAGGACATCCAGCCAAACCCCTTTCGCAACATTGATCACTACCCAATCGACAAGGAGAGAGTACAGGAGCTACGTGAGTCGTTGAGAGCAACTGGTTTCTGGGACAACGTAGTTGCACGAATGGTGAATGGTAAACCCGAGATTGCCTATGGGCATCACAGACTGGCAGCATTGAAAGAGGAATACAAACAGACCTATCAAGTAGACCTAATCATCAAAGACTTGGACGATAAAGCCATGATCAAGATCATGGCAAACGAGAACATGGAAGAGTGGAAACATTCAGCTGAAACTATCATGGAAACAGTTCGAGCAGTAGTGAGCGCTTATGCTGAAGGTTTGATTGAGCTATCGGCATTGCATGAGAAGACTTCCAAAAATCGGATTCGATATGCTCCTTCGTTTATTATTGGGGATGCTCGGGATGCAATCCCGAGCATAGATAATGAGAAGCCATACACCGTGGAATCATTGGCAGATTTTCTAGATTGGCATGAGCCAAAAGGAGACCCCAAACGTAAGCTCAAGGATGCTGTGCTGGCCCTCGAGCTGATTGAGCAGGGAATCCTGGTAGAGAAGGACTTCAAGGGCCTGACAGTCTTCCAGGCACGCGCAGTGGTCGAGCAAGCTCGCATCTCGAAGACAAGGCACGAGACGGCTGCCAAGGTCTTTGAGCAGCAAGCCCAGCAGGCAAAGACCCCTCGAGCAAAAGCAGCAGTGCAGGAGAAGGCACAGGCTGCCAGACAGGAAGCCAAGAAACAAGCTACAGCCGTGGGACAAGCGGTCAGCAGGCAGCTCAAGGAGGGCAAGGTAGGGTATCGTTCTGTTGCAAAGGTTCGGATGGAGGTAGACAAGCCAGAGAAGAACAAGCTGTTGTGGATTGATGATTTTGCAGAGAAACTTCAGGCACATGTTAGTGCCTTTCTTGATTCATATAAAGACCCAAAACGGGTTCGTGCATTGGAGGAGATGATTATCTATCGGGAGAGTATGCAGAAACGCACACGAAAAAATCTTTCCAAAACATTTCGTGTAGTAGCAAAACGTTTATCTGATTATGCAGATCGGATAGATACAGAAGCTTCCCAGAAGATGCTGGGGAGGTGATTCGTGAAAGACTGTTATGCAGTGGAATTGGCTCGTGCTGTTGCTTTATTGTTCGCTGATGGATGTAGCAATCCCTCTGCGGAAGAAATTGCAACAGCGTATTTTTCTGGTAAAATCATGGGTGGAGAAATCATTGATGGAGTTAGAAAGAGGCTGAAACGTATCAGAACAATTCTTGAGAAAGATTATCTAATCCCTGTCTATCTGGTGGCAGATTATTACTACTCTCCACACTGTAATCGGTGTCCTGCTGATAGTGCACAGGCACGTAAATGTATTTGTGGTGGTTTGCATAAGTCAGCAGCTGGAGTAGTGGCAGCTTCCGATAACGATATTATCTATCAGGAAGCATTGAAACAAAATATCATTAGTTCTGTTCCTAAAACTGCAAAAGCTGTACTCAACATAATCAATGCAATGAATGAGGGGCGGATGAAGCTAGAGGATGGTGGAGATTTGTTGAATCAGCTCAAAGCAAGAATGGAAATTGATAATCATCTTAAACTGACTGCACCGCAAAATTCGTTAATGCAAAAAGCTATGGCAGCTGCCAAGAAGAGACCTGTGACAAGAACTCCAGTGAAGCAACTAAAACTCATATTGGAGGACTAGATTTTTGGTTGACATTCCGCAAATTCGTCCCCATTATAGCCAATCTAACAAATAGGAAAATCAAATGAAGCTTGTTGATCTTACGTGCAATAATTGTAACCACGTCTGGGAGGTACTGTTAACTTCAGATGAAGCTGAATGGTTGGGGAAGATTGAAGTGGTTTGTAAGTGTGATGGGGAAACTTTTAGCTTGCAGGGCTGCCCAGAGTGTGGTTCAAAGGATGTTGCTCAGGTTCTTGGTGGGTACATGACTAAGTGTCATGACCCATCAGTTCGAGAGCAAGTTCTGAGAAAGCGAAGCATCGACCATTCGAATTTGCATGCAAAAGAGAATCTGGAGAAGCTGCAAAACAAAGGTGTATTAAAACTCAAATAGGAGAGAACAGTGGTACAAAGAGTTGCGTCGCAACCACAGGCACCATGGGCATTACCATCGAAGTCAAGAGTTTGGGAAGGTGTAGCTGGCGGGAGGTACAGGCTAATCAATACTCTTCCTCTCTGGCAAGAATTTTTCCCACAACTCAATAGCAAGATGACAGTGGCTAGTGATACTGAGTCTACGAGTTTATCACACACCGATGGACATATTATTGGATTCAGTTTTAGCTGGGGAGCTGCAGATTCGTACTACGTTCCAGTCAGACACGAAACCACAGAGAAGCAATTAGATATAGAGAAGATTAGACCAGATTTACGAGAGTTCTTTTTCAACCAAAAACGAGTAACCACATGGCATAACTTCAAGCATGACGGTCACTTCCTAATGGAGGAAGATCTCGTTCCACAAGGCGTTGTGCATGACACACGATTGATGCATTCTTTGATTGATGAGAATAGTTTGACTGCTTTGAAGAAGCTTGCCTGTCAGGAGATTCATCCTGATGCTGATAAGTGGGAAAGGGCAGTTGACGAGTGGAGGGGGGCTTATGCACGAAGTGTCAAAAAGCATAAAAGAGATATAAACTATGGTCTCATACCTCTCGATATAATGACTCCATATGCTTCTAGTGATGCCCACTATGAGTTTGCTCTCTACAAGAAGAAGCTGCCACAGATTGTTGCAGACAGATATTTGATGGAGCTGTACTTAGTAGAGATTAAACTCATGTGGGTATTGTTGGCAATTGAGCACAACGGTGTATTTATCGATAAAGAATACCTGGAAGCAGCGGGACCTAGGTTAGAAAAAGAATCAGATGAACTGAAGCAGAAGATAATTCAGAAACTTGGAAAAGTGAATGTCAATAGTGTGAAGTCTCTTGTTCCTGCCCTGGAAGCTATTGGGATCAAGTTCAGCAAGAAGACCAAGAGCGGAGCGGCGTTTGCTTTAGACCACGAAGTACTGGAAGCTCTTGCCTCCAAATATCAGGTTTGCGAGGACTTGTTAGAGTATCGTAGTCTTACTAAGATAAGATCTACCTATGTGGATTCAATCTTAGAAAAACTAGATGATGATCAAGGGCTTCACTGTACTTATAATCAAAATGTTACCACTGGACGTATGGCGTCGCGCGCGCCAAATTTACAAAATATACCTGCCAAAGATAAGACTATTCGAAAAGCGTTTGTCGTACCAAAGGAGATTGTGTGTAAGTCATGTGGATATGTTGGCAAAGGATTTATTGTTTCTGATAAATGCCCACAGTGCGCTAGCAGTCAAGTTGTGAACAGTAATGACTATGTAATGGTCTTCATTGATTTTAATCAAATGGAGGTCAGGTGCACGGCTCATTACAGTAATGATCCAATATTGCTTAGCGTATATAACGTTACCCATGAGGATGTTCACACTAGAACGATGTGTGAAATTTTTGGGTACAATTACAACGAAGCAATCGCAATTTTGGAGGATGAGAATCACCCAAAATACAACAAAGTGTATTTTGACAGAAAGATTGCCAAGATAACTAACTTTTTGATTATTTACGGTGGTTCGGCTAAAACATTGTCTGTTAGGATTAGCACTCCAAAAAAGCAATACACAGAAAAGGAGTGTCAGAGATATATTGATCAATATTTTGCTAAACTAAAAGGAGTGAAACGTTGGATCAATGATACCAAAATGTCTTTGCGGAAGATGGGAGAGGTTCAGAACTTTTTTGGGCGCTATCGTAGGTTTCCTGAATTGGCTTCTATGCTGAAGTGGTCTAGCAACAAATGGAAGGTTGAAAGATGTGAACGTCAAGCAGTTAATTTTCTGATCCAATCTTGCAAAGATATTCATACTTTTGTGTCGACTGATGCTGGGATGATTACTCTCCATGATTTGTTTGAATTAAATGACAAACCAGCAATTCATACATATACTGGTAGTTCTGATAATTATAAAGTCCACGATACTGGAGTAAAAGAAGTTTTGCAATTAGATACAGCTTATGGGACTGAAATGATAACTAAAGATCATAGGTTCTTTGCTTACAAGAATGGAGATTTGGTAATCAAACAACTAAGTGAGTTAGTTGTAGGAGATTACATTGTAGCGATGTCCAAGGTGGCGGTTGGTGGGGCAGTAACACCAAAATACGCTAATGTGGCCATGGCTGAGTTAATTGGTGTTTTATGTGGTAATGGAAATTATTCTGGTAAGCGAAATTTTACTATAGCCATTGGGCACAATCTAGAGTACGGTGAGCACATACAAGCATTGATTAAGCGTGCCTTCAATGATGATAACGTACATTGTCCGATTCGTGTCCGTAAGCCAAAAGCTGCCCACCACTATGATGATTGTCATGTGGCAGTTGATCGTGTGGGGTTAAGAAAGATTCTTGAGATTTTAGGTTTGGGTTATGTGACCAGGAGTAACAAGGTAGTTCCATCATGGATATTGACAGCTCCAGTTTCTTATAGAGTAGCATGTCTTCGTGGTTTATACGATACTGATGGTGGGTTGGTTAGTGGAAGATATCCGCAATTCACTAATATCTCTAAAAATTTAGCTGAATCGTTTTTATTATTAGCTAATTCACTGGGATTTGGTGGGCGGATTGTTGAATATCCTGCAAAAGGTAAAGCTTCTAGGCATTGGAGAGTGATTATTCCTGGTGAAAAAGCAGTTGAGTTCACAGAGTTGATTGATACTAAAATTGAATGTAGAAGAGCTAGAATAAATGGTCCTGGTCGATTGCCAGTAAACTTAGTCAAAGATGTGGCTAATTTGATCTTGTCAAGTCAGGCATGGAATAGTTCAGTACCAAGTATTAGAAATGTGATCACGAATGGTGTTGCCAGAACTTGCACTTATTCAATGAAGAAGTTATTTCAACGCAAAGAACAAAGTCATATTTACCGTATGAGATTTGTTGGTCATGGTAGCCAAAGATCATGTCGAGAATACTTGAATAGAATTCATGAGTATTCTATTGATCCGTGCGAAAGTAGTAAAATACTTAATTTGTTAGACTTGGTGGACTTGGATTGGGCAGAGATTAGACAGATCAAAGAACTAGGTAAACGGCAGACAATGGATATTGAACTTGAAGGTCCAGATCACTCATATATAGGACAGGGTCTTCTTCAACACAATTCTTGTGCTGATTTGTTCAAGATTGTGATGGTACGTATTGGAGATGTTCTATCGCAATCAAGATCAGTGCAGGTAATGCCAATTCATGACGAGTTGATATTCTACATCCACAAGGATGAGTTTGATCTCCTGCCTAAAATCAAAAGTGAAATGGAGAGGTTTGATTTTCGTGTTCCCATGACAGTTGACATCTCCGTGAGTCAGACAAACTGGGCTGATAAAGTACCACTTAAATCTGCCACATGATTCTGCAAAAGTAACCACTACCCGTATCATAGTGTGTAGCCAATGAGGGTGAGGATGTCTTACAACTTCAAGGGATTGGATATTTCAGTAACCTTCAATGGAGTTACCTATCAGTCCAGTCTTGAAGAGGATGTGAAAATCAACTCATCCGATCTTGATGGTGAGTTTGTTGAGCAACCTCGCAAATACGTTTGGTGGGCAGTCCTTTCCGAGATTGCGAAGGATTTGGTGGCGCAAAAGAAGTATGAAATGGAGATGTTGTATGCGAGGTTGGACCACGAAAAGCGTACAGCAGCTATGGCAGCAAAGGTCAAGCTCACCGAAAGAATGGTTGAAAATGAGGTAATCACAGATACTCGCTATCAGAAATGCATGGCAGAGTATCTTGAAATCAAAAAGCAGAATGGTGTACTGGGGGCGGGCAAGGAAGCATTTGCCCAGCGAAAAGATATGTTGATTAGTTTGGGAGCAAACTATCGAGCTGAGGGTAACGCAGACCCTGTCATTCTACAAGAAGTTGCAAAGAACAAAGCTGCAAATATGGCAAGAGCCAGAGCGCAGCAAAAGATAGAACCAGAACCAGAATCAATCAAGAGTCCCGTAGTCAGGACTCCAGCCATCAGGCAACCTGTGAAGGTTGAACCAAAGGAGTAACACGAATGGCCTTGAAAGTTGACATGAATAAAGCCAAACGCAAAGCGGCTGAGGAAGCTGCCAAAGCTGCTGCGCGGGCTAACATGACAAGGACTTCGAGATGGAAGCCAGCACAGGGAAAGAACAGAATCAGAATCATGCCTCCTTGGGCCAGTTCTGGTCCAAACGCTTATCAGTTCTGGCGTGAGCTGTACGTGCATTGGGGTGTTGGTCCGGATGAAGAGTCATCGACCGCTCTAGCCTGCCCTCGGCTAAGCCAGGATGGACCAAAAGGACCCTGCCCAGTTTGTGTGGAGGTTGAGCGGTTGAAGGCTACTAAAGACCCAGCCAATGTTGAGTTGGCGAAGGAGTTGAGAGCCAAGCAACGGTCCTTCTCTAACATCATCGATATCGAAGACCCAATCTGGAAGCAAGAGAATATCGATGAGTTGGTTGCATCTGGTGCTGATGCTTCCAATCTACCAAAGGTTGGTACAACGAAGGTTCAAGAGTTCAGTTATGGACCAACAATCTTGAAGCAACTCCTTGATTTCTACACTGAGGAGATTGACTTTACTGACCTGGATGCTGGTCACACCGTCATCATCACTCGTGAAGGTCAGGGTCTCAAAACTGACTATCGAGTGATTCTAGACACCAAACAGACAAAAGCACCTGTGAAGGGCGAACCAAAGCTGCAAGACCTTGACAAGATCATGCCGTTCAGGGAGCCAGCAGAGATGTTGGCTATTCTGGAAGGTCTTGATCCTGGTGAGGTGAAGGCTCTAGCGGCGAGCACTTCTGCCGCTGAGGAAGCTGTCGAAGAGGTCGTTGCTGAAGAGGAAGAGGCTGAAGCTGTTGAAGAGGATGACGGCAGCAACGGTGAAGGGGAAGTTCCTGAAGATGAGCTGGAAGAGGCTGCAGCTGTACAATACCCACCCTGCTACGGTGCAGAGTGCGACCCAAAGGATTCAGTCTGCAATACAGACTGTCAGTTGTTTGCTGAGTGCAAAACCAAGTGTGGAATCGTGGATGAGCCGCCAAAGCCAAAGAGGCAAGCGGCACCCAAACCCGCTGCTGCTGGAAAACATGCAGTGGCAACCAAGTCTCCAGCAACAGGGAAAGCTGTTGGGGGAGCTGATGACCTGATTGCCCAGATGAAAGCGGCAGTCGGGGAGAAGTAAAAGGAGAAGAGATGAGTGCCAAGAAGGTCGACGTTGACGAGAACGAGGAAGAGGGCGTTGAGGTGGATGAGGAGACACAAGAGCGAATCAATGCTCTGGCAGCAGCCTACCACAAGAGGATGCTCAAGAGGGTAGCAGAGGGCAAGGAGCTTCCTGGAACTGGTATGGGGCGGGGACGGCTGCCTGCAGGCATCACAGAGGAGGACGCAGAGAAGTACGTTGAGTTGCGAAACCAGGTGAAGCAGATTCGGGAGCTGCGTCGCAATGCTCGTGAGAAGTTGACAGCACTTCTCGAGGAGATGGATGGCATGAAGGGTGCCACCAAGCCCAAGGCCAAGAAGAAGGCCAAGAAGTAACACTGTTGATTCTAGATTGAGGGCACTCTGGTTCCTTCCTAGGGTGAATCTTCGGGCCAGGAGAATCACTCTGTTTGACCAGGGTGCCCTCTCTTTTTCTACCTCAAGAGGATAAAATGGCAAGACAAGCAGCTGTCAAACCAGTGTTCCCAACTCAATCCAAGAACACCAAAGATCTCGTTGATCAATTCAAGACACTTGCTGATATTGCCAAAACCACAAAAGAGGATGAGAAGATTGAGGTTCAGATTCAAAAGAAAAAATCTGAATCTAGTAAAGATGCAGATTTCATTGCTGGCATTGTACGGAAGATGGAGGATAAGTTTGGGGCTGGCTCTGCTCTTACCCCCACAGCAGAAACAGTTCTTTGCAAAGTAGAGCATTGGGTTTCCACTAGAAACTTTTTGATTGATTCTGCAATTGCTGGTGGATTACCAATGCCACGACCTCTGATTCCATTTGGACGTATGACAGAAATATCAGGTTTGAA
>Ga0315283_10005667_pt1 | contig 11057 bp, 11 predicted proteins | sample YL17G09_0_MG_FD_204541 | JGI IMG/M metagenome (GOLD analysis project Ga0315283, IMG submission 204541) | Sediment microbial communities from Yellowstone Lake, YNP, Wyoming, USA - YL17G09_0 | ecosystem: Environmental > Aquatic > Freshwater > Lake > Sediment | place: USA: Wyoming | collected...
AGGATGTGAGTGGAGAGCATCACCGCGGAGCCGCGGTCCGCCATCTGGCGCAGGATGTCCTTGATCATCCGCGCGGACTTGGGGTCGAGCCCCACCGTCGGTTCGTCGAGGATCAGCACGCGGGGGTCATGGACAAGGGCGGCTGCCAGCGAGGTCTTTTGCTTCATGCCGTGGCTGTAGGAGTCGGTCGTGTCGTCCGCGGCCTCGTCCAGGTTGAACAGCCGCAGCAGTTCCTCCGAACGCCGCGCTGACTGAACCCGGTCCAAGCCATAAAGATCGCCGACAAATCGCAAAAGCTCGCGGCCGGTCAGCTTGCCGTATAGATTCGGCTCATCAGGCACATATCCACAGGCCGCCTTAGCCTGCAGAGGCTGCGCCACAACATCAAAGCCGCCTACTTTCACCACGCCGGAGCTCGGACGCAGCAGCCCGACGATCATCTTGATGGTGGTGGTCTTCCCCGCCCCGTTCGGACCTAAAAAGCCAAAGATCCCCCCCGCGTCGACCTGGAAACTGACATCTTCCACCGCCAGTTTGTCGCCGTATTTCTTGACCAAATTCGCTGTCTCGATCAGGACTGTTGAATCAGCCATAGCGCCTCCGTTGGTTGCATCTGTCTCATTATATCAAGTCCATCTTTCAACATGTACGCCGACCATCACGAAAAGTTACACGTCAAGCCCGGAAATTGCCTCATCGGAAGGTTCGAAAAGGGGAACTAATGTTAGGGTGGATTTAGGACTTAAATCATCCCGCCCGGACTCCGACTTGGGCTACAATGAAAATGGTTATTTGTGACATTTCCCACAATTTACCCGAAAGGTGAAACATGCCTGAAGCCTCTGCAATTCCCAACTCACCGCCCGCTGCCGTCCCGCCCTCCGCGCCTAAAAAAGGACCGCGCGGCGAAGTGCTCCTCTACGCCAGGTGGTGCAAGGGCTGCCGCATCTGCGTGGAATTTTGCCCGGCGAAAGTCCTCGCCATGGATCCGGATGCGGACCACCCGTATGTCGCTGCACCGGAGAAATGCACAGCCTGTCATTTTTGCGATACCCACTGTCCCGACCTCGCCATCGTGGTCAGGAAACTGGAGTAGGAGCAGCCATGACCGTTAAACTCATGCAAGGTAACGAAGCGATCGCCATGGGCGCGTTGGCAGCCGGCTGTCGATTCTATGCCGGTTATCCCATCACCCCCTCGACCGAAGTGGCGGAGGTGCTCGCGCGCGAGCTGCCCAGGGTGGGCGGAAAGTTCATCCAGATGGAGGACGAGATCGCCAGCATGGCCGCCATCATCGGCGCGCGGGTCGGCGGGCTCAAGTCGATGACCGCCACCAGCGGACCCGGGTTCTCGCTGATGCAGGAGAACCTCGGCTACGCCGCCAATACAGAGATCCCCTGCGTCGTGGTCGATGTCCAGCGCCTGGGGCCTTCGACCGGCTCCCCCACTGCCGCCGCGCAGGGGGACGTGATGCAGGCCCGCTGGGGAACCCACGGCGACCACCCGATCATCGCCCTCAGCCCCATCTCGGTGCGCCAGGCTTTTGACCTGACCGTGACCGCCTTCGACATGTCCGAGCGCTACCGCACGCCGGTGCTGCTGATGACCGACGAGATCATCGGCCATATGCGTGAGCCGGTGGAATTTCCCGACTTCAGCACGATCAAGGTCTATGAACAAAAGGTCAATGAAAAGCCGGAGGACTACAAGGCTTTTCGCAACACGCCGGACGGCGTCCCGCCGTTTGCTGCCCAGGGCCTGGGCTACCGTTACCACATCACCGGCATGCTGCATGACGAGGTGGGTTTCCCCACCCAGCGCATGGACGAGATCGATCCCTGGGTGGAACGGCTCAACAGCAAGCTGGATAAATACATGGATGAGATCGCGCTGGTCGAGGCAGATCATCAGGTCGGCGCCAGAGTTGCCCTGCTGTCCTATGGCTGCTCAGCCCGTACCGCCCGCCACGCCATGAAGGCCGCCCGCAGCCGGGGGCAGAAAGTGGACCTGCTGACCCTGCTCACCCTGTGGCCGTTCCCTGAAAGACAGGTAGAAGCGCTCGGCGAGCGTGTCGACAGGATCTGCGTCGTCGAGATGAACCTGGGCCAGATGGCGCTCGAGGTGGAACGCATCGTCGGCCGGAAGAAGGTCGTCCGTGTGACGCGCGCCAACGGCGAGATGATCACTCCGCAGATGGTGCTGGATGCGATGGAGGTATCGAAATGAGCAACCAACATATCCTGGATGCCGCCACACTGGAAAACGATGAAGCCCTCATCCCGCAGTCGGGCTGGTTCGAACGCAGCGAGACGCTGCAAAAGCTGCGCAAGAACAAGAAGTTCCCCACCATCTGGTGCTCCGGCTGCGGCATCGGCGTGGTGATGGGCGCGCTGATCCGCGCCATCGACCACCTCGGTCTGAAGAACGACGATGTCGCGCTGGTGGCCGGCATCGGCTGCTCGGCGCGCATGCCCGTCTACATGGACTTCAACACCATGCACACCGCCCACGGGCGCGCCCTGGCTTTTGCCACCGGCCTGAAGATCGCCCGCCCCGACATGAAGGTTATCGCTGTCATGGGCGACGGCGATGCCCTGGCGATCGGCGGGAACCACTTCATCCACGCCGCCCGGCGCAATATCGGCATCACCGCCCTGGTGGTTAACAACGCCATTTACGGCATGACCGGAGGCCAGTACAGCCCGACCACGCCCCTCGGTGGGCGCGCCACCACCGCCCCTTACGGGAATATTGAGCCGCCCTTCCCGATCTGCGAGCTAGCCACCGCTGCCGGAGCCAGCTACGTCGCCCGCTCCACGGTCTATCACGCCCTCGAGCTGGACAAGTTCCTGGCAGAGGCCATCGCCAAGGACGGTTTCAGCCTGGTCGAGGCGGTATCCTACTGCCATACCACCTACGGGCGGTTGAACAAGCTCGGTGCCGCTGCTGACATGATGCGCAGCCTCAAGGACAACACCATCTCCAAGTCCGCCCTTGACAGGATGACCCCTGAAGAAAAGGCGGCCAACACCAAGATCGTCCGCGGCAACTTTGTCAATATCGACCGGCCTGAGTACACGAACACCTATGCTGACCTTATCACCCGTGTACAGGAGGGCGAAAAATGATCCAGAAAATGGAAGCCTCATCACGAACCAGCGTGGATAAGAACCGCATCGAGGTCCGCCTGGCCGGCGAAGGCGGGCAGGGCATGATACTGGCCGGGATCATCCTGGCCGAAGCCGCCTCGATCTACGGGGGCAAGAACGTCGTCCAATCCCAGTCTTACGGACCGGAAGCGCGCGGCGGCGCCAGCAAATCGGAGGTGGTCATTTCGTCAGACCAGATTGACCATCCCGAAGTGCTCCAGGCGGATATCCTGGTCGCCCTCAGCCAGGAAGCCTACCGCAAATTCCACAAGGACGTCAAGCCGGATGGACTGTTGATCGTCGATGCCGACAAGGTCGAGGGTGCCGAGGAACATGTCATCCAGATCCCGATCACGAGGATGGCCCTCGAGACCACCGGGCGGCAGATCACCGCCAACACCGTGGCGCTGGGCGTGCTGGTCGGCCTGACCGGTATCGTCTCGCGCGAGGATATCGAAAAAGCTGTCACAGCCCGAGCTCCGCACGGGACAGAGGAAATGAACCGTAAGGCTCTCGAGGCCGGCTTTGCCGCCGCTAAGCAGGTTAAGATAAAAAAGTAGAACCGGTAGAATAAGCGAAGGGCCCAAAGAGCTGGAGATCCCATCCGGCTCTTTTAATTTAGCTTGAAAGTTTTTCAGGCCATAGCTCAAAGACGGTGTTGACCTGAATGATATAATAATTAAGCATCCATCTGAGCAAATCACTCACTTCATAGCCCCCAGGTGGGCAGGAGATATTGGACATGGCGCGAAAAAATCGTGAAAACGAATTTGCGGTCATCGGCCTGGGACGCTTCGGGATCAACCTGGCCCGGCGGCTGGAAGAATTGGGCCACCCGGTGCTGGGGATCGAGCGCGACCCACAGCTGGCGAAGGAAGTTAAAGACAAGATCACGGAGGTGTTTGTGCTCGACGCCACCAACCCGGATGCCCTGGCAGAAGCGGACATCACCGCTTTTAAAACCGTCGTGGTTGCCATCAGCGACGACTTCGAGACCAATGCGTTGATCACTTCCGCATTGAAGAGTATGGGCATCCCTAACATTATCTGTCTGGCAGGGTCGTCTCGCCATCGGGAGATCCTGCTCAGGATCGGCGCCAACCGCGTGGTGATTCCTGCAAAAGAGAGCGGTACCTACCTGGCGGATGAGCTCAGCACCCCGGGGCTGCTGAACAGCCTGCCACTGAACCCGGATTACAGCCTGGTCGAAATCAACGTGCCCGCGGGCATGTTGACAAGGAAAGTCCGCGAATGTGAAAAATATGAAGTCGGTGTGCTGCTCATTTTACGAGGCAATGAGCTGATCCTGTCCCCGGACGGGGAAGTTCAACTGGAACGAGGCGATATTCTCGTGGTGGTTGGTAATACGAAGCACCTGACTGAATTCAGCATTCTCACATGAAACCCGTTCAACCCCTGAAACGCCCCCGCAAGCGTGTCATCAAAATGGTCCGTTCAGCTGCGGAGAAAGTCGTCCAACGGACGCCGCCCGCGCTTGAAATGGTGTTCGGGCTCTTCATATTGATCGGGGCTGGAACCGGCTTACTGCTGATCCCCGGCGCGGCTGCGCGTCCCCTGACGTTCATGGAGGCAGCCTTTACATCCACATCCGCTTCGGCAGTGACAGGTTTGAGCGTGTTCACGCCCGCCACTACCCTGACGTTCTGGGGGCAGGTCATTTTGATGGTCCTGGCGCAGATCGGCGGGGTAAGCCTGATCGTCACGGTCAGCCTGATCTCCTATTCTCTGGGGCGGGAAGTTACCCTGTCACGCCGCCTGACCGTGACCAGTTCCCTCGGGCTGGACAACCCCGGGCAGATCATGCGCGTTATGATTCGGGCGATGACGTTGATGTTCATCATCGAAGGAGTGGGAGCATTATTGCTCTACCTGCACTGGCGCTTCTCCGGCATTGTGCCTGCGGGGGAAGCCGCATTCTATGCCATCTTCCACGCCGTGATGTGCTTCTGCAACGCGGGATTCGACCTGTTCGCCGGACTGCCGCAATACCCGAACGGCATCCCCAGCGATCCCATCAGCCTGCTGATCATGGGATTCCTGATCATCCTGGGAGGGCTGGGCATCCCGGTCTACATGAATTTAATTTACAGCCGGAATAAAAGAGGGCTATCCTTGCATACCAAGGTCACGCTGGTGATGGCCCTGGTCCTCATCCTGGTGGGATGGGCCGGCTTGCTGGCTGCGGAATACTGGCATAACGGTGTGCTCGCAGGCATGCCCCCAGTGGATAGAATTGTGAATGCCTGGTTCCAGTCGGTGTCAGCGCGAACGGCCGGATTCGCCAGCCTGCCTGGATTCAGCCAAATGCAATTCTCCAGCATTCTCTTAATAATGATCCTGATGATGATCGGGGCCGGTCCGGCTTCCACGGGTGGCGGGATCACCACCGGAACCTTTGCCGTATTGCTGTTTGCCGTCTTCAGTTATGCGCGTGGATATGAACATATCCGCATCGGGAAGCGCTCATTGCCGGATGCACTGATCAAGAGAGCGTTGGTCATCCTGGTGGTATGCATATCCCTGGTGCTCACTGCCACATGGCTGATCTTGTATACCAACCCCTTCTCCATGACCGAAACGGCCTTTGAAGTCATATCCGCCTTTTCAACAACGGGTTTGTCGCTGGGGATCACAGCCGGGGTGAACACCTTTGGGTTGTGGGTTCTGATGGTCGTGATGTTCTGCGGACGGCTGGGAGCGGTCACCATCATGATCGCCATGCTGGGACGCGAACCGCGGAAAAGACTGGTGGGGTACCCTGAAGAGTCCATCTTGATCGGGTGACGGCTCCCCATGCCTGCCCGTGCTGGCCTTCGCCAGCAGGGTAGCAAAGGTAGGGGCTTCTACGGTCTTTCACCGATGCTGTGCCGCCCCATAGCAATTAGAGGAGTTCTCTCTTGGAGACGTTGAATGTTTTACGGGGTGGACTTCCCACTCCAACCAGCTACATTCAGTTTTTAAAGAGCCGCAGTGGACTTGCGCTGAGTCTTTTCAACTTCTGTCGCTTCGTGCGTCCACTCGTTTGCCTTGATTATAGCACAAATATTCTAAGAAAGAGAGCGCCTTGTATCCCCACAGCTGAAGTAGGGGGCTTTACCCCCGCGAGTTCCGGGGGTTACAGCGCTATTTTGGTAATATCGATCCCCATGCTCTTAAAATGAACTACACGCGCGGCAAGCCGCGCGGTATCTGTCCCCGTGGTCACAGTAACTTGAGCTGCTGCACATGCAATCGAACATACTCTTCTGCTTGTCCTTGGTTGGCTACATATTGCTGAATTTGTGCCTCACTACCATGTTGTCCTACTGTACTCACATAGTACCCATTGGTCCAAAACTCACCACCCCACAATTGCTTCTTTACCGTTGGTACCCGTTGAAATATCTCGCGCGCCGTGATACTTTTGATCATCCGTACTATTTTCGTCGGACTATAGGTCGGCACGCTTTGCACCAGAAAATGCACATGGTCTCGATCCGTTCCTATTTCTACAAAATCAATTTCATACCGCTGCCCTATTTCCATGCACACTTCTCGTAACACTTGATCTACTTCATCCACCACTACCACACGCCGATACTTGGCAGGACATACTATGTGATACAACAGAACCGTTACATTATGTTCCTTGTAGATTGGCTGGCTCATTCCGCTATCTTACCAGCTTCCTTCTACCCCTGGCTCCCCCACCCCTTCCCAGGTTTCCCCTCCCAAGGAAGGGGAAACTTGCCCGCTTTCATCCTCGCCGCAAGCGGCGACGTATTCAGCGGGCCATTTCGATAAAAAGTGGATAAGGCATGTGCGCCCTATCCACTTTACTTAACTTCCTAGCGTGCCGGGTGAGACATCGTATCGATGATCACAGCTACCGCAATGATCAAAGCATCATTCTGGCCTGGGGCAACTTCGATTCCGTAACTATCAGCAATTCGGAACCATTTCTTTGAAACCTCAGCCACATTCCCGATGCGATACTCGTGATCCACAATGTTACCCTGGACTTCAAGGTCCTTCCCGCCGGGGATATCCACCGACCAGCGTTCGCGCAGCGGGGTGATCATCGCTTTCTTGACCATGGCCACGCGGTTCCCGCCGGCATCCTCGATCTCCATGCTGTCCTTGATGGTCAGCATGCGCTCCTGGATCTTGAAGAGTTCATTCCCTTTGGCGTCCTCCAAAATCAAGGTCTTGCGGACGCGCAAGGCTTTACCATCCACCTTGAAGACCTTCTCACCGCGATCATTTTCGATCCAGAAATCGTCACCGATGGAGAGCATCTTCTGGCGCATCTGGTAATGCTGAACGCCTCCGCCACCCGCAGGACCGGGTCCACCGGGACCAGGGCCATCACGCCTGTCTTCTCTTCGATTTCTCATTTTTTCACCACTCCCTTTCGATGCACCTATTTCCTGGCTTTACCTTCCAGCACATCCGCCATGTCTGCCGCAGTGGCGGCACTGCCGATGGCAGCTGAACCTTCCGCGATGGTACCCGCAGCGTCGGCGGCCACAGCCCGGGCGACCCGGGCGGTCTCTTCGGCTGCTGAAACCTTCTTCATGCCCTTAACAGCGTGCTTTTCGCTTTCTTTAATCAAATCGTCGCTTCTCTCCGCCATCCCTTGCGAAACCGCCAGACGCGCCACGCCTTCCGCCATTTCATTCTCACCCATGCCGGCGATCTTCTGCCCGGTGGTTGCCATGGCGCGTGAGAGGCTGCGCATGCTGCCGGCCGTGCGGATCTGCTCCACGGACATGGCCTGCAGGCGTTCCCCGCGCATCAGGAGGAATGTGGACAGGATCGGCATTTGCAGCGAATCAACCACTTCGCTGACGGCCTTCATCTCGCCGGAAAGACGCGCCAGCTCGAGGCCGTGGTCGATATCTTCATAGCTCATCAGTCCCACCAGGGCACTGATAACATTCACGTCCTCGGAGGCAGCCAGCATCTCCGCGCCTTCGGCCAGATCGACCACTCCGGCGGCGCCCACCACCTCGCTCAGCCTGGCGACGCGCTCGGCCACCACCGCCTCATCCACGGCGCGGGTCATGTCGCTCGCGCCTTCGGCCAGCTCCAACGCGCTGGCCGAGGCAATGTCGCCGGCCAATCTCAATTCTTCCGCGCCGTCTGCCAGACGCTGCGCGCCCATCATACCGACTTCGGCCGAGGCGGTCTGCAATTCATCCGCTCTCTTTGCCAATTTGTTCTTGCTCACACTCACGCGCTCGGACTTTCCTTTCGATTTTTTCTGTGCCATTGTTTATTTTCCTTTTCTTTTTTCATATGAGATAGATATCTTTGTTAAGAACGCAAAACAAGTGTCTTAATTTTATCATTATAGAAACTGGAAGGTTGTTTACTCGCTCCTTCCTGCCTGATATTAATCCTTATCACCAAAGTTCTATTACGATTCCCGAAATCCCAGGCGATAATATATCTCGAAATTTAACTGACCCACACACTATTGCTCAGGGACGGGGGTGTTTTCTTCGGAGCGGCGCGACCGAACGACGCGGATCCGGTCGAACAGCGTCAGCAGGATGCCAATGCCATTGATGATGTATACCATTGTGAATATCTTCGTCTCCGGCGTTGTGGGGGTCAGATCGCCGTACCCCACGGTTGCCAGGCTGATAACACAGAAGTATAGGGAATCGAGATAACTCCATCCCTCGAACCAGTGGTAAACAAACATCCCCAATACAAGCGCACTGATTGCCCATAGGAAGGCTGGCCTGGACTCCTTGTCGAACAGGACATCCAACAAGAACAATTTCTGGATGGGACGTATTTTCTTGATCCCCTTCACCACCTCATGCTCCGCTGCTTTCGCCTGGTCTTTGTCTGTCATCTTCTCATAGCCTCCATGTCGTGCGATGTCCATCCAGTGCCGATCCGAGCAACTGACAACGTAAAGCTCCGGGGTGCATCGCCATGCAGTCAGCCCGGAGCCTTTAGGAATGCACGTCTACTTGACTTTATTTTTTGCTACGGTTGGTTCAGATCCGTCCGCTACCGGGGATGCCGATGGCGAACCTGCAGCCCTTTCTCGGAAGGCCTGGACGATCAGGGTCACCCCGCCGACCACGGCGAAGATCGATGCCACCCAGAGGAACGATAACCCCATCCCTGGCGTGGAGTAATTCACCACCAGGGCGCCGCCGAAGATGATCGCCAAACCGCCCAGGATGCCAGCTCCCCATCCGCCTCCATTGAAGGCCATGATCAACAAGACGACACCCTCTATTAATCCCCAGATGCCCAGCACCAGTACGAAGGTCTTCGGCAGGATGACTCCACTGGCAACGGGATACATCAGGATGTAGCTACCGGCCATAATGCCGACGATACCCATGAAAAGCTTCCAGCCCCAAGCGGTATGGTCGACGTATAGATGAACGATCTCAAAGATGCCCCGGAAGAGCCAGTAAAATCCGAGCACGGATACCAGGAGCATATAGGTGTTGACCTTTGTCTTAACCGGCGACCAGAGCAATATACCACCGATGACGACAGCCAGGATGCCGTTGACCAGCAGCAGCCACCAGGGTCGAACCTTAGTTGTCATTTGCATTGCGGTCATTTTTTATTCTCCTTTAAACTTAATGGTTGAACAAATAAGATTGGAGTAACCTAACAATATTATACTCATTTAGCAATAATAACATCGTTTTCATTCCGATAACTGAAGGCGGCCATTTCCTCTTTTCGGATTCTTTAATTGAATTGTCAATCCTTTTTGTATTAATGTCTGAATTGGGATAGCTAAGATTATAAAATAACCGACATTTTACTGCTTCTCATTTAAATTTTGAGCTATCCTTTATCGAAAAGCGAGAATATTGATAATTTCTTCTGGCAGCGCAGGAGGTTGTGGATTAATATATGCGCATCGTTGTTAAAAATAAAACTCCGGGCTGTATCGACATGGATTCAGCCCGGAGCCTTAGTATTACTTATTCAATTGAAGTCTTGCTGGTTTAGCCTCATTGGACATGGAGGCAATTAAGTACGGCGTACTTAAGCTTTCCTGGCTTGGAACGCCTTGACGATCAGGAACACGCCACCGATCACGCCCATCCATGCAGCAGTCCATAAGAAGGACAGGCCCATGCCAGGAACCGTGGCATTCGCAATTAAGAGACTGCCAAAGATGATCGACAGGGCGCCGAGAATACCGGCTCCCCAACCGCCGCCCTTGAAAGCCATGATGAGGAGGATAATACCTTCCATCAGACCCCAGAACCCCAGCACCCACACGAAGATCTTAGGCAAGACGAGTCCGCTGGCGACCGGGTACATCAGGATGTAGCTACCGGCCATGATGCTGATGATGCCCATGAACAGTTTCCAGGCCCAGGCGGTGTGGTCAATGAACATGTAGACAATGTCGAAGATTCCACGGAAGAGCCAGTAGAACCCGAGGAACCAGATTAGGAGCAGGTAGGTGTTGACTCTCGTCTTGACAGGCGCCCAAAGAAGGACAGCTCCGATGATGAACGCCAGGATGCCGTTGATCAACATCATCCACCAGGGGCGGGCAGGGGCGGTCAAGGTTGTTGCGGATGGTTCAATTGGTGCGGTTGTTGCAGTCATGTTTCATTCTCCTTAAGATTGAATGGTTGAATAAAGAAAAATTCCTTACCCATTCCAATTATACTCACAAATTTGTTAACCCGTAAAGTAATTTTGAGTTGCGAAGGAAATGCGAGGTTTTCAAAGGAAAAATCGTCTTCAAACCGTAAAATCTGACCTTTTCCCTAACGGATGGCTAGTATAGACTCATCAAACCTCATTCAACGAATCCTGGCGATGCTGGCGATAATTCAGGATTAGGATGTAAATGCTGACCGCCAGCACCCATCCGGGGAAGATCAAGGGCACCCACTG
>Ga0315283_10005670_pt1 | contig 11055 bp, 9 predicted proteins | sample YL17G09_0_MG_FD_204541 | JGI IMG/M metagenome (GOLD analysis project Ga0315283, IMG submission 204541) | Sediment microbial communities from Yellowstone Lake, YNP, Wyoming, USA - YL17G09_0 | ecosystem: Environmental > Aquatic > Freshwater > Lake > Sediment | place: USA: Wyoming | collected...
TCGGCGGCCAGCCGGAGCACCTCGTCGACCCAATCGCCGCGCCGCACGACGAGCGATCCGCCCCGCTCTCGCAACGACGCGTCGAGGTCGGTGAGCGCGTCCGCGAGGAAGGCAGCGCGGTTCGGTCGGTTGAAGGGACCGGCCAGGAGTGCCTCGTCGAGCACGAATGCCGGCACGACCTGATCGGCCGAGCGGCACGCCGCTGCGAGCGCCGGCTGATCCCGGACTCGCAGGTCACGCGTGAAGATCACGAGGGCCGTCGGCACGACCCCGGTCTACCTCGGGAGCAGCGTCCAAGCGCGATCGGCGATGCGCGCCAGCGCGACCAGCTGGGCGCGTTCGCGACGGCGGAACGGATGGCCGTCGCGGCCGACGAGCAGCGTTGCATCGTGGTTGGCGAGCGCGGCGACGAGGAGGTCCTCGGGGCCGGTCGTGCCGTCGGCGACCGTGGGCGAGGCGGACGTCCCCGCTGCCAACGCCGAGAGGAACTCCTCACTCGGGTGCGCGTTGCCCGAGGCGGCGATGACCGCGTCGTCGGCGAGCAGCACGACCCAGTCGGCGAGGAACTCGCGACGCAGGTGTCCGACGAGGGTCTCGCAGAGCACCGCGCCCGAACTCGCCTCGCACAGGCGGGTCGCGGAATCGAGTGCGTCGAGTCGGGGATCGGGGAACGCGTCGACCACACGGAACTCCTCGACCGACGTCCCGTCGACCTGCTCGATCTCCTTCGCCAGGAGGTCGAGCACGTCCAGGCTCGGGAGGGCGACGGCGAACTCGTCGACCGCGATGCCCTCCGAGCGCTCGAGCACGTCGATCCCCACGATGTCGCCACCGACGGCACCGATTCGAGCGGCGACGAGACCGAGCGCTCCAGGGCGGTCGGGGAGCCAGACCCGGACCAGGACGTGCGTTCCCTTCTCGCTCATGAGGGCAGGGTACGCGTCGAGGATTTCGGACGTGTGACGGCAATGTGAACGCTGCTCTGGACGCTGCTGGACCAGATCGCTCGTAGGCTTCCCGCGGTGGCGACACCGAAGGAACGCGTGGGGGTGCTCGGCGGGACGTTCGACCCGATCCACGTCGGGCACCTCGTCGCCGCGTCCGATGCCCGGGCTGCGCTCGGGCTCGATCGTGTGCTGCTGGTGGTGGCGGGGGACCCGTGGCAGAAGCGGGGCGAAGTCGTGGCCGACGCCGAGGACCGCCTCGCCCTCGTCGAGGCCGCGGTGGCAGAGGTCGACGGGCTCGAGGCGAGCGCCCTGGAGGTCGAGCGCGACGGGGCGTCGGTCACGGCCGACACGCTCGAGGCGCTGGCGGCACCCGACCGGGAGCTCTTCCTGCTCCTCGGTGCCGACGCGGTCGCCAACATGGAGACCTGGAGGCGCCTCGACGACACCCGCGACCTCGCGACCGTCGTCGTGATCGAGCGAGCGGGTGAGCACGCGGTCCCACCCGGGTCGGGCTGGCGGGTCGAGCATCTCGCGATCCCACGGCTGGACGTTTCCTCGACCGAGGTGCGAGAGCGACTCGCCCGCCGGTTTCCCGTGGCCGGCTTGGTCCCCGCCTCGGTCGTGCGGCTCATCCGCGAGCGCGGGCTCTATGCTTGGGGATCATGACGATCGGATGCACCCGCTCTTGAGACCGGTCTTCGGTGTTCCGGCTTCCCGAGATCGCCTCACCACCGGCCGGTGCGCTTGACCGGCCCGGTGTCGGAAGCCACGACCCGAGCGCTCGTCGCGGCAGGCGCAGCCTCGGCCAAGAGCGGGCACGACGTCGTCGTGCTCGACGTCGGGCCGATCATCTCGATCATCGAGTGCTTCGTCCTCGCGAGCGCGACGAACACCCGTCAGGTACGCACGATCGTCGACGAGATCGAGCAGGCCCTTCGAGCGCACGACGACTCGCGGCCGCTCAGCATCGAGGGTCGCGACGACGCCACCTGGGTCCTCCTCGACTACGGCGACATCGTCGTGCACGTGTTCCTTGCCGAGACCCGGGCGTACTACGACCTCGACCGGCTGTGGGCCGACGCGCCACGAATCCCGTTCGAAGAGCCTCGAGCGCTCGCGGCGGACGGGTAGCCGAGGCCTGTGGACTAGGGCAGGTACGGGCGCATCAACACGTTGCGAGCCGCAAGCCCGTCCTTGAGCTCTCGCACCCCGACGTTGCGGTCGAGGCGTGGCGAGTACAGGATCGAGCTGATGATCGCGGCTTGCGCGCCACCTACGGTGAGGCCGTCGGCGATGTGGTCGACGGTGCCGGCGCCCCCGGAAGCGATGATCGGGACGTTCACGGCGTCGGCGACCGCACGGGTGATCTCGAGGTCGTAGCCGGCGGCAGTTCCGTCGCAGTCGATGCTGTTCACGACGATCTCGCCTGCACCGAGGTCCTCGCCGCGACGCACCCAGTCGAGTGCGTCGAGCCCGGTGGCCTCGCGCGCGCCGTCGATGAACACCTCGTAGCCGCTCGGGATCCCGGGGCGGACGCCGACGCGCTTGACTTGAGTACTCAGCACGATGCACTGGCGTCCGAATGCCTCTGCACCGGCTCGGATGATGCCGGGGTTGCGCACCGCCATCGAGTCGACGCTGATCTTCTCGGCGCCGGCCTTGAGCACCTCGAACATGTCGTCGACTGTCCGGATTCCGCCGCCGACGGTGAAGGGGACGAACACATGATGAGCGACCCGCCGGACCGTCTCGAGATCGATCTTGCGCTTCTGCGCGCTCGCGGTGATGTCGTAGAAGACGATCTCGTCGATCTGGTCGTCGTAGAGCTGCTGCGCGAGCTCCTCGGCGGGCGCGACGTCGATGTTGTCCTGGAACTGCTGGGCCTTGGTGACGCGTCCCTCGACCACGTCGAAGCACGCGATGAGGCGCTTGGTGAGCATCAGGGCGTCCATTCCGCGAAGCCGGAGAGGATTCGCAGGCCGAGCTCGCCGCTCTTCTCGGCGTGGAACTGGGTTGCCACGATGTTGGCGTGCGCGACGATCGAGCAGAATTCGACGCCGTACTCCGTCTCGCCGAGCACATGGCCCGGGTCGGCCGGCGACGCGTAGTACGAGTTGACGAAGTAGGCGTGGCCGCCGTCGGGGAACTCCGCAGTGACCGGGTGATCTCGGCGCAGATGGACGGAGTTCCACCCGATCTGGGGCACGCGCAGGTCGTCGTCGAACCGACGCACGGTCCCGGGGATCCACCCCAGCGCGGCCACATCCCCCTCCTCGGAGTGCTCGAAGAGCACCTGGAGCCCGATGCAGATCCCGAGGAAGGGGATCCCGTCGCTGTGCACCCGCTCCGAGAGCGGCTCCACCAGTCCCGAGGCACGCAGCGAGTCGAGGGTCGCGCGCGCGGCACCGACGCCGGGGAGGATCAACCGGTCGCAGCCCTCGAGCTCGGCGCCGGTCGCGACCAGGCGATGCTCGATGCCGAGTCGTTCGAGCGCGTACCCGACGCTCGGTGCGTTCCCCGCTCGGTAGTCGACGATCCCGATCATGGGAGATCCGAGTCTCTGGACGGCCCTTGGCTGGGCACCGGGGGATTCCGGCTACCACCACAGGTATGGGGATGACCACGGAGAGTGGACCTGGGGGGATTTGAACCCCCGACCCCCTCCATGCCATGGAGGTGCTCTGCCAGACTGAGCCACAGGCCCGTGGGATGGATCACAATATCAGTGGCCGTTGAGCGGTCTCGTGACCTGCCCTCGCTACGCTCGCCGCCGATGACGAACACTCCGAGCCCACCGCCTGACGACTCGACCGCGCCGCGGTTCCGCTACGGCGCACGCCTCGCGAACGAGATCGAGCTGCGGTGGCAGGACTACTGGGACGACCACCACACATTCTGGACGCCCAACCCGACCGGATCACTCTCTGACGGATTCGACGCGGTACGCGATCGCGAGAAGCTCTACGTCCTCGACATGTTCCCGTACCCGAGCGGCGCCGGGCTCCATGTCGGGCACCCGCTGGGGTACATCGGCACCGATGTGTACGCACGCTTCCACCGGATGAACGGCCGGAACGTCCTGCACGCGTTGGGGTACGACGCCTTCGGTCTGCCGGCCGAGCAGTATGCGTTGGAGACAGGGCAACATCCCCGCGCCGCGACCGAGGCCAACATCGCGAACATGCGTCGCCAGCTGCGCGCGCTCGGGTTGGGGCATGACTCGCGTCGCAGCGTCTCCACGACCGACGTCGGGTACTACCGCTGGACCCAGTGGATCTTCCTGCAGATCTTCGGGTCGTGGTACGACGACGGCGCCGACCGGGCCCGCCCGGTCGCAGAGCTCGTCGAGGAGTTCGAGTCTGGTGCGCGCGAGCCGGTCTCGCGGGAGAATCCCGAGGACACGGCATGGTCCGAGCTCGACGAGCCCACGCGGCGAAGGGTCGTCGACTCCTACCGCCTTGCCTACCTCGAAGATGCCCCGGTCAACTGGTGCCCCGGGCTCGGCACGGTCGTCGCCAACGAAGAGGTGACCGCGGAGGGACGGAGCGACCGGGGGAACTTTCCGGTCTTCAAGCGGCCACTCGAGCAGTGGAAGTTGCGGATCACGGCCTATGCCGATCGGCTCCTCGCCGACCTGGATCTGCTCGACTGGTCCGAGTCGATCAAGACGATGCAGCGCAACTGGATCGGGCGCAGCACCGGCGCGTCGATTGTGTTCGCCGTCGATGGCCACGACGACGTCGGGATCGAGGTGTTCACGACGCGTCCCGACACGCTGTTCGGGGCGACCTACATGGTGCTCGCGCCCGAGCATCCGCTCGTCGACCGTATCGTTCCGGCCGAGTGGCCCGGAGCGACGCTCACCGACACCGCCGTGTCGATCCCACCGGCATGGCGCGGCATCTTCGGCACCGACGTCCTGCCCGGCGAGGCAGTTCGGCGCTACCGGGAGTTCGCCGCGCAGAAGACCGAGCTCGAACGTCAAGCGGAAGGCCGCGACAAGACTGGCGTCTTCACCGGCGCGTTCGCGCGAAACCCGGTGAACGACACGATGCTCCCCGTCTTCATCGCCGACTACGTACTGATGGGCTACGGAACCGGTGCCATCATGGCGGTACCGGGCCAGGACGAGCGCGATTGGGCGTTCGCCGCGGAGCTCGAGCTGCCGATCGTGCGAACGGTCCAGCCGCCAGAGGGCTTCGAAGGGGAGGCCTACGTCGGGGACGGTCCCGCGATCAACAGCGGGTTTCTCGACGGACTCCGCATCGACGAGGCGAAGGCACGGATCATTGCGTGGCTCGAGGAGACCGCCAACGGCGCTCCGACGATCACGTACAAGCTCCGCGACTGGCTCTTCAGCCGGCAGCGCTACTGGGGCGAGCCGTTCCCGATTGTCTATGACGATGCCGGCGCACCACGCGCCGTCCCCGAGGCGCTCCTCCCCGTCGAGCTCCCCGACGTCGACGACTTCCGGCCGCGTGCCCTCGACCCCGACGACGCCGACAGCGACCCGGAGCCGCCGCTCGCGAGTGCCGAGGCGTGGCTCTCGGTCGAGCTCGACCTCGGTGACGGTCCGAAGCGCTACCGACGCGAGACGAACACGATGCCGCAGTGGGCCGGATCGTGCTGGTACTTCCTGCGCTACCTCGATCCGACCAACGAGGAGGCCATCGTCGACCCCGAGGTCGAGCGCTACTGGATGGAGCCGAGCGACGGCGTCGACCTCTACGTGGGAGGCGTCGAGCACGCAGTGCTGCACCTGCTCTACGCGCGCTTCTGGCACAAGGTGCTCTTCGACCTGGGTGTGGTCTCGACGCCGGAGCCGTTCCACCGGCTCTTCAACCAGGGCTACATCCAGGCCCCGTCGTTCCGCGACGAGCGCGGGATCGCCGTCGAAGCGACCGAAGTCGAGGAGCGCGGCGGGCAGTTCTTCCATGACGGCGAACCGGTCGTACGCGAGTTCGGCAAGATGGGCAAGAGTCTGAAGAACGTCGTCACGCCCGACGACATCTACCGTGACTACGGCGCCGACACGCTTCGTCTCTACGAGATGTTCATGGGGCCGCTCGACGCGAGCCGTCCGTGGAGCACCGCCGACATCATCGGTGTTCACCGCTTCCTCCAGCGACTGTGGCGCAACGTCGTCGACGAGGACAGTGGCTCGGTCCGCGTCATCGACGAACCAATTGACGATGAGACGAGACGACTCCTCCACCGGACGATCGCCGCGGTGCGCGACGACATGGCCGGCCTGAAGTTCAATACCGCGATCGCCCGGTGCTTCGAGCTCAACAACCGCCTGACCCAGGTCGTGGCCGACCGGGGCGCCGCACCCCTCGAGATCGTCGAACCGCTGGTGCTGATGCTCGCACCGCTCACCCCCCACATCGCCGAGGAGCTCTGGGCGAGGCTCGGCCACGACGACTCGCTCACCTCCGAGGCGTTCCCGGTGGCCGACCCGACCTTGCTCATCGAGGATGAGGTCGAGATCCCGGTCCAGGTCGACGGCAAGGTTCGGGGACATGTCCGGGTGCCCGCCGACGCGACGGCTGAAGTGATCGAAGCTTCGGCTCGCTCCGAACCCAAGATCGCGACGCTCCTCGAAGGCGCGACGATCCGTAAGGTGGTCGCGATCCCGGGCCGATTGGTGAACTTCGTCGTGGGCTGAGTCCGTCACGCCGGCCCGGCCGGCGCTTCCTCCGTGCAACCAGCGCGCGGAGGCCGACGTGTCCCCACCCGATGATCCCTATCGTCGCCTCGAGGCGACGCGCGCCTCGCCGCCACCGTCCGTGTTCTCCGACATCTCGGACAACCACGGCCGCGATGAGACACCCGATGCGCCGCATCCCTGGTTCTGGGGCGAGTCCCCCGTGCGTACGATGCCGGGACGACGGGGCCCCGGTCGCGGCCAGGCCGGCGGCGGCCCGTTCGACCGCCTTCGCGACCGCCTGCGGGACGCCCTCAGCACGCTGCGGGGAGACGCACGTGTGGGCCTCGCCGCTCTCGTCGCCGTCGCGGTGGTTGCTGGTGTCGTGTGGTATCGGATCGGGTCCGGAGGTACCGCGACGGCTCAGCGCTCCGCTCCGAGTCGGGCTGGGGCTCGCAACTCGACCGGCGCGTCGACTGGGGCAACGCAGACGAGCGAGCCCGCGGATGGGGTGTCGGGTTCCGGGGCAACGACGACGAGGGGGAACCGCGTCGTCGTGCATGTCGCGGGAGCGGTGGCCCGTCCCGGCGTCGTCGAGCTGGCGCCCGGGTCACGAGTCATCGACGCCCTCGAAGCCGCGGGTGGTGGCCTTCCCGAGGCCGACCTCGACCGGCTCAACCTCGCGGCGAAGATCATCGACGGTCAGCGCGTCCTCGTGCAACGGGTCGGCGATCCACCGGCGGCCGCCGAGGGTTCCGGATCGGCCTCCTCGAGCGGCGCGGGCAGCGCCACACCAGGGGCTGGGACGACCGGGCCACTGAACTTGAACACGGCGACACTCGACCAGCTCGACGGATTGCCGGGCATCGGTCCCGTGCTCGCGGCGGCGATCCTCGCCGAGCGCGTCCGTCGGGGTGCCTTCAAGAGCATCAATGAGCTTCGTGACGTGCGTGGCATCGGGGAGCAGCGGTTTGCCGACCTGCGCGAACTCGTCGCGGTCTGAGTGCAGGCGGCCGGGGCGTACTTTGCGTCCGGCGTCGTGGTGGTCGGCATCGTCGTGGGCGAAGTGCTCGGCCCGTCATCAGCGTCTTCGACGCTCGCCGGGGTAGGGGGTCTGGTCGTACTGGCCGTGCTCGTGCGCGGTCCGCGCGTCCGCCTCGGGCTCGTGCTCGTCGCCCTCGCGTTCACCGGCTGCGCCGTCGAGCGCCGCGCGCTCGACGGGCTCGTGCACTGGCCGCTGGCCCGGGCGGCGCAGCTCCGAGCCGACGTGGTGTTGCGGGCAACGCTTGTCGACGACCCCGACGGCACGCGATGGGCGACCCACGTGCTGGCCCGGGTCGACTCGGCCCGGATCGTCTCGCCGCAACGCCGCGGCAACCGCGAGCCCGGGTTCGTCCCCGTGCACCGGACAGTTCTCGTGGCCGCCGAGGGCGACGCTGTCGGGCGCGTCGCCGTGCTCGCGGCGGGCGACGGCGTCGTGCTGCGCGGCTGGCTCCGCCCGCTCGAGGGGTTCGACGAGCGGTTGCGGTGGCACCATGTGGTCGCCACCATTGCCGCGACCGACCTGCTCGACGCGAGTGGTCCCGCGTCGCCGCTGGCCGATGTGGCCAATCGGGCTCGTGGGCTGGTGTTGCGGGGCACCGACGCGCTCCCTGCAACCGAGAGGGCGCTCGTGGCCGGCTTCCTCCTCGGTGACACCCGTGATCTCCCTGACGGTGTCATCAAGCAGTTTCGGACCGCGGGCCTGTCGCATCTCCTCGCCGTGTCCGGAGCGAACGTCGCGTTCGTCCTCGCGCTCGCGGGTCCGGTGCTGCGGCGCATGCCGCGCACCGCGCGCCTGGGGGCCGCCCTCGCGGTGCTGGTGGTCTTCGGCGCGATGACGCGTTGGGAGCCGTCGGTCCTGCGCGCCTGCGCGATGGCCGCCATCGCGGTCGTCGCGGTGTACGTCGGACGCCCGGCGCAGGCGGTCAGGTTGCTCGCACTTGCCGTCACTGCCCTGCTGCTGCTCGATCCGTTCCTCGTGCACTCGGTCGGCTTCGGACTGTCGGTCGGTGCGAGCCTCGGCATCGCGCTGCTCGCGGTCCCGATCGCCCGGAGGTTGCGGGGCCCGCGATGGCTGCGCGACTCGCTCGCGACGACCGCCGCCGCCCAGATCGGCGTGGCGCCGGTCCTCATCCCGGTGTTCGGATCCATTCCGCTCGTCGCGGTCCCGGCGAACCTCCTCGCCGTGCCGCTGGTCGGCCCCCTCACGATCTGGGGTTTCGCAGGGGGCACGCTTGCCGGGGTGCTCCACACGCGTGTCCCACCCGCGGCGGCTGCACTCCAGTGGCCGACGCGCGTGCTCGCCGATGCTGTGCTCGGGCTCGCCGACGCGGCGGCCCGCATCCCGGTCGCGGTCGGAGCCGTGTCTTGCATGGTCATCGGTGCGATGATCGGCGTGACCATCGCGGTCAGGTCCGGGGCGCGGCGCCGTTCTATGCTCCGCCGACGTGACTTGGTCCTACCGCCTCGGTGACGTCGTCCACGACCTGACGACGCGCACCCTCGTCATGGGCATCCTCAATCGCACCCCGGACTCGTTCTACGACCGTGGGGCGACGTTCGGGCTCGACGACCTCCTCGGCCGGGCCGAGGCGCTCGTGGCCGAAGGCGCCGACCTTCTCGACGTCGGCGGTGTCAAGGCCGGACCGGGTCCCGAGGTCACCGAGGCGGAGGAGCTCGACCGAGTGGTGCCGACGATCGAGGCACTGCACGCCCGGCTCGGGGTGCCGGTGTCGGTCGACACGTGGCGGGCCACGGTGCTGGACGAGGCGTGTCGCGTCGGTGCCGTGGTCGGCAACGACATCAGTGGGTTCGGTGATCCGGCGTATCTGGCGGTCGCGGCCAAGCACCAAGCGTCGGTGGTCGCGACACACATCCGGCTCGCGCCACGAGTGCCCGACCCCGAGCCGCACTACGACGACCTCGTGGCCGACGTTCGGGTGTTCCTCCTCGATCGTGCCGCCCGGGCCGAGGCCGCAGGGTTGGTGCGCGACCAGATCTCGATCGACGCCGGTCTCGATCTCGGCAAGACGCCGGCGATGAGCGCAGTGCTGCTCCGGGTCAGCGACGAGCTCGCTGCGACGGGGTACACGCTGCTGCTCTCCGCCTCGAACAAGCGTTTCCTCGGCGAGCTCCTCGCACTCGAGATCGACGATCGCCGTGATGCGTCGCTCGCTGCCGTCGCCTACGGCGTCGCCCACGGGTGTCGGATCGTCCGCGTGCACGACGTCGCGGGGAGTGTCCGGGTGTGCCGCACCGTCGAGGCGATCCTGAAGGCGCGCCAGGCCGAGACCTGCGTGGCGGGATCCGACGCGTGAGCGCACACCTGGTCAAGGGAGAGGACCCGATCCTGCGATCCGACGCCGCCGAGGCGCTCGTGACCGAGCTGCTGGGTGGTGATGACCGGACGCTCGCGCTCGAGGAGGTGACGGTCCCCCCCAAGGCGACGGGAGAAGGCGAGGAAGGCGGGAGCGACGCACGTGTCGCCGTGGTCGATGTCGCTCTCAACGGTGCGAGCACGCCCCCGTTCATGACCGAGTCGCGCGTCGTCGTCGTGCGAGATGTCGGGCTGCTCACCGCGGCCGAGGTCGAACCCATCGTTCGCTACCTCGAGGATCCTCTGGAGACGACCATGTTGGTGCTCGTCGCGGGCGGCGGCGCGCTGGCGAAGAGCCTGGAGAACGCGGTCAAGAAGCGCGGCACGGTGCACGTACCGGGCGCGACGAAGGCGGCCGACGTGCTCGCGCAGGAGCTCGCCGCGGCAGGGGTGCGGTTGCGTCCCGACGCAGCGAAGGCGCTCCTCGCACATGTCGGTTCGGACGCCGGTCTGATCCCCGGCATCATCGAGACCCTCGCCGGGGCCTTCGGCGCGGACGTCGATCTCGGGTCCGACGCGGTCGGTCCTTATCTCGGCGGCGAGGGCCGGGTGCCCGTGTGGGATCTGGCGAACGCGATCGAGAAGGGCGACAAGGCCACGGCGCTCGTCGTGCTCCACCGCCTGTTGACGGTCACGAGTCCGATGCAGCCCAAGCCGGTGCACCCGCTCCAGGTCGTTGCGATCCTGCACTCGCACTACCGGCGCCTGCTCACGCTCGACGATCCGAACATCGCCAGCGCCGAAAACGCGGCCGCCGCGCTCGGGGGACGCACGAGCCCGAACTCGGCGCGGTACCGACTCAAGCAGGCGCGCGCGCTCGGGACCGACGGACTGCGTCAAGCCTTCGACTACCTGGCGCGCGCGGATCGGGATCTGAAAGGTGAACGGGCGATTCCTGGCGACACCGTGCTCGACGTGCTGGTGGTCCGGCTCTGCAGCCTCGGCACCCGGACCGGGCGAGGCTGAGGTTGAGGCGCTACGCCTGCTTCGTCGCTCGCTTCATCATGCGCGAGGTACGCCGTGCCGCCTGGTTCTTGTGGATG
>Ga0315283_10005671_pt1 | contig 11055 bp, 12 predicted proteins | sample YL17G09_0_MG_FD_204541 | JGI IMG/M metagenome (GOLD analysis project Ga0315283, IMG submission 204541) | Sediment microbial communities from Yellowstone Lake, YNP, Wyoming, USA - YL17G09_0 | ecosystem: Environmental > Aquatic > Freshwater > Lake > Sediment | place: USA: Wyoming | collected...
CTACCCCTGCGCGCGCTGATACATTCCGCGCCCGGCGATGATAATGAGAAAGATGGAAGAAGAAAGCGCGCCCCCCCGCGCACGCGAACAAACCACGGCTTCTAAAAAAAAAGGCCTGAAAACGTTTTGAAACGACGGCCGACCCAGGCCCCCTCTCCGGCAGGGGAAATAAAGGGGAAAAAAAGCGGCGGAAACATGGACTAAAGGAGGAGAGGTGAATAAGGTTCTTGATCAAAGTAAGCTGATGAGAATAATGTATACGAGGCGTTTGTTTGTTTCCTCAAGAGCGCACGACAAGAGAATCGGCGTAAGGAGAGACTTTTGATCAGAGTTTTTTTGTTTTTCTTCCGCGGCAGTTTTTTCCCTTTTTTCTTTCCGAGAAGAGGGAGGTATCTGAACCAAAGGAAGGAGCAGCAGACGAAGCAGCAAGCTCACTTACTTCTCCGCGGCCACGGCGGCGGCGCGCCAGGCGGGGGCGGCAGCGGCGGCCGTGGCGCCCAGGGGGGCGAGCGCGGGCCTGGTGAGGTGTTTCGAGGAGGCCGCGGCGGCGGGAGGAGGCGGAGCGAGGGCGAGGGCGGCAGCAGCAGAGGCCAGGGCAGGAGAGGCCTCAGCCTTCCCGCCGCCGCCAAGGGCGAGCGCGCGCGCGCGAGCGGAGACGGCGTCAATCGCCGCAGCCGCTGAAGCCGCCGCCGCAGAGGAAGACTGCTGCTTCCGGGCGGGGGACGGCCAGGCCTTGGCCGGCGAGGAGGGCGCGGAGGCGGCCGGGGCTGCGGCAGCAGAGGCGCCGCCGCCGCCACCTCCGAGGAAAAAGCTTCCTCTTCCTCCTCCTCCTCCTGCTGCCGCTGCTGCTGCCGCCTCCTTGGCCGCCGCCTCCGCGGCGACCGTGGCAGCAGCCATCCCCATCAGCGACGGAGTGGAAGCCACGGGGCCCAGCGTCGGCCCCGCCCAGGAGGAGCTGGGGCCGCCGCCGCCGCCGCCGCGACGGAGAGCCCCCCCTCCTCCTCCTCCGAAGCGCCCTGCTCCGAGGCCGCCGAGCGCCGACCCCGCGCTCGCCGGCCTCGCCATCCTCGGGCCCGAGGGGCAGCCGCCGCCGCCCGCCGCCGCCCGCTCCCTCCTCGCCGCGGCCGCCTCGGCCTCGGCCTCGGCCCGCACGCCGTCGAAGAACGGGTGCGCCAGCGCCGCCCTGGCCGACACGCGCCGCCGCGGGTCGAACGCCAGCATCGCCTCGAGCAGGTCGAGCCCCTGCTCGCCCAGCGAGGGGCCGAGCAGCGCCCGCAGGTCCATCCGCCGCCACCGCGGGAAGCTGGGCTGCCAGTCCGGGAGGCGGCGGAGCCCCGGCCAGCGGCGGAAGCCGCGGGGGTCGTTGGGGTCGCTGGGCCCGGGAGCTCCGGTGGGAGGGGAGGGGGGCGAGGGAGAGAGGGCGCCATCGCCGCCGCCGCCGCCCTCGGCGCCCGCCGCCACCGCCGTCGTTGGCGTCCCCAGCAGCCTGAAGATCGCGAGCAGCTGCCCGAGCTCCGAGTCGCCCGCGAACAGCGGCCGGCACGTCGCCATCTCCGCCAGCATGCACCCGGCGGCCCAGACGTCGACGGGCGTCGAGTAGGCCCTCTCTCCCAGCAGGAGCTCCGGGGCCCTGTACCACAGCGTGACGACCTCGCGGGTATACGGCCTGCCTCTGCCGCCGAAGGTTCCGCCGCCGTTTCCGCCCCCGCCTTCTGCGCCGAGCCTCGAGCTCCTCGAAGGGCCGCGACCGCTATTGCTACTGCCGCCGCCGCTGCTGCTCGGGGAGAAGGTGCGCGAGAGGCCAAAGTCGGCGAGCTTCAGCGTCTCCCTCCCCGTGAAGGAAGGGGCGGCGGCCGGGCGCGCGCCGCCGCTGGCCGCCGCCGCCGCCTGAGGAGGGGCGGACGCCGGGCGAGCCGCTGCCGTCCCTCCCCCTCCGCCCTTGCAGCTTCCACCGCCGCTCCCGCACACCAGCACGTTCTGCGGCTTGACGTCGCGGTGAAGGATCCCGTGCCCGTGCGCGTGCGCCAAGCCCGAAAGGACCTGGTAGCAGTACCGGGCGACGCTCTCGCGCGGCAGCGGCCGGCCCTCGGCCGCGCGGACGTCGAGCAGCGCTCTCAGGTCGACGTCGGCGCACTCCATGATCAGGTAGAGCCTGCGCCTGTCCCAGAGCACGTCGCGGAGCTTGACAATGTTCGGGTGGTCGAGCTGGGAGAGCAGCGAGACTTCCCGGATGGCCGAGGCGGGAAGGCCGGGGGAGCAGGAGGAGGACGATGCCGCCGCCGCCGCCGACGAAGTCGCAATGTCTGCGCGGAGGCGCTTGAGCGAGATGACGTCGCCGGTGAGGCGGTCTCGCGCCTTTTTTTTGTTTTGAATTCGACGAGGAAATCGTAAGGAGACGAGTTGCAAGAGGTGCGCGGCGAGAGAAAAATGGAAACCGAAGAGCGCAAGGGGAGCGAACGAGAGGGGATTCGCTCTCCTCGATTCTCAGTTTCGACCAAGATTCGGTTTCGCCCCCGACGTCGTCTTGCAACCTAGTTTTTTCCTTCTCGCTCCCAAAAAAAAAAACTCAAGAGAATAAAAGCGCACCTTGTACACGACGGCGTAGCTCCCCTTGCCGACCTCCTCCAGGTCGTCAAAGTGCAGCGTCTTGAGCCTCGAGAGCAGGGCCTTGGCGTCGAAGGAGGGGCCCGAGAACGCGGCGCCGTCCCAGCCGGCCTCCTCGAGCAGCCTCCGCAGCGGGCTCTTGCCCGCTGTCGTCGTCGGAGTAGCCGTTTTGCCGACGCCGACGCCGACGCCGACGCCGAGGCTCGTTGACGATTCCATCTCGGCGAGCGCCGCCGACGCCGCGGCGGGCAGGGCAGCCGCTGCCGCACCAGCGCCCCAGTCTGCAGCCGCCTCTTCTGTTGTCGCGAGCAGAGCCTGGAACGCGGGGCCCCCGCCGCCGCCTTGCGGGATCGGGGGCGGCGTCTTCGCCGCAGGAGGCGGAAGCATTTGAATTTCCGCCCCGTGCTTTTCTCTCTCTCTCTCGCCCTCTCCCCTCTCTTCTTCTCTTTTCTCTCAATCCCTCGAATCTCAATCGGACCGAGAACGCTCAGAGGGATAGAATTGAACAGACCTCTGTCACCCGCGGGGTCGAGGGGGGCAGAGAGAGAGGGGCGAGCAATGAAGCCCTCACCTGCTCATTCTTTGAGGAAGTGAAGCCCTCGATCAAAATCAAAAAATCAACAAGCTCCTGCTCCAGAAAGCCCCCTGCTCCCACATTGCCGATTGGATTGCTCGGGTGACATGGCACCGGTTACTTCCTCTGAGGCAGCAGTGAAGTTTCAGTTTCTTACTTTCGCTTTTTGTTTTTTCTTTCTTTCTTTTTTGACCTCGACCTCTCTCGACCTCCACCTTTTAACACCTCTTCGACCTCGCCACTCCCTCGATTCCCGCTCGTTTCCCAAGCTCTTTCTCCTTTTGACTCTGAGGGACACAAACGTAATTCATTTGCAACAACAACGAAAAAAGAGGCGACGGCAGAGCTCGGCCCTCCCAAGCCTCCTCACTCGTCCTCCTCCTCGTCCTCCGCCGCCTCGCCCCCTGCCCCCTCCCCCTCCCCTCTCCGCCGCAGCCGCTGCACGACCAGCGCCGGCCTCGCCCCCGGCGCCCTGCTCCACCTCCCGAGCCTGGGTTCGGGCCCGACCCCCGCCACGAGCACGCGCGCGTCGCGCGACACCGCGAGGCCGTTGACGAACCCAGGGGCGGGGAGCGACCCCAGCGGCTCGAGCGCGCGCTGCGAGGCCCCGCCGCCGCCGCCGACGCCGCGCGCCGCCCAGAGCCTCACGCTGCCGTCCCCGGCGCCGCTCGCGACGAGGTCGCCGCCCCTCGAGGCCGCCACGGCCCCGATCCAGCCGCGCACGGGGTCCAAAGGAGAAGCGGAGCGACGGGAGGAGGGAGAAGAGCGGCCGTGCGCCGCGGCGACCCTCGCCGCGGGCCGCTTCTTCAGCGGCGACCAGAGGCACAGCGCGCCGTCGGCGCCGCCGCTGACCCACTCGCCGCCGCCCCCCCCGACCGAGCAGACCGCGTCCACGGACTGCCCGGGGGCCCTGAAGATCAGCTGCGTCTCCTCCGCGACCTTCCAGAGGCGGCAGGTCCGGTCCGCCGCGCCCGAGATGGGCCTGCCGCCGCCGCCGGCGCCGCCCCTGGCGACGGCCAGGGACAGGACGGCCGCCTGGTGCCCGAAGAGGGAGTCGACGTAGGCTCCGTCGTCGAGGGACCAGATCCTGACGGTGCCGTCGGCGCCCCCCGAGAAGAGGTCGCCGCAGGGGCGCGACGCGGCGCCGGCGCCGACCCCGGTCGCGCCGACCCCGGCGGCGGCGGCGGCGGCGGCCGCGCCGGCGCCCGGGGCAAACGCCAGGCTCGTCACGGCCCCGATGTGCCCGGCGTGCGACCTCACGAGCGCCAGCGTCCGCGCGTCGTAGGCGTGCACGGAGCCGTCCGTGCCTCCCACGGCGACCCAGCGGCCGCAGTCCGAGGCGGCGACGGCCAACAGGGCGGAGGAGCCCCCGCCCGCGGAGGAGTTGCCGCCGATGGCGACGCCTGCGCGGCGGCGCGCGGCCCAGGGCGCCGCCGCGTTGGCCGCCGCGGTCGGGTTGAGCGTGTGCAGCGATTTCCCCATCCTCGCCGCGGCCTCGTGCGTGGAGGGAGCGCCTGGAGGCCTGCGCGCCGCGGTAGCCGCCCTCTGGCCCGTCTCGGTGTCGGTGCGGATCAGCGAGCCGTCCTTCGAGACGGAGAAGACGGAGAGGGCATCGCTCGAGAGGGCGACCGCCGTCACGGTCGCGCCGTGCGCCCTGCGCAGGCGGTAGCCCTCGGGGAAGTTGCGCGGGGCGTTGGGCAGGGAGCGACGCGAGGAGCCCGCCGAGGCCGAGGCCGAGGAGGAGCGGATGCGGCGCTCCTCGGCCTCGTCCTCGCCTTCGCCTTCGCTCCCGCTCTCGGCCTCGGCGAGCTCCCTCTCCTTCCTCGTCGTCGCAGGATGGGCGGGGACGACGACGTCGTCAGCCAGCCTGCGCGTCATGTATCCCGCGTCGGCGTAGGCCGCCTCGCGGAGCCTTTCCCCGAGGGCCGCTTCTAAATCGTCTGCGTTTGTGCCGCTGCCGCCGGGGCGGACCCGCATCGCCTCGATGTAGGACTTGGCTGTTGGGAGGAGTTTTTTTTTGGAGTTTTTAGAGAGTTGAGGTTGAGTTGAAAACGAAATCGAGCGGCGTCGACGGCTAGCCGCCGTTGATGGGAAAAGCAAGGAGTTTCCGCCCCGCAGCCTTCCTCTAGCTCTAGCTCTCTTCTATTCTTCTTCGAACTTTAAGATATTTAGAGAGCGAACCCAGACTGACACTCACCGATGCGGAGCCTGCGCTCCTCGGCGGTCTCCTCCTCCTCCGCGGCCTCGGCATCTGTCAAGAGGCGGCGGCGCTCGTCGCCGTTTCCATTGCCGCCGCCGTCGTCGGCGGCGGCAATGTCAAACGCCGAGGTGCGGCCGCCGCCGTCTCCGTCAGCATCGTCGTCTCGGGCTCGCGTGCGTCGCTTGCGCGAGGCGACAGCGGCAGCAGCAGGAGCAGCGGGAGCAGAGGCCGCGCCGGCCTTGCCCGCTGCCGCAGCTGCTGCGGCTCGAGTCTTTCGAGGAGGCATTTATTTTTTTATTTTTTGTGTTTTTCGAAAGGAAACGGAAGAAAAACTCGACCGACCTCCCTCCCTCCGCCTCTCACCTTGGCTCCTTCCCCGAGAGCCTCCAGAGCCTCCTCGGAGACTCCAAAGAGACTCCAAACTCCGGTTATGGGTTATTGTTTCCCTTAGAACTTTTTACAGCAACAAAAAAATCATTCCCGAGGAGGGCCTCCTTCACCGCGTCCGCCACGGCCACCTCCTCCTCGGCCGTAGCTGCCACCGCCTCCCCTGCCACCGCCACGGTAGCCTCCCCCGCCGCCGCCGCCGCCGCCGCCGCGGTAGCCTCGCCCCTCGCCACCCCTCCCTTCTCCGCTCCGGCCGCCTCGGTACCCGCCGCCGCCGCCGCCTCCGAACCGGCCTCCGCCGCCTCCCCTCCCCCTCCCTCCGCCTCCTTCCCCGTCTCCCTGCTGCTGCTGCTGCGAGCGGTTCGACTCCTCGGCCGCCTTGGCCAGCGCCTCGTCCGGGACGCGAAGGTATTTGATCGTGTTGCCTCGCAGGTAGGCCTCGGGGAGGCGCGTGAATTTCGCGCCGTCGCGGGACGTGCAGATCGCCTCTCGCAGGTGCACGTTCATCCACGCGTCGCACCCGGCGAGGATGCCGTTGTAGGTCTCTCCGTTCTTGAGCTCGACCATCTGTTGTTTTGATGGCGGTTAAATACGCGATTTTGTTTCCGGAGAAGGAGAGCGTTGAGTTGTCGAGGTCGAGGTCGAGGTTTTGAAGTTTCTTTTTCCTTTTTTTTTCGATCGCGATGGTGGCGGCCCGGGTGTTGATTCATCTTCGACTCCAGAAGCTCTCTCTCTTTTCGTTGTCTCCCCGATCTCTCTCTCGCTTTCTCTGGACTCACCACGGGGTGCGCCTGCGCCACCTTGAGCAGGAGGAGCGGGAGCATGGCTGAGATTTCTATTCAGAGAAGAGAAAAGGTCGACGGGTGACCACGATGCTTCTTGTTTCGAGGGAGCAGCGGCAGAACTTCGTCTTCGAGATTCTCGCGCTGGCAAAGCCCGCTTCTTCTCTTTTGCTGACGCAGTCGAAGAGGCGAGATAAAGACGGTTCCCGGCGCCCTCGAAGGAGGAAAGCGAGGGCAGGCCTCTTCTCCGAGAGAAAAGGCAAGATTACTTTGAGAGATGAGACAGAAGATTGAGAGAGAGAGAGCGACTTTTGTGACGTCGGCAGATTTCATTTCTTTGTCAAAACCTTTTTCTCACCCTCTTCTCCGCGCCGCCTTGGCGTACTCTCCGCCCATCAGCCCCAGGCACTCCCTCCAGAGCGGCACGGGAAGTCCTAAGCACGGCTTCAGCACCACGGCCCTCGAGGAGGCGGCGGCATACCACACCCCGCTCTCGACCTCCGCCGCGAGCCCGCCTGGAGGCCAAACCAACGCCCCGGCAAAGAGGCGGCAGCGACTTTCGGGCTGTTGCCCCGACGCCACGGCCGCCGCGGCCGCGGCGACCCCGCCGCTGAAGACGCCTCCCCCCGGCGAGACCTCCTCGGCCCCGGCCAGGCCCGGGATGCCGTGCAGCAGCGTCAGCGGCTGCGCCGCGATCCTCGCGGGAGAGAAGAAGCCGCCGAGGTAGACGGGCGAGTCGCCGAAGGCCGCCTCGACGGAGGAAGGCGTCGAAGGGCCGCCTTCTCCTCCTCCTTCGTCTCCGCCGCCCCCAAATCGCAGGCCCCACCCCAGGAGGTCGCCCAGCGCCGCAGTTGCGGGGCGGTTCAGGATCAGCGCGACGGAGCCCTGCACGGGGTCGTGCTTTGTGATGTAGCAAACGAGCTGCGCTCTCCTGGCGTCGCCCGTGAGGTTCACGGCATCGGGCGTGGCGACGACGAGGCCGCCGAGCTCCGGGAGGCCTCCTTCCAAAGCGTGGACCCAGAGGGGCTCCCTGTTTGAGAGAGAGAGAGAGAGAGAGAGAGAGAGAGGACGAGTGAGCGGTGAGCGAGATGAAGAAGCGAGCGCAGTGCGCAGGAAAGAACAGAACGAGAAAAAGTTATCTCTCCCCCCCCCACACACACACACCTCACCCCCCCACCCACTTTTCCGCTTCCTCGCGCGGCGGCGAAGCTCTTCTGCCCTTTCAAAGTGTAAGCCCCGCGCTCGGACCAGGGATTTCTCCCTTTGCGTGGCTTCAAAAAAAAAAAAAAAAACTCACCTCGCGAGCTCCCTGTCCTGCTCCTGCAGCAGGTGGACGTTCTCGGGGGCCCACCTCGCGGACCAGACGTCGCCCGAGGGGCCGGGCTTCTCGCCCGCGGCCGCGGCGGCCGAGGCGACGAGCGACGCGCGGAAGGTGCGCCAGGCGCCCGCCGGCAGGGAGGGGGGCTCGTCGTCGTCGTCTCCCTCTTCTTGTTCTCCGTCGGGTTTTTCGCTCTTTGAATCACCACCGTCGCCATCAGCGCTTCTGCCGCGCTTCTCCGCGAAGGGGACGACGGCGTGCGCTCTCTTTTCCGGCGCGGGAGCGCCGAGCTTGATTGTCGAGCGCGGCCTCGCGGCTCGGCGCGCAGGAAAAGCCGCCGCCCGCGAGGCAGGGGAGGCGAGACGCGTGAGCGGCATTTTCGAGCGAAGTCAGCTGAATTGTGGCAGGTTTCAGAGCTCTCTCTCTCTCTCTCTCATCACTCCTCTCGAAGAAGAAGGAGAAGAAGGAGAAGAAAAACAAAACAAAAAACAAAAAAGCGAATGACCACCCTACAGTACGAGTCCCTGCCTCAGAGGCCTCCCAGGGCCTCCAGGCGACACAAGCCTGCTCCTGCTGTCTCCTCTGAGGAGGGGAAGGAAAAGTCGGCTGGAAGGCCTGGCAGCGACGAGGAAATGGTGCCGGCGCAGGCGACGACTAGAGTCTATGCTTCAGCAGATCGACCGCCCTCCTCCTCCCCCAAGGACGCTGCCGCTGCCGCTGCACCTGTCACCGCCGCCGTCACGCCCCGCGGTCCGCTGGATGATTCCAGAGCCAAGAGAGCCAGAGAAGAAGAGAGAGAAGAGGACGAGCAAGACAACAGAATGGAAAGAGAGCAGCAAGCGGATGTCGCCGGCGGCGTCGGCGGCAACGGCGGCAACTGCTGCAACGGAAAAGAAAACCCGGCCTCGACCTCGACCTCAGCCTCGACCTTTTCCCGCACGCAGGCGGTCCCCGGCTTCGACTTCGAGTACCTCGACCACACCGCGGACATTCAGATTCATTCCTGTGAAGACCTCTTTTGGATTGACGTGGGGGGGTGGGGGGGGCACGAGCGAACAAACGCGAGGAAAGCCCTCTACTTCTCTTTGTTTTTCGCTCACACGACTCTCGAACGAACCAAAAACCAAAAAACCAAAAAAAACTTTACAGGGGGGGCCTCCCTCGAGGCCGCCTTCTGCTCCGCGGGACTGGGCATGGTGAACTACATGACCCCGCTCGAGGGGCTCGCCGCGGTCGAGGAGCGGTGAGCTAGATTAGGTTTTGAAGAGGGAAGAGAGAGAGAGAAAAGCAAATAAAGTGCGATACACGAACAAAAACTCACCTCGAAAAAAAAAACTCACAACAAAAAAGCCGCTTCTCCGCCTCGGGCCACGATCTCGACACCCTCCTCTTCTCCTTCCTCGACGAGCTCCTCTTTGCTTTCTCCACCGAAGGGTTTTCCTGCCGCGAGCTCTCGGTCCTGGGAGGCATCGACAGGGACAAGTTCTCTCTTGAGGCGGTCGGCATAGGGGAGAAGTTTGACCGCGAGAGGCACGCGTCGGGCACGGAGGTCAAGGCGATCACTTACAGCGCCATGCGCATCCTCGAAGACCAAGAGAAGAAGGAAGTCGATATCTGGGTGATCGTCGACATCTAACAGCAAGGAGGAGGAGGAGGAGGAGGAGGAGGAGGAGGAGGAGGGGAGGAAGAAGTGGGAAACTGGGGGGAGAAAAGAGAGAGACGAAAACAAAAAACTTGCAAAAAACTTGAAATGAAAAACCAAATGCCGCCCCCCTCCCTCCAAAAACTCTTCTGTCTTTTTTATGAATCCGTCAGTTTTGCAGAAGATTTACAGTGCTTTTTCGTGTATTTATTGTTGTAAGGCTGGAAAAAGTAAGAGTTGCGGGATTCAGTTTTATGACCGCCGCCCCTGCCGCCCCACCGAGAAAAAGGGAAGAAACTCTCTATTTTTGACTCTCTCTTTCTCTCTCTCTCTCTTTCCCCCCATTTCCCTCTCTCCGAAAAAAGGCGGAAGCCTCACCCGAAAAAAGAGAAAAGCGCGCGGTTTAGGAATAGTAGTATAGCATTGAATAGGAAGTGGTCGCGCGCTCTCGGGAAAGAAGTTCCGCCGCGAATCAGAGAGTGTTTTTTTTTTCGTTTTTAATAATATATTATTTGTCCTCCTCCTTCTCGAGCTCTCTCTCCTCTTTTTTCTCTTTTCACCACAGAGCCTGCTGCTGCTGCTGCTGCTGCTGAGCCTGCTGCTGCTGCTGCAGGGTGGACGCGTCGGCGGTCGAGGCGATGAGGTCCGCGACCTCCCTCAAAGCCGCAGCCGTGGAAGCCGCGTCTCCGTCGTCGTCGCCGCTCGCTCCTCCCCCTCCGGCGCCGACCACGGCCGCCGCCGCCGCGCGCAGCCTGCGCACGCCGCCGGCGATCTCCGCGAGCGCCCTCCTCAGGTCTCCGGGTGCCACCGTGGCGCTCGAGCCCGCCGCCAGGGCGGCCTGGGCGGCCTCAGCGGCCTGCCGGGACGCCGCGGCGGCCGCGGCGGAGCGGCGCGTGACTCTGGTCGAGGCGGCGGCGGCGACTTCCTGCTGCTGCTGCTGCAGCGGCGGCGACGACGCCGAGGTCGGAGAGCGCGAGCCGCCCTCTCCTCCGCTCCCGCTCCCGCTCCCGTTTCCTCCAGAGGCCGCCGCGGCGAGCGCCGACTCGATCGCGGCGTCCAGTGCCGCGGAGCTCGCGTCGGAGGGCGCCCCGCTCCCCTCCGAGGAGGGGGTATCGGGGGCACTGGAAGGGACGCTCGCGCCGTCCTCTTCCATCATCGCGGTGTCGCCGTCCTCGCTCGTGCCGCCGCTCGCCAGCGCGAGTGCCGCCTCGGTCGCCGCCGCCGCCTCTTCCTCCCCGCGCCGCCGCTCCTCCTCCTGTTGCTCCCGCTCCCTCTGCGCCCGCGACCACGACGCCATCCTCTTCGCCGCAGAGATCGCGGCGCAGTGCACCGCCGCCTGGTACGCTCCGGCGCCGTTCAGCTTGACGAGCCCGCCCGTGACGGGGTCGGCGCAGTCGAAGGCGAGCTGCATGTCGTGGCCCGCGTCGATCCCGAAGATGCGGCGCACGTCGGCGACGAACGCGGCGTAGCCGTTGGGTCCCCCCCTTACGACGATGTGGTGCACGACGCCGTTGAAGGTGACGGACATGGTGGGGGCGGGGTGGCGGA
>Ga0315283_10005674_pt1 | contig 11046 bp, 12 predicted proteins | sample YL17G09_0_MG_FD_204541 | JGI IMG/M metagenome (GOLD analysis project Ga0315283, IMG submission 204541) | Sediment microbial communities from Yellowstone Lake, YNP, Wyoming, USA - YL17G09_0 | ecosystem: Environmental > Aquatic > Freshwater > Lake > Sediment | place: USA: Wyoming | collected...
TTTAATGTTAAACATTACAGAAAGGCCTCCTGACCTCAAATGATTTGAATAGCGAAAGCAATTCATCGACTGTTTCGTCGAATGACGTCAGGCATGTAAAACCGGCCTTAGCCGCCTTGTCATAACTAACTTCATAATTGCGTTGATCTTCGTCTTTCTGGAAATCTGCATAGTGACAATAGAAATCGATGCGTTTCTTCAAGGCTTCAGCGACTTCTTCCTTCGACAGATTCATTGTCGGGTTGCCGATATTATATGTCTCGCCTTTCAACGCGTCATAATTGTCGATAGCCCAAACAATTGATCTGGCCATATCGTCGACATTGATAAATGACCGTTTAAATTTCCGTTCATAGATCACAAGATTTCGTTCCTTGAGTGCTCGATAACAGAAATCATTAATAAGAAGATCAAGGCGCATGCGTGAAGAAACACCAGCCCCTGTCGCATACCTGAAAATAACTCCGCCGCGAACGTTAACAAGATCTTCAGCGCGAGCCTTTGTCTTACCATAAACAGTAAGAGGATTAAGTGGCGAATCTTCGCGGCAAATCTCCTCAATGTTTCCATAAGACGATCCTGTTGACGTAAAAATAAAAGGAACATCTTTGCCGACACTCGCAAGTGCATTCGCTGTCCCTGAAAAATTCACATGAGCGGCTTCAACCGGATCTTTCTTGCAAATCGGATAACCGACCCATGCCGCAAGATGGACAACGCAAGTCGCCGTTCTAGCCGCAAGTTTCAGTGCTGCCGAATCCCTGACATCGCCGATAACGAAATGAAATCTTTTATTTTTGAAGCACGAGAACAAGCTTTCAGGCGGCCCAAACATAAGGTTGTCGAAGACCGTGACCTCATGACCGTCAGCAAGAAGTTTTGGAATGAAAACGGATCCAATGAATCCGGCCCCGCCAGTTACAAACACGTCGTGTTTCATATCGTTCCTTTTTCGCTTATGATTTTTTTAATTGTCGAACTGCTGACGCCGTTCGTATATTTATAGTAGACGACTTTAACGCCTAACTTTTTTGCTTCTTCAAGACCGGCCAACGGTTTTCCTTTCCAATCGCTACCGAGCACAATGCGTTGAATACCAAAAAACTTAACGACATGAAGAGGAATATTCATCTCGTTAACAACGACACCATCGACATACCGGCATGCTCGAACAACAGACATCCGTGCTTGAAAACTCATAACAGGTGCCTTACCTTTATTTGTGCACACTGCTTTATCTGTGTTAATCCCGACTAAAAGAAACGATGCATTGTTCTTTGCTCTCTTCAACAAGGCAACATGACCATAGTGAAAAAGATCCCACGTGCCTGGGACATATGTCTTAGTCATAAAAAATCGCTCCGATACGGTAGAATTTTCCCTTAACTGGGAACCTGATATCAACCTTGAATTTCTTCAAAGCCTCAATAACATTAATGCCTGTTGCTTCAATAGGCACGATCGATTTTTCCGGCAACCTGCACGGAAACTCGCAACCACCTGGACACAGTTTACACGAACCAGCTCCAAATGCAACAACAAAACAATGACCATCTAACATCAGCAGTTCGCGCATCGTCATAATGGCCTTATGAAGTTCAAGCGAACTTATACTGCCAAGGTCGGCGATACTTTCAGGCGTGTCTGTAATGTCATCTGGAATATTAAATTCGCAAACGACAAACATACCATGCCGATAACGCTTGAGAAGATTCTCATAATAATCAAGGTTGCCGATATAAGGAGGGCACGTCGCCTTCTTTCCATAACGCTTGCATGAATAACATTCTTCCCTGACCTTGGCGTCAAATACCAGATCCTTAGGATCAAAATCATATGTTATCACAACATGCCTCCGATAGTAATTATCTTTGGCCTGTCTGCGCGTGCCAGAGAAAGAAGATAGTTGATAGTCTTAAGAACATCATCCATCCCAACCAATGGCGCCCTAAACTCGCGAATTTTTTCCCCATACTTTTGGATTGTCGATGCTGTATAAATAGCGCCGAAATTTGCAGATGTTGCCCGCACACCGATAGGTCCATATTCAAGATTAACAGTCTCTGTTATCGCTGCTGCTCCGTGTTTAACAGCCGAATACATCGCCTTACCCGGAGCCGCTGTTAAGCCGCGCGTTGAACCAATATTGATAATATAACCTTCACGTTGATTGCCCATAACAGGAAGAACCGCTTTCAGTGTCGACAAATAAGCTCGCATTGAGAGGGCATACATGGCGTCAAAATCACGAACACTTGATTCCGCCAAATCTGAAAAATACATAAGGCCGGCGTTATAGATCAAAGCATCAATATAACCAAACCTTGCATGCGTTCTCATGACCCAATTCTTTATATCGTCTTCATTTGTAAGATCACAACGCGTGCCCATCCATTCGCCACTGTCTCCATCAATCATTGATCGCCCGCAAGAACTTACACAAAATCCTTGATCAGCAAGGTTTTTTGCGATGTTATAACCTACCCCTTTTGTCGCACCGGCGACCATGATAACCTTTTGAGCACCAAGAAATCCTTGCATAAGGTTCTTTGTATTATAGCGCCAATCATGATAGTTTTTTTCATCATGCCAATCATCGCCATAAAACATAGTCAAAAAATCTTCAACAGGAGAAGGAGTCGGCCACATGCGGCCATATGCTTCGACAGATCCAAGACTTCTGAAAAACTTACTTGGCCATTCACAGCGCCCTTCGCGCCACGGCCAACTTGGTCCCATTGGGCGATTGTAATATACCGTATCGCCCTGTTGATAATGTGCCTGCAATTCAAAACGAACTTCATGGTCGTCTTTAACCGGACTACTGTGCTTGCTACACCACGCGATCTTTCCATTGCGCACACCGCCAGGCCAACCGACTTCGTCGAAATATCCAGACTCTCTGAGCTTTATAACAATACGCTGAAGCGTTTCTTCATCAGGAACACCGATATCAATATCTTTGTCATGATGGAGAAGATGTCCTTCTCTAACAAGTCCAAGTAATGTCCCACCAATCAAGAAATAAGGTTCGTGAGTTGCCGTCATAATCTCGTGGAACTTGAGAAAAACTTCTTCTACAACAGTTTGACCTACTTCAGCGAATTTATACTTACGCATATTTTAGCCTTCCTCGATAATATCTTTAACGCACGTCCTGTTATTAAATGGATCTTCAAGCCTTTCTGTATCGACAATAAACGGAAGCGAAACTTCAAACAGTATCGCGCCGTTAGAACCAGCTACAAGCATATGTGGCGTTCCGGGTTTAATGCGAATAGCACAACCCTCTTTGATTTCTTCAAACACCGAATCACAAAACAGAACCTTATCTGATTTGCCAATACGAATTTTAAGAAATCCTTTGGCAACATAAATCGTTTCATCCTTCTGTCTATGAACATGATAACTTGTCGCCTGACCAGGACCAAGAGTCAATATTTTGCCAAGATATTCTTCTGTCATCCCGAACCAAATTTCTTTGCCCCACGGTTTTTCAACCGTAGCATAACCATGTTCTTTAATCAATTGGTAACACATTGATTTTCCTCAATTGAATAACATTCCAAATGACGACGCCGAGAAGAGCGACGTCAAGAGCAAAGGCATGCCAAAGCCAACCGCGTTCACAAAGAAAACCAAGTTGAAAAATCCAAAAGGCCCAAATGACTGCAAGGGCCGTTCCAATATTGCTTCGTTTAATAAGATAGCGAATAAGCGGATTAAACTCTGTTGCCCGCCCTGATGCAAGAGCCTTCATCGTCGTCGCGTGATCAACCCACTTGAGAATAATACCGACTATGAAAAGAATCCATCCAATCATTTTGTCACTAACGCTTTCACACGAGAAACAGATTCTTTAGCAATCGCATCATTAGGATTTTTAGCGATGTGCTTTTCAAGATCGTTAAAACGTTTCTTGTATCCACGCCTTGAGACATTATAGCGTTTACGTTTCGGTTGATCGCCTTTGCGTTTTTTGCTGCTTCCTTGTTTGCTGGGCATGTTACTTTTTCATACCATAACTCTTAAACTGATCAATGACAGGAGGTTTCTTTTTCCCTGTCACAATATCTGAAATCAACTCATCGATTTCTTGAATCAATGCATTGCGTTGAAGATTGAGCGCACTGATCTTGCGCTTGGCATCAGCAACGGTTTTATCGTCGGCCCCAGGCGCCTGAGCAATGTCTTCTTGATTCCACAACTTGTGGTTAACCGTGAAGAGTTTGTCAATAAGAGATCCTGGAGTTTCCATCTTACTTTGCCACCGCTGTCAGGCAAATGCGCCCGATGTTCTTAGGTTGTTCAACAATGCTAATGTTGTTTTCATCAGGTTCAAAACCCGATGTTCGCAACATGGCCAACAAGCATGATTTGCTTGGCGCCCAATATGTCGTTTCATCGCAATAGATACGATCACCGCTATTAAAAATCATAACAGGTTCGTTGTCCTCATTGCGATAACATGCTGTCTCAAGAAAAAGACGACCGCCTTTCTTCATACAAGCACGTGTTTGGATCAATCCTTCCAACGGTTCAAGCATGTGGTATAAAACACCAAGATGCTGAACGATGTCAAACAACTCGCCGTTCAATTCATACTTGATAACGTTGGAAAGAGCAGAAGAAAGATTTTCTACGCTTGCACCGTAAACAGGAATCACATCGCTACAACGCACTATCTTGGCTAACAAAAATCTTTCAATAAGTTTCGGCATTTGCCCTGAATCAAGACCGACAACGCAACGTGCTCCAATTTCCTCGGCCTCAAACGCCCACATTCCATCGGCACAACCAAGATCAAGAACAACTTTATCTTTATAATCAATAGCATTTCGAATCTGGCGATTTTGTTCCCACTGTTCTTCCAACGCACAAACTCCAGGAGTTATAATACCGTTGCCAAGATCTATCGAATGATACCATGGAGCCAAAGCATCAACCGCTGCTTGAAGTATATCTCTTTTTATTAACACAAAATCTCCTCAATAATAATTTCTATATCCTTAACCGTCAATGTCTGAAAACAAGGCGGTTCACCAAGATCAAATTCCTTTGGACGATATGGCCCCTCTGTATTCGCACATGGAACCTTATAATCGCAATGATGCAAACCAAACGGACATTTGCCCGTCACCGCAACCATCAATGGAAACATCTGCTCGAACACACTGCCGTTGCGATTAGAAAAAAGCGTAATGACCGGAATATTAAGCGCCCCAGCCACGTTGCTTAATCCAGTATCTGGAGAAACAACGACGTGCGCCAAAGAAATAAGTGCTGACATCTGGAAAAACGAATATTTCCTAGATGACACCACGACCTTATAATCGGCCATTATAAGGCTGGAGGTTAATAATGCCATGCCGTGCCATGCCTTCATCGGATTAGAACCATCTGGCACAATGACAATGCGCTTGCCATTGCCTGAAGTTTTCTTCCACTCTGTTTCCGCCCATGCCCGTTCGCTTGCCTTAACGACAAAATCAGGTTGAAGATTATCGACCGGCAAACCAGCAATATCAAGATGGATCTTTGTGCGCGGACTTTTAATCTCTCCATGCAACGCGACCTCTTGCCATTCCTGACGAAACTCGACATCAGTCAAATTGAGTTCAATTTCAGGACTGTGTGTCGCACTGGTTGCAAACCCATCAACATATTTGTAGCGGCGAATAAGGCTCTTGAACTGTTCGGGGACATCATAGAACACCGAGACTTTGTCCCCATATTTTCGCTTGAATTCCCTGGCCACTACACTTATGAAAATTATATCACCCCAACCGCCCATTCCTCTGCGAACAACAACGGTTGATTTCCCATCGTCCTTTATCTGTTGTTCAACAGAACGGACAGTATTTCCTTTTCTGTGTTCGACCCCAAGCAACTTGAGATCTTGCGGAGAGTGAGGATGAAATCCCCATTTCTCTATATAATACGCGATATTTTTATTCCAATGAATATCTTTGTCACGCCGTTCAAGTTCAATGGTATTAAGAACACCTCCGAGCAAATGGTAATAAAGAGCTGTTGGAGTTTTCTTAAAAGTTCCCTGAGCCAGGCGTATCCTGATATTATAATCGTTGTCTTCAATATAACGCGGAGTGAAATGTTCGTCGAAAGGCCCGACCTTCTCAATCGTGTCGCGCCGAAACATCGTGCATGAATATGCTGAATGCGGAATATCGACAATATTTATCAGGGCGCCTGACTGCACCGGGAAACTATCTATAGTCCACGGCGGAATCCCCATAACTTCTTGTGCCGTTAACGCCGAAATACTTGGATCGCCCTCCATGATTTCCACCATCTTGTCGACAGTGTCATAGCGAAGAACGATATCGTTGTTCAATAGCAAAAAGTAATTGGCATTAGATTTTAGGAATTCCACGACGCCTATATTCTGAGCCGCTGATACACAACAGCGTTTAGAAACATAATGAATGTTATTTTTCTCTAACCAATCTTGTGTTCCATCTGTCGACTTGTTGTCAACGACAAAAAGTTCTATATCATATCTTGACCTGATCGAAGCAGAAGCACGTTTTGTCCAATCAAGCAAGTTATATGTCAACATGGTCGCAAATACTTTTGGTTTAGGAACTAACTGCGCCTTGACCGCATTAACGACTTCTACTGGATCAATATCAGTCATACACGACGGAATATCGGCGGCCTCTTTTGCAAGATACGTATCGCCAGGAAGACAAGTTAGGTTCCACCAGCAAGGGCGTTCAACGTGCGAACACTTTCCCTGGACCCACACGGCCTTTGGATAACTATCGCAAATAATCTCGCCCTCTGTTGAACCAAAAATCCCAACGATCCTTTTGTCGAACGCGCCGGCTAAATGCAAAACTGCCGAATCAGCAGTAACAACAACATCTGATTCAGCAATAATAGCCGCCATTTCTTCAAGGTCATAAAGAAAATTTCCTTTATCATCCATTTCATCAACAACGATCGTGTCATAACCTTCGGCCTGAAGAAGTTGTTCGACCGCGTCCATATGCGGATACGTTCTAGAAACAGCAAATGACAACGAAGCAATGGCAACCAACGGCCGGCCAGGAGTCAAACCATGTTTGAGAAACTGAAAGATTTGTTGAACCCTAAGTTTTTCTTTTTCGGTCACGATATAAACAGGAGTCTTTTTGATAGCATAAAGGCCGAGTTGTTCAAGATAAAGATCTGTTCTATTACGCGCCTTAGTCCCGACTTCCTCTGGTTTCCTGTCAAGCTTGACGTCAATATGGTTAAGGTCAAATATGATGTCCCATACGCGATTTTCTCTAGTCACAACCTCATCAACAAATGGATTGCCCTTCCAAACACGTTCAAAGCGTTCAAGTGTTTTTACGCCGACATAAACCTTTGGACCATAAAGTTCTTTAAACGCCGTTGCAACGACAGTCAACATAAGATTGTCACCCAAGCGATCTGTCTTTGAAACATCAAGCAAAACATTGACGTGTTTGTTTTTCTCAAGCACTAACTTGAGTTTTCCCTGAGCCTCCCAAATAACAGGAGACGTAAAATAAAGACCCAACGAATCGCTACTCATTTTTCCGATAAAATGCGCCTTCTTCGGATGGATCTTGATAATCTGATCGTTGATGCAAATCGCCTCAATGCGCAGACCTTCATTGACGTAAAGTTTTCCATGAGGAAGATCAAACGTGCGAAGAGGCATTATGCTTCCCAGAATCTCATAAGATGGTTACGCATCCTGGAATAAATAACATCAGGTTCTTGCTTCAAACACATGAATCCTTTTTGCTGGCATTCAGTGCGTGTCGCATACTCAAAACACGGTTGGCAACCAAGGTTAGATGCAAGTTCAATACCAACCGCACCCTCAGGATAAAGAGGGTGTTTCGATAAACGTTCTTCCACGCGCGTCGGACCAAGCAATGCGACAGTCGGAGTCTTTGCAAAATGCGCCATCCAAAGTGGAGCTGAGTCCATCGTAACAATGGCCTTTGCGCGACCGATAAGAAGAAAGATTTCGCGAAGTGAAAACCTGCGATTAAAAACATACGTTTTCCCATCTGTCCCGCTTGGTTGTCTAAGGCCGATGTCTTCGCCGATATATACGACATCTATTCCTTCACAATTCATAGCGGTCACGATCCATTCAATGGCGTCCTTCGAAAGCGAACGGCGATCACCACTTCCGCGTCCCTGAAAAACAACGAACGGTTTCTCAGGCATGAATTCAAATTCTCCAAACTTTGAAAGATCCATTGACCAATCCCATGTGGCTGGACGATCTTGCCGAGCAAGCCCGATTGCTTCAGCATAAATATCAACACGATGTTTCTTTTGAAGATAAGGAACGGTGTGATCTTTCTCAACGACAAAATCCAGGATAATGCCTTTATTCCCCTTATTGCCGCGAAAATTCGCAGCCTCAGCAGGAACGCCCAAGCGCCGAACAATGTCGAACATATCATCAACGGTGCGAATCATCACATCATGTCCATTATGGCGAAGCCAACGAACAACAGGAACAAGCATCAATACATCGCCAACAGCAAATGTTCTTTGGCAAAACCACGGTTCGCCGATCTTAACGGTTTCGAGCACGTCGTGAACTGGAGTTAAATTTCCGGTTCCGCCATTGAGGATCTGCGTATCGACAACAACGCCCTTCTCAATTGTGATGCCAGATTGCAAGTTTGTTGTATAACCCTGATCTTTGCCAGTTAGATTAACAGCCCAATCAAAGGCCTTAGACATTATGACGATTCTCCTTTTGAGATAGTTTATAACACGTAGCGTTGAGTTCTAGGCCACTCTCTGGCCCATAGAGGAACTTTCCTAGGGCAACATGGTAGTTCTGCCATGTTAGCCTACAAAAGGCCCTCTCGTGTGAGTTTGTAGGGCAAGAAAAAGCCGGGGAGGTCGGCCCGCGAAGGCCGACCTCCCTGACTGAAGATACGAAAAAAATCGTCACCCTGAATTAGCTCTGTGTGATGGTGATGGTGACGAGCCCGTTGTTCTGAACGGGCGACTGCGTGGAACTCTCGGGAAGAACGCCGTAGGCGTAGCGCGACATCGCGCCCCGAGCGAACTGAGTGAAGTCGTCGGCGATGAGATACTTGTCGCTGATGAAGAGAGGAATGTATGGGGAATAATAAGCGACGGCTTCCTTCCAAGACGCACCGCGGATCCCCATGAGGATCTTGTTAGCGGTGAACCAAGGATCGACGTAAACCTTGTAGAGACCCGCGAGGGTTCCCACGAAAACGCGACCGACGGACGCCTGTTGGTTGATGGCCATGGGGTCGGCGACGAAGTTATTGAGACGCTGGAACTTGGTGTAGGTGTCGCCGTTCATGATCAGCCAATTGCCATTCATATACTTCTTCGAGAAGATATAAGCGTTGGCGTTAACGATGGCGGTCTTGTAGATCTGCTCCTTATAAGCTTCGCGCTCGTAAGTAGCCGTATCACCGGCGAGATAACCGTTCTCGTTCCAATTGACGTTGTAGGCAGCGCCGGCCAACATGGCGGCGATCAGCCTGCGGTCGGTCTCCCGAATGCACTCGTTAGTAAGTTCGGGAATGAGCTCAGACTCGAGATCGAGTTTCCACTGAGATCTGAGGTCCTGCTCGGCTTCGATCGTCCAATCGGCCTCGAGCTTCTGTGTGATGGTAGAAATAAGTTTGGACGTGAGTTTGAACTGGATCTTGCGGATCGCGGACTTTTCAGCACCGGCAGCGTAGTCGATGGGGTGCTTCTGGTCGAGGCGATCCAGAGCCGTGATCGTGTCTTCGGCGTCAGCATAAGTGCTGGAATAGAGATGGTCGAGCCAATAGACGTAACCACTGGGGCCGGGAAGCGGCTGGACACTGACGAGGTCCATCGCGATAAGGTTCGTGTAGATCCGACGAACGGCGGGGAGAAGAGAAGTAACGAAAGCCGCGATGGCAGTCGAAACCGTGTCTTCGGCAAGAGGAACGGGCCGGCCCTGTTCATTGAGGCTCATACGACCGGTCTTCCGGCGGATGGAACCGATCCAGTCGATCGTGTTCTCGTAGAGCATGTCCATGAGACCGCGTTTTTCGCCGGTCTCAGCGTTAGTGAACACGAAGTCACGACCCTGGGACTCTCGGAGCGTAAGGTTGCCGTTGTCGGGCGATGCGCCGTCAAGAGCGAGGAGCCGCTGCTTCTGTTCTGTTAAAAATGTTCTAAATTTATCACTCATAAAAGTGATCCTTTGTATTTGGAGTTTCGACTATGCGCGATTAATTGCCGCGGAAGTCGTTACTTCTTCGGGCTCACCTTGGCAACGTATGCCTCGAAGGTCCCGTTGAAACCGGATGCCAGGGCTTCTCTGAATCCCTGCCGGAGTTTAAGTGTCTGTTCGTTTGTCTGGGGAGTATCGGGATTACCGACCTGTCCCTTCTCACCGAACGTTGAAACGATTTTCGCGCGCTCGGCTTCTACGAGAATCGCCTTTGTCTTAGCCTGAACGGCCTTGACGCGTTCCTCAACAAGCTCCACGCTTTCGATCAAGATCTCTCCTGATTCGTTGACGAGTTCCTTGCGGATTATCGTCTCAAACGCCTTGTAGTCGGGTTTGCCGACTGTGGCGTCAAATGCTTCCTTGATGGCGGCCTGGAGAGTTGTCTTTGCTTTGGCGGCCTCATCGGCCTCCTTGGCATCGCTCTCAATTTTCTTCATAGCGTCGATTTCGCTTTGAAGTCTCGTTGCCTCTGCCTTCAACTGTTCGATCTGCTTTGTGCCGTCTGCGTCTACGACCGCGACCGCGACTGCGGCCGGGGGCGGATCCACTTTTTCGACTTTCGCCGATTCAGGGATAACGCCGGGAATTTCGGAAGCGCCCATAATCATGCTGCGGAGATATTCGACGAGTTTGGCTTTCGCCTTCTCGGCCTCATCGGCCTTAGCGACCAGAGTCTCAGCGGCCTTCGCCTGTTCGGTTAGGGCCACTTCTTTCTCGGCGACCTTGGCCTCAAGGACCACGATCTTTGCCTTCTCGTCGGCAAGCTGTTGCTCTAACTCCACGATGCG
>Ga0315283_10005677_pt1 | contig 11044 bp, 6 predicted proteins | sample YL17G09_0_MG_FD_204541 | JGI IMG/M metagenome (GOLD analysis project Ga0315283, IMG submission 204541) | Sediment microbial communities from Yellowstone Lake, YNP, Wyoming, USA - YL17G09_0 | ecosystem: Environmental > Aquatic > Freshwater > Lake > Sediment | place: USA: Wyoming | collected...
GGAACCTGAGTAGATTGCAACTTCCAGGCCATCCACGGCAAAACGGTAAGGATAAGTTTTGATGACCGATTCCGGGACCGATAACGCCGCAACGCCAGAAGAGCAACCAGGTGGCAATGGCCTGTCGAGGCGCAAGGTGCTTGGTGGTCTGGCAGCCGGCATGGGAGTCGCCGCGGCCGGTGCACTGGCCGCCGGGTGTGATTCCAAGAGCGGCGAGGGCTCCAGCGCGAGCGGCGGCGACGGCCCGCCCGGGTACGGCACCGGCATCAATGACGGGTTCGACGGCAAGATCGAGCTCGACATCCGCGACTCCACACCCGACTGGAAGCCCTTCGAGCTGAAGAAGGCCCCCGACGGCGCGCCCAACATCCTGGTCGTCCTCTACGACGACACCGGCCTGGCCACCTGGTCGCCGTATGGCGGGCGCGTCAACATGCCGGTCCTGCAGCGGCTGGCCGACAACGGGGTGATGTACTCCCAGTGGCACACCACGGCGCTGTGCTCCCCGACGCGCTCCTGTTTCCTCACCGGGCGCAGCCAGCATGTGAACCGGTCGGGATCGATCACTGAGGGCTCCAACGGTTTTCCCGGTATGGCGGCCCGTCTGCCCGCGCAGTGCGCCACCATCGGGCAGGTGCTGCAGGACAACGGCTACAGCACGTTCTGGCTGGGCAAGAACCACAATGTGCCCGAAGAGGATGTCTCCAGCGGCGGCAGCAAGTCGGAGTGGCCGATGCAGAAGGGCTTCGACCGGTTCTACGGCTTCCTCGGCGGGGAGACCAACCAGTGGTATCCCGATCTGGTCGAGGACAACCGCTTCGTCGAGCAGCCCTACAGCCCCGAAGAGGGCTACCACCTGTCCAAGGACCTGACCGACAATGCGATCCGGATGCTGCGCGACCAGAAGTCGGCCAACCCGTCCAAGCCGTGGTTCATGTGGTTCTGCCCGGGTGCCAACCACGCCCCCCATCAGGCCCCACAGGAGTACATCGACAAGTACAAGGGCAAGTTCGACGACGGCTACGAGGCCTACCGGGACTGGGTGCTGCCCCGCATGATCGCCAAGGGTGTTCTGCCCGAAGGCACCAAGATGACGCCGATCAACCCGCTTCCCGACGATGTCGCCGCCCCCAATGATGCTGTGCGGCCGTGGAATACCCTCAACCCCGACGAGAAGAAATTGTTCTCCCGGTTGGCCGAGGTGTACGCCGGGTTCTCGGAGTACACCGACGCCCAGGTCGGCCGGATCGTCGACTACCTGGAGCAGACCGGACAGCTGGAGAACACGATCATCTTCTACTGCGCCGACAACGGCGCCTCCGGCGAGGGATCGCCCAACGGCTCGGTGAATGAGAACAAGTTCTTCAACGGCTATCCCGACGAGTTGAGCGAGAACATGAAGTACATCGACACCCTCGGCAGCCCGGACACCTACGAGCACTACCCGACCGGCTGGGCGGTGGCGTTCTCCACGCCGTTCCAGATGTTCAAGCGCTACGCGCAGTTCGCCGGCGGCACCTGTGACCCGATGGTGATCTCCTGGCCCAAAGGCATCAAAGCCAAAGCCCAGGTGCGAAGCCAGTACCACCACGCCACCGACGTCGCGGCCACGGTCCTCGACGTCGCCGGCCTGGAGATGCCCAAGGAATACCGGGGCATCAAGCAGTACCCGCTCAACGGCGTGTCGATGCGCTACAGCTTCGACGACGCCGCGGCCGCCACCACGCGCAAACGCCAGTACTTCGCCATGCTGGGCACCCGCGGAATCTGGCAGGACGGCTGGAAAGCCGCCGCGCTGCACGCGCCGCTGAGCAACAAGGGCCATTTCGACGCCGACCGCTGGGAGCTCTACCACGTCGACGAGGACCGCTCGGAGTCCACCAACGTCGCCGACCAGTACCCCGACAAACTCAAGGAACTCATCAAGGCCTGGGACGAAGAGGCCAGGGACAACTTCGTCCTGCCCCTCGACGACCGCTCGGCCGTTGAGCAGGGGAGCACCGAGCGTCCCCACTCCGAACCGCCGCGCGACCGCTACCTCTACTACCCCGACACCGCGCCGGTGCCCGAACGCGTGGCGGTGAGCATCCGCGGCCGTTCCTACAAGATCGCCGGCAACGTCGATATGCAACCGGACGCCCAGGGTGTGGTCTTCGCCCACGGATCGCGGTTCGGCGGGCACACCATGTTCATCAAGGACGGCCAGCTGCACTACGTGTACAACTTCCTGGGTATCAAGCCCGAGCAGGACTTCGTCTCGCCTCCGCTGTCACCGGGCAAGCACACCCTGGGCATGGAGTTCAAACGCGAGAAGGCCGGGGAGTACGGCGAGTCGATCGGGAAGACCACGCTGTTCGTCGACGGCAAGCCGGTGGCGGACGGACCGATGCGCGCTCAGATCGGCAAGTTCACGCTGGCCGGAGACGGACTGTGCGTCGGCTATGACAGCGGCGACAACGTTTCCGCGCAGTACAAAACCCCCGGCAAATTCACCGGTGGGACCATCCAGTCCGTCGCCTTCGACGTCAGCGACAAGGCCTACGTCGACCTCAACCGGGACGCGGAGGCCGACTTCGCCACCGATTGAGCCGGGCGGACGGTAGTAATCTGGGCCGGCGTCGAAGTCGGCAGCTAGAAGATTCGCAAGTTCCAGACGCGATTCGTAGATGACATGGCCACCGAGCGTCGATGACCAATACGTGCCCCGAATAGTGCTTCTATCCGCAGTGACTTCGAAAAGTGCGCCAAGGGTAGCCTTCGAACAACTCCTTGGGCTTCGTAACGTGGGCGTTTACCGACCGCTCTTCACCGGCCACTGGTCGGTAGGTGACGACCGCGGAATTCGAGTCCACGCGTAAGGGAACCGACATCGCTTGCTCCGCGCGGTGAACAAGCCACCGCATCATGAGCGTCCCACCGGGACGGCTCTACCGTCAACACTTGGCTAGCCGACCTAACAAGTTTCCGGCAAATATGCCATCCCTGTGCCATTAAAACCGGAATTGTGCCATCGAAAAGCGGAACCTACAAGACAACAACAACGTGTAGATTCCGCTTTTCCATGGCGAACCTCGGTGCCGCTTAGCTGCGCAATTAGTGAGATTCCGGGCCTGATGGCGAAGGGGTTTTTCCGCTTTTTGTGGCGAATCCGAGAACCGTACGGTTGTTCCGGTCTCGCCTTGTGTTCCGGTACCGACTGAGCAGTCGCACGTCGTGTGGGCGCGTGGCCCGACCTGGCAGCGACTTTGCGAAGAAGGCTCCGGATAGAACCCGGTTTCTCCTCACATGGACCGGCCTTTCGCTAGCTCGGCTGGGCCGCTCACTGCTTGCGATCTTCGTACTGGCGCCACTGCTGGCTGTGCTGCTGATTCGGACCTTCGCACTGGGTGCCGAAGTGTCGATTGCCTTGTGGCATTGTCGATCTCACCGCTACCTCCGCGCTGCCCATGCGCGGCGAGAAGGCCGGTGGCGACCCCCGAGTACGGTCCTTTGGACTGGTACTCGTTCTGGCCGTTCTCGCAGTCCCCCTGATCGTCGTGGCCCTGGTGGTGTTGGAGGTCACGGTAGGACGTCGTCCATACGTCGCCGATCCGTGGGCCATCACCCGACTGATCGGGCTGCCGATCGTCGCGCCGCCATCCATGCCGTGGACAACCCGGACGACATCCCAGTGGCGCTGGTCGCGGTGAACGAACGGGACCGCGCGGTGGCGGTCGTCCTAGTACTCCTTGCCCGCGCGGAATCGGGCGTGAAGCTTGGCCTCTTCGTCGGGGTCGAGACCCGCGTCGCCGATCTCGATCTCGATGCGGTCGATCGTTCCTTCGTAGGCGAACGGGGGTGTGTAGTTCTTGCTGACCGGCGCTCCGGTGTCCACCCCGACGCCGAACGTGTCGATGCCAAATCGTCCTGCCACCGTGCGTTCGATGCGTTTGCGGTCGACCTCGATCCCGTCCACCGACAGGATTGCTTCACCGCCCAGACCCGCGCCACCGCCGTCGTAGAGGAAAACGAAGGTCACGGTCGACGCTTTCTCGGGGAGCGGGTTGTCGCCGGAGAGCACGGTGCGTTCGCGGTCGAACCAGTTGTATTCGTAGTGGGGTTTGCCCTGCTGCACATATAGGGAGTATCCCGCTGACATGCCACCGAGGGCCACCAGCACACCGTCACCGCGCTCGGCGATGCGGGCGGTGATGCGGTGCGACCGGTTTTTCGTGTTCGGCGAGGCGACCTCGGGAAGCCGCGTTGCCCCGGGGTAGTAGGTGAACTGACGGCGGTCCGGGTCGGCGCCCCCGGGTGGCGGCTTGGGCACGGCCAGCCGGGCGGCTCCTCGATCATCGAGGGGATAGACGCCGTACTTCTGGGCTTCTTGGTCGAAGAGCTTCTGAAGCTCGGCGAGTTTGGCCGGGTTCTGCTGGGCCAGGTCGTGGTTCTCGCTGAAATCCTCGTCAAGGTGGTACAGCTCCCAGCGGTCGTTCTCCCAATGGGCGGGTGCGAAGTCCTGCCGCCAGGGAAACGTGTGCTGGGCGCAGGCGATCCAGCCGTCGTCGTAGATCGCCCGGTTGGTGAAGACCTCGAAGTACTGACGCTGGCGGACGGCTCGGGCATCGGCGTTGGTGAAGGTCGAGCGGATCGACACACCGTCCATCGGCTTCTGCTCAATACCGTTCACGGCCTCCGGTGCCGGGATACCGGCGGCATCGAGGATGGTGGGCAAAACGTCGATGAGGTGGGTGAACTGAGATCGCACGGCACCGTTGCCGCTGATCTGTGAGGGCCACGACACGACCATCGGGTTTCTGGTGCCACCGAGGTGACTGGCCACCTGCTTGACCCACTGGAACGGCGCGTTTCCCGCCCAGGCCCACCCGAGCGGGTAGTGGGGTTCGGTGTCGGGATCGCCGATGTCGTCGATGCGGGCCAGATTCTCTTCCAGAGTCGAGGAGACGCCATTGAGGTTCATCACCTCGTTGACCGTCCCGGTCAGGCCCCCCTCGGAACTGGCACCGTTGTCACCCACGATGTAGAACACCAGGGTGTTGTCGGCGTCGGGACTTTCGCGGATCGCCGTGAGCAACCGACCGATCTCGTGGTCGGCGAACGCCAGGTAACCGGCGAAGTTCTCCATGAAGCGCGCATAGAGCCGCCGCTCGTCGGCGCTCAGCGAGTCCCAGGCGGGGCACCACTGCGGTCGCGGTGTGTTCTCCGCGTCCGGCGGGATGACGCCCATCTCGCGCTGCCGCTGAAACGTCTCCTCGCGCACCGCATCCCAGCCCTGGTCGAACTGACCGGAGAAACGCTCGCGCCACTCCGGCCCGACGTGGTGCGGGGCGTGCATCGCGCCGGGCGCGAAGTACATCAGGACCGGCTTGTCGGGGTTGACCGACTTGCTGTACCGCAACCAACCGATCGCCCGGTCGGTCATATCCGTCATGAAGTGATAGCCCTCTTCGGGTGTCCTGTCCGGCTCGACCGGCACGGTGTTCTCAAACAACACCGGGTAGTACTGGTGGGTCTCCCCACCGATGAACCCATAGAAGTAATCGAAGCCCAACCCCGTCGGCCACCGATCGAACGGACCCACCACACTGGACTCCCAATCGGGGGTGTTGTGGTTCTTGCCGAACCACGACGTGTTGTAGCCGTTCTCCTTGAGAATCTTGCCCATCGTTGCAGTCGAGCGCGGAATCATCGTGGTGTAGCTCGGGTATCCGGTCGCCCATTCGGCGAGGAACCCTGAACCGCAGTTGTGATGATTGCGACCGGTCAACAGGGCCGCTCTCGACGGGCCACAGATGGCTGTGGTGTGAAAGCGGTTGTACTTCAAGCCATTCGCGGCTAACTCGTCCAGTGCAGGCGTTGGAACGGGTCCGCCGAAGGTGCCGACCTGACCGAACCCCACATCGTCGAGAAGAATGATCACCACGTTTGGTGCACCGTCGGGCGGCTTGGGCAGTTCGGGCCACGCCTCCGTGGAATCCAGATAGGTTTCGCCGATCGTGCCGGTGAACTCCGGATCGTCCATCGGAAGCTCGGTCCCGTCCAAAGCCCCCTGCCCGGCCCGCCCAGCGGCAGGAGTCGACCCACTGGGTTCCTCAGAACTCGAACAAGCGGCCACCGCCGATCCGGCGGCGGCAAGTCCTGCTGCTTTCAGCGCCGATCGTCTCGACATGCCCGGCCCCGCGACGACACCACCGGCGACGTCGACGTCAGTGGCGGACAAGGCGGAGCCAAGACTCGTGCGATCCATGATGGTGATCCTTGCCGTGGGTGTGTTGGTTCGTTTGATCACGTCGCTGCCGGGCCATAGGTAATTCGTCTGTCGGCGTTCTTGACCGCGTCCCTGCCGTCGTCGAACCTTCTACGGTAGTTGTCCACCCACTCGGGCGGCGCATAGTTTGGCCACGGTGGCCAAATAGAGGGAGAACGGCTTGACGGGGGCTAGCTGCTTCAGCTCGGCGATGAAACCGATCGATCGGTCGGCCAGCGGTCCTACGTCTCGGCGGCGCTGACCTATCCCGACGGCGTAACACGCCATCTCCGGCCACCCGGCCAATGGCGCGACCGATGAGTCCGGGAAACGTCCTGCCTGGTTTGACCATCCGTCAAACCCATCTCTCGGCTCTTGGTCGTCGATGCCCACTCAGGCTTGACGATACGGAGGGTCGAGACCGACCGAATGACATCGGTGGAGGTCGGTGGCGTCGGTACCCGATTCCACGGACCTGAAATTGACGTGACGGATGTGCCTCGCAAACGTTTTCCCAACCGCCACCAGTCGGCTGGTCAATAATGCGTCAGTGGAGCATCTAGACAAAGAATCTGCTTTCAGCGCTGAAGCCGCACCAGGCGGCAAGCTCGGAAAGCTGTCGAGGCGCAAGGTGCTGGGTGGCATCGCTGCTGCCGGGTTGGGTGCTGCCGGCGCGACCGTCCTCCCCGGATGCGGTGACTCCAACACCACCGGGGATGCCGGTGCCGAGGGCCCGCCGAGCTACGGCACAGGCATCAATGACGGGTTCAACGGCGAGATCGAACTCGATGTTCGCGACTCCAAGCCGGACTGGACCCCGTTCGAGCTCAAGCACGCCCCCGAAGGTGCGCCCAATGTGCTCGTGGTGCTCTACGACGACACCGGGCTGGCGGCGTGGTCGCCCTATGGCGGCCGGATCAACATGCCCACCATGCAGCGCCTCGCCGACAACGGGCTGACGTACACGCAGTGGCACACCACGGCGCTGTGCTCACCGACGCGATCCTGCCTGTTGACCGGCCGCAACCACCACGTGAATCGTTTCGCCTCGATCACCGAGGGGTCCGACGGCTTCCCGGGCGCGGCGGCCCGCCTGCCCGCCCAGTGCGCCACGATCGGGCAGGTGCTGCAGGACAACGGCTACAGCACATTCTGGTTGGGCAAGAACCACAACGTGCCCGACGAGGACGTCTCCAGCGGCGGCAGCAAGTCGGAGTGGCCGTTGCAGAAGGGCTTCGACCGCTTCTACGGATTCTTCGGCGGGGAGACCAACCAGTGGTATCCCGATCTGGTCGAGGACAACCGCTTCGTCGAGCAGCCGTATAGCCCGGAAGAGGGCTATCACCTCTCCAAGGGCCTGACTGACAACGCGATCCGGATGCTGCGCGACCAGAAGTCGTCGAACCCGTCCAAGCCCTGGTACATGTGGTTCTGCCCGGGCGCCAACCATGCCCCGCATCAGGCGCCGCAGGAGTACATCGACAAGTACAAGGGAAAATTCGACGACGGGTACGAGGCCTACCGGGACTGGGTGCTTCCCCGGATGATCGCCAAGGGGGTGCTGCCCGAAGGCACCAAGATGACGCCGATCAACCCGCTGCCCGAAGACGTCGCGGCCGCCAATGATGCTGTGCGGCCGTGGAATACGCTCAACGCCGACGAAGAGAAACTGTTCTCGCGGTTGGCCGAGGTGTACGCCGGGTTCTCGGAGTACACCGACGCCCAGGTCGGGCGGATCGTCGACTATCTGGAGCAGACCGGGCAGTTGGAGAACACGATCGTCTTCTACTGCGCCGACAACGGCGCGTCCGGCGAGGGCTCGCCCAACGGCTCGGTGAACGAGAACAAGTTCTTCAACGGCTATCCCGACGAGTTGTCGGAGAACATGAAGTACATCGACACCCTGGGCAGCCCGGACACTTACGAGCATTACCCGACGGGTTGGGCGGTGGCGTTCTCCACGCCGTTCCAGATGTTCAAGCGCTACGCGCAGTTCGCCGGCGGCACCTGCGACCCGATGGTCATCTCCTGGCCCAAGGGCATCAAATCCAAGGGCCAGGTGCGCAGCCAATACCACCACGCCACCGACGTCGCGGCCACGGTTCTCGACGTCGCCGGCCTGGAGATGCCCAAGGAATACAAGGGCATCAAGCAATACCCGCTCAACGGGGTGTCGATGCGCTACAGCTTCGACGACCAGAAGGCGGCCACCACCCGCAAGCGCCAGTACTTCGCCATGCTCGGGACCCGCGGCATCTGGCAGGACGGCTGGAAGGCCGCCGCGCTGCACGCACCGATCAGCGGAAAAGGCCATTTCGATCAAGACAAGTGGGAGCTCTTCCACGTCGACGAGGACCGATCGGAGTCCACCAACGTCGCCGAGCAGTATCCAGACAAGCTCAAGGAGCTGATCAACGCGTGGAACGAGGAAGCCACGGACAACTACGTCCTGCCCCTCGATGACCGGGTGCCGCTAGAACTGGCCGCCATCCAGCGGCCGCAGTTCGAACCACCGCGTAACCGCTATCTGTACTACCCGGACACCGCGCCGGTGCCCGAAGGCGTGGCAGCCAACATCCGCGGCCGGTCCTACAAGATCATCGCCAACGTCGACATCACCAAGGACGCACAAGGGGTGATTCTCGCGCACGGCTCGCGTTTCGGCGGGCATGCCCTGTTCATCAAGGACGGCAAGCTGCACTACGTCTACAACTTCCTGGGGATCAAACCGGAACAGGACTTCGTTTCCGAGCAGCTGACGCCGGGCAAGCATTCACTGGGGATGGAGTTCACCCGCGAAAGCGCGGGCAAGTACGGCGAATCCATCGGCAGCACGATGCTGTACGTCGACGACAAGGTCGTGACCAGGGGACCGATGCGTGCTCAGGTGGGCCAGTTCACCCTCGCCGGTGACGGGCTGTGCATCGGCTTCGACAGCGGTGACAACGTCTCGCAGCAGTACCAGAATCCGGGGACCTTCACCGGCGGAACCATCCAGGGCGTCGCGATCGACGTCAGCGAGGAAGCGTACATCGACCTCCAAAAAGAAGCCGCAGCAGCCTTGGCGCGTGATTGACGACTCGCCGCCAGTGGGCCAGCAGCAGATCGACCGCGTCTGGGAAAGCCGGATCAGGTTGGGCAGGAGTCCGTAGGGTCAGGTTCCGGTGGATCGATTCTCTTGACGGCACGGCGAGACGCTTTGCAAGATCAGCAACTGAGAACCGACCCACCGAGGAGCTACTGCGGTAGCGACAGTCTCGCCAGTTCCTCCGCCTGCGAGATGTCCGGTACATCCAGGAAACCCGGCGCTTCGTAGTTGGGGTTTGGATAGGTGTAGAACCCCTCTCCCGTTTGTTCCCCCCTTTTGCCCTTGTCCAAGAAGTTCTCTTTGACAAAGAGCGCACCCTGCAGGAGTTGTTCATCCTGCTTTTCGTTGCCCCAATAACTTGCCACGTTGTAGGTGGTGGTCATGCCAATACTGTCGATGATCCCGCAGGGGCCCATCCGACATCCCCGATTCATGATCATGTAGGTCCGATCGATGGTCTCCGGAGTGGAAACCCCGCTGGCGAGCAGGCCGAGGGTAGCGCTCAGCAAAGGCACCAGCAGGGAGTTCACAACATAGCCATTCTGTTCCTTGCCCAGGGGTATGGGCACCATGCCGATCTCGATTGCGAACTTAGTTACTGCAACAAGCGTGGCCTCAGCGGTCCGAGAATGCGCCATGACTTCGGCGATATTCTGGTCCCAGATATGATTAGCGAAGTGCAGCGCACAGAATTTCTCGGGACGCCCGGTGGCGTCCGCGAACTCGCTGGGCAACAGGGTGGATGAGTTGGTAACCACCAGGGCGTGCTCCGGCAAATACTTGGAAAGTTCCCCGTAGACAGAGGTTTTGACGTCCGGAACTTCAGGCACACACTCGATGATCAGGTCGGCACTGGCTGCGGCGACAGCGAGGTCGGTGGTGAACGACAATCGCCCACGGGTGGCAGTAATCATATCTTCGGTAGCACCGAGGCTGCCCTGGTAGATGTCGGCATATCCCTGCTGGTCCTGGCGACATTGCTCCAGGCCAGCTTCGTACAAGTCATAGACGATTACGGTCTTGCCCTTGAAGGCGCTTTGCCAGGCAATCTGTCCGCCGAGAACGCCACCTCCGATGATGCTGACGTCCGTGATGTGGTGCTGCACCATGTCCTGTTTCCTCCGCGCCTCAGCGCCTCCGCGACCCGGGTGGGCTGTTTTGGCATTTTGACAGCATATTGCTTCCCGCCAGCGGCGGGACCGCCACCATCTTCGTCGACATCCAGGTCGCCAGCGGGCGCATCGGCAAGACCATCCCGGTGCGGGTGTCCGCCGACGAGACCTTCGACGTCGGCGAGGACATCGGCACCCCGGTCGACCTCGACTACGACGTGCCCTTCAGGTTCACCGGAGAACTGCACTGCTGGCCGTCGTGGCTTCGGAAAGTGCGCCATGGGTAGCCCTCGAACAACCCCTTTGGGGTCGCCTCTCGGAGGGTTATCGACCGCTCTTCACCCGCCGCTGGGCATGTGACGACCGCGGAATTCAAGTCCACGCGAACGGGAACCGACATCGCTTGCTCCGCGGTGAACAAGCCACCGCATCATGAGCGTCCCACCGGGAAGGCTCTACGGTCAACAGTTAGGTAGCCGTCCTAACAACTTTCCGGCAAAATTGCCAACCTACTGCCATCAAAAGCGGAATTTGGCCATCGAAAAGCGGAACCTACAACAACGCGCTACTGCCGCGCCATGTTCGTAAACCGCGACA
>Ga0315283_10005678_pt1 | contig 11044 bp, 10 predicted proteins | sample YL17G09_0_MG_FD_204541 | JGI IMG/M metagenome (GOLD analysis project Ga0315283, IMG submission 204541) | Sediment microbial communities from Yellowstone Lake, YNP, Wyoming, USA - YL17G09_0 | ecosystem: Environmental > Aquatic > Freshwater > Lake > Sediment | place: USA: Wyoming | collected...
GTACGAATTCTTCGGCGAGTTCAACATGGCCACCGCTCGCGGCTGGCTGGTTGCAAGGTGATCCATGCTCGGCTCCGCCATCATCGTCTTTCGCGAAGTACTCGAAGCAGCGCTGATCATCGGCATCGTGCTTGCGGCATCCCGCGGCATCGCGACGAGCCGTCGCTGGGTCGCCCTCGGAGTGGCCGCCGGGATCGCTGGCGCACTGCTGGTCGCCGCGGGCGCCGGATCGATCTCGGAGGCTTTCGAGGGCATCGGCCAGGAAGTCCTGAACGCCGCCATCCTCGTCACGGCCGTGCTGATGCTCGCCTGGCACAGCGTGTGGATGGGCAAGCACGGCGTTGAAATCGCGCGCGACATGCGCGCCGTGGGCCACGACGTGAGCGCGGGCACGCGTCCGCTGCACGTACTGGCCCTCGTCGTCGGGCTTGCCGTGCTGCGTGAAGGCTCGGAGGTCGTCCTGTTCCTATACGGCATCTCCGCCGGCGGCGCCGGATCCGCTGCGCTGCTCGGGGGCTCCCTGCTCGGGCTCGCAGCGGGTGCCGCTGCCGGCGCGCTGATGTACTTCGGCCTGCTGCGTATCCCGACGCGTCACCTGTTCACGGTGACCGGCTGGCTCATCGTGCTGCTGGCAGCCGGCATGGCAAGCCAGGCCGCCGGGTATCTCGTCCAGGCCGGCGTGCTGCCGGGTCTCGTCGAACCCGTCTGGGATGCGTCTGGCTGGCTGCCGGAACACAGCCCTGCCGGCCAGTTGCTGCACGTGCTCGCGGGCTACGACGAGCAGCCGAGCGCAATGCAGCTCATCGCGTTCATGGCGACGTTCTTCGGCATCGTGGCGCTCTCCCGCCTGGTGAACCGGCCGTCGGTGCGATTGCCTCACGCCGCTGCCGTGCCGGCGCTGCTGCTCGCCGTCGCGACAGGCGCGCACTCGCCCAACACTCGCGCCGATCATGTCGTGTACTCGCCATTGGTCGAGGAAGGCGAAGTTGCCGTCGAATTGCGCGGACATTACGACTTCGACGGCAACAAGGACCTCGACGGCGGCCAGGCGTACAAGGCGGAAATCGAGTGGGCGCCACTCGACCGCTGGCGGACCGAATTGCTGGTGGAGTACGAGCGCGAACCGGGCGAGGACCTCGATGCGACCGAGATCGCATGGGAGAACGTCTTCCAGCTCACCGAGCAAGGCCGGTACTGGGCCGACTTCGGCCTGCTCGCGGAGTACGCCTACTCGCTGGAGGACGACGGATCGGACGCGATCGAACTCGCACTGCTCGCGCAGAAGGATTTCGGACGCAACGAGGCGCGAGTGAACCTCGTGTTCGAGCAGCCGCTCGAAAGCGGCGCGGACCTCGAGATGGAGTATCGCTGGCAGTACCGCTACCGCCTGAGCGAAGTCTTCGAGCCCGGCGTCGAGATGTATGGCGGCCTCGGCGAGTGGGGCGAGTTCGGCTCGTTCAACGACCACGAGCAGCAACTCGGCCCAGCGGCCTATGGCAAGTTCCGTACTGACAGCGGCGCGATCAAGTACGAGGTCGGCCTGCTGTTCGGTTTGACGAACGATACGCCCGACACGACGGCGCGATTCATGCTCGAGTACGAGTTCTAACCGGCTCCGGCTCAGGTGTCGCCGAACGCGGCCAACGCCCGCTCGGCGACGACCTGCCCGTGCTCCTGGACGAAGTGCCCGGCCTCGGGCAGTTCGAGCGGCACCGGACAGCCACGGATCGTCTTCGATAGCTTCTGCATTACCGGTGGCCCCAGCACCGGATCCTGCATACCGATCGCCATGAACGTCCTGCCGTTCCACTGCTCGCGGAAAAACTGAACGGACTTGAGCGACACATCCACGCCCTCCATGTCGGGCGTGACCGGCACCAGCGCGGGAAACCTGCGCACGCCTGCGCGGTAGCGACGGTCCGGAAACGGCGCGTCGTACGCCGCGGCTTCAGCGTCCGAGATCCCCTGCACGGATCGCTTCATCATGCCCGCAATCTCGAAGTCAGGCTTGGCCGCGACGAATGCCTTCCATGCATCGAAGCCGGGGCCGGGCGAACGGCCGACGCCGATGCCGGTGTTCATTACGATGAGCCGGTCGATGCGGTCGGGGTACTCCATCGGCAGCGTGAGTCCCAGCAGCCCGCCCCAGTCCTGCACGACGAGCGTTACGCGCTTGAGCTCGAGCGCCTCGATGAAGCGCATCAGCATGCCGCGGTGGAAGTTGAACGTGTACACGGCGTCGTCCACCGGTTTGTCCGAGCGCCCGAAGCCGAAAAGGTCCGGCGCAACGACGCGGTGGCCTGCGGCCATAAAGACCGGGATCATTTTGCGATACAGATAGCACCAGGTCGGCTGGCCGTGCAGGCACAGGACCGTGCGGCCACTCGCGGGTGCGGCCTGCGCGTCGAGGTAATGGACCCTCAGGCCTTCGTAGCCCGGCAGACCGTCGAGGTAATGGGGCTCATACGCAAACCCGGGCAAACCGTCGAATCGCTCATCGGGCGTGCGCAGGGCTTCGATTGTGTCTGACATCGGTGATTGCTCCGGTCATCGAACCAACCGCCGCTCGCATGCGGCGGAAAGTAGAATACGCGGGTGAGCAACCCAGGCAAACCGACGGGCCCACGATCGCTGTTCCAGAAGATCTGGGCCGGGCACGTCGTGAGCGACCTCGGCAACGGTGTCTCGCTGGTCGCCATCGACCGGATCTTCCTGCACGAACGCACCGGGTCCATTGCCCTCAAGAGCCTGCGCGAATCCGGCAGGCCGGTGGCAGACCCATCACGCGTCTTCTGCACGATGGACCACATCGTCGATACGTTTCCAGGCCGCGGCGACGAAACGCGCGTGCCGGGCGGCAGCGCCTTCATCGTCGAGACACGTGACGCTGCACGCGACGCAGGCATCCACCTCTTCGACGTACGGGACCCCGACCAGGGCATCGTTCACGTCATCTCGCCGGAACTCGGCATCGTGCTGCCGGGCGCCACGGTCGTGTGCCCGGACAGCCACACCTGCACGCAGGGCGCGATGGGCGCATTTGCCTGGGGCATCGGCTCGACGGAAGCCGAGCACGCGCTCGCGACCGGGACACTGAGGGTCACGCGGCCGAGGACCATGCGCATCCGCTTCGAGGGCCGGCTCCCCGACGGCGTCACCGCAAAGGACCTGAGTCTTGCTGTGATCAGCAGCCACGGATCGGCGGGCGGCAACGGCTACGCGGTCGAGTACGCGGGAAGCGCAGTGCGAGCGCTCGACGTCGAGGCACGCCTCACGCTCTGCAACATGGCCACCGAGTTCTCGGCGATGACCGGGCTGATCGCGCCCGACGAAAGGACGTTCGCATACCTCGAGGGCCGCCGGTTCGCGCCGCGTGGCGACACGTGGCGGCGCGCAGTCGAGCACTGGACGTCGCTCGTTTCGGACGACGAAGCCGCGTTCGACCGTGAAATCGAGATCGACGCGGGTCGACTCGAGCCGATGATCACCTGGGGCACGAGTCCGCAGCACGCGGTCGGGATCTCGGGACGCGTGCCTGAGCTCGCGGACAGCGGCACGAGCCGCGAGGCGTACGAGCGGGCACTTGCATACATGGACGTGAAGCCTGGCGATGACCTGCAGTCGCTCGCAATCGGTGCGGCCTTCATCGGCTCTTGCACCAACAGCCGCATCTCCGACCTGCGCCGCGCGGCAGCGATACTGCGCGGCCGCCGGGTAGCGCCAGGCGTGCGTGCGATCTGCGTGCCGGGATCCATGTCGGTGAAGCGACAGGCCGAGGCCGAAGGACTGGACCGTGTCTTCGTCGAGGCAGGGTTCGAGTGGCGTGAATCCGGCTGCTCGATGTGCTTCTACGCGGGCGGCGAGAGTTTCGGGCCGCGCGAGCGAGTCGTGTCGTCCACCAATCGCAATTTCGAAAGCCGCCAGGGTCCCGGGACGCGCACGCACATCGCAAGCCCGGAAACCGTCGCGGCGAGCGCGGTCGCCGGGCATCTCGCTGATCCGCGCAGGCTCGACGGCTGACAGGTGTCGGTCGATCGAATACGCGGACGCTACGGCAGATCGTCGCGGTGCAATTCCTGGTCGCCCAGCGCTGACGGGTCGCCTAGCGGCTCCAGGTGCGTGAATACGGTCACCGGCGGCAGCGCACGGCGGATGTCAGCCTCGATGCGCTCGAGCAACTCGTGCCCCTGCTGCACCGACCATTCCGGCGGCACCAGCACGTGCAACGAGACGAACCGAAGTGCGCCAGACTGGCGCGTCCTGAGCGCGTGATACTCGATGCCGTCGACGGCGTAGCGGTCGAGCAACTGGCGCAGCAGCGTGATCTCGCTGGCCGGCAGCGCCGCGTCCATCAGGCCCGCCACCGAAGTCAGCACGATGCGGCCGCCGGCGAAGACGATGTTCGCGGCGACTGCGAGTGCGACGATCGGGTCGAGCCGCTGCCAGCCGGTCAGCGCCACGGCTCCCACGCCGACCAGCACTCCCGCGGACGTCCAGACGTCGGTGAGCAGGTGATGCGCGTTCGCCTGCAGCGTCGCCGACCGATGCTCCCGCGCCGCCTTCAGCAACACGAGCGCCACGCCCAGGTTGACCAGCGAGGCGACCACCGACACCGCGAGGCCGAGACCCACCTGCTCGATCGCCCTCGGATGGATGAGGCGCTGCACCGCCGCGACCGCGATGCTGACCGCCGCAACCAGGATCAGCGTTCCCTCGACTCCCGCGGAGAAGTACTCCGCCTTGCCGTGTCCGTACGCGTGATCCTCGTCGGGCGGACGCGCGGCGACGCTCAGCATCGCGAGCGCCATCAGCGCACCGGCCAGGTTTACCAGCGACTCCAAAGCGTCGGACAGCAGGCCTACCGATCCGGTAAGCCACCAGGCAAGCGTCTTGAGGCCCATCGTGGCGAGGGCCGCTGCGATGGAAAGCCAGGCGAACCGGGTGAGCGAGGTTCTCTGCATGGGATGACCAGGGCCCAAGTCTAACGGGTCGCAGCGGGACGTTCGTTGCGGATCGCCGCAGCGCGGTCCGGCAGTACAATGGCACCTCCAGTCCCAATGGCTTCATGGCAAGCCCAAGGCTCGCATGGTCAAGTTCGACGTGCTCACCGCGGTTGCGGCGCCCCTGTTGCGGGCGAACGTGGACACGGATGCCATCATCCCGTCCCGGGAAATGAAGAGCGTATCGAAGACCGGGCTCGCGGCCGGGTTGTTCGCCGGGTGGCGTTACACGCAGATCGGCGGGCGCCAACCGGATCCCGGCTTCGTCCTGAACCAGCCCGCCTACGCAGGCGCGCAGGTGCTGCTCGCCGGCGAGAATTTCGGCTGCGGCTCCAGCCGTGAGCACGCCGCGTGGGCGCTGCTCGAGTTCGGCATCCGCGCGATCGTCGCCCCGAGCTTCTCGCCGATTTTCCGGATGAACTGCGTGCGCAATGGCATGCTGCCGGTCTGCCTGCCTGCCGCGACCATCGCCGCGATTGCCGAGTCCGTCGCCATCGCGCCGCAGGCGCGTCGGGTCACCGTCGATCTGGTGCGCCAGGTCGTGTCGGGACCCGATGGTGCAGTGCACCCGTTCGCCATTGATCCGGAATCCAGGGACATGCTGCTCGAAGGACTCGACGCCATCGACCTCACGTTGACGCAGCGTGGCGCGATCGAGGCGTTCACCGCGGCCGATCGCGCGCTGAGACCGTGGATCTATGTGCTGCAGTGAAGCCGCCGGAGCCGGTGCATGACGACTGAAGTCCTGGTGAGCGAAGTCGGGCCACGCGACGGACTGCAGAGCATCCGATCGATCATGGCGCTCGATGCAAAAAAGGCGTGGGTGGCCGCCGAGGCGGCGGCTGGCGTGCGTGAGATCGAGGTCGGCAGCTTCGTACCGGCGAAACTCCTGCCGCAGCTCGCCGACACGGCTGAGCTCGTGGCGCACGCGCGGTCGATCCCGGGGCTCAACGTCGCAGTGCTGGTGCCGAACCTCAAGGGCGCCGAAGCTGCCGTGCAGGCGAGAGCCCACAAGATCACGATTCCGCTTTCGGTTTCCGAGACGCACAGCCTCAAGAACGTGCGCCGGACCCACGCGCAGATGCTGGACGAAGTCCGCGGCATCGTTGCATTGCTGCAGGCGCTTCCCGCCGGCGAGCGCCCGAAACTGGAGGGCGGGCTGTCGACCGCCTTCGGCTGCACGATCGAGGGCGACGTGCCGGCCGACAAGGTCGTCCGCCTCGCGGAGGCCCTGATGGCAGCGGGCTGTGACGAGGTGGGGCTTTCGGATACCACGGGTTACGCCAACCCCGCGCAGGTGAAGGATCTCGTGAAGCGGGTTCGCGCCGCCGTCGGCGATCACGCGCTCTCGGGCCTGCATCTGCACAACACGAGGGGACTCGGGCTTGCGAACGTCCTTGCCGGACTCGAAGTCGGCATCACGACGTTCGACAGTTCGCTCGGCGGGCTCGGCGGCTGTCCGTTCGCGCCGGGTGCCTCCGGCAACATCGTGACCGAGGACCTGGTCTTCATGCTCGAGGCCATGGGCATCCGCACCGGCATCGACCTGCCGCGGCTGCTGGAGGTACGCGAGATCCTGCGTCGCGCTGTCCCGGGCGAAGATATCTACGGCTTCACGCCGGATGCGGGCTTGCCGCTCGGTTTCAGGCCGGCAACGCAGGCCGGAGGCGGCGCATGAGCGAGCAAGTGCAATCGCGCGACCAGGCCGGTCCCAATCCGGCGCCGCTGAGCGGCCTGCGGGTGGTCGAGTTCACGCACATGGTGATGGGTCCCGCGGTCGGCGCGATCCTGGTCGAGTTCGGCGCCGAGGTGATCAAGGTGGAACCGGTCGGCGGCGACGCGACGCGGCAGCTGCTCGGCTCCGGCGCCGGCTATTTCGCGATGTACAACCGAAACAAGAAGAGCGTGTGCCTCGATCTCAAGAATCCGCGCGGCCTTGCAATCGCGCGCCGGCTCGCTGCAAGCGCCGACATCGTCGTCGAGAATTTCCGCGCGAGCACGATGGACAAGCTCGGCCTCGGGTACGACTCGCTCGCGGCGGAGAATCCGCGCCTCATCTACTGCTCCGAGAAGGGTTTCCTCTCGGGCCCTTACGAGCACCGTACGGCGCTCGACGAGGTCGCGCAGATGATGGGCGGTCTCGCCTACATGACGGGTCCGCCGGGCAGGCCGCTTCGCGCCGGCACCTCCGTCATCGACGTGACGGGCGGCATGTTCGGCGTGATCGGCATCCTTGCCGCGCTCGAGCAGCGGCACCGCACCGGGCGCGGGCAGAAAGTCGCGAGCTCGCTTTTCGAGACCACCGTGTACCTGGTCGGCCAGCACATGGCGCAAAAGGCCGTTACCGGCCAGGCGGCACGGCCCATGCCCGTGCGCATCTCGGCGTGGGCGATCTACGACGTGTTCGAGTCGAAGGACGGCGAGCAGGTGTTCGTCGGCGTTGTGTCCGATTCGCTGTGGGAGAAGTTCTGCGCGGCTTTCGAACTGCGCGAACTCGGTGCGAATCCCGGGTACAGGACCAATTCGCAGCGCGTGCTTGCCCGCGAGACCCTGCTGCCGCAGGTGCGCGATCTGTTCAAGCAGTACGACAAGGCCGATCTCGTATCGAAGCTCGAAAGCACGGGGCTGCCGTTCGCTCCGATCGGCAAGCCCGAGGACATGTTCGACGACCCCCACCTGCTCGCGAGCGGTGGCCTCGGCGAAGTCACGCTCACGGACGGCACCCGGACGCGACTGCCGCTGCTGCCGGTCGAGCTGGACGGTCGTCGCCCCACCCAGGGCGGCTCGCTGCCGGCGGTCGGCGAGCACACGCGCGAGGTGCTTGCTGGCCTCGGTCTCAGCGCTGACGACGTCGATTCACTGGCGGCCGCGGGGGCCATTCAGTAACGTAGCGCCCTGCCGGGGCCACACAACTCCAATGCAAGGCTCCACAGGGGGGCCGAGGACCGCTGATGCACAACTTCCAGGACTGGATGAATTCGCTCAATTCGTTCGTCTGGGGCCCGGCGATGCTGCTGCTGATCCTCGGCACGGGCTTCTACCTGCAGGTACTCCTGCGGGGTATGCCGATCCGCCGCATCGGCAGCGGACTCGTGCTCGTCTGGCGAGGCCGCGACGTCGATCCGGACCACCCGGGCGAAGTCAGTCCGTTCGCCGCGCTGATGACCTGCCTCGCGGCGACCATCGGCGTCGGCAATATTGCCGGCGTTGCCACGGCGATCGCGCTGGGCGGTCCCGGCGCCGTGTTCTGGATGTGGATGACGGCACTGGTCGGCATGGCCACCAAGTACGCGGAGGTCGTGCTGGCCGTTCACTATCGCGAGCGCGATGCGGACGGGCGCTATGTCGGCGGGCCCATGTACGCGATAAAGAACGGGCTCGGCAAGCGCTGGGCCTGGCTCGGTACCGCCTTTGCGATCTTCGGTGGCGTAGCCGGCTTCGGCATCGGCAACATGGTGCAGGCGAACAGCATCGCGGCGGCACTGAAGACCTCTTTCGACGTGGATCCGGCAGTGACCGGCATCGTTCTGATGGTGCTGACCGGCGCCGTGGTGCTTGGCGGGCTCAAGCGCATCGCGTCCGTCGCGAACTGGCTGGTGCCGTTCATGGCGATCGGCTACGTCATCGCAGGGATCGTCGTGCTCGTGGTGCACGCGGCCGACGTACCGGCCGCATTCATCACGATCGTGACGCACGCCTTCACGCCAACCGCCGCGGTCGGCGGATTCGCAGGCGCGGCGATGATGGCTGGCATTCGGTACGGCGTCGCGCGCGGCATCTTCTCGAACGAGGCGGGCCTCGGCACCGCCGGCATCGCGCAGGCTGCCGGCATGTCCTCGAGCCCGGTGCGCAGCGGCCTGATCGGCATGATGGGCACGTTCTTCGACACGATCGTCGTCTGCTCCATGACGGGACTCGCGATCGTCGTGTCTGGCGCCTGGACGACGGGAAAGACCGGGGCGGAACTCACCCAGGTCGCTTTCCGCAGCGCAATGCCCGGTATCGGCGACGAGGTCGTCGCAGTCGCGCTCGCGATCTTCGCGCTCACGACGATCTTCGGGTGGAGCTACTACGGGGAGCGCTGCTGGCAGTTCCTGGTCGGCTCGTGGACGATCAAGCCCTACCGCATCCTGTGGACCGTGGCCGTGTTCTTCGGCGCCGTGACGCACCTCGACCTCGCGTGGACGATCGCGGATACGCTCAATGCATTGATGGCCGTGCCGAACCTGGTCGCGCTGCTGGCGTTGTCGCCGGTCGTCGTCAAGCTGACCCGCGAGCATCTCGCCGCAGCCCTCGGCAAGGACTGAGGGCTGCGGCAGACTGTACTGAACTGCGCCGGCCTACTTGTCGATGATGATCGCGGGGTCGAGCTCCCAATCGGGAGTATCGATTGTGTACTTGAAGCGCTTCGAGCTTTGCCCCGGTGGCACCGCCCCCGCCTTGACTACGTCGACGAGCTGCCATTTGCTCGCGGACACCTTTGTACCCTTCTTCTTGCTGCCGCCATCCCAGTCGAATGGCGGCAAATCTTTGAAGATCAGATTGAACTTCGAGCCGCCCGCTTCCCAACGAATGATGTCGCTGGCCTTCGCATGGAAAGTCCCGGCATCCTCACCTGTCTCGACGTCGGTCACTCCAATTGGCTTGAGGTCCGCGTCGAAGTCGATTCTCAGCAACCATAGCTTCATGGTCCTCTCCCATTTGTTGTTTCCCTGATAGGTCGCCGGGTAGGACGCACTCGACCTTACACAGATCAACCGCCCGGCGCGGCTGTCGGCGCGTGCTTGCAGCTGTAATCCAGGATCTCGCCGAACACCGTGGCACGCGGCGCATCCATCCAGATGAGGTTCCTGTCGTTGCGCGACGCCTTCTGGATCTCCTCGCCCTGCAGGTCGGTGCCGGAGTAGAACCTGCTTTCCACCATCGCGACCTTGCGCGGCGTGCAGTCGATGCGGTAATCGGTGCGCACGGACTGGTACGTCTTGCCCTTCTTGGTCGACTCGCGCGGCGAAAGGTAATTTTCCTTCACCCTCGCCTGCAGCATCGTGCCGACCAGCTTGATCGAGCTCGTCTTCACGAAGGCCTCCTCATTGTCCGACAACGCGACCGAATACCATTCGGTTGCGGATGCGGACGGCTTGTCTTCGGCCACGGCCACGGCAGTCATTGAAAAAAAGGTGACCAGCCCGAGACAGACCAGCGAAACCTTCTCGATACGCATTCAGGACTCTCCAAGCGCCGGAAATCGGCGCGGCCTGGACAGTTTATGCTTCCGCGCCAGCCAGAGGGAGGGCCGACCTCCCGAGGTTCTCGGCGAACTTCTCGTCTGCGCTGGCCATGGCGTCCAGGTCTCCATCCGCGAGTCCGATGATCCCCATGTCGGCGTAGGCCTTGCGGACCCTCGGGCCCCAGAGGCCGATGTCCTTGATGGTCGGGACGATGCGGCTGAAGAGGCTCCCCCGATAGACGCGCATCAATTCCGACCGGTCGACCCACTCCTTGCACTCCGTCACCGGAAGCCCGAGCGTCTCCCAGACCTCGTCGCCCAGGAAGCGGTCGCGCATCAGGTAGCAACCCTCGACCACGAATTCCTCGCGCTCGTCCCGCTCCTTGTCCGTCAGGTGCGGGTAGTAGTCGCGCAGCGCGATGCGTCCAAAGGCGACGTGACGCGCTTCGTCCTGCATCACGTACGCCGTCACCGACCGGGCCAGCGGATTGCGCGCGAAGTCGCGGATGAGCCCGAACGCCGCGAGCGCGAGGCCCTCGATCAGCACCTGCATGCCGAGATAGGTGAAGTCCCAACGCGAGTCGCGCAGCGTGTCGTCGAGCAGGCTCTTCAGGTGCGGGTTTATCGGGTAGACGAGTTCGAACTTCTCGTGCAGCAGGCGGGAGTACGCCTCGACGTGCCGCGCCTCGTCCACCACCTGCGTGGCCGCGTAGAACTTCGCGTCCATGTTCGGCACCTGCTGCACGATCTTGGCCGTGCACACGAGTGCGCCCTGCTCCCCGTGCAGGAACTGCGACAGCTGCCAGGACTGCAGGTG